>Ga0194132_10000818_pt1 | contig 63123 bp, 59 predicted proteins | sample TA2KigOf80mmetaG_FD_148612 | JGI IMG/M metagenome (GOLD analysis project Ga0194132, IMG submission 148612) | Freshwater microbial communities from Lake Tanganyika, Tanzania - TA2015054 Kigoma Offshore 80m | ecosystem: Environmental > Aquatic > Freshwater > Lake | place: Tanzania: Lake...
TGGCGGGTTCGGGCACTCTCCCGCGAGCTCGGCTCGCGGGGGAGTCGGGCTTCGAGCGCAGCTCGAAGTCCGGTGGGGGTGGTTGGCAGCACGACGAAGGGGTCGTGGCGACGTCTCGATTCGTGTGCCCGCCGACGTTCGTCGCGCGGCGGACCACCCTCACCCGCCTCGCGGACTGCGTCCGCGAGTCGGCCTCTCCCACTCGTCGCTGCGCTCCTCGCGGGAGAGGCGCGGTGGGTTCGGGCACTCTCCCGCGAGCTCGGCTCGCGGGGGAGTCGGGCTTCGAGCGCAGCTCGAAGTCCGGTGGGGGTGGTTGGAAGCACGACGAAGGGGTCGTGGCGACGTCCCGATTCGTGCGCCCGCCGACGTTCGTCGCGCGGCGCACCACCCTCACCCGCCTCGCGGACTGCGTCCGCGAGTCGGCCTCTCCCGCTCGTCGCTGCGCTCCTCGCGGGAGAGGCGCGGTGGGGGCTCTCCCACTCGTCGCGGCGCTCCTCGCGGGAGAGGCGGGTTGGGAGGCTCTCCCGCGAGCGGACCGTGGCGGGCGAGTCGTCGTGAGATTCCGAAGGCTCCTCGTCGGAACTTCGGCGCGTCGTGCGGGACCGGCGACCCCCGAGCCGTAGCGTGCCCGCGTCGACCGGGCGCACTTCTCGGAGCGCCGTCATGCATGCGTCCACGCAGATCGTCCAGGTTCGTGAGTCCTCCGCGTCAGACCTCGGATCGTCCGCCCATCCATCGCCCGCTGCGGGGCGCGGTCCCGGAGCCGGGGACGCGGCAGGGGAGCGTCGCTCCGGGCCAAGGCGGTGGTCCTCCTGCGCCGCGCTCGTCGCCTCGCTGCTCGGTCTCGCCGACCTTGCCGGTGCCGAGCTCGTCGCGGGCTGGAACTTCAACGCGTTCAACCCGCAGACCGACCTGACCGTCGCGGCGGATCGCGGCAGCGGGCTCATCGACCTCAACGAGGTCGCCGGCGGACTCAACGCCTTCGCGGGAACGACGGTGAACGCCGTCACCGGCGACGCCGCCGGACTGGCGCTCTCCTTCGTGGGTCAGTCGCTCAACGGGCGGTCGATCTACATCCACGCGGACGTCGGGAGCGCGAGCCAGTTGACGATCTCCTTCGCCGCGCGGCGGACGGAGACCGGCTTCGCCGACAACCGCCTCGAGCTCTGGGTCGCGGGCGAGTGGACGACGGTCGGCACCTTCGCCGCGGGGAGCGATTGGCCGGTCTCCCGCTTCGACTTCGAGATGCCCTCGATGCTCGGCATGGGCACGGCGACGCTTCGCATCACCCTTGGCGGCGCGACGACCTCGACCGGGAACCTCCGGCTCGACAACCTGCGCGTCGAGACCCGCGCGGTCCCGGCGCCCGGGGCGCTCGCCCTCCTCGGACTTGCCGGACTGGCGAGCCGGCGGCGACGGCGCTGACGAGCGATGGTCGACCTCCCGCCCCGGGCGCAGGGAGGCGCCCGGGGTGGAGGACCGAGGTCTGGCCTGGATCGCGCGGATCGCGCGACGCATGTGCATCGTGCGCATCGCGCGCATCCTGCGACTCGACGCGGTCCGGCGCGACGAGCCGCGAGTCGGTCGAGGCGCGATCGCCGGATCGAGGCGAACGCCAGCGACGTCGGACCTTCATGGTGGGTTGCCGCCGCCGTCGAAGCAGCCTTCGACCGCTCAGCCGAACGCCGGGGCGACCGACGCGGGATCTCGGCACGCGGCAAGCTCCGCGGCGAGGACGATCGCCGCGTGCATGCTGCCCGCGTCGGCGAGGTTCCTGCCCGCGATGTCGAACGCGGTCCCGTGGTCTGGACTCGTCCGCACGGTGGGCAGCCCGAGCGTCACGTTCACGGTGCGGTCGCGGTCGAGGAGCTTCGCGGGGATGAGACCCTGGTCGTGGTACATCGCGACGACCATGTCGAAGCGCCCCGCGATCGCCTGGATGAACACCGCGTCGCCGGGATGCGGACCGCTCGCGTCGATGCCCGCCTGCCGCGCGGCATCGATCGCCGGCGAGATCACGCGGATCTCCTCGTCTCCGAAGAGCCCGCCCTCGCCCGCGTGCGGGTTCAAGCCGCAGACGGCGATGCGGGGTGCGCCGACCCCGAGCCTCCGGCAGAGCCCGGCGCCCAGGTCGATCGCGTCGAAGACCCGCCCGATCGTGAGGACGTTCCGCACCTCCATCAGCGGCAGGTGGGTCGTCGCGAGCACGACCCGCAGGCGCGGACCTGCGAACGCCATCGCGTGCCGCTTCGCCTTGGTGCGGTGGGCGAGAAGCTCGGTGTGCCCCGGCCAGCGGAATCCCGCGAGGTGCCACGCCGACTTCGAGATCGGCGCGGTGACCACCGCGTCGAGCCGCCGCGGGGAGCCGGGGGCGCGGAGGCAGTCGGCGATCGCCACCTCCACGAAGGTCTTGCTCGCGAGCCCCGACGCGCGGGAGGGTCCCGGCGCGCCACCCTCCTCGACGCCGTGCTCGGGGAAGTCGAGCACGGTCAGGTCCGTCACGATCGCCTGCTCGGCGCGGGGCCCGTCGTGGGCGACGCGGAACCAGAAGGGCTCGATCCCGCAGGACTCCGCGGCGCGGTTGAGGACCTCGTTGCTCCCGTAGACGACGAACCTCGCGAGCCGCGCGAGGGCAGGGTCGGAGAGCGCCTTGACCACCACCTCCGGACCGATGCCGCGGGGATCTCCGATCGAGATCCCGACGACGGGCTTCGAGCTCGCGGGCGCGGTCATGGGGCGATCCTAGTTCGCGCCGCTCGGGCGGTCGCCGCGCGGCGGGCGGGATCTCGACCGCGAGGTCGAGGTCGCCGGCGAGTCCCGCGGCTCGTCGATCCCGCGGCGCGCGATCGTGGCGTCGATCCGCACGCGGACCTTCCGAAGCGCGGGCAGGCGCTCGCGAAGCCTCGCCTCGAGACCTTCCCGGAGCGTCCGATCGACGAGGAACTTGACCGCCGAGCCCTCGACCGCGATCTCGAGCGTGCCCGACCGGAAGCCCTCGACCGCCGAGCCCTCGATGATCGACGCGGGCGCGAGGTCGAGCCACGCCTCCGCGGCGGTGCCGACCCGCGAGGCGCGGCGCTCGACGTCGCGGCGCATCGAGTCGAGCACGCGACCGATCGACGCATCCGCGCCGGTCGGTCGGTTCCGCATCGTTCGCTTGAGGCGGGAGAGACCGTCCACCGCCGGAGGGTAGCGTGGCGGGGGACCGGCGCCCGCTATCCTCCTCGCCCCATGACCGCGATCCGCATCGAGGGTCTCCGCAAGCGCTTCGGCCGAACCGCCGCGGTCGACGGCATCGACCTCGAGGTGCCCGCGGGGAGCCTCTACTTCCTGCTTGGACCCTCCGGCTGCGGGAAGACCACCCTCCTCCGCATGATCGCCGGCTTCGTCCGACCCGACGAGGGGCGGCTCCTCTTCGACGGACGCGACGTCACCGCGCTGCCGCCCGAGAAGCGCGACTGCGGCATGGTCTTCCAGAGCTACGCCCTCTGGCCGCACCTCTCCGTCTTCGAGAACGTGGCGTTCGGGCTGAAGGTCCGTCGGCTCGCGAAGGCGGAGGTCGCCGCGCGGGTCGAGAAGGCGCTGCGGAGCGTGCGGATGGAGGCGCTCGCGGCGCGCAAGCCGACCGAGCTCTCCGGCGGGCAGCAGCAGCGGGTGGCGCTCGCGCGGGCGATGGTGATCGAGCCGAAGGTCCTCCTCCTCGACGAGCCGCTCTCGAACCTCGACGCGAAGCTCCGCCTCGAGATGCGCACCGAGATCCGCGGACTCTGCCGCGCGAGCGGGCTGACCGCGGTCTACGTGACGCACGACCAGGAGGAGGCGCTCTCGATGGCGGACGGCATGGTCGTCCTCCGCGACGGGCGGGCGATCCAGCAGGGCGCCCCCCGCGACCTCTACCGACGCCCCGCGAACCGCTTCGTCGCGGACTTCCTCGGCGAGAGCAACTTCGTGGACGCGGAGGCGATCGCGGTCGAGCGCGGCGAGGTCCGTCTCCGCACGACCGCGGGCGAGCTTCGATCCACCGCCTTCGACGCGGCGAGCCCGCCCAAGGCGGGCGTGACGCTCTCGATCCGACCGGAGGCGCTGCGGATCGATGCCCCCGGCGCGGACGGCTCCCGCAACCGCCTCGCCGGCACGCTCGTCTCGACGATGTACCTCGGCAAGTCCGCGCAGCACCTCGTCGAGCTCGAGGGCGGCGCCGCGTCGGTGCGGGTCCTCCAGAACGACCCCGAGGCGATGCCCGAGCCGGGTCGACGGGTCGCGCTCTCGGTCGATCCCGGCAGCGTCGTGATCCTGCCGGCGTGACGCCGCCGCGCGGCGCCCCGGGTTCAGCGGGCGCCGAGCTTGATGCAGACGTTCTTCGGCTCGGTGAAGAAGCGGAGCGCCTCGTCGCCGCCCTCGCGCCCGACGCCCGAGTCCTTCACGCCGCCGAAGGGCGTGCGGAGGTCGCGGAGCAGCCAGCAGTTCACCCAGATCACGCCCGCCTCGATCGCCGCCGCCATGCGGTGCGCCCGGTCGAGGTCGCGCGTCCAGAGCGAGCAGGCGAGCCCGTAGTCGCAGTCGTTGGCGATCGCCACCGCCTCGTGGTGCGCGTCGAAGCCCTGCACCGAGACGACCGGACCGAAGAACTCCTCCCGCGCCGCCTCGCAGCCCGCGGGCACGCCCATGAGCACGGTGGGTGAGAGGAAGAAGCCGTCGCGGCAGCGCTCGGAGGAGATCCGCGGTCGCCCGCCGCCGCAGGCGAGGACCGCGCCCGCCTCGATTGCCCGCGCGACCATGCCCTCGATCCGCGCACGGTGACCGGCGGAGATCACCGGACCCATGTCGGTCTCGGGATCGAGCGGGTCGCCGACCTTGAGCGCGGCGGCACGCTCGAGGAAGCGGTCCATGAACTCCTTGAGGCGGCTTCGGTGGACGAGGATCCGCGAGCCGCAGAGGCAGATCTGCCCGGCGTTCGAGAAGGCGCTGCGGACGAGGGTCGGCACCGCCTCGTCGAGGTCGGCGTCCTCGCAGACGATCGCCGCGTTCTTGCCGCCGAGCTCGAGGGCGAGGCGCTTGAACATCGGACCGGCGGTCTTGGCGATCGCCCGGCCCGTCGGCGTGCCGCCGGTGAAGGTGATGGTGGGGACCTTCGGGTGCTCGACGATCCGCCGACCGGCCGGCGCCCCGCCGAGGACGAGGTTGAGGACGCCCCGCGGGAACCCGACCTCCGCCGCGACCTCCGCGAGGCGGAAGGCGGTGAGCGATGCCAGTTCCGATGGCTTCGCGACGACGGTCGAGCCGCTCGCGAGCGCGGGGGCGATCTTCCAGGTGAGGAGGTAGAGCGGCAGGTTCCAGGGCGAGATGCAGCCCGCGACGCCGCGCGGTCGGCGCAGCGTGTAGTTCAGGGCGACCGAGCCCATGTCGTGCATCTCGCTCGACTCGTGGAGGATCGCGGTCGCGAAGAAGCGGAGGTTCGCGATCGCGCGGGGGATCTCGAGCTCCCGCGCCGCGGCGAGCGGCTTGCCGGCGTCCATCGACTCGTCGCGGGCAAGCTCGTCCGCGCGGGCGGCGACGGCGTCGGCGAGGCGGAGCAGCCACGCCGATCGCTCGGCGGCGGGCATCGAGGACCACGCGGGGAACGCCCGCGCCGCCGCCTCGACGGCGAGGTCGACGTCCGCCTCGTCCCCCTCCGGCACCTCGCCGAAGGCGTGACCCGTCGCGGGGTCGATCGCCGCCGCATGTCGACCGGAGGCGGGTGCCCGGAAGCCGCCGTCGATGAAGTGCGCAAGCCGCATGGGGCGGACGATAGTCGGACGCGAGGGCGGTCCGGCGACGGTCCGCCGGAGGAGCACCGCCTCCCAAAGCACGAGACCCCCGCGGCATGCCGCGGAGGTCTCCAATGACCCCAGGGAGAATCGAACTCCCGTTTTCAGGATGAGAACCTGACGTCCTAACCGCTAGACGATGGGGCCAGCGACTTCGGGGCGGAGAGTATAGCGGCGGTTCGGGGCGTTCCATCCCCCGCGGACTGAGCCGGATCGAGCCCACGCCGCCGTTCCAGATCCCCGCCACAATGCCCCGATGCTCACGTTCCTCGCCGAGAGCACCGTCCACACGCTCGATCCGTTCGTCTTCGAGATCGCGCCGGGGGTCGGTCCGCGGTGGTACGGGGTCTCCTACCTTGCGGGCTTCGTGGTGGGCTGGCTCTTGCTGCGGGCGCTCGCCCGCCGCTCGCTCATCCCGCTCCGCGCCGATCAGGTCGGGGACCTCCTGACCTACCTCGTGATCGGCGTGGTGGCGGGCGGACGGATCGGGCACGTCCTCTTCTATGAGCGCCCGCTGCTCTGGACCTTCGAGCCGTCCTTCCCTTGGTGGGGACTGCTCGCGATCCACAAGGGCGGCATGTCGAGCCACGGCGGGATCATCGGCGTGGTCCTCGCGACGTGGCTCTTCGCGCGGCGGAACTCGATCCAGGTCGGCGCGGTGATGGACGCGGCGGCGTTCGTCGCGGGACCGGGGCTTGGCTTCGGTCGCCTCGCGAACCTCGTGAACGGCGAGCTTCCGGGCAAGGTGCTGCCCGCCTCGATGCAGGCGGATCCGCCCTGGTGGAGCATCAAGTACCCGGACGAGATCCTCTCGCCGACCTTCCCCGATCCCGCGGCGCTCGAGCCCCTGCGCCGGCTCGTCGATCCGCTGCGCCCGTTTCCGGAGAGCCTCGTCGATGCGGCGTACGCCGGACGGCAGGACGTGATCGACGCGCTGGTGCCGCTTCTTCCGGCGCACCATCCCTCGCAGGTCTTCCAGGCGATCACCGACGGGCTCGTCCTGCCCCTGGTCCTCGTGATCGTCTGGTGGAAGCCGCGACCCGCGGGCACGATCACCGGCGCCTTCTTCGTCGCCTACGGCGTCCTCCGCATGACGACCGAGCAGTTCCGCGAGCCGGATGCCGGGGTCTTCGCGATCGGAGCCATCACGCTGCCGATGCTGCTGAGCCTCGCGATGGTCGTGCTCGGGCTCGCGGGATGCATCCTGGTGCGTCGGGCGCCCCGCATCGGCGGGATCGGCGGCGGGCGGTCGTGAGCCGCGCGACGAGGCGACCGCGGACCTCGCTTCGGCGGGCGACGAGCGGCGATGCCGCGCGGCTCGCGGAGATCGATCGGCGGTCGTTCTCTCACCCTGGCGAGCGATTCGAGGCGCCGCGCATCCGGCGCCTGATCAGCAATCCGCGGGCGGTCGTCTTCGTCGCGGACGCGGAGCGCGTTCCGGTCGGCTGGGCGGTGGGGCTGCTGCGGGAGACCTCCGCGGGCACGCGCGGTCGCGTCTACGGGCTCGCGGTCGATCCGGAGGCGCGGGGGCTCGGGCTCGGGAGGGCGCTGCTCGGGCGGTTGCTCGGAGCGCTCCGCCGCGGGGGCGCGACCCGCATCGCCCTCGAGGTCCGCGAGGGAAACGCCGCGGCGATCTCGCTCTACGAGGCGCACGGCTTCGTCGCGCACGAGCCGCTCGAGCACTACTACGCCCGCGGGGTGCACGGACTTCGGATGTGGCGGGAGGGCTGATCGCGCGGCGTCATCCGCCGGCGTCGCTCACTGCTGCGCGGGCACGGTCGCGGTCGTCGTGCCGCTTGGGGCGGCGGCGGTCGCCTCGCCGGAGGTCGAGGTCGCGGCCGCATCGCCGCCGGTCGCGGTGGGGGCTGGCTGCGGTCCGCGCGAGCGTCCGTTCGGCGGACCACCCGGGCGTCCGGTGCCCTCGCGACGCGCCTGGCGTCCCGGCGCCGACTCGCTTGCCTTCGACTTCGCCGCCTCGAAGACCTCCGCCGGGATCCGCACCGCGACCTCGTCGGCGCTCGGGCGCCGCAGGAGCACCTGCTCGCCCGCCTCGATGCCCTCCTTCAGCTCGACCTGCAGCTCGCCGGAGCGACCAAGGGTGATCTGCCGCTGCACGAGCCCGTCGTCTCCCGAGACGTAGACGTAGGCGACCGGACCCTCGCGGTAGACCGACTGGATCGGCACCCACAGCCCGTCCTCGACGCGGTCGAGCATGATCTCGGCGCGGCATCGCATCGCCGGCTTGAGCCCGAGGGTGGGATCGGTGTCGAGGAGGACCCGCACGGTGTAGTCGCGGCGGTTCGGGTCGCGCCAGCCACCGCTCTCGGCGAGCACGCTGACCGACTGCACCTCGCCGCGAAGCGGCACGTTCGGGAGCGCGTCGGAGTAGACCGTCACCGCCTGACCCGACTCGATGCGTCCGCTCATCGCCTCGCTGATCTTGAGGAGCGCGACCATCTCGCTCACGTCGGGCAGGATCGCGACGAGCTCGTTGGGGCGGAGCTCCGTCCCGACCGCGGGCGGGGGCGCGTCGCCGCCGCCCATCCGCCGGCGCCCCTCCTCGATCGAGGAGGCGTAGACGAGGAGCCCGTCGATCGGCGCGACGATCGTGCAGGCGTCGAGCTGCCGCTTGAAGTCGGCGAGGCGGTCCTGCTGGGTCTGCAGGGCGAAGCGCTTGCTCTCGACCTGCGCCTGGAACTGCACGATCTCCGCGTCGTTCCGCTGCTCGACGCGGGCGCGCTCGGCGACCGCCTGGTCGAGGTCGGATCGCTTCTTCGCCTCCTCCTGACGGTGCTCGAAGTTGTCGTAGAGGAACTGGGCGAGCTCCGCCTGGCGCACCTTCGCCTGCGCCTCGATCATCTCGATGCGGTCCTGCTCGTACTCGTCCCGGCTGAGGAACTCCTGCTCGACGAGGCGGGCGGCCTCGGCGAAGCGCTCCTCGAGCCGCTTCGCGTTGATCTCGGCGGTCTGGCGGGCGAGCGCGAGCTCCTCCCGCTTCGCGATCACCTCGCCCTCCTCCCACGCCTTCAGGGCGAGGGTGGCGAGCTCGATGTCGAGGTCCGCCTTCTCGAGCTCGCTCTCGCGGGTGCTCCGCTGGATGCCGAGCTTCTGCTCGGCGGCGATGAGCTCGCTCTGGGCGCTCTTCAGCTTGTCCTCGCCGTCCTGGATCTTCTGCTTGATCTCCTCGTCGGCGAGCCGCACCACGACGTCGCCCGCGCGGACCTGCGAGCCCTCGTCCACGATCGAGGTGATCACCGCCCGCCCCTCGAGCTTGTTGCGGATCTCGACCTGGCGCACCGCCGCGAGCTCGCCGCTCACGGGGATCACGATGTTGAAGCTGCCGCGCTCGACCTGATGCAGGTCCTTGCCGGCGAAGGCATTGCCCGCCTCGCCGTCGCCGGTCCACCGCGACCACAGCCAGCCGACGACGAGCACGCCCGCGACGATGGCGCCGACCTTCTGCCACGGCACCGCGCGGGTGGCGACGCGGGGCGCGGCGGAGGGAGTCGGGGTCGTCTGGACGGCGGTCATGAGGCGCTCGGAGAGTGAGGTCGGAACGGTCGGTCGCCGGACCGCGCGATCGGGCACGGTAGGGGCGTTTCGGCGGAGCGCGCGGGCGGAGTCGAGAAAGTCCCCGGCGATTCGCGAGTTCCGCCCCCGGAGGACGAGGTTACTCGCCCGGGTCCTGCCCCGACGCGGGCGGCACCGAGGTCGGATCGACCGCGGGCGGCGGCTCGGTCGGGGGCGCGATCGGCTGGATCTCGACGGGGAAGTTGCCGTCGGCGCCGGTCGGGTCGGTGGGCGGCAGCACCACGCCGGGCTCCGGCACGGCGCCATCGAGGGGCGGCGCCGACGCCTCGACGTCCTCGGGCAGGGTGCCGATGACCTCGGTGCCGCGCAGACCGGGGATCGGCATCAGGAGTCCGTCGGGCGACACGCGGAACTGACCCGACGAGAGCAGGTAGGCGAGGATCGCGACCTGCAGGTCGATCTGGGCGCGGTCGCGCTGGTCCTCCGCCTCGCGGCGCTGGTCGAGCGCCTCGGTGCGGTCGCGGGCGCTCGCGCGGTCGGGGGCGGCGGCGATCGACGCCTCGCGGTTGATCGCGATCGCCACGTTCTGCTCCTGCAGGAGGAGCGAAAAGCGGCTCAGCTCGATCGCCCGCAGCGAGGTGCGGACCTCGACCGCCGCGTCGTCGCGGGCGAGCCGCTCGTTGCGGATCGACTGCTCGTAGCGGATCTGCTCCTGCCGCAGCTCGGCGCGCTCGATCACCCGGTCGAGCGGCGCCCCGAAGACCGCCGCGGCGCGGTAGCGACCATCGGAGGGCTGGACGTTGAGCCCCGAGAAGCGGCCGAACTGGTTGTCGGTCGGGATGACGCCCTCGAGGACGAGGTCGAGCGACGGCAGGATCTTGTTCGACGCGACGTCGACGCGGCGGCGGGCGTCCTCGACGCGGTCGCCGATCGTCTGCAGGTCGAGCCGCAGGTCCATCGCCGTGCGCACGGCGTCTCCCGGCGAGACGCTCGGCAGCGGCAGGTCGAGCTTGACCGGCTCGATCACGACCGGCGTCGTCGGGTCCATCCCGAGCCGGACCTTGAAGTTGTCGACCGCGACGCGGTAGAGCTCCTCGAGCCGGGCGAGCCGGTTGATCGCGAACAGGGTGTTCTGCTTCGCGAGGTCCGCCTGGAAGGGCGGCTGGCGTCCGGCGCGGACGAGGGCGTCCTCGCGGCGGTCGACCTGCCGCGAGCTCTCGACCTGGCGCTTGGCGTTGGCGATCTCCTGCTGGGCGAGGACGAGGTCGAGGTAGTCGCCCACGAGGTCGAAGCAGAAGCGGCGGCGGAACTCCTCGAAGGTGCGGGCGGCGTAGATCAGGTCGCGGCTCCGCTGGATGAGCTCCTCGCGGGCGGCGATGCCGGAGCCGCGGAGGAAGGGGATCGCCGCCTCGAGGAGGAGCTCCGCCCCCTGGCTCGTGTTGTTCTCGCCGAGGAAGTTGTCCATCCTCGTGGTCATGTCCACGACCATCGTGGCGGCGACCTCGCCGCCGTAGGGCAGGCGCTGGGTCACGCCGAGCTCGTTCGCGACGCGGAGCGTGCGCTGGAAGCGACCGTCGTTGCCGAGCGCGTCGAAGCCGACCTCGGTGAGGTTGAAGGGTCGCGGCTCCCAGCGGTGCTGCTCGATGATCAGCGAGAGCGCGACGATGATGTACTGCTCCTCCGCGTTGAGGTACTCGACGGAGTTGTCGATCGCGAAGCGGATCGCGCCGCGCAGGTCGAGCTGCACCGCGTCGCGCGGCGGACGCCCCGCCGCCTCGACCCGCTCCGCGACGGCGTCGAGGGTCTCCGCGGTCGGCTCGAGCGACTCGTAGCGCAGGTCGTCCGCCGCGGGATTCGTGGTCGGCGGTCGGTAGCGCTCCGGATAGTCCGGCGCGAGCGGATCGCCCTCGTAGAGCGCCGACGACCGCGTGCGGGGCGCGATCGTGTCGCCGGACACGTCGTTCGCCGCGTCGAGCAGCGTCCGCTCGGTCCGCTCGTCGATCTCCCTCATGTTCGTCCCGCACCCGGAGGACGCCCCGATCAGCACGCCGAGGACGACCGCCGCCGACCTCGAGGTCGCGGAGTTGGTCAACGATCTCGGGCGTCGCGTCTGCATCGAGGTTGGATCGGAGACCGGCCCGTCGGCGAGGTGGGCGGCGCGTCGCCAACTTTGCCGGGGCGTTCCGAATCTGCCACCATAGCCCCTCGTCGGGGCGCCGCCCCGGATCGGGTCATTCACTTCCCATGCCGAGCGTCACCTTCGACGGTCAGAGCCTCTTCGTGAAGTCCCGGCGGGCATGGCTCGTCGGCGTCGGCATGGAGTACTCGCTCGTCCCCGCCGAGGAGTGGGGTCGGCGGCTCGACCAGATCCGCCGGCTCGGGGCGAACACCGTCGTCGCCTCGGCGCCGTGGATCGTCCACGAGCCTCGACCGGGTCGCTTCCGCTTCGACGGGCGAGCCGACCTTCGGTCGTTCCTCGAGCAGTGCGCCGCCCGGAAGTTGTGGGTAGTGCTGCGGATCGGTCCCTCGGTGGGCGAGCCCTTCGACGGCGGCGGCATCCCCTCGTGGGTGATCGAGTCCTCCGCGTCACGGCTCCGCGAGTTCGACCCCGCGTTCCTCGAGCGGACCTCCAGGCTCTACCGCGAGGTCCTCGGTCGGGTCGTCGGGCTGCAGGCGAGCGAGGCGCTTCGCGCGGGACGCCGCGAGGTCGGACCGGTAGTCGCGGTCCAGATCGAGCATCGGTGGTCCTGCGCGAACGGGGAGCAGGCGAACCGCTACCTCAACGAGCTCGTCCGCTTCGCGCGGGAGTGCGGGATCACGGTGCCGCTGCTCACCGCGAACGGCCTGTGGCAGCCGATCGAGTCGGCGATCGAGTGTTGGGAGGGCTGCGACGACCTGCTCGGCAACCTCCGGCAGCTTCGGAGCGTGGAGCCGCAGCACCCCCGGATCGCGCTGGTGCGCGATCCCGCGGCGGTGTCGATCGTGGGCGGATCCGAGCAGGGCTTCGTCGAGGCGATGAGGGCGCTGCCGCGCCGCGTCGCCGAGTCGCTCGTCGCGGGCGCGATGCCGCTCGTCGCGGACGCGGTCGGCGGGGTCCACGTGGACCGCACCAACGGTCGCCGCGTCGAGACCGCGACGGTGCCGGGCGGCTTCATCTCGACCGTCGAGCCGCGCGGGCTCGTGGTCGGCGAGCACGGATCGTTCCGCGGCTCGGCGCCGGAACTGCGGCGCCTCCTCTGGTTCGCCTCGACCTTCGGGCACGTCTTCGCCGACGCGGCGCCGGACTACCAGCCGGTCGTCGCGGATCCGGGTCCGCGCGGCGGCGCCCGCCGCGGTCCGGCGCCCGCCGCGGTCGCCGGGGTCCGCGGTCCCGGCGGACAGGTCATCTTCGCCTTCGCCGAGGATCCCTCCGACCGCCGGCTCGGGCTCGTCCTCGAGGATGGTCGGCGGCTCGACGTCGACCTCGGCGGCGGCTCGCTTGGCTGGTTCGTCAAGGACGTGGACCTGCGCGGTCAGGGCCGCCTCGACTACTCGAACCTCACGCCGCTCGCGATGTTCCGCCGGCGGATGCTGATCCTCTTCGGACCCGCCGGCTCGGAGGCGACGCTCTCGATCGGCGGCGGTCCGCTCGACGCCAAGGTGCCCGCGGCGGGCGAGATGCCCCTCGTCGCGGTCCATCGCGGCGTGACGGTGGTGATCCTCAACGAGGCGCAGTCGCTCGCGGCGATCGGCGAGGGCGATGACCTCCTCGTCGGCGTCTCCGAGGTCGAGCCCGGCGGCGGCTTCCGCCTCGCCGAGGGCTTCAAGGAGGTCGTCCGCATCGCCCTCGACGGCTCGATCCGCCGCGAGAAGGGGACCTCCCGAAGCGGTCGAGGTCGCGGCGGCGAGGGGCGGTTCGGCACGTGGGAGCAGCTCGAGCTCGGCGGTCTCGTCGATGGCTCGAGTCCCCGCTTCGCGACCCTCGATGGACCGACCTCGCTGAGGGCGTGCGGCGTCGCCGCGGGTCTCGGGTGGTACCGCGTGCGCTTCAAGCAGTCGAAGACCGCCAAGGTCCGGCTCGACATGCCGCAGGCGGGCGACCGGATGCGGCTTCACCTCGATGGTCGGCTCGTGGGCGTCCTCGGCGACGGTCCCGATGCAGGCGAGATGCCGGTCGAGCTCTCGATCCCCGCGGGCGAGCGGGTCTTCTCGATCCTCGCCGAGCACGCCGGACGACCCGCCGATGGCGCCGGCGCCGAGCGACGCACGGGGGTCTGGGGTCCGATCCGCGAGGTCGCGCCGGTCGCGGGGGCGAAGGCCTCCGCCGGCAGCGTGCCGCCGATCGATCCCTTCAAGTTGCGTGGCTTCCTCGACGGACTCATCAAGGGAGCGCCGCCGGCGGAGGAGGGTCTCACCATCGCCTGGTCGCTCCGCCGACGCTCGACGGTGGTCGTCGATCTTGGTCGCTGGGCGGTGCCGGCGATGGTGATCCTCAACGGCGCTCCCATGGCGAGGCTGGCGGGAGACGGCGCCTCCCGCGCGACGCTGGTCGTCCCGGTCGAGGGCGCCCACGCCTCCAAGGTCGGATCGAACGAGATGCTGGTCGTCCCGGACGAGGGCTTCGAGGTCGACCTTCGCGCCGCGGCGAAGAAGGTCCGGGTGCTCGAGTCCCTCCGCGAGTTGGGCGGTCGCGGCGAGTGGGGCTTCGCCCGCTGGGCATCGGCGGCGGAGGTCTGCGAGCAGCCAGGGTGGGCGCCGGTCGGAGGCGGTCGCCGCGATGGGGGCAATCGGACCGCAGGTCGCCCGACTTGGTTCCGAAGCCGCGTCCGGATGCCCGTGGGCGAGGACCTCTGGCTCGATCTTGGCTCCATGAGCCGAGGCGAGGCGTTCCTCGATGGGCAGTCGATCGGTCGCTACGTCGCCCGGTCGTCGGCGGGGCGATCGGAGTCGACCTCCCGGCTGCCGCTAGCCAACTCCCTCGCCCGCGAGGACGCGGAGCGGATCCTCGCGGTCTTCGACGAGGAGGGTCGCCCCCCGGGCTCGATCCGCTTCGTCCGAGGCGAGTGAACGAGACGGTCCGAGAGGCGGTCTGGCGTGCGGTCGAACCTCTGGTTCGATGCTCGATTCCACCTCGTCGGGTGCCTCTCGGTGGCGAGATCGGGCGAAGTTGATCGCTACCATCGCCCTTCGTCCACCGTCCCAGCCGCGACGACCCTCGACCCCACACGCGCCCGGACTCGTCGAACTCCAGACCGGTGCTGATCCCCCCGAACCGCCCCGCCCATGAGTCACGAGACCGGTCTCATCCCCCATGAGCGATCCCCGGACGGGATCGTGACCCTCTCCCTGCTGCCCTCGCCGACCAAGCCACGGGGAGGCGTGGTGGTCCTCGACTCGTGGCTCATCGGGGCGATCGACCGGACCCTGCAGCAGGTTGCCGGCTCGCGACCGGCGGGAGTGATCCTCGCGAGCGCGAGTCCGCGGGTCTGGGTCGCGGGCGCCGACCTCGCCGAGATCGATGGTCTCGACGATGCGTCGCTTGACTCCTATCTCAAGGCGGGCGAGACCTGCTTCCGGCGCCTGCTCGACCTTCGCTGCCCGACGGTGGCGTTGATCCATGGGGCGGTGCTCGGCGGGGGACTCGAGCTTGCCCTCCACTGCGACGCGCTCGCCTTCGTCCGCACGCCCGCGGGCGGGAAGCCCTATCTGGTCGGTCTCCCCGAGGCATCGCTCGGGATCTGCCCCGGCTGGGGCGGCACGGTGATGCTGCCGGCGCGGATCGATCCGGCGCTCGCGCTCGAGCGCACCGCGAGCGGCACGCCGTGGAAGAGCGACGCGCTTCCCGCGGGACTCGCCGACCTCGAGGCGGACGACGCGGAGTCGCTCCGCCGCGCCGCCCGCGAGTGGATCCTCGCCCGTCAGGGCGCGACGCCGCCGCGACCGCGGGCGATCGGTCCCGCCTCGCAGGCGACGATCGAGAACGCGATCGCCGCGAGCAGCCTCGCCGGCGCCGCCGCCGGCACCTCCGCCCACGCCGTGCTCGCCGCGGTGAGGGCGGGTCTCGTGGGCGGGCTCGCCGCGGGCGTCGCCGAGGAGCGCCGCCACCTGATCGCGCTCCGCACGGTGGAGCCCGCCCGCACCAAGATCGCCGCGTTCCTCGCCCGCAGTTCCTGACTCGTCATGCCGGCGGCGGTGCTGACCGTCGCGAGACTTCGGAGATCCCCATGTCCGCCAATCCCGCCGCCGCCCCGAGCAACCTCGACCGCGAGCTCCAGAAGCTCTCCGAGAAGGACCGCAAGCAGATCCAGCAGGCGCAGGAGATGCTCGGTCCAGACCCGGCGTCGATGGGGCTCGTGAAGAACTACTTCTGGGGTCGCTTCCGCGGCGAGCTGCTGCTGCCCCATCCCGAGCCATCCGCGGAGGAGACCGCCCGCTGCGACCAGCTGCTCGCCGGGCTCGACGCGTACCTCCGCGAGGAGCACCCCGCGATCGAGATCGACCAGAAGCAGGAGATCCCCCCGTGGGTGATCCAGAAGCTCTTCGACCTCGGCGTGCTCGGCATGACGATCCCCCGCGAGTTCGGCGGCGGCGGCTTCGGGATCACGAGCTACAACCGCGCCCTCGAGCGGATCGGCCGAACCTGCGGCTCGACCGCGGTGATCGTCTCGGCGCACCAGTCGATCGGCTGCAAGGCGGCGATGCTCTTCGGCACCGAGGAGCAGAAGAAGCGCTACCTCCCCCGGATGGCGAAGGACACCCTGAGCGCCTTCTGCCTCTCCGAGCCGAACGTCGGCTGCGACGCGGGCGGTCAGGAGACCCGCTGCGAGCTCTCCGCCGACGGCACGCACTACGTCCTCAACGGCGAGAAGAAGTGGGCGACCTCCGGGGCGCTCAGCGGGCTCTTCACGGTGATGGCGAAGCAGCGGATCAAGGATCCGAAGACCGGCAAGGAGAAGGACGCGGTCACCGCGCTCATCTGCACGCCGGACATGCCGGGGATCGAGATCTTCAGCCGCAACCGCTCGAAGTGCGGGATCCGCGGCACCTGGCAGGCCCGCATCCGCCTCACCAACGTGAAGGTGCCGCGGGCGAACCTCCTCCACAAGGAGGGCAAGGGTCTCAACGTCGCGCTGACCTGCCTCAACTACGGGCGCTGCACGCTCTCCGCCGGCATGCTCGGCGGCGCGACCTACGCCCTCGAGCAGGCCGCGAAGTGGGCGCAGTACCGCCACCAGTTCGACCGTCCCCTCGCGGAGTTCGGGCAGGTGCAGGAGAAGCTCGCCCGCATGGACGCCTACGTCTACGCGATGGACGCGATGCTCTACCTGACCACCGCGTTCCTCGACCGCCACGACGAGGACATCATGCTCGAGACCGCGATGTGCAAGGTCTTCTGCTCGGAGATGGGCTACCGCACCGTCAACGACTGCCTGCAGATCATGGGCGGCGAGAGCTACATGACGGAGAACCACGTCGAGCGGATCTGGCGCGACAGCCGGATCAACACGATCGTGGAGGGCGCGAACGAGGTGATGCTGCAGTTCCTCTTCGGCAAGGGCTCGGAGCGGCTCGGCGACTGGATGCTCGGGGTGCGGGCGAACCCGTTCAAGAACCTCTCCGCCGCGATCTCGATCGCCTCGCAGATCTTCCTCGGCATCCGCCCGGCGGCGCCGGAGGTCCGACCGCTCGACCCGCGGCTCGCGGCGCACGGGCGGACGCTCGGGAACCTGATCCGCGAGTTCGCGCACCAAGTGAAGCTGATGTTCAAGGAGCACGAGGAGAAGTTGGTCACGAACCAGCTCATCCAGTCGCGCCTCGCGATGTCGGCGCTCTGGATCCACGGCATCGCCTGCTCGCTCTCGAAGTGCGACCGGCACCTGCGGCAGGGGCTCGACGGCGAGTCGCTCACGCAGGAGCTGACCCTCATGGACCACCTCGTCGCGCTCTTCGCGAACGAGGTCCGCATCGAGCTCGACGGTCTGCGGCAGCACGCGAACCGCACCGTCGAGGCGTCCGCGAAGGGTCTCCTCAAGCGGGTCGAGGCGATGCCGAACGCCCGCTACTCGATCCCCGAGAAGACGCCGGATCCGAGCGGGCGGGGCAAGGGTCGCCCGGTCGACGCGAAGAGCGTGCCGCAGTTCGGCGCGGGCTCGGTGTTCTCCGGTCGCCCCGTCGCCGAAGGCTGACGAGACCCGACTCGGTCGCTACCCTTCCCGCCTTCGCGCGAGGTCCGCACGGCGAGCCTCGTCGAGACACTCTCGTCGAGTCACCCCGGTCGAGTCACCCCGGTCGAGTCACCCCGGTCGAGTCACCTTGGAGCCAGAGATGGACATCCTCAAGCTGATGCAGGTGCACGGTCACGAGTTGGTCGGGTTCCACCAGGACCCGGCGACCGGCCTCCGCGCGATCATCGCCGTGCACTCGACGGTGCTCGGGAACGCCCTCGGCGGCACCCGACGCTGGGCGTACGCCTCGACCGACGAGGCGGTCACCGACGTGCTGCGGCTCTCCGAGGGGATGACCTACAAGGCGGCGGCCGCGGACCTTCCGATGGGCGGCGGCAAGAGCGTGATCATCCTCGACAAGCCCGGGCAGCAGCCGACCGAGGCGGAGGGTCGGGCGATGGGCCGCTTCGTCGAGACGTTCCGCGGCACGTACATCGCCGCGGAGGACGTCGGGGTCAGCCCGCAGTTCTGCGACTGGATGGCGATGGAGACCCGCCACATCATGGGCGGCGAGAACGTCTCGACCGGCGGCGACCCGTCGCCCTTCACGGCGCGGGGCGTGTTCAACTCGATGAAGGCGTGCCTCGCCCACGCGGGCATGAGCGACTTCCCCTCGCTCACCATCGGCGTCCAGGGCTGCGGCGCGACCGGCTTCAAGCTCGCGAAGCTCTGCCGCGAGGCGGGCGCGGCGGTGATCGTCACCGACGTGCACGTGCCCTCGATGAAGCGGTGCGTCGAGGAGCTTGGCTGCATGGCGGTCGGCAACGACCGGAACCTCTTCCACGAGAAGCTCGACATCCTCGCCCCCTGCGCCCTCGGCGCGGTGCTCGGTCCCGAGACGATCCCGCACCTCCGCTGCCGCATCATCTGCGGCACCGCGAACAACATGCTCGTCGACCCGGTCCGCGACGGTCGGGTGCTCCAGCAGCGTGGGATCATCTACTCGCCGGACTTCATCGCGAACGCGGGCGGGCTCATCCGCCTCGCCGGTCTCTACCTCGGCATGACCGAGTCGCAGATCGACGCGAAGGTCGCGGGCATCGAGCAAACCACCTCGGAGGTCCTCCGCGAGGCGGCGACGCGTCCCTCGACCGCCGAGGCCGCCATCGAGTACGCGAAGCGCCGCATCCAGCGACCGAAGGCGAAGGCGGCGGCGGCGACCCGCGGATGATCTCGTCGGCGGTCGCGGAGGTGACGCCGTGAGCGCGCCCTTCGGATGGGCGCTCCAGCACTCCTCTCGGCGCGAGCCGGTCGTCGGGCGGGAGATCGTCGCGACGAGCGTGCCCGTCGCCGCGAGCGCGGGATGGTCGATCCTCGCGCGGGCGGCACCGCCGCGGACGCCGCCGTCGCGACGGCGGCGTGCATGACCGTCGTCGAGCCGACCACCAACGGGCTCGGCGGCGACGCGTTCGCGCTCGCGTGGGACGGCGCCAAGGTCCATGGCTTCAACGGCTCCGGGCGGAGTCCGCGGGCGCTCGACGTCGCGGCGTTCGCCGGCATGAAGCGCATGCCGACCGCGGGCTGGCTCCCGGTGACCGTGCCGGGACAGGTCGCCTTGTGGGTCGATCTGTGGCGCCGGCACGGTCGGCTTCCCTTCGCGGAGGTGCTTGCCCCCGCGATCCGGCTCGCGAGGGAGGGATTCCTCCTGAGTCCGCAGACCGCGGCGCTCTGGAAGCGGGCGGCACGGACGCTCTCGGCGCGACCCGACTGGAGCGCGACGTTCCTCTTCGACGGACGACCGCCCGAGGTCGGCGCGCTCGTCAGGCTGCCGGGACACGCCCGCACGCTCGAGGCGATCGCGGCGAGCGAGGGCGGGGCGTTCTATCGCGGCGAGATCGCCGAGGCGATCGAGCGGGCGGCGAGGTCCGAGGGCGGGTTCATGCGGGCGGAGGACCTCGCGGCGCACGGGACGCTCGAGGTCGAGCCGATCTCGGTCGAGTACCGCGGGGCGAGGCTTCATGAGATCCCCCCCAACGGGCAGGGACTCGCGGCGCTGGTCGCGCTGGGCGTGCTGCGCCACTTCGACCTCGCCGGACTCGATCCGGACTGCCCGGACGTGCTGCACCTCCAGATCGAGGCGGTGAAGCTCGGCTTCGCCGACGCCCACCGCCACGTGGCGGATCCGCGGTTCGTCGACCGTCCGCCCGCGGAGCTCCTCGCCGAGGACCGGCTCCGCTAGCTCGCCGCGCGGATCGATCCGGCGCGGGCGCAGGCGTTCGATGCCGGCGTGCCCAAGCCGGGCGGCACGATCCTCCTCTGCACCGCGGACCGCGAGGGGCGCTGCGTCTCCCTCATCCAGAGCAACTACACCGGCTTCGGCTCGGGCGTGGTGATCCCCGAGTGGGGGATCGCGATGCAGAACCGAGGCGCCTGCTTCCACCTCGAGCCGGGTCATCCCAACTCGATCGCCCCCGACAAGCGTCCCTACCACACGATCATCCCGGCGCTCTCGACGCCGGCGGACGCGTCGGTGCCCGCAAGCGATGGGCTCATGGCGTTCGGCATCATGGGCGGCTTCATGCAGCCGCAGGCGCACGTGCAGTACGTGCTGCGCACGGTGCTCCACGGGCAGAATCCGCAGGCCGCACTCGCCGCCCCGCGCTGGCAGTGGATGAAGGCACGCGAACTGCAGCTCGAGCCCGGCTGGCCCGCCGCCACCGTCGACGGCCTGCGCGCCCGCGGCCACCAGGTGACGGTCGCCGCTGAGAAGTCGGTGACCTTCGGCCGCGGCCAGGCCATCATGAGATTGGACGGCGCGTGGTGCGGCGCCAGCGACCTGCGCGGGGATGGGTGTGCGGCGGGGCGCTGACCAGCCCCGACCGACCGCTCAGCGCCCCCGCCTCCGCCGCCCCGTTACCCCCGCCAGCGCAAGCAGCGCCGCCGCCCCGGGCGCCGGCACCACGATGCCCGACCATGAACCGTCGAATACCGCGGTGCTGTTGGCCGAGAGCGAGAAGGTCATCATGTAGCCGATGGTGCTCACGTTCGGGCCGCCCGGGATCGCGCCCGTGTACGTGTTGCCGGACGGCCCGATGGTCGTCGTGGTCGTCGTGCTGGGGACCGAAGGGTTGTTGAAGGACACCCCGCTGCCGTTGATCATGCCGTAGAGCATGGAGGGAACGAGGCCGACGAGCGACGCGACGCCTCCCTGGTTCGACGTCAGGGTCCCCTGCAGGAGCGAGCCCCACTCGATCGAGGTGACGCCCGGCGTCAATTGCACGGGCGAGGCGAACGTGACCAGGATCTGGAACGAGCGCGTCGAGCCGCTGGTGTTGGCGACGGTGAAGTTCGTGGAGATCGACGGCCTGTCGGGGAGGATGGCGGTGTCGGCGCCGGTCAGGGCCCAGCTGACCGACCACTCGCCGCTCGTGGCCGACGAGACTGAGCCGTTGTAGGTGTAGAGGCCGGGGCTCCCGGGGATGCCCGAGGTCGAGGTCACCGTCTGCGTCGCTTCGCCGACCGTGCTGACGGCGACGGACAGCTGCGGAGAGGTGGTGCCCGCGAGCACGGCGGGCGAGACGAACGCCGCCACGGCCACGGCGCCGATGGCTGCCACGGTCGTACGGCGGGGGATCAAGATCAGACGCGGCGGGGACGACACGAAGCTCACTCGACGCTCCTCGGGCGCGCTGCCCGATCAACGACCGCCCTGGACAGGCGGACCGACACCCGCCGAGGCCTGTCGGCGCGCAGCCCTGTTCCCGAAAAACGGACCCCCGAAACCCAGGCCCAGGGCCTGGAAACAGAGAAGATGGCAGCACTTCGATGAAAGTCCAGCCCGCCGACGCCGGAATCCGGTTGATCCCGGGTCCGGGCTGGCGACTCGCCAAAGCCCGGACGACCTGCTGGGCCGAAGCCCCAGCACGATCCGAAGCAGCCGGTAGCTCGAGGACATGCGGACCGCGTGGAACCGGCTCCGCGACGCGATCATCCCGCACTACATCGCCCAGCGGCCCGGCTCGCGGCCGTTCGCGTGCTACATGTTCGGCGAGATCCCGGCCCCGCACCTGCGGCACGAGGTTCCCGAACACGTGCAGGGACTCGAGATCGGCGGCACGACCTGGTTCCCGAAGTGGTACTACCTCGGGACCGCCACCGGCCACGCAGGCCACTACCGCGCCGGCACCGACTACGGCGAGTTCCGCCACCTCGTCGACTTCGGACTCCTCGACCGCGACGAGATCTGCCGCGCCGAGCCCGACGTCGACGACCGCGAGTACGAACCGGCCCGGCCATGCGGGACTACGAAACGCTCGCGTGAGGTCGACCACGCCAAAGTTCCTGCGGGCCCGATCACGCGTACAAACGATCGCACCGCAGGCGGCACCGCCACGTTCAACCGGTCGCCCGCGGCCATGGCGAAGATCGCCGAAGACTTCCCGCTCGCGTGCCCTGCCTGCGGTGGCGACATCCGGCTCATCGCCTTCATCACCGACCCGGCCCCGATCCGGAAGATCCTGCTCCATCTAGGTGAACCGCTCGAACCGCCACCGCTCGCGCCGGCCCGGGGTCCGCCGACGAGTTGGTCCGAACTCATGCAGGTGCATGACGACCGCGACGTGATCCAAGCGTCGCCTGATGACCTGCCGGCGATCGACATCCGAACCCTCTGAACCATTCCGACCGCGGTCGGATTCGTGACGCATTTGCGCGCCGGCTGAAAATCACCCCGCAATCCCGCTCCATCCCTGCCTGACGGAGCCTCGTCAGGCTCCACCATCGGGTCAGTGGAGGCCAAACTCCCAGTCACTGGCCAACATTGCCCCGGCTATCGCTTGCGAAAGTGCCGTCGACCGCCCTGTCCTTGCTTGTCCGGCAGCACCCGCTGCATCTGGACCCCTGCCAGGGCCGCAAGAAAATTGGACATGAACACGAGCGCGGCGAACTTCAGAGCGGACATGAGTTGGCGTCCGGGTGCGCCGCGGAGAAACCGCCAGCCTGCCCCGCCCTTCACGCCACGGCGATTGACAGAACGAATGTTGCACTCACCTCGACAGCTTCCGCCTGGTGGGGTAGTCTCCGACCAAGTCGTCATGGCAGCCCACCACCTCCCAGAGCGAGATCTCATAAAGATGCGGAATTTGATCATCTGTGCGCTCGTCATCAGCGCCATCGCCTCGGCCACGGCGGCGTGGGCGTGCACCCGATGCGTCTATCTCGGCTTGGATGGCACGGTCGTCGTGGGCCGATCACTCGACTGGGAGGAGGATCCTGGCTCCGAGATTTGGGTATTCCCGAGAGGCCTGACCCGCAATGGCGCCGCGGGGCCACGGTCGCTCGAGTGGACGAGTCGGTTCGGATCGGTCGTGGTGTCGTTTTACGGGGTCGCTGTCCTCGACGGCATCAACGAAAAGGGACTCGTGGCCAACACGCTCTATCTTGTCGAGAGCGATTACGGCAGGCCGGTGCCGGGCCGGCCCGTGATGTCCATCGGCTGCTGGACCCAGTACGTGCTCGACTCGTTCGCAACCGTCAAGGAGGCCGTCGCGAGCCTCGAGAAGGAGCCCTTCACGATCATCGCACCCACGCTGCCCAACGGCGCTCCGGCGGTTGGACACATGGCGATCTCTGATCCCTCGGGCGACTCGGCGATTCTCGAATACGTGAGGGGCAAACTCGTCATCCATCACGGCAGGCAGTATCAGGTGATGACCAACTCCCCGGCATTTGACGAGCAGTTGGCGCTCGATGCCTACTGGCGCGAGATCGGTGGCCTGACGATGCTGCCCGGCACGAATCGGGCGGCCGATCGCTTCGTCCGGGGGACGTTCTACGTCAAAAGCCTGCCGCAGACGGCCGACTCAAAGCGGGCGGTCGCCCAGATGTTCAGCGTGATTCGCGGCGTCTCGGTGCCGCTGGGGTTCACCGTGCCCGGCAAACCCAACATCGCCAGCACCGTCTGGCGCACTGCTTACGATCAGAAGAATCTAGTGCTGTATTTCGACTCGGCGACGAGTCCGAGTGTGTTCTGGTTGAGGATCGGCGATCTCGCGCTCGCTCCCGGATCGTCCGTACAGAGGCTGCCGCTCGCCGACGGACAGACCTACGGCGGCAACGCCCAGGCCGCACTCCGGCCCGCGGAGCCGTTCGCTTTTCTCCCGGCCAAGGCCGACTGAACGCGGGTGGCACTCGGACGCGGAACTTGAGTCTGGATCGCGCCGTGTTGGTCATCCGAAGCGCCGGCATGCGGCCGGCGATCTGCTTCGCGAGCGGGTGAGCACGTCGGTGTAGAGCCAATGCCCGGTCAACGGCTCGTCCTCAACGGTCTTCCGGCCGATGAGCGACTCGTGAGCCTCGGGAGGAGCGGCCCGGCCGGAGCGGGTTTCTTGAAGCGCACCGCAGCCCCTTCGGCATCATGGGCGGCTTCATGCAGCCGCAGGGTCACGTGCAGGTCTTCTCGCGGGTCCGCGACCACCGGTGGAACCCGCAGGCGGCGCTCGACGCGCCTCGCTTCCAGTGGACGCGCGACCTCGAGGTCTCGATCGAGCCCGGCTTCTCGGAGGTCCTCTACGCGGATCTCGAGCGGCGTGGTCATCGCGTGACGCGTGCCGAGGAGCGGTCGATCACCTTCGGTCGAGGTCAGGCGATCCACGCCCTCCCCGCCGGCTGGTGCGCTGGCAGCGATCCTCGCGCCGATGGGCAGGCGGTCGCCGGCTAGCCAGACCCCCCAAGGTCGGTCGCGTTCGCCGGAAGTTCCCGAAGGAACCACGCCCCCGCGGACCGATGTCGCCATGCATGAGGGGCGACCCCGCGAGGACGCTGAGGCGATCGAGCGCGACGTCGTCGCTGGTCGCGAAGGTCGCGCCCCCGGTCCCGAGGGCTGCGACGATCGAACGGATGGTGGCGCCATGAAGGACCGTCTCGCCCGCTGGACCTCGGTCGGAATCGTCGCGGGGACCCTCGTCCTCGTGGCGAGCGTCGGTCCCGAGCTCGTGCGGGCGGGATCAAGCGAGCCGCAGGATGGGCTCGACCGCCTCCGAACACGGCTGGGCTCCTTCACGCCGACCGGTCGGGGCGTGAGCGTGCTTCAGGTCGAGGCAGGGGGCGAGGGACCTGGGGAGTGGACGCTCGGAGCCCTCGAGGGCTTCCGGGAGCTGTCGATCGAGCCGGTGGGACCCCGCTCCGCGCCCGCGGGTCACGCGGCGATGGTCGCGCAGGCGATGCTCTCGCTCGCGCCGGGGATCGAGCGGATCTACACCGGCAGCAGCCGATGGTTCCTCGTCGAGGTGCTGCAGGCGATGCAGGCCGCGCCGCCCCGTCCGCTGCCTCCTGGAGCGAGCATCGTGATGTGCGCGTGGGTCGGCAGCGCCGCGGCGGGAGACGTCGATGCCCTCCGCCGCATCGACTTCATGGTCAATCAGGCGCCGTTCACGCTCGTCGCCGGCATGAAGCCGGGCAGCCAGCTCATGGGCTCCGCCTACAACGGAATCAGCGTCGGGGGTGCGGGAGCCTCCGCGGGTCAGGGAACCTCGAAGGACCTGGACGGCCCCGGGCGCTGCAAGCCTGACCTCGTGACTGGCGAGGGTGCCGCCAGTCCGGCGACGGGTCGGGTCGCGGGCGGCGTGGCGCTCCTCTTGGATGCGGCGGGTCGTCTTCCCCGTCTTCGGAAGGTCCAGGACTCCCGACGCCCCGAGGTGCTGAAGGCGGCGTTGCTCGCAGGCGCGGTCCGCGAGCGAGGCTGGACGAACCTCTCGTCGCCTCCCGATCCGCCCCCGGCTCCGCCCGCTGGCGCCCCCGCGGGCGTCGCCCCGGCGGCGACCGAACCGGCGCTTCCTCCGGTGAGGTCGACGTCGCAGCCGCTCGACCGCGCCGTGGGCGCGGGTCGGATGGACGTCGCGAGGGCGTTCGAGGTGTTCGGCGCCGGGTCGCAGGCGTGGAGCGATCCCGACGCGTCGCTCGCGCCGAGCGGCTGGACGATGCTCTCGTGGCGCGGGTCCGATGGCGCCGAGAGGCGCGAGGAGTCCGCGCTCCTTCGGCTCGAGCAGGACGCCGGCGAGGTCGCGGTGGTCGCGTGCTGGAACCGCGTCGTCGTCGATGCGCAGACCTGGACCCTCGCCGACGTGGACCTGCGGATCGAGCGGGTCGACGGCGGAGGCACGCTCGAGTGGGCGTCCTCGGGGAACCCCGTGAGCGAGAGCCGCGTCGACAACGTGGAGATGATCCTTCTGCGGGACGTTCGGGCGGGCGACTACCGCATCGTCGCGACCCTCCGCGACGGCGCGCCGAGCGCGGTGGCGGTCGCATGGTTGGTTTCCGGACCTTCCGCGCGACGCGTCGAGCCATCCTCGCCCGGCGGCTGAGAAGCGATCGCCGTTGCTACACTCCGCCCTCGCGCCGCAGGGATGAGCGGCGCGTCTCGCATCATGGAAGAAGGTCTGACCAGTCGGGACGGGACGTCGTCGCGGCGACCCCGATCCGAGGAGCGGCGATCATGCCCATCAGGACGGCGTTCAAGACCGAGATCGAGCACGTCTCGATCCTCGACGAGCACGGCCAGTTCGACGCGAAGCTCGGCGCGGGACTCATCCCCGACGGCGACGTCGTGCGGCTCTACGAGCACATGTCGATCTGCCGCCACCTCGACGAGGTGGCGTTCAAGCTGCAGCGCTCCGGCCGCATGGGCACCTATCCCCAGAACATGGGGCAGGAGGCGACCAGCCTCGGCGCCGCGTACGCCCTCGACAAGACCGACTGGATGGTGCCCTGCTACCGCGAGAACTGCGGTCTCTTCTGGCGGGGGCTCCCGATGGAGTACGTCCTCCTCCATTGGATGGGCGACGAGCGCGGCAACGCGATCCCCCGCGAGCTCTTCTGCATGCCGCTCGCGATCCCGATCGGGACGCAGATGCTGCACGCGGCGGGGCTCGCCTGGGCGGCGAAGTACCGCGGCGAGAAGCAGATCGCCTGCACGTTCTTCGGCGACGGCGCGACCAGCGAGGGCGACTTCCACGAGGCGATGAACTTCGCGGCGAACCTCGACCTGCCGGTCGTCTTCCTCTGCCAGAACAACTCCTGGGCGATCTCGGTGCCGGGCAAGATCCAGTGCTCCGCCCCGACCATCGCCCAGCGCGGGCTCGCCTACGGCATGCACTCGGTGCAGTGCGACGGCAACGACGTGTTCGCGATGGTGAAGGTCGTCCGGGACGCCGCCAAGCGGGCCCGCGAGGAGCACCGCCCGAGCTTCATCGAGGCGGTGACCTACCGGCTGGGCGACCACACCACCGCCGACGACGCCCGCCGCTACCGCGACCAGGCGGAGGTCGAGCTCTGGAAGACCCGCGATCCCCTCATCCGCGTCCGCTCGTTCCTGAAGGAGCGGAAGCTCTGGAACGACAGCAAGGAGGCGGAGCTCCGCGAGCGCGCCGAGCGGGAGGTCTCCGCGGCGGTGCAGCGGGCGGAGGGCATCGAGGCGCCCTCCTCGAACGACGTCTTCGACCACACCTACGCGACGCTCGATCCCCAGCTCCTCACGCAGCGCGAGACCCTCCGCACCAACTCGCTCGGGCAGGAGTCCGGTCGTCGTCCCTCGCACGCCCAGAGCGGCGGAGCCCACTGAACATGGCGAACCTCACCCTGGTCCAGGCGATCAACCTCGCCCTCGTGCAGGAGATGGAGCGGGACGACCGCATCGTCATCCTCGGCGAGGACGTCGGCGTCAACGGCGGCGTCTTCCGCGTCACCGAAGGACTGCACAAGCGCTTCGGCGGGCACCGCGTGGTGGACAGCCCGCTTGCGGAGAGCGGGATCATCGGCACGGCGATCGGGCTCGCGATGGCGGGTCTGCGCCCGATCCCGGAGATCCAGTTCGAGGGCTTCCTCGGTCCCGCCTACGACCAGCTGTGCTCCCACGCCGCCCGGATGCGGACCCGCACCCGCGGCGCGTTCACCGTGCCGATGACCGTCCGCGTGCCGGTCGGCGGCGGCATCCACGCGCCGGAGCTCCACAGCGACAGCCCCGAGGCGATCTACGCGCATCAGCCCGGGATCAAGGTGGTCATGCCCGCGTCGCCCTACGACGCGAAGGGTCTGCTCCTGTCGGCGATCCGCGATCCGGATCCGGTCATCTTCTTCGAGCCCAAGCGCATCTACCGCGCCTTCCGCGAGGAGGTGCCGGAGGACGAGTACCTGATCCCGCTCGGGCAGGCCCGCACGGTCTGCGAGGGCGAGGAGCTGACCATGGTCAGCTGGGGCGCGACCGTCATCCAGTGCATGCAGGCGATCGAGAAGAGCGGGCGCAGCATCGAGCTGATCGACCTCCGCACGATCTACCCCTTCGACATGGAGACCGTCGCCGCGAGCGTCCGCAAGACCGGTCGCGCCGTGGTGGTGCACGAGGCGCCGAAGACCTGCGGCTTCGGGGCGGAGATCGCGGCGCGGATCATGGAGGAGTGCTTCCTGAGCCTCGAGGCGCCCGTGCAGCGGGTGACCGGCTTCGACACGATCATGCCCTACTACAAGCTGGAGCTCGAGTACCTGCCCGAGGCCGACCGCATCGTGATGGCGGTCGAGGAGGCGCTGGCGTACTGAGCCGCCGGCGCCGCGAGCGACGATCCACTCCCTGGTCCCCGCGGGAAGTCCCATGTCCGTGAAGCAGCCTGCCGACAAGAGCCAGTTCCTCCTTCCCGACCTCGGGGAGGGCGTGCACGAGGCGGAGCTGATCCGCTGGCGCGTGAAGCCCGGCGAGATGGTGAAGGAGCACCAGATCCTCGCGGAGATGGAGACCGACAAGGCGCTCGTCGAGGTGCCGAGCCCGTGGGCGGGCACCATCCGTGAGCTGCACGGCAAGGAAGGCGAGATCTGCATCGTCGGCAAGGTCCTCGTGAGCTACGAGGTCGGCGCCCGCGCGGCGGCTGCCTCCGCTCCCGCGCCGCGTGCCGCGGCGAAGGAGGCAGCGCGGGTCGAGGTCCGCGAGCCCGCCAGGGCGCCGGCGAAGGACGCCGCGAAGGAGGAGGACGCGGGCACCGTCGTGGGCACGATGTCGGGGCAGCTCTCGATCGCCGAGAGGTTTGGGCGACGTCAGGAGTCGGCGGCGGCGCCCGCGCGGAAGGCGCTCGCGACCCCCGCGGTGCGGCGCATCGCCCGCGAGCTCGGCGTGGACATCAACCGCGTCGCGCCGACCGGGCGCGGCGGTCGCGTGACGGCGGGGGACGTGCAGTCCGCCGCCGACCGGGGCGGTCGCGGCGACGCAAGGCAGGATGCTCGCGGTCGCGACCGCGGCGCGGTCGCCGAGGGCTTCTCGCCGAAGTCGGTGCCGATCCCCGCCGATCGACCGCCCGCGGACGCGGACGGCGTCGTCGAGCGAATCCCCTTCCGCGGGGTGCGGAGGAAGATCGCCCAGGCGCTCGACCTCTCGATCAAGACCGCGGTCCACTTCACGGTCGTCGAGGAGATCGACGTCACCGACCTGCTCGCGAAGCGGTCGGAGTACGCGCGGGTCCTCGGGCGGAAGCTGAGCCTGCTGCCCTTCGTGATGTTCGCGGTCTGCCGCGGGCTGCGCAAGCATCCGGAGCTCAACGCGGTGGTCGATGACCCCGGCGAGGCGATCCTCCGCAAGGGTCCGGTCAACCTCGGCTGCGCCGTCGACACCGAGCATGGGCTGATGGTGCCGGTCATCCGCGACGCGGATCGGCTCGCGCCGGTCGAGCTCTCCGAGGCGGTCCGCCGGCTCGCGGAGGGCTGCCGCAGCCGCACCGTCGCCCGCGAGGAGCTGATGGGCGGCTCGTTCACGGTCTCGAACGTCGGAAGCCACGGCGGGATGTTCGCGACGCCGATCATCAACTACCCGGAGGTCGCGATCCTCGGTCTCGGTCGGAGCCGCGAGCGGGTGCTCGTGAAGGGCGGTCGCTTCTACGCCGGGACCGTCTTGCCGGTGAGCCTCTCCTGCGACCATCGGGTGGTCGATGGCGCCGCCGGCGCGTCCTTCCTCGCCACGCTTCAGTCGCTGCTCGAGGATCCCGAGAAGTTGCTCGGAGGCTGAGTTGCTCTAGGTCCGCGAATCGCCGGCGCCCCGGCGATCTTCACCCGACCCACGCTGAAGTCGAGGCGTCCACCGGGCGATGAACTCAGGTCGGAACCCGACCCTACCTTCATCACGCCCGCGAGGATCGCTCCATGAGTCCCTTCGGAACCACCGTCATGTCCACCGCCGCTTCGCTCCGCGAGAAGATCGAGAACCGCACCGCGGTCATCGGGATCGTCGGTCTCGGCTACGTCGGGCTGCCGCTCGCCAAGGCGGTGCTCGATGGCGGCTATCCGGTGCTCGGCTACGACATCGACCAGCGGAAGATCGACGCCCTCAAGGCGGGTCGCTCCTACATCGAGCACCTCGGGCACGACTTCTTCAAGGGTCTCGCCGCCAACCAGAAGTTCGCCGCGACCGCGAACCCCGCGGAGCTCGCGAAGGCGGACGCGATCCTGCTCTGCGTGCCGACGCCGCTCGGCACCCACCGCGAGCCGGACCTCACCTACGTGCTCGAGAGCACCAAGATGGTGGCGAAGGTCCTCCGCAAGGGTCAGCTGGTGGTCCTCGAGAGCACGACCTATCCCGGCACCACCCGCGACGAGATGCTGCCGATCCTCGAGAAGACCGGGCTCCGCAGCGGCGAGGACTTCTTCCTCGCCTTCAGCCCCGAGCGCGAGGACCCGGGCTCGCCGGGTCGCTCCGCGGCGCTCATCCCCAAGCTCGTCGGCGGCGTCGATGCGACCAGCGGCGACCTCGCGGAGGGGCTCTACTCCCGCGTCGTCCGCAAGGTGCACCGCGTCTCGAGCGCCGAGGTCGCCGAGAGCGCGAAGCTCCTCGAGAACATCTACCGCTGCGTGAACATCGCGCTGGTCAACGAGATGAAGACGGTGCTCACCGCCCTCGGCATCGACGTGTGGGAGGTGATCGACGCCGCGGCGACCAAGCCCTTCGGGTTCCAGGCGTTCTATCCCGGTCCCGGGCTCGGCGGGCACTGCATCCCGATCGACCCGTTCTACCTCACGTGGAAGGCGCGGGCGGTGGGTCAGGCGACCCGCTTCATCGAGCTCGCCGGCGAGGTGAACACCGCGATGCCTCACTGGGTGATCGACCGCTGCATGCGGGCGCTCAACGAGGACCGCAAGAGCCTCCGCGGCTCGAAGGTGCTCGTGATGGGCATCGCCTACAAGAAGAACATCGATGATCCGCGGGAGAGCCCCGCGGCGGAGATCATCGAGCTGCTGCTCGACTCGGGCGCCGAGGTCAGCTATCACGATCCGCACCTGCCGCAGTTCCCGCCGATGCGGAAGCACCGGCTCGAGCTCCGTTCGACGGAGCTCACCGCGAAGGCGATCTCCGACGCCGACCTCGTCCTGATCGTGACCGATCACGACGCGGTGAACTACGACCTGATCGGCGAGCACGCGAAGCTGATCGTCGACACCCGAAACGCGATGCAGCGCGTCGCCCGGGTCCGCGGTCGGCTCGTGAAGTCCTGAGTCGATCGTCCTGCACGGTGGACCCACGCGGGGTCCGGCACGAGCCGGGCCCCGCGTTCTCGTTGGCGGGTCGGTCGTTGCTCCCGCGTGGGGCGGTCCATATGCTGCGGCGATGAAGCAGCGATCCTCGTCCTGGCGGCTGACGACCGCGGTCCTCGCCGCACTCTGCATCGGTTCCTCCGCGCTCGCCCAGGGCGCCCCGCCTCCGCCCAAGGGACGCGGATACTTGCCGCTCGCCGGCTTCGGGATCCTCGCGGTCCTCGGCGGCGCGGTGCTCGCGATCAGCCTCTATCCATCCAAGCGCTCGCATCAGGACGTCTGATCGGCGTCGCGTCCATCCCTTCCGAGGAACCGGTCATGCACGAGCGATCCCGCCTGGCGTTGCTTGCCCTGAACGTGGCGCTGCTCCTGGCGCTCGGCGTGGTCCTGTGGGCGCCACGCGCGACGGCGCAGTCCCGACCGCGCGGCGACTACCTGATGGTCTCGGGCGAGGTGAACGGGGCGAGCGGGCAGGTCCTCTGGGTGCTCGACCAGACCCACGAGGAGCTCGTCGCGATCATGTGGAACCAGCCGACCACCACCTTCGTCGGCATCGGCTACCGGAACCTCGTCACGGACGGCGTCAGCCTGATCCGCGGCCGCAACTGAACCTCCGCGGGAGACGACCACCATGCTTCGCCACCTTCGAGGATCCGCCGCGCCGCTCTGGGCGTCCGCGTTCGTGCTCGCCGCGCTCGTGATGATCGAGGCGGGCAAGCTGCCGGCGCACCGGGCGCACGCGGGTCCGGCGGTCGCGGGCGACGAGGGCTTCTCGCTGCTCACGGCGCCGAGCGCCACGGGCGGCTCTGGTCAGGAGTACCTCTACGTCATCGACGGGCGCGACGAGGTGCTCTACCTCTACGAGGTCCCGAACGTCGCCGACCGCCGCATCGTCTTCAAGGGCGGCGCGTTCCTCCCCGCGGTGTTCGCGGCGGGTCGGGGCGGCTGAGCGGTGGCGCTCGCCGCGCGACCGGTCGATGCCGTCGCCGCGAGGCTCCGCGCCGAGTCCTTCACCAAGCGGTCGATCAAGGAACCCGCGAAGTCGAGGGGACTGCGCCTCGCGGTCTCCATGCTCGACCTCACCACGCTCGAGGGGAAGGACACCCCGGAGAAGGTCCGGGCGCTCGTCCGGAAGGCGAGGTGCCCTTGGGCGGGCGGCCTGCCTTCGGGGGTCGAGATGGTGCCGCCGGTCGCCGCGGTGTGCGTCTATCCCTCCCTCGTCGCGGTCGCGCGGGAGGCGCTCGAGGGAAGCCCCGTGCGGATCGCCTCGGTCGCGACGGCGTTCCCGAGCGGGCAGTCGGCGCTGCGGCTCCGGCTCGAGGAGGTCCGGCTCGCCGTCGCGGAGGGGGCGCACGAGATCGACATGGTGATCTCCCGCGGTCGCCTCCTCGCCGGCAAGGAGCAGGAGGTCCGCCACGAGATCGCCGCGGTGCGGGAGGCGTGCGCCGGCGCGATGCTCAAGATCATCCTCGAGACCGGCGAGCTCGAGTCGCTCGACCTCGTCCGCCGGGCATCCGACCTCGCGATCGAGGCGGCGTGCGACGCGCCGGGCCTGCCGCGTCCGCGCGACGGCGAGATCTTCATCAAGACCTCGACCGGCAAGGTGGTGCCTGCCGCGACGATGCCGGTCTCGCTCGTGATGATGGAGGCGATCCGCGACGCCCGCCGCGGCGGCGCGCCCTTGGTGGGGCTCAAGCCCGCTGGCGGCATCCGCACGGCGAAGCAGGCGCTCCACTACCTCGTGATGGTGCAGGAGACGCTCGGCAGGGAGTGGCTGACGCCGGGGCTCTTCCGCCTCGGCGCGTCGAGCCTGCTCGACGACCTCATGCGGCAGATCCTGCGTGCCGCGAAGGGCTCCTACGCCGCGGGCTGGGACGTGCCGGAGGCTTGAGCCTTCGGCTTCGGCTCCTCGACCGGCGGGGGCGTGAACGGCATGGGCAGGGAGTCCTTCCACTCCGGCTGCCACAGGCGGAACCCGCCGAGGAACGCGTTCGTGTTCTCGCCGCGCCGGCAGCGCGCGGGCATCTCCTTCAGGAGCCGCGTATTGCCGCCGCCGAGCACGACGTAGTCGGGCAGGAGCGCCGCGGAGAGGATCCCGACCACCGTCTCGACGTGCTTCCGCCAGCGCGACTTCCCGCGCCTGAGGAGGCTCCGCTCGCCGACGTAGTCCTCGTAGGAGCGACCGCGCCGATACGGCGCGTGGGCGAGCTCCATCGGCTGCACGAGGTAGCGGTCGATCATGCAGCTGCCGAGGCCGGTGCCGAGCCCGAGGAAGAGCATGCGTCCGCCGAGGTAGCTGCCGACCGCCTGCATCGCGGCGTCGTTGACGATCTTCACCGGCATGCCGAAGGCGCCGGCGTAGTCGAATGCGGTCCATCCCTGACCGAGGTTCGCCGGGTCCTTCACCACGGACATGCCCACGATCGGGGCAGGGATCCCAATGGTGACCGAGGTGAACTTCCAGTCCTTGGCGAGCCCAAGGACGCCCTCCACCATCTGCTGCGGGGTGAGCGTGGGTCCTGACTCGAAGCGCCGCGGCTCGGGATCGGAGGGGATGCGGATCTTGACGTGGCTGCCGCCGATGTCGATGGCGAGGACCGGCTTGGTGGTGGAGTCGGGCATGGGTCGATGCGTCCTTGGATCGCGCGAGATGCACTCGCGGCGGGAAAGGGCAATCTACCCGGGCCGGATGCCGGAATCAGCCATCGATCGAGCGGATTGCAGGCCGAGGCAGGCGATCAGGCGGGATCGGCGGCGGGAGCGGTCGGCACGGAGGCGGCGGGTGCCTGCGCAGGCGCCGGACGCGGCTCGACCGGAACCTGGATCTCCGACCACTTCCGCGCGTCGCCGACGTACGGGCCGTTGTACCAGAAGGCACGAGGACTTCCGGCGACCTGCCACGCGGGGTTCGCGGCGAGCCACGACTCGAGCTGCTCCATCCCCTCGCGGACGCGCCGCATGCCGTACTGCCCCGCGAGCCCGACGCTCACCACCGTCATCGCGTCGGTGTCGACGACGATCACGTTGCCGGCGTCGCCGGTGGGTCCAAGGTCGGCGGTGCGGTAGAGGAAGGACATCGTCCACTTCTCCGGACGCCCCTCGCCCGACACGGGCATGCCGTCGTAGTCCATCTCGACGGGACTCGTCATGGCGATGTCGCGGCTCTTGATGTGGTTGAAGAGCGGCCAGAAGCCGCCGTTCATGCCGCCGTCGGGATTGCCCGATCGGGTGAACTCGGCGCGACGCACCGAGGGGTACTTCTTGAGGTCGATCGCGCCGGGCGGGGTCGGCTCGGGATATCCCGCCGGCAGCGGCGCCTCGATGAGGCTCCGACCAAACCGGTACTGACCGTTGACGATCTCGATCGACGCCTCGCGGTCCCCGCCGACGCGGGTGACGAGATCGGGCGTCCGCACCGCGCCCATGTCCTCGCCCTCGCCGGGGATCCCGAAGAGCGTGCAGGCCGAAAGGAGGGGCGCCAGGGCGGCGACGAGGATGGGCGCTTCAAGGAGTCGCATGGGGACCGGTTCGCCGAGATGCACCGGCGGTTTCGACCGCCGCGGGATACCCTCCGCCGCATGGCGGATTCGTCCCCGAGCACCGCGACCGGCGCCGACTGGACCCTTGCCCCGGCGCCCGAGTCCCTCAAGGTTCCCCTCGAGCCGCGGCCGGGGCTCTTCATCGACGGCGGATTCTCGGATCCGGTCGAGGGACGTCGGTTCCCCTCGATCAACCCCGCGACCGAGTCCGCCCTCGCCGAGGTCGCGGAGGCGGGCGCCGCCGACGTCGATCGCGCCGTCGACGCGGCGCGGCGGGCACTGAAGGATTGGCGGAGGACGCCGCCCCTCGAGCGGGCGAAGTACCTCTTCCGGATCGCCCGGCGGATCCAAGACCGCTCGCGGGAGCTCGCGGTGCTCGAGACGATGGATGGCGGCAAGCCGATCCGCGAGAGCCGCGACTTCGACGTTCCCGCGGTCGCGCAGCACTTCTTCCACCACGCCGGCTGGTGCGACAAGCTCCGCTTCCTGCGAGACGAGCCGGAGCCCGTCGGCGTCTGCGGGCAGGTGATCCCCTGGAACTTCCCGCTCCTGATGGCGGCGTGGAAGCTCGCCCCGGCGCTCGCCTGCGGGAACACCTGCGTGCTCAAGCCGGCGGAGACGACGAGCCTCACCGCGTTGCGGCTCGCGGAGATCCTCCGGGAGGTCGAGCTCCCGCCGGGCGTCGTGAACATCGTGACCGGCGGTCCGGAGACCGGTCGACTGCTCGTCGACCATCCGGGCATCGACAAGGTCGCCTTCACCGGATCGACCGAGGTCGGCAAGCGCATCGCCGCCTCCTGCGCAACCCGCCGCCGCAAGGTGACCCTCGAGCTCGGCGGCAAGGGACCGCACGTCGTCTTCGCGGACGCGGCGATCGATCAGGCGGTCGAGGGCATCGTCTCCGGCATCTGGTTCAACCAAGGTCAGGTCTGCTGCGCGGGAAGCCGCCTGCTCGTCGAGGAGTCGGTGCTCGAGGAGGTCGTCGAGAAGCTCCGCCACCGCATGCGGTCGATCCGCGTGGGCGATCCGCTCGACAAGAACACCGACCTCGGCGCGATCAACTCGCGGGCGCAGCTCGAGCGCATCCGCCACTACCTGCGGCGGGGCGAGGAGGAGGGCGCGGTCCTTCATGAGTCTGGCGACGCGGCGCTGCCGGACCGCGGCTTCTGGTGCCGACCGACGCTCTTCACGAACGTGCAGCCGACCCACGCGATCGCCCGCGAGGAGATCTTCGGACCGGTCCTCGTGGCGATGAGCTTCCGCACCGCGGAGGAGGCGGTCTCCCGCGCGAACAACACCCCCTACGGGCTCTCCGCGGGCGTGTGGTCCGACAAGGGCGCGAAGGCGCTCGAGTTCGCGCGGCGGATGAAGGCGGGCGTCGTCTGGTGCAACACCTTCAACCGCTTCGATCCCGCCTCGCCCTTCGGCGGCTACCGCGAGAGCGGCTTTGGTCGCGAGGGCGGCGTGGCGGGACTGCGGGAGTACCTCGCATGAGCCGCATCGGCGTGGTCAAGACGTGCAAGCTCTACATCGGCGGGTCGTACCCCCGCTCGGAGTCCGGGCGCACCGTGCCGGTCGCGGACCCGCAGGGCCGGGTCGTGGCGCACGCGGCGCGGGCGAGCCGCAAGGACCTTCGCGACGCGGTCGAGGCGGCGGCGAAGGCGGCGGATGGCTGGGCGTCCGCGACGCCCTACCTTCGCGGGCAGATCCTCTACCGCGTCGCGGAGTTCATGGAGGCACGGCGCGAGGAGCTCGTCGAGTCGATCCGCGTGGTGGAGGGATCGACCGCGGGCGCCGCGCGGAAGGAGGTCGAGCGGTCGATCGACCGGATGGTCTCCTTCGCCGGCTGGACCGACAAGATGCCGAGCCTGCTCGGCGGTCAGTGCGCCGTCGCCGGCCCCTTCTACGTGATGTCGGTCATCGAGCCGATCGGCGTCGCGGCGACGGTCGCGCCGCCGGCACCGTCGCTGCTCGGGCTCGTGACCGCGCTGGCGCCGCCGCTCGCCGCGGGAAACGCGGTGGTCGCGCTCGCGAGCGAGGCGAACCCGCTGCCGGGCGTGGTGCTCTCCGAGATCCTCGGGGTCTCCGACGTTCCTGCAGGCGTCGCGAACGTCCTCACCGGCGGCGTGGGCGAGCTCGTGCCCGCCATGGCGAGCCATCGACAGATCGGGGTCCTCGGCGCGATCGGGCTTCCGGCGGAGGTCGCGACCGCCGCGGGCGAGGCGGCGGCGGAGAGCCTGAAGCGTCTTCGGCTCGTGGACGTGCCGGTCGAGCGGAGCGGGCTCGATGATCACGACCGCTGGACCGACCTCGACGCGATCCGACCTTGGATCGAGGTCAAGGCGATCTGGCATCCGACCTCGATCGCCTGAGGCGCTGGCGGGTCACCGACCGCGGGCGCGGCGACCTCCCGCCGAGTAGCGGTCCGCGGTGCGCCGGGCGAGGTCGCGGACGAGTTCCGCGAGGACCTTCGGCGACCGCACCGTCGCGTGCGGACCCATCGACAGCACCCACCAGGCGATCTCCTCGAGCCCGCTCACGGTGAAGGAGATCGTGCAGCCGCCGTCGCGGCGGTGCTCGACCTGCTGCGTGCGGTGCCAGATGGTGTCCGAGACGGTGGGGGCGAACTCCGGATCGAAGTCGATCGCCACCGCGTGGTCGGGGCGTCCGCGGATCATCCGCCACGCGTTGCCGAGATGACGCTCGAGCGAGAAGGACTTGGGGATGCGGTATCCGCGCCGGGTCGGGCGGATCGCCCCGAAGCGGCTGAGCTTCAGGCTGCGGACCTCGTCCTTGTCGATGCGGCGACCCACCGCGTACCACGCCCTCACGGAGAAGAACAGGGCATACGGCTCGAGGAGGAAGGTCGTGGATCGCCCGGCGTCCGGACCGGTCGCGGACTCGTAGCTCACCTCGATCGCGCGGCGCCCGCGGATCGCCTCCTGCACCTTCGCGTAGACGTCCCGGTGGTGGTCCGCCGGCTCGCCCGGCGCCGTGCGCACCTCGAGCATCCGCCGGTCCGCGTCGAGCTGGTCGCGGAGCGCGGCGGGCAGCTGCGACTCGATCTTCCGCATCGCGTGCAGCGCCTCGCGGAGGAAGGGCACCTGCTTCTGCCCGCCGAGCTGCTCCGAGAGCACGCTCATCGCGAGGCACTCCTCGAGGGTGAGCTGCATCGGCGGCAGGAAGAAGCCGGGGTCGAGGCGGTAGCAGTCGTCCGCGTCGTCGAAGCGGATCGGGACGCCGGCGCCCTCGAGCTCCTTCAGGTCGCGGTAGATGTTGCGGACGCTCGTGCCGCAGGTCTCGGCGAGGTCCTTCGCCCGATGCCGCCCGGACTGCACGAGGATCACGAGCCGAAGCAGCCGGTGGATGCGGGTGTAGGTAGCCATGCGGGCTCGCGGAGGACGAGATGACGAGCGACTACGGGACCGTGGTGAGCCCCCGAGCCATGGCGAGGTATGCGTCGACCTGCGCCCGCACCTCCGCGAGCGAGTCGCCTCCGAACTTCGCGCGGAACGCCCGCGCGACCTCGAAGGCGACCACGTTCTCGAGGACCACGCTCGCCGCGGCGGCGGCGCAGACGTCCGATCGCTCGTAGGCGGAGGTCTGGGGCTCGCCGGTCGCGAGGTCCACGCTGGGCATGCCGCGCAGCAGCGTGCTGATCGGCTTCATCGCCGCGGTGATCACGATCGGCATGCCGTTGGTCATGCCGCCCTCGAGACCTCCCGCGTGGTTGGTCTGGCGCTCGAATCCGAGCGAGGAGGTCGCTCGCCGCGCCGGATCAAGGCGGATCGCGTCGTGGACCTCCGAGCCGCGGTGCCTCGCGACCTCCGCGCCCATCCCGATCTCCACGCTCTTGATCGCCTGCACCCCCAACACCGCCGCGCCGATCCGCGCGTCGAGCCGCTCGAGCCCCGCGCCGCAGGCGCCGAGCCCCGGCGGCGCGCCGAAGACGTGCACCTCGATCAGACCGCCGACGGTGTCCTTCGCCTCCTTCGCCTCGCGGATCCGCGAGGCGAGCCGTTCGCTCGCCTCGGGATCCGGCACTCCGACCTCGCTCGCGTCGCGGATCGCCCGCAGGTCGCGCCAGTTCTCGGGGGTCGGTCGCGCGCTCGTGAAGACGTCGATCGCGCCCCGGACGAAGCCGAACGCCTCGATCCCGAACTCGCGGAGGAGGCACCTCGCCGCGGCGCCGCCCGCGGTGCGCGCCGCGGTCTCGCGGGCGCTCGAGCGCTCGATCACGTCGCGGCAGTCGGTCGAGAGGAACTTGAGGCTGCCCGCGAGGTCGGCGTGACCCGGCCTCGGGCGGGTCACCGGCGGCGTCCTGACGGGGTCGTCGAGGCGGCGGTCCTGGTTCCGGACCGCGATCGCGAGCGGACCCGCCGTGATCCGCCCCTGCCGCACGCCCGCCAGCACCTCCGCCGCGTCCTCCTCGATCCGCTGCCGCGCGCCTCGTCCGTAGCCGCGCTGGCGGCGCCGCAGCTCCGCGTTCACGAAGTCGAGGTCGAAGGGCATGCCGAGCGGAAGGCCCTCGACGAGGCAGACCATCGCGGGTCCGTGCGACTCACCGGCGGTTCGGAGCTCGAGGGCGGTCATGGCGTGCGCGAGGGAGACCGGGTCGATCGTAGCGGGAAGCACGCCTCGTTCATCCGCGACGGGGTGACCTCCGCTCTCGCTCGGAGCAGGACGGCTCGTAGATTCGCCGCGTCGCGTCTCCCCAACTCCCCCCAACACCCAGGAGATCCTGTGATGAACTCCCCCCGAACCCGCGTCCCGCTCCTCGTCGTCCTGCTCGCCTCCACCATGCTCGTCGCGATCCCCGCCGCGGGGATCGTCGTGCCGGGTCTCGCCTCGTCGAACGAGGTCGACGCGAAGTCGCTCGGGGTGGACCTCGAGCGCTCGATGTGGAAGGCGATCGCCGACCACGACATGAGGACCGTCGAGTCGATGCTTGCCTCCGGATTCCTCTCGGTGCACGAGAACGGCGCCCGGGACCGCGCGAAGGAGCTCGACCTGATCTCGAAGCTCAAGCTCGGACCCTACGAGCGCTCCGACTTCGTGGTGACCCGCGAGGGACCGACCATGGTGGTCTGCTACTTTGTCGAGGTGGCGGAGACGATCGACGGCGATCGCCTGCCCAAGCGCCGCTCGGCGCGGTCGAGCGTCTGGCTCATGACCCCCCAGGGCTGGCAGTGGATCCATCACGCGAACCTGAACCCGCTCCCGCCGAAGGCCTAGGTCCCGGCGGCGGATCGCCGATCCGCTCGCTGCGACTCGGCTACTGCACGAACGTCCACCCCGGTCCTGGACTCGCGAGGATCCTCGAGGGGGTGGTGGCGATGGCGCCCTTGGTGGCGTCGTCGCTTCGTCGTGGCGGGAGCTCCGTGCTGCCCCGCGACGCGCCGCTCCCGCTCGGTCTCTGGCTCTCCGACGAGGCGTCGCGCGATCTCGATCGTCCCGGCGAGGCGGAGCGCCTGCGCGACCGCCTCGCCGGACTCGGGCTCGTGGTGGCTGGACTCAACGGATTTCCCTTCGGCGACTTCCACGGACGCGTCGTGAAGCACGCCGTCTACGAGCCCTCGTGGGCGGATCCCGCGCGGCTCGAGTTCACCGCGCGGCTCGCCCGCGTCCTCGCGCGGCTCGTTCCGTCCGGCACGAGGTCCGCCGGCGTCACGACGCTTCCGGTCGGCTGGCGGGCGGCGGTCTCCGATGGCGGATCGATCGACGCCGCGCGGCGGGCGCTCGCCGTCGCGATCGAGGCGATGCGTCGCGCCTCCGACGACTCCGGCATCGAGATCCACCTCGACCTCGAGCCGGAGCCCGGCTGCCTGCTCGAGCGGGCGGAGGAGACCGCGGAGTTCCTCGCGGGGGTGCACGATCTCGCCGGGCAGGCGGCGCGGAGCCATCTTCGCGCGTGCCACGACGTCTGCCATGCGTCGGTGATGTTCGAGCCGCAGGACGACTCGCTCGAGGCGTACCGGCGCCGTGGCGTGCTGGTCGGTCGGGTGCAGGTCTCGAACGCGGTCGCGTTCGACGGGTCGGGCGGCGACTTCCGCGCCCTCCGCATCTTCGACGAGCCCCGCTGGCTGCACCAGACCACGGTCCTCGATGGCGCAGGCAAGGTGCACCTCTTCGACGACCTGCCCGAGGCGATCGAGCGGGCGCCCGAGGGCTTCTGGCGGATCCACTTCCACGTGCCGGTCTTCGCGGAGTCGCTCGGGAGGGTGCAGACCACGCGGGGTGACGTCGGGGAGTGCCTCGCCGCGCTTCGCGCGGAGGACGGCTGCGACTTCCTCGAGGTCGAGACCTACGCCTGGAGCGTGCTGCCCGCGGCGATGCGCCCGGGCTCCCTCGACGAGGGGATCGCGCGGGAGCTCCGCTACGTGCACGACCTGCTCTGAGGGCGCCGCGGTTGCGCGGCGGTCGATTCCTCGGCACCACCCCTTCGGCATTACCTTGCGGCGGTGCCGATCGACTCCCGACTCCGCGGATGGATCGAGCTCCTCCGCCTCCCGAACCTGCCGACGGTCGCGAGCAATGCCCTGCTCGGCGCGTGGCTCGGCGCCGCGGCGGTCGGCGATGCGATCCGGGTTCCGGGGAGCCGCTGGCTTGGTTCGGCGCCGGAGGACCTCGCCCGGACGACCGTCGACGACGTGCTGCTCCTCGCCCGCGTGGCGGCGGGGATCTGCGGTCTCTACCTCGTCGGCTTGATCCTCAACGACGTGCTCGACCTCGAGACGGACCGCCGCGAGCGACCGGCTCGACCGCTGCCCTCCGGGCGGGTGCGGGTGCTGCATGCCGTGGCGGCGTCGGCGGCGCTTGGGCTCGGAAGCCTGTGGCTCCTCGGCGCTCTCGGAGGCTCGACCCAGGTCAGCCTCCTGTCGCTCCTCCTCTGCAGCGCGATCATCCTCTATGACCTGCTGCACGCGAGGCTCCGTTGGTCCGTGGCGCTGCCGGGCGCATGCCGAGGTCTCGCGATCATCCTCGCCGCCGGCGCGGCGGCGGAGGGAGTGCGCGCGGCGGAGGAGCCCGTCGCGGCGTCCGACGCCCCTCCTTGGCTCGATCCGGTCGTCCTCGCCGCGGCGGGCGTGGTGGCGGTCTTCGTCGTCGCGGTGAGCATCGTCGCGAGGGGCGAGGTGCGGACCGAGGAGGGGCGACTCGCCCTCCGTCGCGACCTCGGCGCCGGTCCGCGCTGGGTGGTCGGTTGCGGTCTGCTCTGCCTCGTGCCGGCGGCGATGCTCGGGGCGATGATTCCCCGCCCGACGATCGAGGATCCCTTCGGCTCGATGCAGCTGCTGCGCGACCTCGCGGTCATTGGATGCCTGGCGGGCTGGTTCGTCGCGGCGACCCGCTGGACCGCGGAGACGCCGGTGCCGCGCCTCGTCGGCGGATGGCTGGGGAGCCTCTGCCTGATCGACGCGGTCGTGCTGGCGGCGCTTGGACCGACGCCGACGGTCGTCGCGATCGTCCTCTTCGCGGCGAGCCGCCTGCTTGGTCGCCGCCTCGCGGCGAGCTGACGACGCCCACGGGCGAAGGTCCCGCGTCACAATGACCGGCGTGAGCTCCGCACCCGCGCCGCAGCCCGTCGCCGTCGTCGACCTCGTGGGCTTGTCGCGTCGCCTGCTTGCGGCGCATGCGCCGCGGCTTCGGCGCTTCGCCGAGCGGCACGGAGCGATCAGGACGACGACGCCGCCGCTGCCGGCGGTCACCTGCACGGTGCAGTCCTCGATGCTGACCGGCCTGCCTCCCTCCGCGCACGGCGCGGTCGCGAACGGCTGGTTCGACCGCGAGCTCGGCGAGGTCCTCATGTGGCGGCAGTCGAACCGCCTCGTCGCCGGCGAGAAGGTCTGGGAGACGGCGAGGCGGCTCGACCCGCGGGTGACCTGCGCGAACCTCTTCTGGTGGTACGCGATGGGCGGCACGCACGACGTGTCGGTCACGCCGCGACCGATCTACGCGGCGGACGGACGCAAGATTCCCGACTGCTGGACGACGCCCGCCGACCTCCGCGACCACCTGCAGCGGGCGCTGGGACGGTTTCCCCTCTTCGACTTCTGGGGACCGCGCGCCGGCATCGCCTCGAGCCGCTGGATCGCCGACGCCGCCCGCGAGGTCTGGCGTCGGCACCATCCGACGATCTCCCTCGTCTACCTGCCGCACCTCGACTACGACCTGCAGCGGTTCGGACCAGAGGATCCGCGGGTCGCGCGGGCGGTCGCGGCGATCGACGAGGTCGCGGGCGATCTCCTCGACTTCTACGAGCATGAGGGGGTTCGGCCGATCGTCCTATCCGAGTACGGGATCGTGCCGGTCCGCGGACCGGTGGCGATCAACCGCGAGCTCCGCCGCGCGGGGCTTCTCAAGGTGCGCGCGGAGGAGCATGAGCGCGAGGCGCTCGACCTTCTCGGCAGCGATGCGTTCGCGGTGGTCGATCACCAGGTCGCCCACGTCTACCTTGCGCCTGCGGCGAGAGCTCGCGTCGGAGAGGTCCATGACCTGCTTCGCGCCCTTGATGGGGTCGAGACGGTGCTCGTCGGTGAGGCGATCGCCGCGGCGGGACTCGCGCATGCCCGAAGCGGCGACCTCGTCGCGGTCGCGGCGCCAGACCGCTGGGTCGAGTGGGGGCACTGGCTCGAGGACTCGCGGGCACCCGACTTCGCCCGGTGCGTCGAGATCTTTCGCAAGACCGGCTTCGATCCCTGCGAGCTTCTCGTCGATCCTCGCATCGCGTTCCCGCGGCTCGCGGTGGCGTGGCGCCTGCTGCGGCGGACCCTCGGTCAGCGGGTGCTGATGGACCTGATCCCGCTCGATGGCTCGCTCGTGGGCGGCTCCCATGGACGGATCGACGTCCCGGAGATCGACCGACCGGTCCTTCTTGGGGCGGTTCCATCGGCGACCCCGGAGGTCATCCCGGCGACCGCCGTGCGGGACCTCGTGCTGGAGTCGGTGCTCGGTCGGCGGGTCGAATGAGCCGCGAACGACGCGTCGTGGGTTGATCCGTCGAGCGAGGGGTCCACAATCAAGTCTTCCTCCGCGGGCTTCCTCCGCGAACTGCGCATGCTCCGAATCGGACCCGTCACGCTCGAGACGCCGCTCCTCCTCGCCCCCATGGCGGGCTATTGCGACGTCGCGTTCCGGGTCCTGTGTCGGGAGCAGGGCGGGGTCGGGCTCGCGAGCACGGACCTCCTGAACTGCCATGCCGTTCTCCGGGAGACCCCCGCGTCGCTCGAGCTCGCCGCGACCGACTCCCGCGATCAGCCGCTCGCGATGCAGCTCTACGGCAACGACCAGGATCCGCTTCCCGAGGCGGCGTGCTGGGCGATCGACCGGGGCGCGCGGATCATCGACATCAACATGGGGTGCCCGGTCGACAAGGTCGCCAAGAAGAACGGCGGCTCGCTTCTGCTTCGGAACCCCTGCTCGACCGTGAGGCTCGCCGAACGGATCGTGAAGGCGGTCGATCGGCACGCCGCAGGTCGGGTGCCGGTCACCGCCAAGATGCGGCTGGGTTGGGATGACGACTGCATCGTGGCGCCGGCGCTCGCCCGCGACCTTGAGTCAGCGGGCATCGCCGCGGTCACGGTGCACGCCCGCACCACCAAGCAACTCTTCAGCGGGACGGCGAGGTGGGAGCGGATCGGGGAGGTCGTGGCGGCGGTGCGGGCGATTCCGGTGATCGGAAACGGCGACGTCACCGAGCCAGAGCACGTCCCGGCGCTCATGCGGATCTCCGGCTGTGCCGGCGTCATGGTGGGCAGGGGGGCGCTTCGGACGCCGTGGCTGTTCCGGCGGGCGTGGAAGTGGCTGTGCGACGGAGCAGTCGGACCAGAGCCCTCCCTCGCCGAGAAGATTCGAGTAATCGGACGTCACCTCGAACTGGCGGTGGAGCTTCTTGGAGAGGATCGGGCCGTCCGCAGCCTGCGGCAACGCATCTCGTGGTATGGCAAGACGATGGGGCATGTGAAGCCCTTCAAGGAGGCGGTCCGCACCGCCCAGACCTCGACGGAGATGGCTCACGCCGTGGAGCAGGCGCTTGAGCACTGCGATCGAGGGCGGGCGTGGAGGCGGTTTCCGGACGAGTCAATGACCGCGTGAGGCAGCCCCTCGCCCCCGGCGTTCTGGGCGGGGGTGCGGGTCGCGGGCAGTTTCGCCCAGAATCGCAGGAAACCGCTTGTGACCCTCGGAACCGGTGATATGTTCCGAGGTGGGAAAAGGGCGGCGCCACGGCACCGCCGAGAGTTACACCTTCGGTCTCAGGACTCAGGGAGGTCCGAGGACTGTTGGAGGAGGAAGGGTAATGGCTGCCGCACATCGACTTTCTTGCGCTTCCGCGGTGCTTTCCGGCGTGATCGCGTTCTCCGCGTCCGCGGACACCAACACGATCCCGAACGTCCAGGTCAACGTGACCGTGGGGGGGCAGTTGTTCCAGTACGACCCCAGCACGATGAATGCGTGGGGGAATCCGAACGGCACGTTCGGTTTCTTCGGGCACGCGACGGCGACCAACATCGCCGAATCCGGTCACCAGGTCGGCTGGGACCTTCTGGTCAACCCTGATCCGTTCATCATCGCGAACCTCGTCTACACGAACACCAGCGGCTCGACGCAGGTCGTCGGCGTCGAGGTGGTGCTTCCCATCGGCATGTCGATGCCTTCGACGCTGATTGGCGGCTCGGTGAGCGGTTCGGTCACCGACGGCAACGGAAACGGCGCGACCTTCGCGTCGTTCGCGGGTGGCTCCGTCTATAGCGCGATCGTGGACGGTTCCTCGACCGCCGCGACGCTTCTGACCGGGTTCAGCGTCTCGACCGGCAACTACGGCTCGGCGCTGATCGGTCCGGCGAGCTTCGGCACGCCGATCCCCAGCCAGCCCTACGGTGCGATCAACACCTCGATGGCGATCCGCTACGAGTTCACGCTGTCCGCGGGCGACTCGGTCTCGCTCGCGGGCTCGTTCGTGGCGGTTCCGGCTCCAGGAGCGGTCGCGCTCCTCGGGCTCGCGGGACTCGTCGCTCGCCGACGCCGCCGCTGAAGCTCGTCCTCCCATCCGACGGAACTTCCCACGCGACCCGCCCTCGAGGCGGGTCGCGTTGCTTTCAGATCGAGGACGTCCCGGGGCAGATCGCGAGTGACCGGCAGCCGAGGTGCCCGGACTGCCCCGGCAACTCAACTACGCACCCCCCGTGCCTTCGACGATCGATGCAGGCGTCAAAGTTGGATCGAGATGTTCGGAACTTCAGGATCCACCCTTGCCACCCCCTTGGACGGGTGTATAGTCGAGACGGAAAAGGGCGATGCCGCTGAGGGGCGGCATCGGGCGCCACTTCGGCGCAACACGAGGAGGGAATCATGAGATCTGAGTTGTTTTCGAGGGCGATGGTTGGTCTCGGCGTTGCCGCGACCTTGGCAGTGTCGACGTTGGCTTCGGCTGACGGTCCCGCGGTCACCTTGAACATCAACGGCGGCAGCAGCACGTTGAGCGGCACCGCGACCGCTGCGGCGAACATCTACAACTACAGCGGCTCGCTGTCGGACGCTGGTGGTCTGTGGTCGTTCGGCTACGACTTCAACGCGTCCAACATGGCCGACCTCCAGACGTCGTTCGTCAGCGGCAACTTCGTCCTGATCAACGCGGGAGGCGCCGCGCGGGACTTCTCGATCACCCTGACGCTGCCTGTTCTCGTCTCTGGCGCGAAGAACACCCTCTACGGTGGCTCGGTCGCCGGTTCGATCATCGGCGATGCGGATGGCGGATCGTTCTCGACGATCGGCTCGACGCCGGTGTGGGCTGCCTCGACCAACGGGGCGTCCATCGCGAACCTGCTGACTGCGCCGGTCGCCGTGACCGCGAATCCGTTCCAGGCGGCGAGCGTCGGCTCCGCGAGCTTCGGCGAGCCGATCCCGAGCGCCAGCGGTCCGAACCTCTCGACGAACCTTGCGATCACCTTCACCTTCCGGCTTGGTGCCGGGGACTCCGCCGCGTTCACGAGCGTGCTCGTGGCGCAGGTGCCCGCCCCCGGTGCAGTCGCCCTCCTCGGCGTCGCGGGTCTCGTCGCCCGCCGTCGTCGTCGCGACTGATCGCCCACCTCCTCGTGCATTCCACGCCGCGGCGGCTTCGGTCGCCGCGGCGTCGTTTTTGCCCGTCGCAGAATCGATCATCGACTCCGGCGCGAGCGGGAGCCGATGCCGGGAGGCTGCTCGGTGGAGGCGCGGAAGAGGCGCGGCGAAGGTGTTCAGATCGACTCGACTGCCGGATCGGAGGCAGTCGGCGGCTCCTCGGAACGCTTCCGGGAGGTGGACTCGCTCGGTGACTCGCCGAACTCCCGACGCTGCGGCAGGTCGGAGAGGCTCGCGAGCCCGAAGATCGAGAGGAACTCCTTGGTCGTGCCGTAGAGCATCGGTCGCCCGAGTTCCTCGGCGCGACCCACGATGCGCACGAGTCGTCGGTCGAGCAGTCCCCGCAGCACCTCGCCGCATGCGACGCCGCGGATCGCCTCGATCTGAGCGCGGACGATCGGTTGCCGGTACGCGATGATCGCCAGCGTCTCGAGCGCCGCCGGCGTGAGCTTCGCCTGGTTGCGTTGCCCCTTGAGCCGCTCGAGCACGTCCGCGTGGCGCGGCTGAATCAGCACCCGCCAGCCGCCCGCGACGCGGCGGATCCGGAAGACCCGACCAGTTCGCTCGAAGTCGGCGTTGAGCCGATCGACCGCCACCTCGATGACGCTCGCCGGAGCGGGCTGCTCCGGGAGCTCGAGCACCGCCGCGATGCGGGCATCGGGAATCGGTCGGTCCGACGCGAGCAGCACCGCTTCGATCGACTCGACGACCTCCGCGGATGGATCCGGCGCGGGCGCCGGCACGGTCCGCCCACGTCGGGAGCGTCCCGCCTTCGACGGCTGGTTCTCCGTCGCGTCTGGAGTCGAGGGCGCTTCAGGCAGGGCGGTCGCGGCGTCGGTCACGGGTCGGGGTCCTCCATCCTTGGAGCCGCGAGTCTTGCTCATCCGCGCTGCCTACGGAAGGCAGGCGATGCCACTTCCTTCAGTCCAACACCTGGAATCCAACACTTCGGCGATTCGATGCCGTGGTCGCGAGCGGAGTTCGTGGATGCCGCGACGCCCCGGTTCACCGCGCGTTCCGACCGCGGGCGACCGAGCGGCGGACCATCGCGAGCCGCTGCCGCTTCGCGATCTCCTCGATCGCCTCCGGACCGCGGGGGCGTCCATCCTGCGAGCGGGCGAGGTCGGCGTTCGCCGCGGCGAGCTCCCGCTCCGCGTCGGCGGCGTCGATCGACTCCGCCGGCTCGGCGACCTCGGTGAGCAGCGTCAAGGTGTCCTGGTCCATCTGGGCGAAGCCATCGCTGAGCACGAACTCACGGCGACCGCCCGAGCCCATCTCCAGCCGAAGCCGACCGGCGCCGAGCGAGACCAACATCGCGGCGCGGGACGACATCACGCCCATCTGACCGTCCCAGGCGGGAAGGTCCACGTAGGTCACGTCGCCGTCGAACATCTCGGCGGTCGGGGTCACGATCTGGCATCGGAAGGTCTTCGCCACCAGCGGCTCCGGGGATCAGCGGGCGGGCATCGTAGCGGTCACTCGACCGGCGGCAATCCGCCGCCGAAGGCGAGGGCGGAGTTGCGGTAGCGGGGGTCCTCGGTGACCTCGCGGACGATCCATGGCGACAGCCATGGCGGGGGAGCGACCGCCGCATCGAGGTGAGGGAGCTCGACCTCGGCGAGCACCAGCGGGAGGTCGAGGAAGCGGTCGATCTCCCAGAGGTACCCGTGCGAGCGGACTCGATGGCGGACCTTGCGCAGGCGCCGCTCTGCCGTCTCCCCCCAACGCCGCTCGAACTCCGCCTCCGGGATCTCCCGCTCCGACTCCTCCCGGACGAGACCCTCGCCCCGCTTCCGAGTGAGGAAGCACCGCGTGCGTCCCGCCGAGCGGACCCGCCGCAGGCGTCCCTCGGTGGTCCAGCCGCCGTCGGCGGTCCGGGTCCTCGGCAAGTAGCCCTGCTCGATCTCCCAGACCTCCTCCGCCGGCGGAAGCGGCGGCATGCCGCGAAGAAGGAACACCCGCTCGATCTCGAGTCCCTGCGGGGCGTCGTCGGTCACGACGGGACCGCGGTCGATCCGCGCTCCTCCCACGCCGCCACGAGGTCCGCGAAGGCGTGCTGCAGGAAGACGTTCGCCTCGAGGTGCCGCTCCGCGAGGTCGAGGCGGTCGATCCAGTCGACCATCCGGTCCGCCTCCTCGGCATCGCCTCGCTCCGCCGCCGCCGCGAGCCGCGCCCGCAGCCAGCGACCGAGCATGCCGAGGGCGAGCCTCGTCGCCTGGCGGTTCGCGGACTCCTTGCTCGCGCGGGCATCGCCCTTGACCCGCGCCTCCGCGAACTCCTTGACGAGCTCGGTCATCCGCTCGGCGAGGTCGAAGCCACCGCGACCGGCGAGGAGCGCCTCGAACGGCGGTCGCATCGCGCGATCCCACTCGATGAGCCCCGCCTCCAGCGCGAGCGCCGCGGCGCCCGGCGAACCCTCCGCGAACCCGAGGAGCCACGCCCGCATCTCGCCCTGCGGCACGGGATCGAGCCGGTCGAGCCAGCGCTGCATCGAGTCGGCGTCGAGCGGGAAGAACGCCACGTGGTGGCATCGGCTGCGGATCGTCGGCAGCAGCTTCGTGCGGTCCGCGCAGACGAGGATGATCCAGGTGTCCTTCGGCGGCTCCTCCAGCGTCTTCAAGAGCGCGTTCTGACCCGCCGAGTCGAGGAGCTCCGCCTCGTCGATCAGGAAGACCTTCCCGTGCCCGCGGTAGGGCGTCCGCAGCACCGGCGCGTCGAGTCGCGCCCCGCCGACCGTGCCGCCGATCATCAGCTCGCGGAGGAGGTCGATCGGGATGTTGGTCTGCTTCTTGTCGCGGAGCTCCGGGATCTGCGAGTCCGCACAGCGGGTCCTCGAGATGAGGTGGAGGTCCGGATGCGATCCCGCGGCAAGGAGCTCGGCGGTCTCGCTCGTGGCGGGAGGCGTGAGTTCCCGCAGGTGCTCCTCGGTCGCCGCCGGATCGAGGAGGAGCGCGGCGAGCCGACGGGCGGTGGTCATCTTGCCCACCCCGGTCGGACCATGGAAGACCATCGCGGGCGGCACGCGGCTGGCGACGAGGAGCGCCGCGAGGTCGGCTCGCGCGGCGGACTGCCCGAGCAGGGGCGCCGGCGGCATCGACCTCCTCGGCGTCGCCTCGACCTGCTCGACCTGTCGCCGTGACCTCGCCATCGACTCGCCTCCTCCACGCGGACGGTCAGTCGAGCGGGACCTCGACGAGGACGCAGGGCTTGGGACGCGCTTCTCCCGCGGGATTTCGCGGATCGACCGCCACGAGGACATCCTCGCCGTTGAGCCGCTGCGCCGGGAACGCCTTCATCAGGCGCTCGACCTCCGGAGCGTACAGGGTGCTCCGCGGGTCGTAGGCATCCGCGCCGAAGCCTCCGATCGTGACGGTGCTCGTCTCGGTGTCAGGATCGTGGTGGAACCATGCCTCGTAGCCCCGCGTCCGGAGCTCGGTGGCGTACCGCTCGGCGCTGCGCTTGACGTCCTCGGGGGTGATCTCGCGGGTGCCGAGGGTGCTCCAGACGGCGACCTGAAGCGTGTAGAGCTGCCGCTGGTTCGGATACCGCTGCCTGAGAACCCGCAGGTCGAAGGGCTTCGGCGGACCCGAGTCCACCGCCATGGTGCGGCGGACGAGCATGGCGGTCGCGAAGGGTCGCGATCCGCCGGACCCGGTGATCGCCTTCGCGAGCCCGAGCAGCTCCTGGGCGGACTCGTCCTCGGGCGACGCGAACCGTCCGACCACCACCATCGACCCTGCCCGGCGGGGCTGGACGAACGCCTTGTCGAACACCCGGAATCGTCTCGCGACGTCCTCCCGGAACGCCTCGGCGCGGGCGAGGTGATCCTCGCCGGTGAAGGTCCCTAGGAGCACCGACCATCGACCACCGGACTCCGCGGCGACCGGCGGGCGGAAGCCGCTGCCGTCGTCCGCGACCACGTCGCCCTCGCCCAGAAGCTCGCTGCCCGCGCCGGCGTCCGCCGAGGTCCTGGATCGGCTGCCCGACCCCGTCCCGCAAGCGCTGAGGAGAAGGATGGCAGTCCCTGCGAGGGCGGTGCCGAGGGCGCGAAGGCGGCGGGCGCCCGGCGCGTCGATGCCGGCAGGATCCTGGGCGGAGGACGCGGTTCCGGGCTGGGGCGGCAGCGGGGACAAACTTGCTCCGAAAGTGGAGGGTCGCGGGAGTCGCCGACGATAAGACTGGACTCGATCGCGGGCAACACCTGCGCCGCGAACCCTCGTGCGGAACGAGGGATTCGACACGAACGAATCGAGACGGACGATCGCGTCGCCAAGGACTCGGCGAAGGTGCGGCGGCACCGACTGACTCGCCGAGGAGCGAACCACCATGCCCGACATCAGCGACATCGGCTTCCCGTCCCAGCGTCCGGCGGTCGCCGTCGGTCGTGCCCGCGACTGCGGCGACGCGCCCGTCGAGCGATCGACGACTCGCGCGGTCGAGCCGGCGGTCGAGGGGCGCGCCCGTCGCCTCGCCGAGATCCGCGACTCGATCCAGCGTGGCACCTATCCGGTCGACGAGCGGCTCCCGGCGGCGGTCCGCAAGTTGATCGAGCAGCTCCGCGCGTAGTCCGCACGCCCCGCCCTCCACCCTGACCATCGCCCCCGGCGGACGCCATCGTCCGCGGCGATCACGCACTCGGCTCGCCCGATCAAGTCGCGGCAGGACGCGGAGGTTCGTCCTGTTCCTGCCTGTTCCTGGTCGGTCGTTCCTGGTCGGTCGTTCCTGGTCGGTCGGGGATTCGATCCCGGGACGGAGTCCTCTACGCTGTCGTTCCAGGAGCCGAACGGACCTCGAAGGACGCCGCCATGCGCCACCACGCGTCGATTGCCAGCGCCGCCCCCCTCACGCTCGCCGCGGTCGCATTGGGGCAGGTCGCCCCGCCCGCCGCGCTTCATCCAGCGGACCTCGACGCGTGGGCGATCGTCGGCGTCGAGGCGATCCCGTCGCCCGGCGCGAGCATCAAGAACGCGACGATCGTCATCCGCGACGGCGTGATCGAGGCGATCGGCGCGGACCTCGCGGTGCCCGCCGACTGCCGCGTCGTCGACGGCAAGGGCCTGCGGGCGTACCCGGGACTCATCGAGGCGTGCGCGTGGCTCGACTCCTCGGATGCCGCGACCGCGGCGTCGAAGGGCACCGCGGCGCACTGGAACGCCCGCGTCGTACCGCAGGTCGAGGTCGTGACGCTGGTGCCTCCCGCGGCGCGGCGGAAGGAGCTGCGCGAGCTCGGCTTCACGAGCGCCGCGTTCCACCCAGACCGCGGCATCCTCCGCGGCAGCGGCGCGGTCTGGCCGCTCGGCGACCAGCCCACTCGACCGCGCCTCGAGCGGGCGATGATGGCGGCGGCGTTCGAGCACGGGGGCGACTGGGACCGCGCGACCTATCCGGGCGCCTTCGTCGGCGCGACGGCGCTGATGCGGCAGACCCTCGCGGACGCCCGCTGGCACGCCGAGTGCCGCGAGCGGTGGTCGGTCGATCCGACCGGTCTTGAGCCTCCGATCGCCGCGTCGGCGCTCGAGGCGATGGCGCTGGTCGTCGCGGGCGAGCAGCGGCTGCTCGTCCGCGCGGACGACGAGCGGCAGGCGCTGGTCGCGGCGGCGCTCGCCCGCGAGATGGAGGTCCCGCTCGCGATCACCGCCTCCGGCATGGAGTTTCGCCGGCTCGCGGAGGTCGCGGCGACGAAGGTACCCCTCGTCGTGCCGGTCGCGTTCCCGGAGCCCCCGGAGGTCGACTCGCCAGGTCAGGCGGCGGCGCAGTCCCTGCGCGACCTGCTGACGTGGGAGCAGGCGCCGACCAACCCCAAGCGGCTTCTTGCGGCGGGCTGCGAGGTCTCGCTCACGACCGACCGCCTCAAGAGCCTCCCGCAGTTTCCCGAGCGGATCCGCGACGCCATGGCGGCGGGGCTGACCCGCGACGAGGTGCTCGCCGCGCTCACCCTCGCGCCGGCGCGCCTCCTCGGCATCGACGACGTGGTCGGATCGCTCGAGCCGGGCAAGCAGGCCGACCTCGTCCTCGTCGAGGGCGAGCTCTTCGCGGAGGACGCGAAGGTCCGCGAGGTCTGGATCGGAGGTGCCCGGCACGAGGTCGCGCCGCGGCCGGTGTTCGCGCTCGCCGGCGAGGTCGTCCTCGCGCTTCCCGACGGCTCCACCCGCCGCATGCGGATCGATCCGGAGAAGGGCGAGGTCGAGGTCTGGCCTGCGGCGCCGGAGGCGGCGAAGGAGGGCGACGACGAAGCGCCCGCCGAGCCGCCGATCGAGGGCGGCGAGCCCGTCCCCGCGCCCGCACCGGATGTGGCACCGCCGATCGAGGGCGCCGCCAACCCTGATGCCAACCCTGATGCCAACCCTGATGCCAAGCCGGACTCGCCGCGCTCTCCCGCGAAGCCGCGCTCGGTGCGGGCGACGGCGGTCGCCGTCCTCGGCGACACCATCACCATGCGCCTCGATGGCGAGCCTCTCGGGCTCGTCGGTCCGCAGCGGATGTCGGGCGTCTTGATCGACGGCACCCTGCGGCTCGTCGCGGAGTCGGAAGACGGCACGGTGACGCGGCTCGCCGCGACCGCGGCGCCTGCGAAGGACGCCGCGGAGGGCGCGAGGTCGGAGCCCGCTGCAGAGCTCGCGAAGGGCGACGACGAGGCGGGCGAGGCCGCCAACGTCGACGACGCCTCGAAGGGCGACGAAGGTGGTCGGAAGACCGCCGCGAAGCCGGCGCCGCCGGATTGGACGCGCCCCTTGCCGGTGCCGCTCGGGGAGTTCGGCGTCCTCTCGCCGCGCGCGGCGGAGCGGGTTCTCTTCCGCGGCGCGACGCTCTGGACCTGCGGCGCCGCGGGCGTCGTCGAGGGCGGCGACCTGCTCGTCGAGGACGGTCGCATCGCCTACGCGGGACCGCGGCGGGCGTGGCGCTTCGAAGGCGATCCGCCGCGCGAGGTGGACCTCGGGGGTCGTCACGTCACGCCGGGTCTCATCGACTGCCACAGCCACACCGGACTCGCCGGAGGCGTCAACGAGTGGACGAGCAACTCGACGGCGGAGGTGCGCATGGTCGACGCGCTCGACGCCGACGAGATCGACTGGTACCGCCAGCTCGCGGGCGGGCTCACCGCGGCGAACCAGCTGCACGGCTCGGCGAACCCGATCGGCGGGCAGAACAGCGTGGTGAAGATCCGCTGGGGAGAGGCGATCGCCGCGCAGCCGGTCGAGGGGGCGATCCCGGGGATCAAGTTCGCCCTCGGCGAGAACGTGGTGCGCCCGAAGGACCGCTATCCGCAGACGCGGATGGGCGTGGAGGCATTCCTCGACGACGCGTTCCACGCGGCGCGGCGCCTCCGCGCGGAGCAGCTCGAGCATGCGGCGCTTCCCGACGACGAGAAGGCGCGGCGGATGCCGCCCCGACCCGACCTTCGCCTCGAGGCGCTCGCGGAGATCCTCGAGGGTCGGCGGCTCGTCCACTGCCACAGCTACCGGCAGGACGAGATCCTGATGCTGCTCCGCCTCGCGGAGCGGCACGGGTTCACCGTCGGCACGCTGCAGCACGTGCTCGAGGGCTTCAAGGTCGCCGACGCGATCGCCGACCACGGCGCGGGCGCGAGCAGCTTCAGCGACTGGTGGGCGTACAAGATGGAGGTGATGGACGCGATCCCCGAGAACGGCGCGGTCATGCACCGCGTCGGGGTCCTCGTCTCCTTCAACTCCGACTCCGACGAGCACGCCCGCCGCATGAACACCGAGGCGGCGAAGGCGGTGCGCTACGGCGGGCTCCCGCCGGAGGAGGCGCTGTGGCTCGTGACGATCAACCCCGCGAGGCAGCTCCGCATCGACCACCGCGTCGGCTCGCTCGAGGCGGGAAAGGACGCCGACTTCGCGGTCTGGTCGGGACCGCCGCTGAGCTCGCTCTCGCGCTGCGAGCAGACCTGGGTGGACGGGATCCTTCGCTTCGACGTCGCGGAGGACGCGCGGCTCGCCGCCGAGGCGGAGGTGGAGCGGCAGAAGCTCCTCGCGAAGGCGGCGCTCGCCCGCGCGTCGCGCGGCAAGGGCGGTGGGAGCCGGGGAGGCGCGGGGGAGGGCGGACCGCCGGGCGGTGCCTCGCCGGGGGCGCCGGCACCCGTCGAGGGCTTCCGGGCGCGCGGCATGCTCGGGTCGATGTGGCAGGCCCGCGAGGACGCGATGCTCGACCTCGTCAGGCGCGGACTTGATCCGGTGCAGGCGATGCCGGGCGCCTGCGGGCTCGAATGGGGCGGCGGCGACGCGTCGCAGGGAGGTGCTCGATGAGGTGCTTGAACGGACTTCTCCTCGCCGCCTCGTTCTCCGCCGCGGCGACGGGCTCCGTCCTCGCGCAATCCCCGAACATCCCGGCGCCTCCGCAGCAGAAGCCGCTCGCGATCCTGAACGGCACGGTGCACGTCGTCTCCGCGGATCCGGCGACGCCCGCGGTGATCGATCGCGGGTGGATCCTCGTGCGCGACGGCGTCATCGTCGGCGTCGGAGGTCCCGACGCGCCGCCGGCGATCGACGGCACGTGGGAGGTCGTGGATGCCGCGGGTCGGCACGTCTGCCCAGGCTTCCACGCGATGGACACGCAGCTCGGGCTCGTGGAGACGATGGCGGTCCGCGCGACCGACGACCGCCGCGAGGTCGGCGAGGTGACGCCGGAGGTCACCGCGTCGATCGCCATCAATCCCGACACCGACCTCATCCCCGTCTCGCGGGCGGGCGGGATCCTGCTCGCGTCGGTCGCCCCCCTCGGCGGGCTCATGCCGGGCTGGACCTCGGTGATCCGCCTCGACGGCTGGACGCCGGAGGAGATGACCATCGAGCCGCAGGCGGGACTCGTGCTGAACTGGCCGATGATGGAGACGGTGCGGGCGCCTTGGATGCGCCGCGAGGAGGGCGAGCAGAAGTCGCGGACCCGCGAGCAGCTCCGCCGGATCGAGGAGCTCTTCGACGCCGCGGCGGCGTGGAGGAACGCCCGCGCGGCGGACCCCGAGACGCCGCAGGACCTGCGGCTCGACGCGATCTCGCGGACCCTCGACGGCGGACGCCCGCTGATGATCTCCTGCGGCTCGCCCGCGCAGATCGACGCCGCCGTCGCCTTCGCCGCGAGGCGGAACCTCCGGATCGTGATCGTCGGCGGTCCCGGATCGCTCGAGTGCGCGCCGCTCCTCGCCGAGCGGGGGATCCCCGTCCTCGTCGACGGCGTGCATCGACTGCCGCGGCGCCGGCATGACCGACCGGCGGAGCCCTTCGAGCTTCCGGGTCGCCTGCACGCCGCGGGCGTGAAGGTCGCCATCGGCGCCGCCGAGGAGCCCGCGCACGAGCGGAACCTGCCGCATCAGGCGGGCACCGCCGTCGCGCACGGGATGCCGGCGGACGCGGCGCTCGCGGCGATCACCCGGGTCCCGGCGGAGATCGCCGGCGTCGCCGACCGCTACGGATCGATCGAGGTCGGTCGCTCCGCGACCCTCCTCGTCCTCGACGGACCGCCGCTCGAGGTGACGACCGCGCCGGTGCGGGCGTTCATCGATGGTCGCCCGATCGACCTCTCGAGCCGGCAGAGCCGGCAGCTCGACAAGTACCTCGAGAAGTACCGCCGCCTCGGGAGGATCGAGGAGCAGTCGCCCGCGCCTACCAGCGGAGGAGCGCCTCGCAGGTGATCCGCTCCTCGCCGACGGCGAGGACGCCGCGGAGCCGCACGGGCGAGCCCGGTGCCGGAGGCGTCGTCCACGGCTCCTCGAGCCTCACGCGGTAGGCGAAGGTCACCGGATCGAAGAGGCGCTCGTTCGCGGCGCGGTCGGTGAGGTCGAAGGTCCAGGTCCGCTCGCTCGGCGTCGCCGCCTCGCAGTCGACCTCGACCTCGAGCACGCCGATCGCCTTCACCGGATCGCCCGCGCCGTCGAGGAACTCGACCCGCACGACGATCGCCTTCGCCGCCTCGGGGGAGTCCGCGCGGGTGAGCGCATGGAACGACATGCTCGCGGGTCGGAACGGCCACTCGGCGGCGCCGATCCCAAGCGGGGTCGGCGCGACCTTCGGCGGGCAGCCGGCGAGCGTCGGCATGAGCGCCACGAGCAGAGCAAGGAGGGGCGTCACGCCGGCTCCTCGCGCGTCGGACCGAACGCCTCGGAGCGGCTGCGGCGTCGGGCGGACGAGACACGCGGGGGACGGACGGTCCATCTCGGCGGACGATCGTTCAGGCACGGGGAATCATGCGGCGCCCGCCGGTCGTGCCGCCGGCTCGATGGCGCTGTACTGATCGAGGTTCAGGACGACGATCTCGCCGTCGTCGAGGCGGAGCTCGAGGCGGTCGAGCCACAGGCGGTCGTCGCGGGCGTGGGCGTACCACGAGCCGGTCTTCGCCTGCCGGAAGCGGACGATGGCTCCCTCGGTGACCGCGGACCAGACCTGATCGCCCTGCGGGAGCTGCTGCGTGACCCGGACCCGGGATCCGGGCACGATGGGCGTCGGCGGGAGGAACATGACCGGAGTATATCGGGGCCGCCCCGGACGCTCGGCGTCAGCCCGGACCGAGGCGGACCTCGCTGCGACGCTCGATCCATGCGGGGTCGAAGCGGCGCTCGACGAACGCGCGGAGCGAGTCGAGGTCGAGCGCCGCGGCGTCCGCCTCGATCTCCCGAAGGCTCCGGCAGCGACCGAGCCGGTCGAGGTCGGAGGCGAGCTGCATCGCGCGGCTCTCGGTGCTCTCGCTCTGGGCGAGGAGCGACCGCCGAAGCGCCGTCGCCGCCCGGCGGAACTCGGCGCCATCGAGGTTCCGGCCCAGTCCGGCGAGACCCTCGAGGATCAGGCTCCGGCTCTCCGCCACCCGCTCGGGGGTGGATCCCGCGTAGAGCGTGACCACCCCGCGGTCGCGACCGAGGTTGGTCGTCGCGAAGACCGAGTAGCAAAGACCCCGCTTCTCCCGCAGCTCGACGAAGAGCCGGCTCGAGGGACCGCCGCCGAGGATTCGCACGGCGAGCACCCACGCCATCGACTCGGGATCCCGCTGCGGAGGCGCGTCGAGGGCGACGCCGAGGTGGACCTGCGAGGACTCCGCCGCGATCCGTAGCTCGCCTCGGATCGGTGCCGCGGTCTCCCTCGGCACCGGCGCGGCACCCGCCCAGCCGTCGAGCAGCTCGCCGAGCCGTCGCACGACCGCGTCGTGATCGACCCGACCGGCGATGGCAAGGACCGCCCCTCCCGGGCGGGCGTCCCGATGCCATCGCTCGCGGAGGTGATCGATCCGGATCGCCTCGAGGTGCGACGCCTCGCCGAATCCGCCTCGGTTGAAGGGAGCGGGAAGGTGCCGCTCGCCGAGTCGGATCATCACGAGCCGCTGCGGCTCGTCCTGCAGGCTCTCGAGCGACTGGAGGCAGAGGCTCCGCACCGGCTCGATCGCGTCGGCGGGCAGGCGCGGACGGCGGACGAGGTCGACGAGGAGCGGCAGCGCATCGTCAAGCCGGTCGCCGAGCATCACCGCGCCGAGGCGGAGGTGCCGGGAGGAGTTCGAGAGCGATCGCTGCACGCCGAGGCGGTCGAGGGCATCGCTCCAGGCGCGGCTGTCGCGGTCGCCCGCGCCGCGGAGGGCGAGCTCCGAGAGCATCGCCGCCTCGCCTTGGCGGTCCTCCGGGTCGCCCGCGTCGCCGAGGGGCAGCAGCCAGCATGCCGCGACCGACGCGACGGAGGGCATCGCCAGCGTCACCACCGGCATGCCGCAAGGAAGCGTCGAGGCGCGGATCTGGTCGACGGGCGGTGCGGAGGCGGCGGTCACGAGGAGCTCCCTGCAGGCGGCGACGAACTGTACCCGCCGCGCCTTCCCCAGATTTCCCAGACCGCATCGAAGGAACCATCCCGCTGGATCTCCATGCGCCGGCTCCAGCGCGAGCCGCGCACGACCGATCTCCCTCGCATCCCGACGTGCTCGGGAGTCACGTCATGCGAAGGCTCCTTGACCTCATTGCCCTCGGCGTCGTCGTGCTGATCCTGCTCGGCATGGTGATGTCGATCAACCATGGCAAGCGACGAGAGCAGGCGATCGAGGCGGCACGCCTCAGCGTCGAGCGGATCCAGGCGGAGGTGAACCTCCTCCGGGCGCTCGGGAGCGTCGAGACGAACGACCGAGGTCATCCCGCCGGCGTCGATCCCTCGTGGTTCGACGGCGAGCTTCCGATGAACCCGCTGCTGCCTGCGGGTCAGCGCTGGATGGACCTCGCGAAGCCGGGCGAGACGTTGCGGCGCCATCCGCGCGCGTGGGAGGTCGAGGAGGGGGACGAGGCGATGTTCTGGTACAACCCGGTGCAGGGCGTGGTGCGGGCCCGCGTGCCTCGTCAGGCGACGCCGGAGGAGACTCGGCGGCTCTACGCCGAGGTCAATGGGCTCGAGCTCGACTGACCCGCCGACACGAAGTCGTCGAACCGATGAAGACCCGGGGGACGCGCGGCGAGCCAGACCGCCGCGTCGATCGCCCCTCGCGCGAACACGTCCCGATCGACCGCCCGGTGGGCGAGCGAGAGCACCTCGGAGGGACCGCTGAGGCGGAGCTCGTGGTCGCCGATCACGCCGCCGCCGCGGATCGCGTGGATCCTGCCCGCGAGCCGGTCGGATCCGGCAGCGTCCTCGACGACCTCCGCGAGCATCCGCGCGGTGCCCGAGGGGGCATCGACCTTCGTCCGGTGGTGCTGCTCGATGAGGTCGAGGTCCCATCCCGGACCCGCAAGCCGAACCGCCTCCGCCACGAGCCGCCGCAGGATCGCCACCCCCCTCGAGAGGTTCGGGGCGACCATCACGGGCACGCTCGCCGCCGTTCGCGCCGCCATCGCGAGGGTCTCCTCGGAGAGCGCGGTGGAGGCGACGAGGACCGCCGCCCGCCGCGAGGCGGCAAGACCGAGCGCCCTTCGGGCGCCGGCGTCGCGCGAGAAGTCGATGACCGCATGGATCACGGCGTCGTCCGACAGACCTCGCTCATGCACGCTCGAGATCTCGGCGGCGACCTCGACGCGCGGATCGAGCGCGGCGATCGCCGCGACTCGACGCCCCATGCGCCCGCTCGATCCGACGAGCGCGAGGCGCAGCACGTCGCGCCTCGTCGAGGTCGGGCCGGCGGTCATTGAGACAAATGTGTGGAGTTCCTTCACAAGGACACCCGATAACGCTACAACTCACGTCATCGTGGGACTCCCGCTCCCGTTACGCTGGCGGGCTTCCCTTCACTCCGACACGAGAGCGTAACGAAAGGAATGCCAGCCATGGCGAAGAAGAAGAAGAAGGCCGCGAAGAAGTCCGCCAAGAAGGCGTCCAAGAAGAAGGGCGCCCGCAAGGCCAGTCGGCGCTGACGCTGATCGATCGAAGACGGCGGAGCCGCTGACGGCTTCGCCGGCACGAGCCGAGACCGGAGCGACCACTCGCTCCGGTCTCCGTGTTTTTGCCCTTGGCGGGACGGGTCCGTCGCCGCGGCGGAACCTCACTATGCTTCGCGTCCCTCGACCCCGGGTGGGGTCCCCTCCAGCACCTTCCGAACGAGCGAGCCCATGGCGCACGTCATCGCCGAACCCTGCATCGGAACCAAGGACGCCTCATGCGTCGACGTCTGCCCGGTCGACTGCATCCACCCCTCCAAGGGCGAGGAGAAGTTCACCGGCTCCCTGCAGCTCTTCATCGATCCCGACACCTGCATCGACTGCGGGCTGTGCGTCGACGAGTGCCCCGTCCAGGCGATCTTCCCGGAGGAGGACCTCCCGGAGGAGTGGCGGAAGTACATCCAGATCAACCGCGACTGGTACAAGTCCGCCTGACCGACCGGGCGCCGATCCGGCGCCTCACGCCGCCTTGCGGATCCGGTCCACGGCGGCGGGGCCGTCCGGTCGCTCCTGCCAGTCCTCCGCGCGGTTCCCGAGGTTGAGCGAGCTCGGCATGGTCTTGCGGTAGCCGAGCCGGCGGACCACCTCGAGCACGTCGGTCCAGCTCGGGAAGGTCTTCCCGTTCACCCGCTTGAACTCCTCGATCGCGAGGACGAAGAGGAACTGCTCGCGGTTGTGCTCGCCCTCCTCCGCCTCGCGCACGAAGTCGCTGAGGCGCCGGCCGGGTCCGCGGCGCCGCTCGAGGTTCGTCGGCGCGGGCAGGGGCAGCTCGCGGCGGTCGTCGCCGCTTCGACGATCGAGCGCGAGGTCGAGCTCGGCGTCGGTCGGATCGAACTTCTCGGGGCTCGCGTCGCTCATCGGAGGTCTCCTCGCCCGCCGCGCCGCGGTCGGTCGACCACGACGACAGCGTTACACTGCCGTCGAGGTCGATCGGCACGTCGCCGCGGGACCTGAGCGACTGGTGATCGGATGAGCCCAACTGCCGACGCGGCAACCCGCACGACCCTCAACCTCCGCGCGGCGATCCTCGGTTGGATCCTGCCGGGGCTCGGTCACGCGGCGATCGGCGAGCGCCGCCGCGGTCGGCTCGTCGGCGGGGGTGTTCTGGGACTCTTCCTCGGCGGGATCCTCGTGGGCGGCGTGGACTGCGTGGACCGCCGCGAGGATCACCTGTGGTTCATCGCCCAGGCGGGCGCTGGTCCCGTCGCCTGGATCGCGGACCTCGCCAACGAGTCGCTCGTGAAGTCCGGCCGGGTGGGGGAGCTCATCGACGCCCCGAGCGGCGATCCCTTCCTCGGCGGCACGGTGAAGGTGTCGACCCTGAAGGGCCTCGGGCATCCCAACGAGTTCGGAACCCTGTTCTGCGCGATGGCGGGACTGATGAACGTGGTGGCGGTCCTCGACGTCCTCGGACGGCGACCGAAGGGGAGCGCATGAGCCACGCGGCGTTGCTCCTCGCGTACCTGCCGTTCCTCGAGCCCCTGCCCGGCGTGCAGCGGTGGTGGATGCTGCTCCTGCTGCCGCTCGCCTTCGGGATCTCGGTGGTCTACAAGGCGATCCGCATGCCCTCGCTCGACGCCTTCTGGCGATCGGTCGGGACGATGACGGTGCAGATCGTGCTCGGGATGGCGGGACTCGCGATCGGGTTCCTCGTCCTCGTGCAGGTGGTCGTGCCGCTCCTGCCCGCCGAGTGATCGCGCCTCACTCCGCCTCGCGACGCACCACGCCCCGACCGGGAACGAGCGGCTTCGCGGGACCTCGACGTCCCCGCGATCGACCCGGACTTGGCTTGCGCGCCTCGCCGCGGCGTCCGATCCTGGGTCCCTCGCCGCGCAGCCTGGGCTTGGCTGGCTTGGCTGGCGTGGCTGGCGTGGCGGCGGTCGGCGCCTGGATGAGCCGCGAAGGTCGGGACTTCTGCGGCGGCTTCGACGGGGGCTTCGCCCGCTGGCGCGGCGCGAGGTCCTCCGGCAGCGGCTCCGCGCGCAGCGTGACGCCGCCGAGCCGCTCGATCGAGCGCCACGTGTCGCGCTCCTCCGGGGTGCGGAAGGAGATCGAGCCGCCCTCGCCGCCCCCGTGCGCGGCGCGACCGACGCGGTGCACCCACTCCTCGCGGGCGAGCGGCAGGTCGTAGTTCACGACCAGCGCGACGCCGGGCACGTGCAGCCCTCGCGCCGCGACGTCGGTCGCGACGAGGACCGTCGCGCGACCCTCGGTGAACGCCTTCATCGCCGCGGTCCGCTGCGCGGGCGTGCGGTCGCCGTGCAGCGACTCCGCGGCGATCCCGTTCCGCCGCAGCGCCTCCGCCACCCAGCCGACCCGGCGGCGGGTCCGCGCGAAGACGATCGCCTGCAGCCGCGAGCCGGCGAGCACCCGGAGCAGCAGCGGGACCTTCAGCGGATCAGGGACCTGATAGAGACGATGCTCGAGGTGCGGCGCCGCGGCGTTCACCGTCCCCACCGCGACGCGGGTCGGCTCGCGCAGGAACTCCTCGACGAGCGACTCGACCTCGCGGGGCATCGTCGCGCTGAAGAGCATCCGCTGCGGGGACGCCGCGGTGCGGTCGAGGATCCAGCGGACCTGGGGGAGGAACCCGAGGTCGAGCATGCGGTCCGCCTCGTCGATCACGACCTGCCGGACGAAGGCGAGGCTGAGCGCGTCGAGCTCGAGGAGCTCGCGCACCCGCCCGGGCGTGCCGACGAGGAGGTCGATCCCCCGACGGAGCATCTCGCGCTGCGGCGAGAGCGCGCTCTTGCCGACCACGGTGCCGACCCGAAGGACGAGTCCCTTCACGAGCCGCCCGAGCTCCTCGCCGACCTGGATCGCGAGCTCGCGGGTCGGGCAGAGGACGAGCGCCCGGAGGCGCTCGCGCGGATCGGTCGGTCCGCCGCGGCGCCGCGCGGGGGGATGCTCGAGCAGCCGCTGCGCAAGCGGCAGGCCGAAGGCGACGGTCTTGCCGGTTCCGGTCGGGGCGAGCGCCACGAGGTCGCGACCCGCGAGGGCGATCGGCAGCACCTCCTGCTGGATCGGGCGAGGCTCGGTGAGGCGCATCGCCTCGAGGGTGCGGAGGAGCCGCGGATCGATGGGGA
>Ga0194132_10000819_pt1 | contig 63077 bp, 58 predicted proteins | sample TA2KigOf80mmetaG_FD_148612 | JGI IMG/M metagenome (GOLD analysis project Ga0194132, IMG submission 148612) | Freshwater microbial communities from Lake Tanganyika, Tanzania - TA2015054 Kigoma Offshore 80m | ecosystem: Environmental > Aquatic > Freshwater > Lake | place: Tanzania: Lake...
CAGTACATCAGTGCGCACGGCACCGGGACCAAGGAGAACGACTCGATCGAGACGATCGGCGTCAAGCGCGTCTTCGGCGAACTCGCCCCGTCGATCCCGATGAGTTCCATCAAGAGCATGATGGGTCACCTCATCGCAGCGGCCGGCGCGGTCGAGTTCATCACCTGCGTGCAATCGATCCGCCACGGCATGCTGCCGCCGACGATCAACTACGCGAATCCCGATCCGGAGCTCGATCTGGACTACGTGCCCAACACGGCGCGCGCGGCCAAGATTGACACCTGCCTGAGCAATTCGTTCGGCTTCGGTGGACAGAACGACACCGTCATCGTGACGCGGTGGCGGGGCGCGTGAGCCGGTCCTCGCGCCGCCGCGGCCTGCTGCTCATGGCCGGCGGCGTGGCGGTGCTCGCTGGGGGTGCCGGTGCCGTCGTCCTGGCCCAGATGAAGCCAAAGGCGTGGTCGCGCGCTCGGGCGTCGGCGGTCTTGCCGGAAGCCGATGCACGCGCCGCGGGCTTCGAGAAGGCGCTCGCCGCAGCGATCCACCAGGTGCGTGGCCCCGAACCGTGGGCGATCGCGATCGGGCCGGATGAGCTCAACGGCTGGTTCGCCCAGCGCTGGCGACCGTGGGCGGAATTCGCGCGCGACTCGATCCCCGATGACCTTCGCGGCCAGCCGCTCGAGCAGGTGGCAGTGGCCATCGAGGACGAGGGATCGCTGCTGGTCATGCTGTCCCGGCAGGGGCGGGTCGACTGGTGCAGGCTCGAGGTCGTCGGCGAGAGGGGTTCCGTCGGGCTTGAGGTCACGGGGGTCGGTGCCGGTGCGTTGCCGTTGCCGGTGCTGGTTGCGGGTGGACTGGCGGGGGACCTTGCTCGCTTGGGCGGCGGCCTGCCCCCCATGACCCTCGCCGATGGTCGAACGGTTCGCTTGCTGGACCTTGCCTTCCAGGACGGCACCATCGTCGTGCAATGCCGCACCGATCCTGCGGTGCCGTGACCGAGTCGGGCGATCCACCTCGCCGCTAGACTTCAGGACCCATGCCGAAGATCACGATCAACGGGAAGCCGATGGAGTTCCAGAAGGGCCAGACCATCCTGCAGGTCGCCTTGGCGAACGAGGAGGAGATCCCGCACTACTGCTACCACGACTCGCTGTCGATCCCCGCCAATTGCCGCATCTGCCTCGCCGAGATCTGGCAGCCCAACCCCAAGACGGGCAAGCTTGAGTCGGCCGGTCGCCTGAGCCCGACCTGCCACACCCATGCGGCCGAGGGCATGGTCGTCTACACCGACAGCGACAAGGCCAAGGCCAACCAGAAGGCCGTGATGGAGTACCTGCTCATCAACCACCCGGTTGACTGCGCGATCTGCGACCAGGCAGGGGAGTGCGGGCTGCAGGACTACTCGCATGAGTACGGGCGTGGGGAGAGCCGTTTCGTCGAGGAGAAGATCAAGAACCCCAAGAAGCAGGTTGGCCCGAACATCCTGCTCTACAGCGACCGGTGCATCATGTGCACGCGCTGCGTGCGCTTCACGCGCGAGGTCACCCAGACCAACGAGCTCATGGTCGAAGGCCGGGGCGGCACCGAGATGATCGATGTGTTCCCGGGCATGGCGCTCGACAACGAACTCGCCAGCAACGTCATCGACCTCTGCCCGGTGGGCGCCCTGCTCGACAAGGACTTCCTCTTCCAGCAGCGCGTGTGGTTCCTCACCAAGACGCCATCGATCGACGGCATCACCTCGAGCGGCGACAACATCAGCGTCGAGCACAACGACGGCCGCGTGTACCGCATCAAGCCGCGCTGCAACGCTGCCGTGAACCAGTGGTGGATCACCGACGAGGTGCGCTACGGCTGGAAGTTCGTGCACCGCGAGGATCGGCTCTCGCTGCCCATGCTCAAGGGCCAGCCCACCGGCGATGCCGCGCACGCCGCACAGGCGTGGACGAAGGCCATCGAGGCGGCGGGTTCCCTGCTCGCCTCGGGTGCCGCTGCGGGGCGCCTGGCGCTGCTCGTGAGCCCGATGCTCTCCTGCGAGGATGCGTACCTCCTCGCGCACGCCGTGCTCGCGCATGATGCCAACGCGGTGCTCGGCGTCGGACCGATCCCGGTCGACGGAAAGGACAAGACCTTCCCCAACGGCTTCGTGGTGCGCGCCGAGAAGGCACCCAACGCGCGCGGCGTGCGCATGGCACTCGAGGCCGTGGCCGCCTCGTTCGCAGGCCGCCCTGCTGCAGCCGTGCACGATGCGGCTTCGTGGTGCGCCGCGGTGCAATCGGCGGGCGCCAAGGCCTGCGTCGTCACCGGCAACTACCCCAGCGCGTGGCAGACCGATGAGCTCGTGCGCACCGTGAGCGGCCGCGCGCTGATCCTCATCGACACACTGCCGGACCGGCTGACCAATGCGGCCGACATCGTGCTGCCGTCGTGCACATGGGTCGAGAAGCCTGGCTCCTTCGTCAACGCCAAAGGGCTGCTGCAGGGCTTCAAGGCCGCGATCGCGCCGATGGACTTCGCGCGCAGCGAGGCACAGGTGGCGCTCGAGCTCGACTCCCACCGCCGGCATGCGCGCGGTGCTGCGTTCTCGGTGGCCGTGGTCCGCGCCGAGATGGCACGGACCAAGGGGCTCGAGGCGTTCGCAGCGGACATCGATCCGGTGACCAAGCTCTCGACCGTCCAGGCCGACATGGAACTGGTGGCGCTCTGATGCCGCCGGCTTCCCGATGGATCCGATGAACCCATCCCGCGGTCGCGGCATCGCCGCGCGGCTGTCCGATGTCCGCGAGGTCTGGTTCCTTGCGTGGCCGACGGTCCTCACGATGACCTCGTACACCATGATGCAGTTCGTCGACAGCCTGATGGTGGCGCAGGTCGGCATGGTGGAACTGGCGGCGCAGGGCAACGGCGGCGTCTGGAGCTGGGCCCCGATGTCGTTCCTGGTCGGGGTGATCACGCTCGTCAACACCTTCGTGAGCCAGTCGCTGGGTGCCAAGCGATTGCACGACGCGGCCACCTACGCCTGGAGCGGGCTCTGGATCGCCGTCATCAGTTGGCTGGTGCTGCTCGTGCCGCTGGCGCTCTTGGGACTTCCAGCGCTCTTCGCTGCCATGGGCCACGAGCCGCGCGTGCAGGAACTCGAGACCCAGTATGCGGGGATCCTGGTCGGCGCCGGCCTCGTCACGCTGGCCGGCAAGGCGATGTCGAACTTCTTCTTCGGCATCCACCGTCCGAAGATCGTCACGGTCGCGGCGATCGTGGGCAATGTGGTGAATGTGGTCGGGAACTTCATCCTCATCTACGGTGAACGCGGCCTGCCATCCATGGGTCTGCCCGGGATCCCCGGTACGCCGGCGTATGGCGTCGTCGGCGCCGCGATCGCGACCGTGATCGGCACCTTCGTCGAGTTCCTCATTCCCTTCGTGGTGTTCCTCGGTCCGAAGCTGCATCAGGAGTTCGGCACGCGTTCTGCCTGGAAACCGAACCGGAACATGCTCGCGGGGCTCGTCCGGACCGGCGTCCCCAATGGCATCCAGTTCAGCAACGAGATGATCTGCTGGGCGATCTTCATGAGTGCGCTCGTGGGACGATTCGGGACGGATCACCTGGCTGCGGGATGGAGCGTCCTGCGCTTCATGCACATGTCGTTCATGCCCGCGGTGGGCTTCAGCGTGGCGACGGCGAGCCTCGTCGGGAAGTCGATCGGTGCCGGCCGGCCCGACGATGCGGTGCGCCAGACGCACGCAGCGCTGGCGGTCTCGCTCGCGTACATGACCCTGTGGGGCATCGTCATGTTCGTGTGGCGGCATGAGCTGGTCGGGATCTTCGTGGACTCGGGCGATGTGCCGGACGAGCAGGTCACGCGCATCATCGCGATCGGAGGCACGCTGATGATCTGCGCGGCCGTCTTCCAGACCTTCGATGCCCTGGGCATCATCTACACCGGTGCATTGCGTGGCGCCGGCGACACGCTCGTTCCCGGCATCGCCACCGTGACCCTGAGCTGGGGATTGATCGTGGGTGGGGGGATGGCACTCGTGGGGCGGTTCCCCGAGTGGGAGAGCACCGGACCCTGGCTCGCGGTCACCGCCTACATCGTGATCTATGGCCTGTTCATGGCTTGGCGCTTTGAGAATGGCCACTGGCGGTCGATCCGGCTGCTCGGCCGGGCCCCGGAGCCCGCACCAGGGTTCGAGCCGGGTGGTTCCGGCAGCGTCGGCAGTGGTTCTTGAGCGTGGCTTGGGTCCCGCTATCATCCCCGGGCTCGGCCCCGGACGCCCGGCGCCGCATGAGCCATCCTGAGGAGCGCCGACCCATGACCACCACCACCGTGGCCGCCACCAACCATCCTGTGATCGCCGAACAGGCGGAGCAGTTCCTGAAGAACGGCCATCGCATGAAGGCCATCGACCTGCTCCGCCCGATCGCCACCACCGGCGAGGATGGCGCGCTGGCCGTTCGTCTGGCGTTCCTGCTGGAGTCGATCGGCGAGGATGAAGAGGCCATCTCGCTCCTCGAGCGTGTCTGCCGCCTGCCTGCGCCTCCATTGAATGCGCTGGTGAACCTGGCGATCATGTACGAGGATGCGGGCGATTACCTGCGTGCCGAGCGTTGCCTGCGCAAGGTGCTCGAGTCCGATCCCGCCCACGAGCGTGCGCGCTTGTTCCTGAAGGACGTGCTGGCCAGCCGCGACTGCCTCTACGACGAGGACCAGGCGCGTGACGATGCCAAGCGCAACCAGATGCTCGACCAGCCCGTCACCGATTTCGAACTCTCGGTGCGCGCGCGCAACTGCCTCAAGAAGATGCAGATCCGCACGCTCGGTGACCTCCTCAAGATCACCGAGAGCGAGCTCCTGGCGTACAAGAACTTCGGCGAGACCAGCCTGATCGAGATCAAGCAGATGCTTTCGGCCAAGGGCCTGCGCCTGGGCCAGGGCCTTGAGGGTGCCGGCTACGCCCGCGTGCGCAACGAGATCTACGAGCGGCTCAAGGAGCAGGTCGGCGCCGAGGTGCTCGAGAAGTCCGTCGCGTCGCTCGAGTTCAGCGTGCGCTGCCGCAAGGCGCTCCAGATGCTCGGCGTGCAGACGCTGGGTGACCTGGCCAGCCGCACCGAGGCCGAGCTGATGGGCGTGAAGAACTTCGGCCAGACCAGCCTCGACGAGATCCGTGAGCGCCTGGCCGACCACGGCCTCGGCCTGCGCACGCTCGAGGGCTGATCGCTCCGCGAGTCCGCGATTCTCAAGCGGCTTCCTGCTGCCTGTCGATCCCTGCCTAGCGGCACGCCGGTGTCGCACGGAGGTGTTGCATGGCGGGCAGCGAGGGCATGGGCGCGTGGGCGCGGCGGATCCTGGTCGCGGCATGCGGAGGGGTCGCGGTGGCTTCATGCTCGTCGCCGCCCACGCCCGCGCCGACGAAGCCAGCACCGCCAGTGAGCGTCGATCGCCACCCACCCACCACGCCCGTGGAGGTCGCCGAGGCGCCATCGCCCGAACCCGCCAAGCCTGCCCCGGTGCCGGCCTTCGCACCCCGGTTCGATCCACCACGACCCGCGCCGCCGAAGGTCGAACCGACGGTCCGGGTGCGCGTGGGGACCCGATTGCGCCAGCCTCAGTCGTTCACCTGCCTGTCGGGTGACTTCATGGTCTCGATGGGTACCGAGCGCTGGACCGCTGCGGCGCCGCTGCGCGTGGCCGCCACGGCAACCGGATGGCAGGTGACGGCCAAGGGAGGCCCGCGCTCCTTCGCTGTGGGGCCACTGGAGCTGCGGCCGATCGGCAAGGCATCGCTCGAGTGGGATGGTGCTGGCTGGCCTGGCGTCGCCACGCTCGTCCCGCTGCCCGAAGGCGTGGATGTGGTGATGGAGGTCGGCGTCGAGGAGTACCTGCCGGGCGTCCTCGCCAAGGAGCTCTATCCGCACTGGGACGAGGATGCCTTCCGCGCGCAGGCGGTCGCCGCGCGCAGTTGGGTGCTGGTCGAGGAATCGCGCTGGGAGGGTCGGCGCCACTACGACGTCACGAGCGGCGAGTCGAGCCAGGCGTGGGTCGGCCACACGCGCAACCCGCGCGCACGCGAAGCCGTCGCCGCCACGCGCGGCATGGTGCTTGTCTTCGAGGGCGGCGTGGTGCCGGCCTTCTACTCGAGTTCGTGCGGCGGCCGTGGCGCCAACGCGCTCGGGAGCGTGACCTCGAATCCCAACCACGACATCGCACCGGTGCGCTCGGGCGACCAGCCTGCGCGGACGGGCTGCTGCGAGTCGTCGTCGTTCAAGGCCTCGGCGCACTATCGGTGGAGCGCCACGCTCACGGCGGCCACGGTGCAGCAGGCGATCCGCGGCTACGGCCAGCGCAACGGCTTCCCAACCTGGGCCGGCATCGATCTGCCGGTCGCGATCAAGGCGTCAGAGACCGCGTCGAACGGCCGACCGGTCGAGTACCGCCTGAGCTTCAAGGAGCGCAACCCCGTCATGATCCCGGCCTCGCGGCTTCGCGAGGCGATCAACGGCGGCATCCCCGGCGAGGGCGGTTCGCGCACGCTCAAGAGCGATGACTTCACGGTGGCCTCGACGCCCAAGGGCTTCGTCTTCACGGGCCGTGGCTTCGGTCATGGTGTCGGCATGTGCCAGCATGGTGCCCAGGCGACGGCGAAGGCCGGCAAGAGCTGGCAGCAGATCCTCGAGCGCTACTATCCAGAGGCCCGGTGCGTGCGCGCGTGGTAGCGCGCGCAGCCAGCACCGCGGCACACGGCATCGACCCTGCATGTTCACCGGCATCGTCCAGCACGTGGGCCGCATCACGGCCGCCACCCCCGGCGCTGCCGGCGTGCGGCTCACGCTTGATCCCTGCGGCTGGTCCCACCGGCCCGCACGCGGCGATTCCATCGCCGTCTCGGGAACTTGCCTGACGGTCGTCGACGCGCAGAGCGCCGCGTGGAGCTTCGATGTCGTTCCGCAGACGCTCTCGCGGACCACGCTCGGCACGGCGGTGACCCAGCGCCGGGTCAACCTCGAGCATGCGGTGCTCGCCTCGACACCCATGGGCGGCCACATCGTGCAGGGACACATCGATGGCTTGGGCCGCGTCGCGGGGGTCCAGACCAGCGGCCAGTGGCGAGTGCGCATCGCGCCACCCGAGGCGGTCGCGCGCTTCATCGTGGCGCAAGGATCGATCACGGTCGATGGCGTCTCGCTGACCGTGGCTGATGCGGCCTCGGATGGTGCCTGGTTCGAGATCGCGCTGATCCCCGAAACGCTGGAGCGCACGACGCTCGCGGCGCTGGCGGTGGGTGATGCCGTCAACCTCGAGGCGGATCACCTGTCCAAGCTCATCGCGCATGAAGTGGCGCGGCAGCTGGCCCTTCGTCCGGCACGGACCGGTCGTGACGGTTGATCACTGCCGATCGATGCAGACGAGCGTGACATCGTCGTGCAGCGGGGTGCCCGCGCAGGCCTCATCCGCATCGCGTGCAATGGCATCGCAGAACGCCTGCGCCTCGGCCAGGGTGCGATGGCGGGCGAACGACTGCAGGTAGCGATCATTGGGGAGCCGATGCTTCTGCTGCAACACGGCAGCATCGGGGAACGCCTGCTCGAAACCGTCCGAGTGCAGCAGCAGACGATCGCCGGGCGCGAGTTCGAACTCCGCCTCGCCGAAGGTCGTCCCCTCGAAGACTCCGAGCAGTCCGCCGGTCGTGCCATGGGGCTCGAAGCCGCCGCCAGCGCGCGCGAGCAAGACCGGCGGATGGCCTGCACAGCTGAAGCGCACATGGCCGGTCTGCACATCGATCACGGCATACACCGCCGTGGCGAAGCGCGAGGCATGCTCGGACCGAGCGAGCATCTCGGCGTTGAGCCGCTCCAGACTCTCGGCCGGGCTCAGCAGTCGATAGGCGTTGCCGGCGATGTCCTTCGTCGGCAGTGCCCGGCCGATGACGAGGGTCATCAGTGCCGCCGGCACGCCATGACCGACCGCATCGGTGATGAAGATGCCCAGGCGACGCTCATCGAGCCGCATGACGTTGTAGAGGTCGCCGCTGACGAACTCCGCCGGCTTCCAGAGCGCTCCCAACCGGATCGAGCCGAGTGCGGGCAGCGAACGCGGGAGGAAGTCCCGCTGCACGCTCGAGGCCAGTTGCAGTTCGTCGGTGATCCTGTTCACCTCGGCGCGCAGGTCGCCGCTGCTGGCGTTGGCCGCGATCGTCTCGCGGCGCATGCGATCCAGGTCGGCTTGGCGCTCAAGAAGCCCCAGCAGCATGCCCGCCACGAACTCCGGCGGTGCATCGGCTGGTGCACGCGCCACGATCGGTTCGCCGGCGTCATCGGCCCCCAGGCAGAGCACGGGCACATGGCGCGTGAGGGCATCCTCGACCAGGCCGCGCACTTGAGGGTCGGCACGCGCGGAGCCCAGGACGAGCACCGCCTCGGCGCGTCGCACGCGGCTGCCGGCCTGCGCCGCGTAGGCATCGCCGCCTTCGCAGGTGAAGGGACCCATCTCGGCCAGAGCGCGGGCGACTGCGGCTGCAGTCGTGCCATCTCGTGCCGCGAGCACCGTGACGGCGCGCGGCCTCACTTGGCGAGTTCCTTCAAGGCTTTGGCATCGAGTGTGACCTTCGTGCCAGGCACGATGCCCAGCCGATCGATGGTGCCTGCCTTGAGTTCGATGACGAACTGGGCGGGTTTGCCGCTTGGATAGCGACGAAGGCGGTTGAGATACACCTGCTCGCTCTCGCCCTCGGCACGGGGTGCCTCGGCCACCATCTCGTAGACACTCACCACGAACCCCTGTGGATCGACATACAGGATGTCCATGTCGGTGATGCAGTCGCGCATCCAGAATCCCTGCGGTGCCGGCGCCCTGAAGGCGAAGATCATGCCCCCATGGTCGGGGATCTCGGCCACGCCCCCAAGGCCGCGGGCGCGCGTCGCATCGTCAGCCGAGATCGTCAGGGTGAAGGCTTCGCCCTTGATCTCGATCCGCCCGGGATCCGAGCCGCCGCAGGCGGCGAGCAGCGTGGAGAGGGCCAGCACGATGGGCGTCATGAGCCTTGGCATAGCCAGCGGACGATATCCGGCGTCACGCAGAGGCGCGTCTTCGTCGTGACCAGCGAGCGAAGGGCGTGGGGCGTCACCCCTCTCGCAAGTCCGTCCAGCGATGACTCCCCGTCAAGATTGCCCATGCCGCACCAATGCAGCACGAGGCGACGCACCCGCCCCGGTGTCGCACCTGCTGCGGAGAGCGAACGCAGCGAGAGCGCATCGTGGCGCTTGGCCAGACGCCGATCGGCCTCGTCCACGACCAGCGGAAGGTGCCACCAACGGGGGCGCGTGCCGCCCAGGGCCTCGATCACGACCGATTGCAGCACCGCACTGTCCAGAAGGTCCTCGCCACGCACCACATCGGTCACGCCGGCGGCCAGATCGTCGACCACGACCGCGAGCTGGTAGCTCGGCACGCCTGCCTTCATCCAGATGAGGGGATCGCCCCAGACCATCGAGGGATCGAGCGTGCGGTCACCGTGCAGCTCGTCATGGATCGTTCGTGCGCCCGGGGGGCAGGCCAGGCGATGATTGCACGCACGGTCACGGAAGCCCCACGCCGCACCCGGTGGTGGGCGAAGCGAGGCGGGAAATCGAAGAATGGCGTCGCCTTCGTTGGGCGCATTGGCTTCACTCGGTTCGGGAGTGCCTGCTCTGGCGGCCCGCACTTGGGCGCGCGACTGGGGAGCTTGGAACAGGAGACCGCGCGCAGCGAGGTCGTCCATGGCGCGACGGTGGCGATCGGCGTGTGCCGACTGCAATTCCGGCTCGCCGTCCCAGTCCACGCCGAGCCAGGCCAGGCACCACAGGGCATCGAGCCGCGCATCGACCGAGGACCGTGAGGCATCGAGGTCCTCCAGGCGCAGCCTGATGGACCAGCCATTCGCACGCGCCAGCGCCCAGGTGCACAGGAAGCTCCAGGCGTGTCCCAGATGCAGGTGGCCGGTGGGGCTCGGTGCCAGGCGCGTGACGGTGGGTGCCATCGGTGGCGAATATAGTCCTCGCATGCACCGCTACTCCGACGCCGAGATCGACGCAGCGCTCAGCCGCCTTCCCGATTGGTCGCGCGTGGGAGAGTGCATCCAGCGGACCTTCATGTTCGCCAACTTCGTGCAGTCGATGGCCTTCGTGAACGGCATCGCGGAACATGCCGAGCGGGTGCAGCACCACCCGGACATCCTCGTGCGCTGGTCGAAGGTCACCTTGAGCCTGTCCACCCATGATGTCGGCGGGATCTCGGTGAAGGATGCCGACTTCGCGGTCCACGCGGATGCGGCATCGGCCCTGCTCAAGAAGGCCTGACGGAGGCCGGCTTCGCGAGCGCCTGGCCGGGGCAACAGGCTTCAGGGTCGGGTCAACCGGTTCAGCCGATCGAGGCGCGCAGTGGTGCAAGAGCGTCACGCAAGAGCGTCGCTCGGGCCGCCGACTGCTGTTCGAGCGTCTCCAGCGGATCGCCCGGTCGCGCGAGCGCCAGGTGGGCCGGTTGGACCTGCAGGAGCAGCCGATGCACGAGCGTGGAGTCGATCGCCTCGGTCAGGCCACTCGCGATCCCCAGCCGCAGCCGCCCGAGGAGTTTCATCGCTTCGTCCAGCGGCATGAGCCGGGCGTGCGTGAGCAGCGCTGCAGCTCGGATGAACCGATCGCGCGCGGCGCCAGGGGCCTTCGCCCGATAGGTCTCGCGAGCGAGGCGTTCGTAGCGGATCACTTGCGGAATGATGCGGTCCCGGAGTTCACCCACGACTTCCTCGTCGCGCAGGCCCAGCGTGATCTGGTTGCTGAGTTGGTAGAAGTCACCCATCGGCTCCGAGCCCTCGCCATGGAAGCCGCGCAGCGCCAGGTGCAGTTCCTTGGCGGCCCGGCGCACGCGATCGAGCTCCGAGGTCAGTCGCAGCGCCGGCAGATGGAGCATGACGCTCACGCGGATGCCACAGCCCACATTGGTGGGGCAGGCGGTGAGGTAGCCCCAGCGATGGTGCCAGGCATAGTCGAGCGCCGACTCGGCCCCGCGGTCGAAGGCAGAGGCCGCAGCGAAGCACTCATCGATGCGCAGGCCGGAGTACATCGCCTGGATGCGGAGGTGGTCCTCCTCGTTGACCATGACCGAGAGCGTCTCGTCAGCCGAGACGCCGACGGCACGCGGCGCATCCGAGGCCGCGAATTGCTTGCTGACCAGGTGGCGCTCGACCATCTGCGTGCGCTGCTCGGCTTGGCACGCCTGGAAATCCACCCAACCCAGCATGCGGCCCCACGCCGCGCCTTGCGAACGATCGCGGATCATCGACACGACCTCGCGGCGCTGGGCGGTGTTGGCGCGGTTGGTGAAGGGGAAGCCCGCGAGGTTGCGTGCGAGCCGCACACGGCTGGCCACGACCACATCGGCATCGCGGCCGAGCGGTCCGAGCCAGGGCCCGCCGTTCTCGATCGGCTTCATGCCTGCTGTCCTGCGATGCCGTCCACATCACGCAACGCGTTGCGGACCTGTGCGGCGACTTCGTACCGTTCGGCGGCCACGGCCTGCTCAAGGTCGTTCAGCAGGCGGGCGCGATAGGCCTGGCGGGCCTCTGCATCATCCCGGCGGGCAGGCGCACGGCCGCAGTGCGCTGCGGCGCCACCTTGGGCGCGTTGGATGGCCTGGTCGATGGCTGGTGACAGGGCATCGAAGCAGGCCGAGCAGCCGGCCAAGTTGTGCTTGCGGAACTCCGCGAGCGTCATGCCGCATCCGCCGCAGGCGGGTTGGTGGCGCGAACCGGTCAGGTGGGCAGCCAAGAGCTCGGCGATGGGGGCGCTGGCAGGGACATGGTGCAACTGCATCATGGCGTGCTCGGCGCAAAGATGCACGGTCGTCTGCACGCCGGCGGTGATCACCGTCTCATGCACGACCGCTGGCTTGTTGCACTGGTCGCACTTCATCGTCACGAAGTGTAAGCATCGACCACGACGGCGCGGATCCGTGCAAGTTCTTCAAGGAGTTTCACTGCAGCGGCCAGCGGTTGGCAGGTGGCCTTGTCGCTGAGGGCCCGGGTGGGATCGGGGTGGCACTCCAGGAAGACTGCATCCACGCCTGCGGCCACGGCGGCACGCGCCAGGAGGGCTGCGCGATCCGGTCGGCCGCCGGTCACGGTGCCTTCGGCACCCGGCAGTTGCGTGCTGTGGGTGACATCGAAGCAGACCGGCACGCCCAGGTCGGCCATGTCTTGCAGCCCCGGGAAGTCATTCACGAGACGGTGGTAGCCGAAGAAGGTGCCACGCTCAGTCAGCATGACATGCCGTGCTCCGCCCTCGCGCACCTTGTCCAGGGCGTTGCGCATCTCGGCGGGGGCCATGAACTGGCCCTTCTTCACGTTGATGGCACGGCCGGTCTCGGCGGCGGCCAGCAAGAGGTCCGACTGCCGGCAGAGGAACGCCGGGATCTGGAGGATGTCGACGGCTCGCGCCGCGCGTGCCGCCTGCTGCGGCTCGTGGATGTCGGTCGTCGAGGGCACACCGAGCCGATCCCGAAGTGCAGCAATCATGTCGCAGCCACGCTCGAGACCCGGGCCACGCGGGCTCGAGGCACTCGAGCGATTCGCCTTGTCGAAGCTGGCCTTGAAGACATACGCGAAGCCGAGGTTCCTGCACGCGTCGCGCATGACCGTGCCGATGCGGAGGTTCGTCTCGTCATCCTCGAGCACGCACGGGCCGGCAATCACCGTGAGCGGGCGCGGGCGGCGGGGGCCGAAGGCAAGGTCAGGATCAAGGAGGCTGTTGGCGTAGGCGGTACCCATCCCCGGCATTGTGACGCAAGGCCGCGCGGCGTGCGTTCTGGGGGGATTCCGGGACTTTCCCTTGATGAATCCCCCCGGGAATCCGATCGTCCATCTGGATGCGGGCCCAGGGAGCCCGAAGGAGGCGCGATGGACCGATTCCCGTACGAACCAGCGGCATTCACCGAGGCCATCGCCCGGCACATCAAGGCCACCTGGCGCGACCGCAGGGTCGAGGTCATCGATTCCCTCAAGCTGCTGGTGGATGGACGGCGCATGGGCCTGGAGAACCTCTATCGCCTCGTCATGCAGGATGCCGAGCGTGCGTCGGAGGTCGTCGGTGCCTACTTCCAGAAGGTCTTCGAGGGCGACCTTCTCGCCACGGCCGCGCTGCCCCTGGCGGTGGCCAAGCCGCGCATCATGCCACGGCTGCAGCCGGATTCGATCTTCGACTCGGTCGATCGCGAGCAGATCGCGCACATCCCCTTTGTGAACGGGACCGTGATCGTCTTCGTGATCGACCTTCCTGACATGACCGTGAGCATCAGCACCGAACAGCTCGTGCGATGGGGCCTGACGACCGATGAGCTCGAGGACGTGGCGCGCGTGAACCTGGGTTCGTATGCGCCCGAGCTCAATGTGCAGATCATGCAGTCCGGGGACGGCGGCAGGGCCGCGGTGGTGAGCCTGCGCGATGGCTACGACGCTGCGCGGCTCCTGCTCACGCACCTGCACGAGCGGCTTGCACCGGAACTCAAGGGTGACTTCCTCGTCGCCACGCCTGCCCGCGACATCTTCGTGGCCATGAGCCGTGGACCGGGGCAGTTCATCGACCGCATCATGGGGCGCATCGACGAGGACTTCCGTCGATTGCCGTACCCCATCACGAGGAACCTGTTCTATGTGACGCGCGACGGCGTCGCCGGAACCACCGAGGCGGCGTGAGCGCTCAGCGCACGGGCTCGATGGTCGAGCCGCTCTGGACGTAGAAGTTCACCAGGTCTCCGGTGGCGAAATCGCTCGCTGCCTGCCCCTGCGGCACCGTGATCCACATCGGCACCACGACCTCAGCGAGCACCATGTTGGTGCGTGTATCGGTCGCGATCACGCGGCCTTGCACGATGCGAGGGTGCCCCTCGCTCGGCTCGACGAAGATGCCACCGGCCTTCGCATGGTGCATCTTGAGGGCTGTGGCCCGGAAGCGAGCGTGCATGCGCTCGCCGGAGACGAAGGAGCATGTGGGGCAGTGGGGAAGGAACGACAGCTGGTACTGCGTGCCAGGGACCTTCACGACGACGCCGTCGGACGAGTTCGCGGTCACGAGCACGCGGGCGGTGTCGGTCAGCACGGGATTCATGGTCGCCCAAGCCTAGCACGGGTCCGTGGCTTCGGGCCCAGCGTGGTTCGGCCGGATCAGGTGTGCGAGCCCATCGCGAGGAAGTTCCCCAGGAGCTTCGGGCCCTCGATCGTGAGGAAGCTCTCGGGATGGAACTGCACACCCTCCATCGGTGCGGCACCGGCGGGGGACTTCCATCGCAGGCCCATGACCTCGCCCCGCGCGGTCCACGCGCTGACCTCGAAGTCGGGCGGAACGGTGTCGCGACGCACGACGAGCGAGTGGTAGCGCGTGGCCTCGAAAGGATTGGACAGGCCCGCAAAGACACCTCGACCATCATGATGGACCTGGCTCGTCTTGCCGTGCACCGGGATGTCGTTGCGCTCGACCACCATGCCGTGGAGGCCACCGATGGTCTGGTGTCCCAGGCACACGCCGAGGATCGGCACACGGCCCCGCAGCGCAGCGATGATCGATGGGCAGGCGCCGGACTCCTTCGGGGTACAGGGGCCGGGCGAGATCACCAAGTGCGTCAGCGACATCGCGGACGCCGTGTCGGCATCGATGGCATCGTTGCGGATGACTTCGATCTTCAGCGATGGATCGAGCTCGCCGAAGCGCTGGACGAGATTCCAGGTGAAGGAATCGTAATTGTCGATCAGCAGCAGCACGTCGTCGCTCAGCCGGTCACTCGTCGCGGGCGTTGAGCGCCTTCTTGCGCGTGGCACCCTCTCCGTACACCGCCATTTCGCCGTAGCCGTCGGGATCGATGCCGACGTGCGCGACGCGCACGCCTGCCTTGTCACGGATCAGGAGCGCACCACCGGGAGCGTTGCTGGCCTGGCCGAGGATCACGACCGGGCGACCTTCCGGTCCGATGAGGTTCAGCAGGCCGCCGGCTGCCGTGCCGCCGATGCCGGCGATCACGCGCGTGGCGTGCAGGAGCTGCAGCGCACCGCCACCGTCAGCGCCGGTCTCGAGCAGCACATTGGCCTGCTTGCCATCGGCAAGCATCAGCTTGCCGGTGCCGTCCTCGCGGACGAGCATCGAGGCCACTTCCGATCCGGCCTGGTTCTGCACGACGATGAAGCCGCCGCCCACGCGCGAGCCGATCGATGCCGCGGGCTGGCCGCTGGAGGCGATGACCTGCAGGACGCCGCCGGTCGGCTCGGACGCGGCGCGCACGATGGGCTTGTTGTCGGCATCGGTGAGTGCGATCTGGGTGAGCCCGGTGGCGGCGTCGAGTGCGGCGCTGCCCTTTCCGTCGGCCGCATTGGCCTCGATGCGCGCACCCTCCTGCGTGGCGTAGAGGCTGCCGACCACACGACCCTGCGCATTCCACATGATGAAGTCGCCACCGTGCTCGTTGGCGCCCAACCGCGCCACATTCGCGCCCGAGCTCGACCACAGGCTGAGCCGGCCCGCGCCATCGGTGGTGTCGGCAAGCATGACGACCTTGCCGGCCCCGTCGACGATCTCGAGCTTGCGTGCCTTGATCGTGTCGCTGTTCAGCGCAGAGGCCGCCAGAACGAAGGTTGACACGAGGACCGAGCCGAGGACCAAGGCGACACGACGCCACCGCCGGGCACCGCGCTCCAGTGATTCGATGTGCGTTTCGAGGGCGGACAGGCGTGCTTCGAGGTCGTGCATGGTGAATCTCCGTGAAGAGGGGTCAGGGTTAGGATAGCCCCCGGCTCCGCTGTGCGGACCCAAGGAGAACATCGTGGCGCGACGCAAGACCGGACGACTCGGGGTAGGGCTGATCGGTACGAAGTTCATGGGCAAGGCCCACTCGCACGCGTGGGCGAGTGCCGGGCCGTTCTTCGATCTGCCGCTGGCGATCGATCTGGTGACCGTGGCGGGCCGCGACCCGGCCGAGACGCATGAGTTCGGCAAGCGCTGGGGCTGGCGCAAGAGCGTGGCGCAGTGGCAGTTGGCCGTACTCGATGCCGAGGTCGACCTGGTCGATGTGAGCACGCCCAACCATGTGCATGCCGACATGTCGATCGCCGCCCTGGAAGCCGGCAAGCACGTGGCGTGCGAGAAGCCGCTGGCCGGCACGCTCGCCGACGCACGCGCCATGGTGAAGGCGGCGAAGGGGGCCAAGGGCCAGAAAACCTTCGTCTGGTTCAACTACCGGCGCTGCCCGGCCGTGGCGCTGGCACACCAGCTCGTCCGCGATGGGCGGCTGGGCAAGCTCTTCCATGTGCGCGCGAGCTACCTGCAGGATTGGGGCGGTCCGGACACGCCGCTGCTGTGGCGCTTCCAGGCGAACCAGGCGGGCAGCGGCGCGCACGGTGACCTGAACGCCCACATCATCGACATGGCACGCTTCGTGACCGGCCAGGAGTTCACCGAGGTGAGCGGTGCGATCGAGCACACCTTCGTGAAGGAGCGGGCGATCGTCGATTCGGCTGGCGGTGCGATCAGCGGCAAGGGCGCGAAGGCGCGCAGCAAGCGCACCGGCCGGAGCACCGTCGATGATGCGGTGCTGTTCCTGGCACGCTTCAGCGGAGGAGCCATCGGCAGCTTCGAGTCCACTCGCCTGGCGACCGGCAACAAGAACCGCAACCAGATCGAGTTGAACGGCGAACGGGGATCGATCAAGTTCGACTTCGAGCGCATGAACGAACTGCAGTGGTGGGACAACACGGCCCCCAAGGCGCTCCAGGGCTGGACCACGATCATGTGCACCGAGGGTGTGCATCCGTATGCGGGCAACTACTGGCCCCCGGCGCACCTGATCGGCTACGAGCAGGGCTTCGTGAGCATGGCAGCCGACATCGCGATGGTGCTCGGTGGTTCCAAGCCGGTCGTACCGCTGCCTGACTTCGAGGATGCGCTGAAGACCCAGTGCGTGCTCGAGGCCGCGGTGATGAGCGCTCGTGAGCGCCGTCCGGTTTCGCTGAAGGAACTGGCCTGAGGTACCTTTCCCGTCCCATGGATCCGAGCCTTCAGGACCGGACGGTCGCGACCCTTGAGCGCCCCGCGCAGACGGCAGTCGTGGCGGGTGTCCGTGCTGCCGGCGAGGCCGCGCGGCGAGCCGCCGATGCGCTCTTCTCGCTGCAGCGCAGCGACGGTCACTGGCGTGCCGAACTCGAGGGAGACAGCATCCTCGAGAGCGAGTACATGCTGATGAAGTTCATCCTCGGCCAGGAGCGCGAGCCCATGGCCGATGGGCGCGATGGCTGGCAGGTCATGCAGGAACTTGCCGCGGCGCTTCGTGCACAGCAGCGGGCGGATGGCGGCTGGGGCCAGTATCCGGGCAGCGCAGCTGATGTCAGTTCATGCGTGAAGGCGTGGGTCTGCCTGCGGCTCATGGGCGACGATGAGCACGCGCCGCACCTGCAGCGCGCCAGAGCCATGATCCTCGAGCGAGGCGGTGCAGAAGCCTGCAACAGCTTTACGAACTTCTACCTCGCGGCACTCGGGCTCATTCCTTGGAGGACCGTGCCCGCGATCCCGCCTGAGGTGGTGTGGCTGCCGCGGTGGTTCCCGTTCCATCTCTCGAAGATCAGTGCGTGGAGCCGCACGATGATCCTGCCCCTGGCGATCGTCGCCACGCTGCGCCCCACTCGGCGGGTCGGGCTTGCGCTGGACCCGATCACCCGCGACCACGGTGCGCTGCGCCGGCTCACGATGCGGCGCGAGGTGCCTGCTGCATGGCGCGCCTTCTTCCGCGCGGTCGATCTCGGCTTGAAGGGAGTCGGCGCCTTGATCGGCATCGCCCCGCGACGCCACGCGATCCGCGACGCCTTCGACTGGCTCATGCAGCGCGCAAGCCAGGATGGCCCCGCACGCACCGAGGGTATCGGCGCGATCTTCCCTCCGATGGTCTACCTGCAGATCGTCTTCAAGGCGCTTGGCATGCCGCGCAGTGATCCGCGCGTGCAGATCGCCGAGCGTGACCTTGATGCCTTCTTCCTCCGCGACGCGCGGGGGACTCGCTTGCAACCCTGCTTCAGCCCGGTGTGGGACACGGGGATCGGTCTCTATGCCTTGACGGATGCAGGCTTCGATCACAACGACGCCCGTGTGGGACGGGCGTGTGCATGGCTTGAGTCGAAGGAAGTCACGCATGTGGGCGACTGGGCCATCCACTGCGCGCCGGGAACCGGTGCGGGTGGATGGTGCTTCGAGTACGCCAACGCGTGGTACCCCGACTGCGACGATACGGCGATGGTCGCGATGGCCCTCCATCGTGCGCGACGCGGTTCGAGCGGCGCCGGCGATCGCGGGGTGCGCTGGATCCTCGCGATGCAGAATGATGACGGCGGCTGGGCCGCGTTCGATCGCAGCGAGCATCGACAGTGGATGGAGTATGTGCCGTTCGCCGACCACAACGCCATGCAGGACCCATCGTGCCCGGACATCACCGGGCGGGTGCTCGAGTGCCTGTCCTGGCATGGCCTGCGCTGCGGCGACGCAGCTGTCGATCGCGCGATCCGCTACATCCAGTCGCACCAGTTGCCGCAAGGGTGCTTCTTCGGGCGCTGGGGGGTGAACTACATCTACGGCACCTGGCAGGCGGTCATCGGGCCGATCCGCTGCGGTGAACCGCGCGAGGCAGAGTGGCTCCGCCGGGCCGGCGCTTGGATGAAGTCGGTGCAGAAGCCCGATGGCAGCTTCGGTGAGAGTGCCGACACCTACGAGGATCCCTCGCTCATGGGCACCGGCCCGAGCACGGCGAGCCAGACCGCGTGGGGCGCGATGGTCCTGCTCGAGATGTACGGAGCGGACGATCCGGACTTGGCCCGCGCGATCGCGTGGCTGGTGCGCACGCAACTCACGCCCGAGCAGGCTGCCGATCCAGCGGCCAATCCCGATGGCGATCCCGCCGGCAGTTGGTGCGAGAGAGAGTTCACGGGCACGGGCTTCCCGGGGGTCTTCTACCTGCGGTACCACCTGTATCGCCTGTACTTCCCCCTGATGGCCCTCGGCCGCTATGTGCGCGCGCACGGCGCGGCGTAAGTGCATCGCCGAAGGTTGTCGCGCGCTGCGCGGCTTGTCCGGTCGCTGCGGGGGTCGCCGGCTGGGGCAATTTCGACGAATTCCACAATCCGGAGTGTGGCGACTCAGAACTCGCGATTAGCCTTTTGGACAACGGAGGTCCGACGATGCGTACTGAACCACAACATGTCGTGCACAGGATCCTGACGGGACTCGTGACGATTCCATGCGCCCTGCTCCTGACCGCTGCAACCCATGCCCAATGCCCGGCTGACCTGACGGACGACGGCATGGTGGGCGGGATGGACCTGAGCGTCTTGATGGCGGCATGGGCAACTGACGGCTCGCAACAGCCGGGATCGGACATCAACGGGGATGGTGTTGTCGGGGGCGCGGATCTGGCGGCCATGCTTGGTGCATGGGGGCCATGCGTCACCACGCCAGCGTGGGCCACGCTCATCGAGGCGTGGCCTGATCCTTCGGTAGTGACCAATGCCAACCTCCGAGCTGCCATCACGGCGACTGGCTTGGCCTGGCGCGTGAAGGACACAGCCACGCAGATCGAGTTCGTGCTGATTCCGCCGGGCTCGTTCCAGATGGGCTGCAGCGCGTCGCAGTGGTTCCCCTGCAACCCTGATGAGAGCCCTGTCCACACGGTGACCCTGACCAACGCGTTCTACATGGGCCGGTACGAAGTGACGCAGGCGCAGTGGCAGGCGCGGATGGGATTGAACCCGAGCTACTTCCAGAGCGTGAGCGAAGAGGTGTCTGCCACCGAAGTCCCCAACCGCCCGGTGGAGCGGGTGAGTTGGGACATGATCCAGGGATTCCTCACCCCTGGCATGCGGCTTCCCACGGAAGCCGAGTGGGAGTACGCGTACCGGGCGGGCACCACGACGGCGTTCCATGGATTCGCGGGCAGTCTCAACGGTACGAACGACGACAGCCAACTGGTGAACATCGCGTGGTACGCGGCCAATGAGGGCACCCAGACCCGACCGGTGGGTGGCAAGTTCGGCAACGGCTACGGCCTGCACGACATGTCGGGGAATGTGATTGAGTGGGTGAGTGACCAGTACGACATGAACTACTACGGGAGCAGTCCGCAGAACAATCCCCCGGGGCCGGACAAGGGCTCCACACGCGTCGTCCGGGGCGGATGCTTTGAAACCCGATTCGACAGCACCAACACCTGTCGCGCGTCGTACCGGGCCGCCCTTGCCCCAGAGAACTCCCCCGGCACCGTGGGATTCCGCGTGGCCAGGACTCCGTGACGCGTGTTGACCGTGCTGCCCCCGGCGAACGACCTGAGCGTCCTGCCCAGCCGTCGCGTTCAGAACGGCGTCTGGCACTCGACCAGCATGCGCTCACCGGTGGCCGGGTGCGTGAAGCCCACGGAGCGTGCGTGCAGGCAGAGTCGCGGTGCCATCGCGCGCACCGCCGGCAGCGCGTAGAGGTCATCGCCGAGGATCGGGTGACCGAGCTCGCGGCAGTGCACGCGCAGTTGATGGCTGCGTCCGGTGCGCGGCAGGAGTTCCAGCCTCGTGGTGTCGCGCGCAGCATCGCGTGACAGCACGCGCCAGCCCGTCTGCGCGGGCCGACCGTGCACATGGTCAACGACCTGCAGTGGTGCGTTGACGAGGTCCTTGCGCAGCGGCAGGTCGATCAGGCCCTCGTCGCCGGTCACGATGCCGTGGACCAGGGCCTCGTAGACCTTGCCGACCGTCCGTTCCTGGAACTGCACGCTGAGTTCGCGGTGCGTCCGGGCATCGAGCGCCATGACGATGCAGCCGCTGGTGTCGCGGTCGAGCCGATGCACGATGCGCACCCCCGGGAAGCACCGGGCTGCGCGGCTGGCAAGGCAATCGGCCTTGTCCGAGCCGATGCCCGGCACGCTGAGCAGGCCGCTGTCCTTGTCCAACACGAGCAGCCAGCGGTCATGCCAAAGGACACGGAAGCCGATGCCTTCGGGAAGGGGCTGATCTACACTTGCGCGCTGCACCACGGCACCCATTGCACCATGAACCGATCGATCATGCTTCTTGCACCTGCCTTGCTTGCCGCCTGCGTGGGCACCAGCACCGGGTCCGTGCGGGAGGTCGTATCGATCCAATCAACGGGCTCTGCTGCGCCGGTCGTCGCGCACGGCGGCTCCACGAACTCGGCCGATGTCCCCTCGACCAGGGTCTCGTTGGACTCGCCAACCGACTGGGCCGCCGCCGAGGCACCGATCTTGACCAACGCCGTGCAACTCACCTTCGGTCGCGATTGGGTGCGCGCGGGCGAGAACTACATCGACCCACGGGGCAAGCGCGTTCTCTTCCAGGGTGTGCCGCAGCCCGAGGCTGGCAAGGCACCGGATGACCACTACGCGATGGTGCTCGCTGACCTCGTCACGGGTGCCGATGGCAAGCCGGCGCTGGCCAACAGTTGGATCATCAGTCCCAAGGGCAGCGCCAACACCTGCGGTTGGTTCGATCCCAAGGACCCGGACCGGATCATCTACGCGACCACGCTCGTCCCGCCGACGGCAAGCAACTCGCCGGGCTACCAGCGTGGCACGGGCCGCTATCGCTGGAGCTTCCCCCCCGAGATGCGCATCGTGTCGCTGGATCTCAAGGGACGGGCCAAGGGCAGTGAGATCGTTCCAGCGGACCTGAAGACCCTCGTCGGCGATGGCAGCGCCTACGTGGCCGAGGGCAACCTGAGCGCTGATGGCCGCCACCTCATCTACTGCTCGTTGGCGACGGGGCAGGGCGATCTGCATTCGCTCGATCTCCGGACGGGCGAGACCACACCGCTCGTGCGGGAGCCGGGATACGACGGAGGGCCGTTCTTCAGCCCGGACTCGACGCGCATCTGCTTCCGCAGCGACCGGACCGGCGATGGCCACCTGCAGCTCTTCGTGGGCGACCTCGAGCGCACCATCGATGGCCGGATCCTTGGCGTGAGTCGTGTGCATCAACTCACGATGGGCGACACCGTCAACTGGGGACCGTTCTGGCACCCGGCATCGACGGCCATGGCCTACGCCACCAGCGAGCTCGGCCACCAGAACTACGAGGTCTTCCTGATCGACAGTGCGCGGTGGACGACCGGCGCGGGCATGTCCATGCAACGCGATGGATCGACGAAGGTCCGCGTCACGCATGCAGCCGGTGCCGATGTCCTGCCAGCCTTCAGCGCCGATGGACGACGCATGATCTGGACCAGCAAGCGTGGCCCCGAGAACACGAGCCAGGTGTGGTTGGCGGACTTCGCGTTGCCGACTGCCTTCGAGCCGGTTCGAGCCGACATCCCTGCTGGCGAGCCTGCCCCGACGAAGGATGGGGCCTCGGCTCCGGACCGAACGCCGTGACAGCGCTTCCGATCCAGCGTCGGCACCTGATCCCGTTCCGCAGTTCATTGCTGCCGCAGATCTTCACGGACACCCTCATCGTGGGCAGCGGTGTGGCCGGGCTTCGCTGCGCCATCGAGGCCTCGTCGCACGGGGATGTGATCGTGCTGGCGAAGGAGTCGCTCGACCTGTCGAGCACGAGTTGGGCGCAGGGCGGCATCGCCACGGTCCGCAGTGCGGAGGACAGCATCGCGCAGCATGAAGAGGACACGCTCGAGGCCGGTGCCGGGCTCTGTGATCCGGAGGCCGTGTCGGTGCTCGTGCGCGAGGGGCCGGGTGAAGTCGAGCAGTTGATCGAGTGGGGGATGCGGGTCGACCGCGATGCCGATGGCACGGTGAGCCTTGGGCGCGAGGGCGGGCACCGCCAGGATCGCATCGTGCATGCCGATGGCGACGCAACCGGTGCCGCGCTCGCCGCAGCGCTCATCGCCAAGGTGCGCACGCTCGGTTCGGTGCGGCTCTTCAACCGTTGCTTCGCGCTCGACGTGCTGACCGAGGGCGGTGGTGCCGATCGCCGGGCGGCAGGCGTGCTGACATGGCATCCGCGCTTCGGCCTGCAGATCGTCTGGGCCAGGTCGATCGTGCTCGCGTGCGGCGGTGCGGGACAGGTCTATCGCGAAACCACCAATCCGAAGGTGGCCACGGGCGATGCGATCGCGATGGCATGGCGTGCGGGTGCGACGGTGGCCGACCTCGAATTCATGCAATTCCACCCGACGAGCCTCTATGTCGCCGGCGCACCGCGCCACCTCATCAGCGAGGCGGTGCGTGGCGAGGGAGCATGGCTGGTCGATGCCGCAGGCACGCGGTTCATGCAGGGCGTGCATCCCATGGGGGAGCTTGCGCCGCGTGACATCGTGAGCCGCGGCATCGTCGAGCACCTGGCGCGGATCGGGCAGAGCCATGCGTTCCTGGACTGCCGTCATCTCGGCAGTGGAGAGCCGGGTTTCGTGGCGCGGCGATTCCCGGCGCTTGATCGCATGCTCGCGGGCTTCGGGCTTGATGCGTCGAGGGAGCTCATTCCGGTGAACCCTGCTGCGCACTACACGATCGGAGGCGTCCTCACGGACCTCTTCGGACGGACCAGCCTTCGTGGTCTGTATGCCTGCGGCGAGAGTGCCGCCAACGGTGTGCACGGCGCGAACCGGCTTGCCAGCAACAGCCTGCTCGATGGACTCGTCTTCGGTCGACGCGTGGCCCACGCCATCGCGGCGGACGCGTTGCCTGATCCTGTGCCCGTGCACACCGACAGCCGGATCGAGGTTCCCGAGCGCGGCGACCTCGATGTGGCTGACATCCGTGCGAGCCTGCGCAGCGCCATGTGGCGCAATGTCGGGCTGCAGCGATCCGCCGCACGGCTCGCGGATGTCCTGAAGATGATCGAGTTCTGGGGGCGCTATGGACTGCATGCCGTGTTCGAGCAGCCCTCGGGCTGGGAAGCCCAGAACCTGCTGACTGTGGCCCACCTGATGGCGCGCGCAGCGCTCGAGCGCACCGAGAGCCGCGGCACGCATTGGCGCAGCGATGCGCTGGCGTCCGGGGCGGATTGGCGCGTCAGGCTGGCATGGACGCCCGGCAGGGATCGACCGGACCGCCTGCCGATCCCGTTGGAGACGCGAGGATGAGGTGCGCCCTGCCGATTCTGGTGGCGGTCGCCGCGGCGTGTGCGCCCGAGCGCGTCGAGTATCGCGACCGCAATCCGCTCAGCGACCGCGCCAAGGACGAAGTCGATCACACGCTCCCCGACGGGACGCGGGTGGTCTATCGCGACCCCCGGCCCGTGACGGCCGGCAAGTTCGGCGCGACCGAGGTCGTGGCACCCACGGATCAGGCGTCCGTGCAGGGCGTGGGTGCCACCGGCGTGAGCGGCCCGGCGCTGGAGTTGCGCATCGAGCACCCTGATGGCACGGTCGAGTTGCGTGCAATCACGCCCGCGCAGGTCATCGCGCACCTGCAGCATGCGATCCGCAATCGTGAGTACCCGCCGTTCTACTCGCAGATGCTCACGAGGGAAGCGCGCAAGGAGTGGGAGGCACGCGGCGGGGAGCCAGCCTTCGCGGCCTGGATGGACGAGCAGCGCAGTGCCGTGATGGAGTTCCTCAACAGGACGAGCTATGGCATGTTCAGCTCGGATGTCATCACGCGCGCCACCGGCCCCAAGACGATCGAGCTCCAGCTCACGCCGCAGTTGCATGGCCAGTTCATGTTCAATGCGATCGAGTTCGAGCGACAGCAGGGCGGCTTGAAGCTGCGTGGGTTGCGCTGAGGCACCCGGCTCATGCGATGGACCGATCGCCTGCCGCGGCAGACGAGTCCGGCATCATCCGGCGCGGCGATCGATCGACGGTCCGGGCAGGAGTGGCGATCACTCGAACCGACCGCGGTCCAGGATGTCGAAGTTGTGCAGTTTCGCCACCTGCTTGGCCGACAGCGTGTCGATCGCCATGAGGCGTTCGACGAGGCGCGATGGCTTGGCGAGGCCGAGTGATCCCACGAGGCGGAACTTCGCGTTGAGGATCCCTCGCAGGTCGGCGGTCGTGTTGCGAGCGTGGCCGGCTGGATACATCACCAGGCCGCTGTCGAGTGTCCGGCCATCGGTCGTCTCGATCACGACCGAGGTGGGGATGCCGTCCGGGTAGCGCCGGTCGTACTCCTCGCCACCGTGGGCGAAATCGATCTTGGCCATGAGCTCGCGCGTGTGCGCGTTGGCGATCGCGTCGGCTGAGTAGTCGTGGGGTCCCAGCATCAGCCGCTTCCACCAGTCGTCGGTGGCTTCACCGATCGACTCAGCGCCATCCTGCGCGGCGGCCTCGATGGCCTTCCGCAGCAGCGTGCTGACGATGTAGACCATGCTGTGATCGGCACTCTGGCGGGTCTTGGGATCCCGCTTGGCAGGATCGCCGATGATGCCGAAGGCGGGCTCATAGGCCACGATGCGGATCGCCTTGATGGTGCCGGGCTTCTGCAGGATGTCGCGATTGGCGAAGGTGAGGTCGATGATCGCCTGCAAGGCGCCCGCGCTCTGGTGCTCGTAGAGCCCGAGCTTGAAGTGCATGCCCATGACGGCGAAATCGTCGCCGGAGAAGCCCAGCACGAGGTCGAACGGGCTGTCTCCCCGCGTCGTCATGAACTGCCGGAACATGCTCTCGGGGTTGCGGAAGATGTCGCGTGGGCCGAGGAACCCCTCCATGCTGCGACGCATGCCGACGATCGCAGCCTCGGTGCTGATCGCGGCGCTCGCGCCCTTGGAGTCGCTGAGTTGCTTGCCCGCGCGGATCGCGCGCCACGGGATGTGGTGAGCGACGAACATCCCGATGGCACTCTCGATCTGCTCGGCGGTCGCACCCATCATGGCGCCGTAGGTCGCCGCGCTGGCGATCGCGCCGTGCACGACATGGTCGATCTTGTAGGTCTTGAGGCTGAAGACCTCGGCGAGCCGGCCGCGGATCTCGTCGAGGCAGACCATGCCTCGCAGCGCGGTGGCACCATCGAGGCCCATGATCTGGGCTGCGGCGATCGGTACCGGATAGAAGTCGTTGTGGCCGAACTCGCCTGCGATATGGCCCAGGCCCGGGTTGAAGCCGAAGTTGGTGCCGTTGGAATCCCACTCACGCACGGCGGCGCTGTTGGCGACGATCGCCTTCTCCGGCTGGACGCGCGTGGAGCTGCCGAAGACCGTCGCGCCGTGCGCCCTGTTCTTGTAGTGCAGTGCTTCCTGGCGCAGGAGAACCGGTGCATTCGTGCCCAGCGCGATGGCGCTCAGGCCGCAGAGCACGGCATCGGCGTGGAAGAGCTTGGTGCGTGTGAGGACCGATTCGGTGGGCTCACCCGACTTCATGAAGTCGATCGCATACTGGCCGATGCCGAGGGCTTGGTTCGTGTTCCGGGGCAGATCGACGGTGGACATGGGCCACGAAGTGTAACGGTGCTGACGAGGGAGTCCGCTCGTCCGGTGGTCCGCGCCGCCGCGCCGGCTGCGATCAGTGCGCGCCGGCGCTCGTGCTCTTGATGTCTGCGACCACCTGGTGGCAGGTCGGGTCGATGCCTCGTGCGAGTTCGATAACCCGCTTCGAACCACGGCGGTGCGCCTCGATGAAGAGCGTCTGCACGGGGCCATCGCGACCGCGTCCGTCGAAGACCGTGACGGTGATGCCGTGGTCCCGCAAGGTCGCCGCCATGTCATCGCTCTTGCGCGTGAAGTCACGCACCACGGAGTGGTCGCTGGCGAGGCGGTCCTCGACGACCATGACGAGCCAGTTCCCGAGCGCGAAGCCGAGTGCATGGGGGACCGCATACCACGGGTGGTCCTGCACGGTCAGGATGACCTTGCTCACCACGAGCACCCGGACGAGCATCTCGATGAAGGCCAGAGTGAAGGCGCGGCCCTTCTGTCCCTGCACGATCGCGATGGTGCGCACCACACTGCTCAAGACATCGATCAGGCGCGCAGCGATGATGCCCACGCTGACGGGGGGTCAGCATGACTGCATCCCCGCTGAGGTCGGCGGCTCAGGCCGCAAGCAGCGCTTCGTAGAGTTCGACGATGCCCTTGCCTTGCGTGGCGATCGTCTCGAGGATGCGGCGTCCCGAGGCGATGTCGAGCAGTTCACGCACGAGCTTGGCCTCGCCGGCATGGTCGGCCTTGTTGGCGACGAAGAGATCGGCAATCTCGAGGATGCCAGCCTTGTCCATCTGGACGGCATCGCCCATGCCTGGCACGACCACGACCGCAGTGCGATCCACATGCTCACGGATGGCCACATCGTTCTGCCCGGCGCCGACGGTCTCGACGATCAGGGTGTCGAAGCCCGCCGCACCGATGAGCCCCGTGATCTGCGGCAGGCTCCTGTAGTCCTCGCCGACGATGGCGAGGCTTCGGTAGAAGACCTTCTCGTCGACGGCGTTGAAGTCCACGCGCAGGCGGTCACCGAGCAGCGCGCCACCCGTGATCGGGCTCATGGGGTCGAAGGCAACCACGGCCACGCGTTCGCCCCTGCGAACGGCCTCGGCGGCGAGGGCCGCAACCAGCGTGCTCTTGCCTGCACCGGGTGATCCGGTGATGCCCACGACGCGCGCCGGGCGGCGGAGCGCAGCACCGGGCGCCGGCCCACCGGCGTGCGCAAGGCTGATCTGCCGCGCCAGCACGGCATGGGTCGATGGCGATTGGAGCGGCGCGTAGGCACGCACGCACTCCCGCACGCTCTGCATGATCTCCTCCATGCCGGTTCCGGTGTGGTAGATCCGGCGGACGCCGGCGGAGAGCAGCGTCGGGACATCTTCCTGCGGGATGATGCCGCCGACATTGACAGGCATGTCGGCGCGACCGAGGTTGCCGCACTCCTCGAGCAGCTTGGGCACGAGCACCAGGTGCGAGTTGCTCATCATGCTGCAGGCGATCACGTCGGCATCCTCGTCGCGGGCGCCGATGGCGAGGCTGCGGGGCGTCTGCCAGAGCCCGCTGTAGATCACGTGGATGCCAGCATCGCGGAGCACACGCGCAATGAGCTTGACACCCCGGTCATGCCCATCGAGGCCCATCTTGCCCAGGAGCACGCGTGGACGGTGCGGCAGGTCGCCACATCGGTCCCGCTTCTCGATGGCGCTCGTTGGGTCCTGGAGCGACCTCACGCTCATCGCGGGACCTCGGTCGTGGGCACCTCCTCAGTGCCGTCGCCGGAGTCCTTCCCCTCGTTGGTCGGACGCGCCTCATCGGTCCACTGGCCGGGATGGAAGCGACGGCAGAGCTCGACGACGATCTTGTCGCTGTTCTTCCACTTGTAGTCATCGAGCGGGTACTGGCGACCGTCGACATCCTTGACGACCGCGATGGACTTGCGCATCCAGCGATCCATGTCGATGCCAGCGATGCGCTCAGCGGGGATCAGGCCTTCCGGGGTGTCGAGCGAGCCATCCTCGTGCAGCGTCCACGTCTTCCTGCTGGCACCCACCAGGATCCATGCGCACCACGGGAAGCCGATGACGCCGCACCCGATCACATACACCCAGAGTTGGAAGGGCTTGTCGAAGCCGGACGGTGGAGTCGGGGGCTTGGCAAACTCGGTGGTCAGACGGGCCTTGGCTGCCTCGTACTCCTCGGTCTCATCGTCCGAGAGCGCGCGATCCTGCGACGCGGAGGTGAGTTCGTCCTGACGGTTCTTGAGTCGGGTGTACTCGCGCGCAGAGTCTTCCAGCGCGGGGTACCTGACCCAGTAGTCGTATCCCCCCCAGACCCCGAACGCGAGGCACATGAATGTGTAGAGCGTCATCCAGAAGCGGAATCGAGGCTGCAGTCGGGTGGACATCGTCATGGGAAGGAAGAAGTCTATCGCCGGGATGGACGAGCCCGCCGCAGCCAAGGGCCTTGCGGACGGCGTCGACGAGGAGTGTGTGCAAAAAAGGGCCCGCCGCAGCTGGTGGGTCTGCGGCGGGCCGGGAGGAACAGGGCCTTGTGGCCCTGGGTTGTGGCAAGGGCGATGGGGGAGTGCCTCCGAGGACGGCCACACCTGCTCGGGTCGAACCCGCTCAGGGGGTCAGACGCCACCGTTCCGTGCTTGTCTGACCAGTGCTCAGAGGATCCGTTCTTTGCCGACCGCTTGGTCTCCTTGGGGCAACTGCCCCCATCGCTGTCTGCCGGGCGTCGTCGGAGCGAAGCGCCCAGCATGGTTGATGGTGGCCGGAACGACCGGCCACCGGTGTTCGGTCAGCTGCAGCCCTGGCTGGCGCCGCAGTTGAAGCATCGATAGCACGTGCCGTTGCGCACCGTGATGGCACCGCACACGCTGCACGGTGGGGCATCACCCATGGCGGACGCCGCCTGCGCGTCGAGTGCGTTGGTCATCACCTTCGAGCTGAGTGAGTTCGTCACGCTCCCAGCGGGTGCGGCGGAGTTCTTGCATGAGGCGGAATCCCCATTGCAGCACTCCGACGAGTCGGACACCCCACGGGTCCCGCTGATCCGATCGCCCAAGTTCAGTTCGCCCGAAGCGGTCTGACTTGGAGCAGCCTGGCTGGTGGAGCGGGAAACGTGCGGTGCGGCACTGCGGTCGGTCCATGAGTCCTCCTTGACATGTTCCCGGGCGACGCTGGCGGCCGCGGCGGGTGCGTGTGATCCGGCTTCCATACCGGTGCGTTGCGGAGCGTTCAAATCACGATAGCCCTGGATGAACTCCATGCCCATCCAGCGGAAGATGTAGTCCACGAGGCTCTTCGCGATGGGGATGTCGCTGTTCTGCGTCATGCCCATGGGTTCGAAGCGCTGGTGGGCGAACTTGTTCACAAGGCTCTGCAGCGGCACGCCGTACTGCAGGGCGACGCTGATGGCGGTGCCGAGCGAGTCCATCAAGCCACCGATGGTCGAGCCCTCCTTGGCCATGGTGATGAAGAGCTCGCCGGGCATGCCGTCCTCGTAGCGGCCCACGACGAGGTACCCCTCGTGGCCGGCCACATTGAACTTGTGCGTGATGCTCTGGCGCGTGTCGCTGAGGCGACGGCGCGACGGACGCTCGATCACACGCTCGACGATGCGTTCGACCACGCGCTCGATCACCTGCGGTTGGCCGTCGGCTGCCGGAACCTTGGCTTCGTCGGGCAGGCCATCGAGGTCGGCCTCCTCGGCGTGGTCGGCAGCATCGCTCTTCGTGGCCAGCGGCTGGCTCAGCTTGCAGCCATCACGGTAGAGGGCATTGGCCTTCAGGCCAAGTTCCCACGAGAGTCGGTAGGCCTTGCCGATCTCCCCGACGCTCGCCTCGTTGGGGAGGTTGATGGTCTTGGAGATCGCGCCCGAGATGAAGGGCTGCGCCGCGGCCATCATGCGGATGTGCCCTTCGGCCGCGATGAAGCGCTTGCCGATGGTGCCGCACTTGTTGGCGCAGTCGAAGACCGGCAGGTGCGCATCCTTGAGGTGCGGTGCGTCCTCGACGGTGCCCGTACCGCAGATGACGCGGTTGAGGGCATCGACCTGGCGACGGTTCAGACCCAGAGCACGCAGGCCGTTGAAGCCCATGTCGGCCTTGGCCCGCTCGGCGTCGACGCCAGCCTTGCGCAGGACGCGCTCGGGCATGCTCCAGGCCGTGAAGGCGAAGCCGATCTCGAAGCACGACGGCAGGCCGTTCTCGAGGGTGATGAGTTCCTCGTTGGTGAAACCGGCCTCGATCAGGAACGAGCGGAACGAGGACTGGCTGGCCGAGATCGCACCGTGCTCATCGGCCATCGGCACATCGAGGCTCAGGGTGCCCATGACATAGGTGAGGATGTCGTCAGTCTGCGCATTCGTGTAGCCGAGCGAGCGCAGCGCCGGTCGCAACGACTGGTTCGCGATCTTGAAGTAGCCACCGCCGGCAAGCTTCTTGAACTTGGTGAGCGCGAAGTCCGGCTCGACGCCGGTGGTATCGCAGTCCATGAGCAGGCCGATGGTGCCCGTGGGGGCGATCACCGTGACTTGGGCATTCCGGAAGCCGTGCTCCATGCCGAGTTCGAGCGCGTCGTCCCACGCCGAGGACGAGGCCGCGAGCATGGCTTCGGCGTTGGCCACGGCGATGCGGCCGCTGCGGAAGAGCGCCTGGTCGATCGGCACCGGTGCGATGCGCAGTTCTTCGTAGGCACCCGAGTCGCGGGCAGCGCCGTATGCGGCGGCGCGGTGGTTGCGCATCACGCGAAGCATGTGCTCACGATTCTTCTCGTAGCCGGCGAAGGCGCCATGCTCGGCGGCCATGCGCGCGCTGGCGGCATAGGATCGTCCAGTCATGATCGAGGTGATCGCACCGCAGATCGCCCGACCTTCGTCGCTGTCGTAGGGAATGCCCGCCTGCATGAGCATGGCACCGAGGTTGGCATAGCCCAGGCCGAGCGTGCGGTATCTCCAGCTGAGCTCGGCGATCTCGCGGCTTGGGAAGCTCGCCATGAGCACACTGATCTCGAGGACCACGGTCCAGACATCGATCGCGTGCTCAAAGCCCAGGATGTCGAAGGTCCTCGACTCGGCGTCGTAGAACTTCATCAGGTTGACCGACGCGAGATTGCAAGCCGTGTTGTCGAGGAACATGTACTCGCTGCACGGGTTGCTGGCGTTGATGCGCCCGCCCTCAGGGCAGGTGTGCCATGCATTGATCGTGGTGTCGTACTGCAGGCCAGGGTCGGCGCAGCGCCACGCGGCGAAGCAGATCTGGTCCCACAGCGTCGACGCCTTCAGCGTCTTGGCGTCCTTGCCATCCATGCGGCGTGTGAGCGACCAGTCGGCATCGGCATCGACCGCATCGAAGAACGCATCCGACAGGCGGACGGAGTTGTTCGAGTTCTGGCCGCTGACGGTGTAGTAGGACTCTCCGTTGAAGTCGTAGTCGAGCTTCAGTCCCATGCCCTGGGCCAGGTCCTGCTGGTCCTGGGGCAGATGCTTCATGCCCTCCACGAGCGCGGCGACCTTGAGTTCCTCGCGAACCTTCCAGTTGACGAACGCCTCGATGTCCGGGTGATCGACATCGAGGCAGACCATCTTGGCCGCCCGGCGCGTGGTGCCGCCGGACTTGATCGCGCCCGCGGCGCGGTCACCGATCTTGAGGAAGCTCATCAGGCCCGAGCTGCGGCCGCCGCCCGAGAGCGGCTCGTTCTCGCCGCGGAGGCGGCTGAAGTTGGTGCCGGTGCCGGAGCCGTACTTGAACAGGCGTGCCTCGCGGACCCACAGGTCCATGATGCCACCTTCGTTGACGAGGTCGTCGCTGACCGACTGGATGAAGCACGCGTGCGGCTGCGGGTGCGTGTACGCATCCTTGGCCAGCGACAGCGCACCGCTGAGGTGATCGGCGACCCAGTGACCCTGCGCCGGGCTGTTGATGCCGTAGGCCCAGTTCAGGCCGGTGTTGAACCACTGTGGGCTGTTGGGCGCAGCCATCTGCGTAACCAGCATGAAGCAGAGCTCGTCGTAAAAGGCCTGTGCGTCCTCATCGGAGTCGAAGTATCCGTGCTCCTTGCCCCAGTGCGCCCAGCAGCCTGCGAGGCGGTGCACCACTTGACGCACGCTCTTCTCCGGGCCGAAGACCGGCTCGCCGTCCCGGACGATCGGCACGCCGTCCTGGTCGAACTGCGGGACGCCCGCCTTGCGGAAGTACTTGCTGACCACGATGTCAGTGGCGAGCTGGCTCCACTCCTTCGGGATCTCCGCATCGTTCATCTCGAAGACGACCGAGCCGTCGGCATTGTGGATCTTGCTGGTACGCGTGGTCCATTCAATGGTGCTGAACACATCGCGCTTGCCGTCGGTGAATCGTCGATTGATCTTCATGGCTTCCTACCTTGCGTCCGTGCGTTGCTGGAACTGTGCAATCCGTGCCTTGGTGCTGATTCGCGAGGCGTGTTGTCCCGGGGTCGGCGAGGCCGACCGGGGGGTACTGGGTTCTCAATGGCCGTGGAACGGGAGTCCGTCGACCCGGGGCAGCGTGAGGCCACCCTGGTCCTGATACTTGCCGCCCTTGTCGGCATACGACACCGCGCAGACCCGGTCTGCCTTGAGGAAGATCATCTGTGCGATGCCCTCGTTGGCATAGATCTTCGCGGGAAGGGGAGTGGTGTTGGAGATCTCGATGGTGACCTTGCCGCGCCATTCGGGCTCCAGCGGGGTCACATTGACGATGATGCCGCAGCGGGCATAGGTGCTCTTGCCAACGCAGATGGCCAGGACATCGCGGGGGACATCAAACACCTCGACCGTCTCCGCCAGCGCGAACGAATTGGGCGGGATCAGGATGTGATCCTTGCCGGTCTGTGCGGTGTCGATCGTGATGAAGAGATCGTTGGTGAAGTTCTTGGGATCGACGATCGCAACGCCGCCAGAGGTGGCGTTGGTGAAGACCTTGAACTTGGTGCCGACGCGAACGTCGTAGCCGTAGCTGGATACGCCGTAGGAGACGGTGCCGGGGCGCTTGACGTTCTCGGCGAACGGCTCGATGGGAACGCATTCCCGGATCTGGGTGTCACAGAGCACTGCCATGGGTCTTCTCTGTTCCTCCTGCACCACCCGACCATGGGTGGCGGCCGATGGCATGGCATCGACGCCCATGACTGGAAACACCCAGCCCGTGCAGCCGGCTCCGGCGAGGGAGGCGGCTGGTCTCCATCGTGCGCGCGACCACTGCAGGTCAGTTCGCCCACGATCCACCAGTCCATCGACGCTTGGTTGGATGCCGGGTTTCCACAACGGTCGGCACCAAGCGCGGACGGTCGGATGCAGCGCGAATGCATGGTCCTAGAACAAACAATCGTCGCGGCAACCTTGCCAGCGAGGCGAACCACCACCTCACCGGCAGGAGCGCACAATAGCCCTACATGTTGTGGTTGCAAGAGTCTGGATCACAAAATGTCGCGGTTTTGGGTCCCGTTTCCTAAGTCAAGAACATGTCGAGACTTGCTGACTTGAGGTGGTTCAGTTCGCCGGCGGCCAGAGTCGCCGAGCGATGGACCACATTCCGGGAGAGCGCTGCGGGCCCTCCTAAACTCGCTCCATGGTCACGGAAGGCCCATGGCTTGATGGTCTCACCGAGGCGCAGCGCGCTGCGGTCGTGCACCCAGCCACCCCGCTCTTGGTCCTTGCAGGACCAGGCTCCGGAAAGACCCGCGTGATCACGCGACGCATTGCGCACCTCGTGGCCCAGGGTGCAGCGCCATGGTCGATCCTCGCGCTGACCTTCACGAACAAGGCTTCGGGTGAAATGAAGGAGCGTGTGCAGGCGATGCTCGAGGCAGAGGTCGCGAGCGTGCGTGGCCTGCAGGTCAGCACCTTCCATTCCTTCTGTGCGATGCTGCTCCGTCGTTACGGATCGAGCCCTGCGGCAGCAGCCAGCGATGGTACGCCACTTGCGCCGGGGTTCTCGATCTTCGATGCCGATGATGCGCGCGACGCCGCCAAGCGGGCCATTGCGACAGCAGGCTTGGACAGCAAGAACTGGCCGGCCGCGATCGTGCTGTCACGCATCAGTGATGCGAAGAACAAGCTGCTCGATGCGGCGGCCTACGCGGCCGAGGCGGGCGACTTCACAAGTCGTTCGCTGGCCAAGATCTACCGCGCCTATGAAGCCGAGCTCGCCAAGTGCAACGCAGTCGATTTCGACGATCTTCTCCTTCGGGTTGCGCGGCTCGTGCGGCAGGACACTTCGGTGCGCGAGGAACTCCAGCAGCGCTATCGGCATGTGCTCATCGACGAGTACCAGGACACCAACCATGCGCAGTTCGTGATTGCCGGCGCGATTGCCCAGGCGCACGGCAGCCTCACGGTGGTGGGCGACCCCGACCAGTCGATCTATGCGTGGCGCGGCGCGGACATCACGAACATCCTGGACTTCGAGCAGCATTTCCCCGGCGCGGCCGTGATCCCGCTGGGACAGAACTTCCGCTCGACGGGCCACATCGTGGCCGTGGCGGATGGGCTCATCCGCCACAACGCGCGCCGCAAGCACAAGGACCTCACGACCGAACTCGAGCCGGGGGCGTTGCCGCAGGTCATCCGCGCGCTCGACGAGCGGCACGAGGCGCGTGTGATCGTCGACGAGATGGTGCGTCAGCACGAAGCGGGCGTGCCATGGAAGGGCATGGCGGCGCTCTACCGCATGAATGCGCTCAGTCGCGTGATCGAGGATGAGCTGCGTCGGCGCTCGATTCCCTATGTCGTCGTGCGGGGTACCGCGTTCTACGAGCGCCGCGAGATCAAGGATGCGCTCGCGTACCTGCGCACGCTGGCCAACCCGAGCGACGAGGTCGCCCTGCGACGCATCATCAATGTCCCCGGGCGCGGGATCGGTGCCGCCACCATCGCCCGTGCCGACGCGCTCGCTGCCGCGCATGGCCTTGGCTTCGAGGCGGCGCTCGCCGCCACGGATGGACTCACTGCGCGTGCACGCAAGGCGATCGACGGTTTCCTCGCCAGCCTGGCGCAGTGGCGAGCGGACCTCATGCAAGGCGCGCCGCACGAGGTCGATGATGAGGACCTGCCGCAGATGCTCGGAGGGATGCTGGGCGGATATGTCGCGCGCGTGCTGACCGAGAGCGGCTTCGAGGCCGCCGCAGGCGAGGGCAGTGCCGATGCCGAGGAAGCGGCGGAACGCCGGGCAAATGTGGCTGAACTCGTGACGGCCGCGTCGGAGTTCCGCCTGCCGCCGCAGGAACCGGGTGCCCCACGGCCCCAACTCGTCGATGTCCTGCGTGCGTTCCTCGAGCGCGTGGCGCTCGTCACCGACTCCGATGCGTTCGATCCAGAGGCCGGTGCCGTGACGCTCATGTCCCTGCACGCAGCCAAGGGTCTTGAGTTCCCGTTCGTCGCGGTCCTTGCCTGCGAGGAGGGGATCCTTCCCCACAGCCGGGTGCAAGCCGACCCGGCCCAGCTCGAGGAGGAACGGCGGCTGCTCTTCGTGGGCATCACGCGCGCCGAGCGCCAGCTCATGCTCTCGAGCGCTGCCATGCGCACGCTGCGCGGGATCCGCGAGGCCCAGATGGAGAGCCAGTTCATCGAGGAGCTGCCGGGGGATCGATTGGCCAGACGAGACCTTGCCGGTGGCCCGCGCGGAGCGAGCACCGATCCCGATGCGCCAGCGTGGGAGCCCGACGCCGATGAACGCCAGGGCTGGAAGGCCGGCATGCGCGTGCGTCACCGCCAGTTCGGCATGGGCCAGATCGAGTCCGTCCTGCGTCAGGGCAGCGTGACCACGCTGCGGGTGGCCTTCCGCACCGTGGGCGTGAAGAGCCTCGTCGCGGAGTACGCGCGGCTCGAGATCGTGAACTGATCCCCCGGGCAGCGCTCAGCGGCAGCAGCCGGTCTGCGACATGATGAACGACCAGCGATCGACCGCGTCTCGCACACGCAGCGACAGCGGCTTGCCCTGGCCGTGACCGCCGTCGCGATCGACCCACAGCAGGATCGGATCGGTGTCATGGTCGTTGGCGGCCATGGCCTGCAGGCGCGCGGCCATCTTGCGTGCGTGCAGGGGATGCACGCGCGTGTCGTTCTCGCCGGCAGTGATGAGCATGGCCGGATAGCGCTGGCCCTTCTTGATGTTGTGATACGGGCTGTACGCGCGCAGCCAGCGGAACTGCTCCGCCTCCTCGCTGCTGCCGTACTCGGGAACCCAGAAGCGCGCCATCAGGAACTGCTGGTAGCGCAGCATGTCGAGCAGGGGAACCTGGCAGACCACGCAGGACCACAGGTCCGGGCGTTGCGTGATCGCCACGCCCGTGAGGAGCCCGCCGTTGGAGCCACCCATGACCGCAAGGCGATCGGCCTTCGTGTAGCCGTTCGCGGCGAGCCAGCCAGCGACCGCGTACAGGTCGTCGAACACATTCTGCTTGCGCCCGAGCATGCCCGCCTGGTGCCATGATTCGCCGTACTCGCCGCCACCGCGGAGGTTGGCCAGCGCGTACACGCCGCCGGCCTCGAACCACGGCCAGTTGGTCGCGTTGAATCCGGGTTCGAGGCTGACATTGAACCCGCCGTAGCCGTAGAGGAGGCACGGGTTCGAGCCGTCGAGCTTCAGCCCCTTGCGGTGGACGATGAAGACCGGGACCTTCGTGCCGTCCTTGCTGGGCACGAAGCGCTGGCTCACCTCGACCATCGAGGGATCGACCGGCACCTCGGGGCGCGCCCAGAGCGCGAGCTGCGCCGAGGCACCCGTGAGTTGCGTGCGATAGATGGAGCGCGGTTCGTTGAAGCTCTCGTAGGTCACGAAGGCCTCGTCGCGGTCCTCCTCGGTTGCGATGCCCGCATTGCCCAGGCCGGGCAGCGCGATCTCGCCCGCGCTCGACCCCGAGCGCCGGAAGAGCTCCATGCGCGTGATGACATCCTTCTTCCACGAGGCCACGAGCCACGATGCCGTCGGCGAGACGCCGTCGAGCACCGCGTCCCTGCGCTCGGCAATCACGGTGCGCCAACGCTCCTGCGCAGGTTCGGTGAGGTCGATCGCCAGCAGCCGCCCGTTGGGGCTCTGGAAGGTGGTCGAGGCGTACAGCGTGGTGCCCTCGATCGCGACTGGGTCGAAGCGGCCGTCGAGGCCGACGGCGATCGGCACGAAGCGCACCTGTCCCGTGCGGCGCCACGCATCGACGCTTGCCACGAACAGGTCGTTGCGCTGCCAGCCCTCGCTGATGCCCAGCGTGATCCACTTGCCGTCACGGCTGAGTCCAGCACCAGGAACCCGCGAGGGTTCCTTCTGCACGAAGAGCACGGGATCGTTGCGCTCGTGCATGCCCAGCAGGTGCCACTTCACGGTGCGCGAATAGGGATCCTTCGGATCCGAGAGGCGCGAGTAGAGGAACTGCCGGCCATCTGGCGCCCAGCCGCCGAAGTCCGCCTTGCCAGGGATCGTGTCGGCCAGCCACGACCCGCCCGAGGTCGCGAGCACATGGAGCTGGCTCATCTCATCGCCCGCGCGTGAGAGACCGAACGCCACGAACTGGCCATCGGGGCTCGGTACGTACCAGTCCAGGCTCGTGAGTCCCTTCTCGTCGATCGCGTTCACATCCAGCAGCGTGCGGGGCGCGCCGTCGAAGCCTTCGCGCACCTTGAGCACAGGCTGGTTCTGCGTGCCGGACCGCTCTGAATAGAAGTAGAGGTTCCCGCGCATCGACGGAGCCGAGATGCCGCCGATCTGCATGAGCGGCGTGAGCGCCTTCTCGAGCGAGGCCCGGCAGGGCAGGGCATCGAGCACGCGGCGGGTGTGATCGTTCTGCAGCGTGGTCCATGCGGCGACCTCGGTGCTGTCGGCTTCCAGGGCCTCGAGCCAACGGTACTCATCGGTGAACGACTCACCGTGGATCGTGTCGGTGACCGGTCGCGCCTCGGTCGGTGGCGGTGTGACGGCGGTCGACAGGACGAGGACGGTGTGGAGCAGCATGGCGGGAATGTAGGCCGCGCGCGCCGCCCCCGCGGGCCGGATGGGGGCGTGATGCCGCCAACCGGATCGGGATCCTCAGGCCCTCGTCAGCCGCATGCGCACCGTCTCGGGCAGCGCGGTGAGTGCGTGCACGATGCCATCGCCCTCGAACGGGTCGACATCGAGGATGACATAGCTCGTGTGCAGATCCGATTGCAGATACTCGGCGTTGATGTTGACCGACTCGCGTGCGAAGTGGCCGTGCATGGTGCTCAGGACGCCGGGCACGTTGCGGTGCACATGCATGATCCGGACCTGACCGGCCCGCAGCGTTGGCAGGTCAACCTCGGGGAAGTTCACGGCGCTTGCCGTCGAGCCACTGGTCCAGTGGCGTACGAGCTTCTCCGCGACCTCGATGGCGATCGACTCCTGGGCCTCTTCGGTGCTGCCACCGATGTGCGGCGTCAGGATCACATTGCCGAGGCCCCGGAGCGCACTCTCGAAGGGCTCCTCACGGCTGGCAGGTTCCTGCGGGAAGACATCGAGTGCGGCACCGGACAGATGCCCCGAGCGCAACGCCGCGGCGAGCGCCTCGGGGTCGACCACGCTGCCGCGCGCGTTGTTGATGAGCGCCGAACCGGGCTTCATGCGTGCCAACTGAGCCCGGCCGATCATGTGCTCGGTCAATGGCGTGCTTGGCACATGAAGCGTGACGATGTCCGACTCCGCGAGCAGTGCATCGAGCGAGCCGCGTGGTTGGGCATTGCCCAGTGGCAGCTTGCGCACGATGTCATGGAAGACCACGCGCATGCCCATCGACTCGGCGAGCACGCTGACCTGGCTGCCGATGTGCCCGTAACCGATGATCCCGAGCGTGCGGCCGCGGACCTCGTGCGCATCCTTCGCGCTCTTGTCCCAGGTGCCCGCGTGCAGCAGCATGCTCTTCTCGAAGAGTCGGCGCGCCAGGCAGACCGCCTCGGCCACGGTCATCTCGGCCACGCTGCGCGTGTTGCTGAAGGGACTGTTGAAGACCGGGATCCCTGCACGGCTCGCGGGAACAAGATCGACCTGGTCGGTCCCGATGCAGAAGCAGCCGATCGCGGCTGGTCGACCCGCAGCCAGCGCTGCCTCGCGGATCGAGGTCTTGGAGCGGATGCCGAGCACCGTGGCGCGCGCGAGTGCGGCGCGCAGTGCATCACCCCCGAGCGCTCCGGTGTGACGCTCGATGGCGAAGCCTGCCTCACGAAGGATCAGGTCGGCGGTGGCGTGCACATTCTCGCAAAGGACCGCGATCGGTTGCATGTCAGGTTCCCACGATGTCTGGAAGATCGAAGAGTCCGGCAGTCAGGTTGACTGGGCCGCCGGCGGTGATGAGCACATCGGCCTCGTAGTGCACGCTCAGTGAGCCATCGGCGGTGTAGATCGGCCAAGCCGATCCGTCCGAGCGGGTCTCGGTGGTGCCCACCGCGATCATCGGCTCAACCGCGACCAGCATGCCCGGGCGCCAGAGCGACCACGCCTCGCTCCACTCGCCCGGGTAGGTCGGCACCGTGTTGGCCACATAGGGTGCCGCGTGCAGCGAACGGCCATAGCCGTGGCCGCCAAGGCCGCGCACCAGACAGAACCCGCAGCGCTTCTCGGCGTGCTGCTGCACGGCCTTGGCCCAGTCGACCAATGGACGGCCCGGCTGCATGGCTTCGATGCCGAGCCGCAGGCTCTCGCGCCCGGCCGCCATGAGTTCCGCAGCGAGCTTGTCGCAGCTACGGATCGCGTAGGTCCATGCTGCGTCGCCGATCCAGCCCTGGTGCTTCACGCCGATGTCGATGCTGATGAGGTCGCCCTCGGCGAGCGGCCGGTCGCTCATGTCGTGCGTGCCATGGACGACGCAGTCGTTCACGCTCAGGCATGAGTGGCTTGGAAAGTGGGGATGCCCGCGCACCTTGTAGCCCTTGAAGCACGAGGTGCACTGAAGGTCCTTGAGCTGCTGCGCGACGAACGCGTCGATCGCTGCGAGCGTGAGTCCCGGGCGAAGTTCATCGACGAGCCGGCGATGGATGGTCACGACGCACGCCGCCGCCGCAGCGGCGGCATCCTGGTCACGGGGGTCGATCATGGCGTTGCCCCGAAGCCGGGTTCATCCGGGTTCACGGCGCGACCGGCATGGAACACCAGGCCGGGTGGACCCGAGGGCAGGCCGTGGACAAGTGCATCCTCGTTGGTGTCGTGCAGCAGCATGAGGTCGGCGCGTTGGCCGGGCTCGATCGAGCCGACCTGCCCGGCCACGCCGAGCAGGTGCGCTGCATTGGTGATCGCGGCCCGTAGGACTTCCGCGCTCGTGAGTCCCATGAATCGCGCGGCGAGCTGCATGGCGAAGGGGAGCCCCAGGCCCGGTGCGCTGCCGGGGTTGGCGTTGCTCGCGATCACCAGCGTGCCCCCCTCGTCGAGCAGCCTCCGTGCATCCATGAAGCGCATGTCGAGCGCGAAGCCAGTAGCCGGCAGTGCCACGGCGAACGCACCGCTGTGTGCCACGGTCACCAGGTCGTCGTCGCTCGATGCTTCAAGGTGGTCCACGCTGCGCACCCCCATCCCGATCAGGTCGGCGAGCAGGCCGGATCGCGTGAACTGGTCCACATGCGCCCGCACGGGGCAGCCCAGGGCGAGCGAAGCCGAGACGAAGCGCATGGCATCGTCACCCGTCCATGCACCCTGTTCGATGTAGAGGTCCATCGTCGTGCCCGGCCGCGCTGCGGCGATCGCCGGCAGCGTCTCGCGGATCGTGCGCTCGATGAAGTCCGGGCACGCCGGATCGATGGCGTGACCGGCGAGGCAGGTGGCGACAGTCTGGATCCGGGCGGCACAGGCGGTCGCCGCATCATCGATCGCATCGAGCATGCGCAGCTCAGTCTCGGTGGACAGGCCGTAGCCGCTCTTGACTTCGCAGGTCCCGGTCCCCAGGCGAGCCATGCGCTGCAGCCGCAGCGCCGTGGCCCCGGCAAGGTCCTCGCGGTTCGAGCCGCGCACCGATCGCACCGAACTCATGATGCCACCGCCTGCATGGAGGATCGACAGGTACGGCTCACCTGCCCGCTTGCGCGCCCACTCGCTCCAGCGGTCGCCGGTCCAGCAGGCGTGCGTGTGGGCATCGATCAGGGCCGGCATGAGCACACGCCCACGGGCATCGATCCGGATCGAGGCATCAGGCGGCTTGCCTGAGCCGATGGAGCGCACGATGCCATCATCACCCACGAGCACCCACCCCCGATCGATGGCGCCGAGCTCGCGCATCGCGGCGCCGCGAGCCGGTTCACGGCCGACAGGCATCGACAGGACGCGTGCATCGTGGATCAGGAGCGGCACGGTCGGAGCCTACCCGAGTGCGCAGCGGTGTCGGCGCTTCGGCTAGAGTCCGCCGTCGATGACACCACAGAGCAAGAAGACCGCGCTCCTCGAGATCGACTTCGACGGCAGCATCATGATCGTGAAGCCCGCCGGCCCCAATGTGGGCCAGCGCGAAGCACCGATCATGAAGGCCGACATCGACCCGATGGTCAAATCCGCCGGCAAGGCCATGAAGGTCATGGTGATGGATCTCTCGAGCGTGCAGTTCATGAGCAGCATGGGCCTGGGCATGATCATCGACATGCGCAACTCAGCGGCCCAATCGGGCGCCACGGCGGTGCTCTTTGGCGTCAACAAGGAACTCAAGGCGCTCCTGGCCATGATGAAGATCGAGAAGCTCTACAAGATCGCCGACACCGCAGCGCAGCTGCAGGCGCTCTGCGGCCGATGACCGTCAGTCCAGGCTGAGGCCGTCGCCGACGCGCACCACGAGGTCGCCTCGTCCTCGATCGCCCGACGCCAGCCCGTCGCCCGTCTCCTGGGTGATCGCCACCACGAAGACGCTCGTCCCGGGCCGGCGCGCCAGAATCTCGAGCGCCGTGCCGCCGAGGAAGTCACTGTGGAAGCAGCCCACCAGCACGACCGCGCGCGGACTCGACTCAAGCGCGCGCGCGACACTGGCACCCATCGTCGCGTCCCACACGAGTTGGCTGCGCAGCATGCGGTCAACCTGGTCGTCGGGCACGGATGCGTTGGAGCCGCGCATCTCCTGCATGAGCTCGGCCAGACGGTGCCGGTACGCGCCCACGTCAGGCGCGATGGGCAGGTCGAAGAGCGCACGCTCGTCCGGAGGCAGCGCGAGCAGGCCTTCGTAGCCCTCGCGGTTGGCGCGCGAGACATACTGGCGCGGTGCGTTGGCGGCCACGATCGCGGCGCCGTGCGTACGCGCCAGGTCCAGACACGGCTGGTAGAACGCCATCCAGCTGTTGGGCTGCCCGGACCAGGTCCTGCTGCCGGTCCGGTCGATCAACTGGTCGGTCGTGATCTCGCCGCGCACCCACGCGTCGACGATCGGCTGCTCATGCCGCTCGAGCATCTCCAGGCAGAGCGCCGTGCGCGGCTCGCGCTCGAGCAGGCGTGCATAGAGCGCCTGCTGCAGCGCGTGCGCATCGGGGTTGTCGTGGTACTCGCCCAGCAGCACCACATCCGCGCGGGCGGCGCGCCGGGCGGCCTCGTCAAGGTCGATCCGGTCGCCCGTCGTGCCGTCGCGGATGACGAGGGCCTGAGCCGTGGCATCGCGCTCGATCGGGCTGAGCACGCGCGCGGTGCGTGGGGCGGTGCAGGCCGAGAGAGCGAGCACCATGGCGGCAACGGCGAGGAGGCGCATGGTCCTACGCTAGTCTCGTGGACTGCATGGAGGCAACCAACGGGAGACCGGCCGCACAGGAGCGCCCGCGATGAGCGTGCAGGTCGCCGCACTGCTCGGCGAAGCCGGCGCCATCGCCCGCCGGCTTCCGGGGTTCGAGCCGCGGCCGCAGCAACTCCAGATGGCTGCGGCGGTCGAGGAGTGCCTCGCACGCGGCGGCCGCCTGATGGTCGAGGCGGGCACTGGCACCGGCAAGAGCTTCGCGTATCTCGTGCCGGCGATCCAACGGATCCTCTCGCACCGGGAGCGCGTGGTCGTGTGCACCAACACGATCGCCCTGCAGGAGCAACTGATCGACAAGGACATCCCGCTCCTGAATGCCGTGATTCCCGATGAATTCAGCACGGTGCTCGTCAAGGGGCGCGGCAACTATGTGAGCCTGCGCCGGCTGCGGCTGGCCAGCGAGCGCGCTGACCGGCTGCTCGGCAGCGAGGAGGAGCGGCATTCGCTCGAACTCATCGAGGACTGGGCCTACCGCACCACCGACGGCACGCGCAGCACCTTGCCGCAGTTGCCGCGCGAACAGGTCTGGGAGCACGCGCAGTCGGATGCCGGCAACTGCCTGGGGCGGCGCTGTCCCAACCACGATGCGTGCTTCTATCAGGTGGCGCGGCGTCGCATGGAGAACGGCGATCTCCTGATCTGCAACCACGCGCTCTTCTTCAGCGATCTCGCGCTGCGTCGCATGGGCCGTGGGTTCCTGCCCGACTACCGGCACGTGATCCTCGACGAGGCCCACGCGATCGAGGAAGTCGCGTGTGAGCACTTCGGCGCGCGGCTTTCGGAGTCACGCGTGGCGCATCTCCTGCGCACGCTGCACGATGCACGGCAGCACCGGGGCGGCCTGTGGACGGTTCAGGTGCAGGATGGTGGGGAAGGCACCATCCAGCAGGCGATCCTCGCCGTCGATCGCTGTCGCGAGGCCAGCGAGGCGTTCTTCGGTGATCTCTGGCGCTGGCACCAGTCGGCGGGCGGGGCCGGCCGCGTGCGCGAGGCGGGCATCGTCGGCAATCCGCTCACGCCCGTCCTGGCGGAGCTCGCGGCGCTGCTGGCCCTGGTGCGTGAACGCGCCGCGAGCGATGGCGACGCTGCCGAGGTGAACGCCTGGCAGCAGCGCACGGCCGACATGGCGGCCACGGCCGAGGCGCTCGTCGCCCAGTCACTCTCGGGCTGTGTGTACTGGGTCGAGGCCGGGGGCCGTCGCAAGGCCCATGGCGGTGCACGGCCGGATGTGGCGCTCGTGAGCGCGGCAGTCGATGTGGGCCCCGTGCTGCGCGAGGCGCTCTTCGGGCGCGAGGTGTCGGTGGTCATGACGAGCGCCACCTTGAGCACGCGCCCCGGTGACTTCCGCCACACCGCCGTCGCGCTCGGCTGCGACGATCCGACCACGCTGCAGGTCGGCAGCCCCTTCGACTACGGGAACCTCGTCGAGCTCTACCTCGATGTCTCGATGCCCGAGCCGTCGAGCCCCACCTACATCGAGTCCCTCGCCGATCGCGTGCTGCGACACATCGGCGAGACCGACGGAGGGGCGTTCGTGCTCTTCACGAGCATCGAAACCATGCACCGCGTTGCGGAACTGGCGTCGCACGAGTTGGTGTCGCGCGGGCACCCGCTCCATGTGCAGGGGCTGGGCGTGCCCAATCGACTCCTCATCGAGCGCTTCCGCCAGGACGAGCGCAGCGTGCTGTTCGGGGTCAGCAGTTTCTGGCAGGGGATCGATGTGCGCGGCCGTGCGCTGCGCAACGTGATCATCACCCGATTGCCCTTCGAGGTCCCCGACCTCCCACTGGTGCAGGCGCGCCATGAGCTCGTGCAGGCGCGTGGCGGCAACGCGTTCATGGATGACCAGCTTCCGCGCGCGATCCTCCGGTTCAAGCAGGGGTTCGGGCGTCTGGTGCGCAGCGCGAGCGATGCCGGGCGCGTGGTGGTGCTTGACCCGCGCATCGCGACCAAGCGCTACGGCCGGCTGTTCCTCGATGCACTTCCCGAGGGGCTCGAGCCGCGGATCATCCGGCCAGCCGAGGAGGAGCGGTTCGACGAGGGGCCGTCCTATGACGGACCATCGGAGGAGTGATCGCGCCCGCGGCGTTCGCCCATGTCCAGGACGACACGCGGGATTCAGGCGTGGTGGGACGGGCTCACTTCTTGGCGGCGTCGAGCTTGGCGAAGGCAGCCTGCGGGTCGGCCTTGACCTTGGCGGCGCACTTGCCGCAGCAGGTACGGACGAGGCGGCTGCCGATCACCGTGTCGACGGAGGAGTCACCGAGCTTCTCGCCGCTGATGACGCAGGTCTCCAGCGGGTAGGTGGGCTTCTGCGCGGCGATGACCTGCTCCTGCACCTGCTTCACCCACGGCTCGGGGTTGGCTTGCACCTTCTTCACGCACTTGCCGCAGCACAGGCGCACGAGCTGGTTCTGCACCACGATGTTCTTCGCCTCCATCGCCTCGGCGCCGCGAGGATCAGGGAGCTTGTCCTCGGGCATCACCACGCACGGCGCATCGGGATACCACTTCAGTTGCTCCTTGATCATCGCCTCGTCAACCTTCTTGAGGTAGGTCGCCTGGTCGGACTTGAACTTCGCCGCGCACTTCGAGCAGCAGAACTTGATCTCACGACCGTCGTTGGCCTTGTTCGAGGCGTCCTCGACCACGACGCTGACGGCTCCGTCGCCGAGCTTCTCACCGCTGACCGGGCATGTCGCGAGGCCATACGGCGATCCCTTCATCGTGGTCTCGGGGGCCCGGAAGGCCAGGGCGGAGGCGACGAGGGCGGCACACGAGAGGATGGCGGTGGTCTTCATGGGGTTTCCTTGCGAAAAGACTAGTCCGGAGGATGACGGGGCGCGATGAAGGGGTTATACTCCATCCGTTCATCCATATAGACGGATGAATCGATCGAACCGAGGAGTATCTGTGACCACCGCGACCGCGATGCCCGCGACCAACCCGTTCCTCACCAGCCGCCTCTTGACCACCGAGTTCCTGCCCTTCAAGGTCAAGGACCTCTCGCCCGAGACCGTGCGCTTTGGCCGCAAGGAGATCGAGCTTGCCGAGGTCGAGATGCCCGGCCTGATGGCGCTGCGCGCCGAATACAAGGGCAAGTTCCCGCTCAAGGGCGCCCGCATCATCGGCAGCCTGCACATGACCATCCAGACGGCCGTCCTGATCGAGACGCTCGTCGAGCTCGGTGCCGAGGTCCGTTGGTGCAGCTGCAACATCTTCAGCACGCAGGACCATGCCGCGGCGGCCGTCGCGGTCGGACCGACCGGCACGCCGGAGCAACCGAAGGGCATTCCGGTCTTCGCCTGGAAGGGCGAGTCCCTCAACGAGTACTGGTGGTGCACCTGGCAGGCGCTCCACTTCGCCGACGGCAAGGGTCCGAACATGATCCTCGATGACGGCGGCGACGCCACGCTCCTGATCCACAAGGGTCTTGCCTTCGAGAAGCAGGGCAGTGTGCCCTCGCCGACCTCGGAGGACAGCGAGGAGTACCAGGTGATCCTGCAGTTGCTGTGCGCCCTGCAGCAGAAGCACCCCGGCTACTGGACCGCCACCGCCGGCAACATCAAGGGCGTCACGGAGGAAACCACCACTGGCGTGCACCGCCTGTACCAGATGCAGGAGCTCAACCAGCTCCTCTTCCCGGCGATCAATGTCAACAACGCGGTCACGAAGAGCAAGTTCGACAACCTCTATGGCTGCCGCCACTCGCTCGTCGACGGCATCATGCGTGCCACCGACGTGATGCTGGCCGGCAAGGTCGCCGTGGTCTTCGGCTACGGCGATGTGGGCAAGGGCAGCTGCCAGAGCCTGCGCGGCCAGGGCTGCCGCGTCAAGGTGACCGAGATCGACCCGATCTGCGCGCTGCAGGCGTGCATGGAGGGCTTCGAGGTCGTGATCCTCGAGGATGTGGTCCAGACCGCCGACATCTTCATCACCGCGACCGGCAACAAGGACATCATCCGCGCCGAGGACATGCTGAAGATGAAGCACAATGCGATCGTCGGCAACATCGGCCACTTCGACAACGAGATCGACATGGCCGGCCTGAAGAAGGTGCCGGGCGCCATGTGCGTCAACATCAAGCCACAGGTCGACGAGTGGAAGCTGCCCAACGGCAGGAGCATCATCATGCTGGCGGAAGGTCGCCTGCTCAACCTCGGTTGCGCCACCGGCCACCCGAGCTTCGTGATGAGTTCGAGCTTCACCAACCAAGTGATTGCGCAGATCGAGCTCTTTACGAATGCGAAGCGCTACGAGAAGAAGGTGTACACCCTGCCCAAGAAGCTCGACGAGAAGGTCGCCCGCCTGCACCTCAGGCAGCTCGGTGCCAAGCTCACCGAGATGCGCAAGGATCAGGCCGAGTACATCGGCGTGCCGCAGGACGGTCCGTACAAGCCCGACCACTACCGCTACTGATCCGCTCCCGGCCAGCGGTCCGGAGCAGCCTGCATGCAGCCTTGGGGGCGCGGAGCATTACACTCCGCGCCCTCGATGGCTTCCCCGACACCCAAGCGTCCACGATCCCGCGCGCAGCGCGCCGTCACGCAGTGGTTCAGCGCCCGCACGGCCGATCCGAACCATCTGTACGAGTTGGCCGTCCAGCAGCCCGATGACGAGTGCGGCTTCATCGACGCCACCTACCGCAAGAAGGTCGGCAGGCTTCCGGCCACGCTCCGCGAGGACTTCTGCGCCTCGCACGCGGTTTGCCGTGCGTGGGTCACGCGCCGGCGTACCAATCGGGCCCATGGGATCGATCGCGACCAGCGTGTGCTCGATTGGGGCCGTGCTCGGCAGCGGGCCACGCTGACGCCGGAGCAGCGCTCGCGCCTCACGCTGACGAAGGGCAATGTGCTGACGGCCCGCGGTGTCCCGGCGGATGTCACGGTCGCGATGAATTTTTCCTATTGCATCTTCAAGACGCGCGAGCTCCTGCTGCGCTACCTGAAGTCGGTCTATCGGGGCCTTCGCCCGGGTGGCATGTTCGTGTGCGATGCCTACGGCGGTTCGGGCAGCCATCTCGAGCAAGTGGAGGAGCGCGACCTCGATGGCTTCACCTACATCTGGGACCAGCGTGTCTACAACCCGATCACCGGCGAGGTGCTGAACCACATCCACTTCCGCTTCCCGGACCGCACCGAGCTGCGGAAGGCCTTCACCTACGACTGGCGCCTGTGGACCCTCCCGGAGCTGCAGGAGTTGCTGGCCGAGGCAGGCTTCCGTGATCCGGTCGTGCACTGGGAGGGCACGGCGAAGGATGGCACCGGCGACGGTGTCTTCACCCCCAGCCGACGCGGTGAAGCGTGCGAGGCCTGGATCGCCTACATCTCAGCGTGGCGTCCATGAGCGTCCTACGCTTCGACATGATCGCGAGACTCGATCAAGCCGAACCATTGGCCGCATCGATCCGGTCGGAGCTCGGTCAGGTGACTGCGGTCTTCGATGCGCAGCTCGGGAGCGACCAACCGTGCGTGAATGCCCTGGTGCGCCACATCGAGCACTACCGCGGCAAGATGCTTCGCCCGATGCTGGTGCTGCTGTCCGCCGCCGCCACGGACCGCTGGCCCGCCGGCCTCGCGCGCATCCTGCCGGGCCACCGGGTGCTCGCGGCGACCGTCGAGATGATCCACATGGCCACGCTCGTGCACGATGATGTGCTCGACGAGGCCGAACTCCGCCGCAAGGGCCGCACCATCAACGCGCTCTCGGGCAACGAAGCCGCCGTGATGCTCGGTGACTACCTGATCTCGAACGCCTTCCACCTCTGCAGCAGTCTTGGCGATCCGCGCCTCAACCTTGCGGTTGGCAAGGTCACCAACACGCTCTGCGAAGGCGAGCTTGTGCAGCTCTCCAACCGCGGCAACTGGGACCTCGACGAGCCCACCTACTTCGAGATCGTCCGACGCAAGACCGCGTCGCTGGTGGGGGCCAGCTGCGAACTGGGCGCCGAACTCGCCGGCGCCAACGACCAGATCAGCAGGGCGCTCGGGCGCTTCGGCGAGGACCTCGGCATCGCCTTCCAGATCCAGGACGATGTGCTCGACCTGATGGGCACCGATGACGAGGTCGGCAAGTCGACCGGTCGCGACCTGGCCAAGGGCAAGCTCACGCTGCCGGTGGTGAAACTCCTGCGCGGCCAGTGCCCGGCCAACCGCGCGCGCGCGCTTGACCTCATCCAGTCCAATGATGCGGTGGGCCTGCGCGCGCAGGTGGTCGAGTCGGGTTCGCTCGAGGCTGCTCGCAGCGCGGCACATGGCCTCGTCCACCAGGCCAAGGTCCAACTCGCCTGCGTGCCGCCGGGACCGGTGCGAGAGCTGCTGCACACGATGGCCGATGCCGTCGTCGATCGGTCGGCGTGATCGCGTGGGCGCGCCCGCCGTTCACGGCCACGGCGCAGCGCGGAACATCACATCGATTCAGTACCCGGACTTCCCGCGCTTGATCGGGGTGTCCGGTGCATCCTTCAGGGCCTTGGCCCAGCGGCCGTCCCTCATGGCTTCGCCCGCCTTGGCGAACCACTCGGCGTTGGCCTTCACGATCGGGTCGAGCAGCGCGGCAGTGAGCCCGTTGGGCGCGCCCTGCCACCGCACGATGCCATCGCTCGTCACGACCACGCACGCCGGGATGCCCTTGACGCCGTAGAAGCCCGACATGGCCCCCGATTGGTCGCACGCGATGGAATAGTCCATCCGCAGGCGCTTGGAGTTCATGCCGGTCTGGCAGGCATTGGCTGATTCGCTCGAGACACCGACCACCACGACCTGGTTGCCGTAGTGCTGCGCCAGCTCGTTCATGTGCGGGATCGCGGCGACGCAGGGGCCGCACCAGGTCGCCCAGAAGTCGATGACCAGCACCTTGCCGGTCGGATCGGGCGTGGGGGTGAGCCACGACTCGACATAGAAGTTCGGAGCCTGCTGGCCGCGACGGTCCTGCGTGAAGCGGGGATCGACGGCATCGTTGGGAGCCGGCAGGTCAACCTGAGCGGGTCCGGCTGCCACGGGAGGTTGAGGTTCGGGCTGGCGCGATCCCGCGGTCTCGGTGCAAAGTTCCTTGATGGCGGACTTGAGTCCGTTCGTCGAGAGCCCCGCGTAGCGCACGGTCCCATCCCGATCGATCAGCACATTCACGGGTTCACGGAACACGCCGAGCGCATCGCAGAGCGCACCGGTCGAATCGATCAAGGTCGGGGCTGCAGGCTTGCGCATTGCCTTGGCTGCACCGTTGGCGCCTTCGGGTGTGTGCAGGCCAATGAGGACCAGATTGCCATCGGCGATCGCTTGCTTCGCCGCGGTGGCAGCCTTGCCCAGCATCGCCTTCGACGATGAGTCTGCCGTGGTGAAGGCCTGGATGAGGACGACCTTGCCCTTCAGTGCGGCGGCATCGGGTGCAACGCCGAGCCAGTTCCCGTTCTCCGGCAGCGGCGGCATGCGCCAGCCACGAACGGCCTCGAGCGACGCCCGATCGATGCCGTCAAGCTTCTCGAGCCACTTGTCCTGGACTGGTGGCAGGCTGATCCGCTGGGCCGCAGGCTTCGTCGTGGGTGCGCCTGCGGAGCCGCCGGGAGCGACAGGTGGCTGCTTGGCCGGCGGTGCTGCGGGCGGCACGAGGTCATCGGGGGCCGCGGCCAAGAGGGACAGGACCACGCAGGTAGCGAATCGGATCATCCTGTCATGGTAGCCGAGCTCACCGCCAGACCGGAAGCGCCATCGTGTCGATCAGACGGATGCTGCCGAGTTTCGCGGCGATCAAGCCACGCGTGGGAGCCTCGAATCCCTGCACAGGCAGCAGCGACTGTGCACATCGAACCACGGCGTACTGCACCTCGAGCCCATGCTCCTCGAGCGTGCCGTGCATGAGTGCTTCGGCGGTCCCGGGATGCTGCGCGGCGCAGGCCACCTGCAGCGCGCGGCTGAGCCCGCGGGCGGCCTCGATCTGGCGCGGCTCGAGGTACCGATTGCGGCTGCTCATCGCCAGGCCGTTGTCCTCGCGCACGGTCGGCTCCGGCACGATCCGCAGACCATCGAAGTGCGTGGGGTGCATCTCGACCATGTCCGTGATCACTCGAAGCTGTTGCCAGTCCTTCTCGCCGAAGTGAGCCACGGCAGGCTGCACGAGTTCGAAGAGCCGCGTGACGACCTGCACGACGCCCGCGAAGTGGCCCGGACGGCATGCATCCTCGAGTCGAGGCTGCGTGGCGACGGCCGGCAGCGGGAGGGTTGAAGCCTCCCTTCGCGCGGCATCGATCCCGCGCGGATAGATCGTTTCGACCGAAGGCACGAACACGGCGGCGGCTCCCGCGGCTGCGCAGGTCACGAGGTCGGCGTCGAGCGTTCGCGGGTAGCGCGCGAAATCCTCGCTGGGCCCGAACTGCGTCGGGTTCACGAAGATGCTCACGACCACGGGACGCCCACCTCGGGCTGCCGATCGGATCAATGAGGCGTGACCCTCGTGCAGGGCGCCCATCGTGGGCACGAAGGCGCACCCGGACCATGGTGCAAGCAGCGAGTCATTCTCGATGACCTCTGGCGTCATCACACACTCCGCTCCTGTGGCCGCTGGACCCCCATCAGGGCGACGACCAGTATGCCAGCGGGCCAGAGCAGCCACCATGCACTCTGCTGCAGGGAGCCGATCTCGGCACCCATGCCAGCGAGCAGGACGGCCACCGCGGTCTTGCCGAAGCTCCAGCCTGAACGCGAAGCAAGAAGCAGCACGGGGAAGACCACGCCGAACATCGCCAACCAGCGCAGGTAGCCAGTTTCTCCCGGGAAGTACCAGGCAAACGGCGATTCCGGTGCCATCGCCTGCACGGCGATGCCGATCGCCGCGATGACGCCCACCATCGCGAGCGCGCGCAGCAGGCTGTCGCCCATCCGAGGCCCCGAGAGGACGAGCTCCGGTCCGCGCTCGCTCTGCACATCGAGCGCCCCGCGTTGCACGATGCCGCCCAGTTCGCGCAGGTGCGCAAGGGCGGTGAAGGGAAGTTGCACGCACCAGACGCAGAGCATGGCGATGCCCGGAGCGGCGGCCGTTCCATCCCATTGCATCGCCACGCCGATGATCGTCAACCCGAACATGATGCCGAAGAGCGCGAACGCACGCGGCGAGTCCACGGACTGCCGTGCACGGTGGAAGGTCAGGTCGAGGGCAGGGCATGCCAGGAACCCTGCGATGATGATCGGTGCCGCCAGAAGGAGATCGCGCCGAGGCAGTGTGCCCTCGCGGGGCCATGCGTCGATGGGGCTGACCGGTATCTGCCAGAGCAGTGCGATCGAACCGAGCGTGGCCACGCTCGCCACGGCGATCCATGCTGCGTCCCTCCGCCACCAGATGCCCAGCACGGCGATGGTGGCCAGCCCGAGCGCGAAGGCCGTCATCATCTCGGGGGTCGTCGCGCAACCGGGCTCGTCCACGAAGCCCGCCATCATGGGCAGCATCCAGGCGAGGAAGGCCACCTGGTACGCGGCCGTCACCGCGCTGAAGGCCGCCATCAGGTTCTGATGGCGGGCGCAGAAGGCGCGGCTCGACTCCGGCGTGAACCACCAACCGAAGAGCGTGCAGCCCAGCACATTCGGCACGAGGAAGAGCCAGAAGCCCGGCCAGCCGTGCAGACGCAGCATGAGGAAGGGCAGGAAGGTCCCGATGCACCAGGTCCAGCTGCTGGCGCAGAAGAGTCCCCAGCCGAGATCGCGAAGGAAGCGTTGCATACCGTGATCAGTCCGCACCGATGGTGTCGGGGCCTGTGCCGGCGGTGCGCCGGTACTTGCCGTCGCCGTCCTTCTCGAACTTGGCGAACCCAAGCCGCTTGAGGTTGCTGTCGCCGAAGCGCTGCGTGTCGCTGTTGGTCGTGAACTGGGGCGGCACGGGAACCCGTCGCACAGGCAGCCCTGACTCCGGGTGGTGCTCGAGCGCCGGTTCGCTCATGCGCTGGAAGACCTCGAAGTGCTCGCCGTCGGAGCCGTCGGGCATCACGACTGCGTAGAGGTAGGTGGGCATGCGCGTGATCCTACGCGTTCACTCCAGATCCGCACCGCACCAGGAGCGCAGCCGATCCATCGCCACGCGGACATCGCCGGAACGAGCGGCGCCAGCCTCGCGCTCGATCACCAGATCGAGCGGGCGACTGAGATCACGCAGGGCACCGATGAAGGGGAGCCACGGCACAGCACCCGTCCCGACCTGGACCTCCTGGCCCCACGCGCCGGTGCGCGGTGCAGGCAGGGCGTCCTTGATGTGGACCTGCCGGATCCATGGTCCGAGCGTGCGGACGGCGTCCACGGGATCGCCCATGCCGTAGAGGATCATGTTGGCAGGATCGAAGTTCACGCCGATGGCCGGATGGTCGATCTCGCGCAGGGCATCGGCGAGTGTCGCGGCTGACTCCTGGCCGGTCTCGAAGGCCACGGCCACGCCAGCCGCTTGGAAGAGGTCGGCGACCTCGCGCAGGCGCGTGACCATCATGGTCCGCTCGCGTCCGGCTTCGTGGGGGATGAACCCGGCATGGAAGGTCACCAGCCCGATCGACTCGCATCCAGCGAGCGCGGCCACGCTCGCGGCACGCGAACGCGTCGCCGGCCAGGTGGCATCGGGCCGGACCCCGCCCGTGCGGGCGATCGACTCGAGCGTGCTGTAGTCCTCGCCGACGGTGGCCAGCATGCCGCTGGCGATCGACAGGCCGCGCGCGCGCAGCGTGCCGACCGCACCACGCCACGCCGGCGCCTCCATGCAGGGAACCAAGGCCAGCTGCACCCGCGTGAGACCGAGAGGTTCGAGCAGTTCGAGAAGATGCTCGGGGTGCTCAGGGCGCAGGCTCCAACTGCAGGCACCAATGCGGAATCGTGACGGTTCCATGGCTGGACGATGCTACTATTCGCGGCTTCCCGTCCCCGGCCCACCATCGTGACCACCGTACCCACCAACCAGTCCATCACCCAAGCACCGCGCTCGTGGTTCGAGCGGTTCGAGTCGTGGTTGAGTCGGATGAGCACGAAGAACAACTTCTGGCACCGCCTCTGCTCGATGGTGTGGCTGCCGTACGCCTTCACCAGTGGCATCAGCATGAAGCGCCTCGACAAGGATCGCTTCACGGCCGTGCTGCCCTTCAGCCGCGTGAATCGAAACTGGTACAACGCGATGGCCGGGGCAGCGCTCCTGGGCAACAGCGAGGTGGCCGGCGGCATGTACCTCTTCGGCGAATGCGGGGGGGACTATGTGGTGGTCTGCAAGGAGATGAAGTACCGATTCCTGCGTCCGTGCCTGGGGCCAGCGGTCTACCGTGTGGTGACCAGCGACGACGTGAAGGCCTTGATCACGGCGGGCGGCGAGTTCAACGTCAACCTCGTGATGGAGGTGGCGCAGCTCGTGGGCGGCAAGGATGGCGACCGCAAGGTCGGGGAGTGCGACATCACGTTCCATTGCACGCCCAAGGCGATGATCAAGGCCAAGGCCGGCCGCCTGAAGGCCCTCGAAGCCGCCCGCCCGTCGCGCGATGCCGGCGCATCGGCCTGAGCCGGTCCGCGTGACCTCCTGGGTCGCGCTCCGTACGATCCTGACGTGCATCCCCGCATCGTCGAACTCCGTGAGTTGCTGCACCGGGCCAACGCGGCCTACTACGTCGATGACGCGCCGTTCATGTCCGACGGCGAGTACGACCGGCTGCTGGCCGAGCTTGCCACGCTCGAGGCCGAGCACGGCTGCGACGATCCGAACAGCCCGACCAAGAGACTCGGTGATTCCACTACAGGTTTCGCCAAGGTCGCGCACGCGGTGCCGATGCTCTCGATCGAGAACACCTACACACTTGAGACTTTCAACGCCTGGCATGCGCGATGTGCAGTGCTCCTTGGGACCGAACCCGTGCTCGTGTGCGAACCCAAAGTCGATGGCCTGGCAATCAGCCTCCGATACGAAGATGGCGCGTTGGTCCAGGCCGCGACGCGCGGCGATGGTGAGCACGGCGACGAGGTCACCGCCAACGCTCGCGCGGTCCGCGCCATTCCTACGAAACTTCGCGGAGCATTCCCGTCGGTCCTTGAAGTTCGCGGCGAGATCTTCATGCCCAATGAGAGTTTCGAGCGGATCAACGCCGAACGCGAGCAGGCGGGTGAGGAACTCTTCGCCAATGCCCGCAACGCCACATCGGGCACGCTGAAGAACCGCGACCCAAAGTTGGTGGCATCGCGGGGGCTGTCGTTCGTCGCGCACGGTCGCGGCGCATGCGAAGGGGATCCATCGCGCGGACACTGGGAGTTCCTTGCGAATCTCCGGGCGTGGGGCGTTCCCACGAATGATGATGCATCACGCTGCGCGAGCGCCGAGGAAGCGCGAGCACACATCGAGTCCTTCAAGGATCGTCGTGCAGCAATGCCGTACGGCGTCGATGGCATGGTGGTCCGCGTCGACGCGTTCGCGCAGCAGGCCGAGCTCGGCGCTGCCAGCAAGGCGCCGCGTTGGATCATCGCCTTCAAGTACCCGGCCGAGCGTCGCGAAACCCAACTCTTGCGCGTGGACTGGCAGGTCGGCAAGGGCGGCACGCTCACGCCGCGCGCGACGATGAAACCAGTGTTCGTCGCGGGCACCACCGTGAGCCACGCCACGCTCCACAACATCGACGAGATCCGCCGCAAGGACCTGCGGATCGGTGATGTGGTGCTGGTGGAGAAGGCCGGCGAGGTCATCCCGCAGGTCGTCGAGTCGCTCCACGAACGGCGCGACGGTTCCGAGCGGACCATTGATCCCCCGACCGTGTGTCCATCGTGCGGCGGTGCAGTCGAGCAGGAGGGCCCGAAGCTCTATTGCGTGAATGCGGCGTGCCCCGCACAGTTTCGCGAGCGGCTCAAGTGGTTCGTGGGCCGCGACCAGATGGACATCGATGGGCTCGGCGACAAGATCATCGATCAATTGGTCGAAGCGGGACTGGTGGAGCACTTCGCAGATGTGTTTGCGCTCAATCCCGTGAGCCTTGCTGCGCTCGAAAAGTCCGACACGGCAGGGCAGGGCAAGGTGCGCAAGGACGGTTCCTTGGCCGAGGCAGCTCGGATCGGTGCGAAGACCGCCGAGCGCATCGTGCGAAGTGCCGATGCCGCTCGCGGTCGCGGACTGCAGCGACTGCTTGCCTCACTTGGCGTGCGGCACCTGGGTGAGGCCGCCAGCAAGACGCTCGCTCGCGCGTTTCCCGATGTTGACGCCGTGCTCCGCGCGGACGTTGCAACGCTCGAAGCGCTGCCGGACTTTGGAACCATCACCGCCGAGAGCCTGGTCCGCGATTTCGCGGCACCAACCCTCCGCGACGAGATCGAGCGATTGCGCGCCGCGGGCGTGGACCTGAGCAGCCAGAGTCACCGCCCGGATGGCGCCGGTGCTGGCGGGCCGCTCGCGGGCAAAGTCGTCGTGCTCACCGGTGAACTGCCCGGCTGGGATCGGCGCGCCCTCACGGCGGCCCTCGAGTCCCTTGGTGCCAAAGTCTCCGGCAGCGTCTCGAAGAAGACCGACCTGGTCATCGCTGGCTCTGCCGCCGGCAGCAAGCTCGTCAAGGCACGCGAACTCGGCGTGCAGGTCTGGGAAGGCGACGACGCACTGCGCGAACTCGCCGCGCTCGGTGCCGTGATCAGGGCGTAGGAGCCTCGCGTTGATCGGCATTGCCGGGCGGGAGTTGCGTTACACCGAGTTGTGGTGCACCGCGGAGCGCACCCAGCATCATGTCCCGCCCGTCGACCTCCTTGGTCGTGACGGCACGATCGCGATCGATCTGGGCGACCCACCAGTGCATGGTGTCATCGCGCGTTTCGACCTCGAGCCCGATGAGCACGCCGCCGTCGTACACGAGCGGTCCCCAGACATTGCGCCAGCGGCCGTCGATGCCCAGCGTGAGTCGTTCCTGGTCGCCGTCAGGCATCGAGTGCAGCAGTTCCCAGCGCACGGGCTCGGGCGTCGTGCCGTGACCGATCACCCTGAAGTGATAGTCATCGCCCATCCACTCGAAGGCCGGGAAGTTCACGGTTTGGCGGCCGGGGAGCAGGCTGCCGCCCAGGTACCACGCCAGCGCTGCAGCGAGCAGCACGAAGATCACGATGTTGATGAGGAGGGCGCGAAGGCCCAGGGTGAGTTGCCAGAGCGGACTCGACATCGGCGAAGGGTACCGTCAGAGGGTGAGTCGGCCGTTCCACAGCATCCAGCCGACGAGTGCAGCCAGGAGGAGGCGCCAAAGCCCGCACCAGAGGAGTCCGCCGCGTCCGATGAACGCCACGAACCACGAGATGGCGAAGGCCGCGCTCACCGCGGCGACGATGATGCCGACGGCGACCGGCATGATGCCGCCCAGCAGCTCGATGCCGCCGTCCTGCTGAAGCAGCTTCATCAGTTTGTACGCGCAGGCGGCGCCGAGTGTGGGCAGGCCGAGCAGGAAACTGAACTCCGCTGCTGCGCGGGGTCGAAGCCCGACGGTCAGTCCGCCCAGGATCGACATCATCGAGCGGCTCGTCCCCGGCCACATCGCCACGCACTGCATGAGCCCGATGAGGACGCTCTGCACGACCGTGAGCGAACTGCCATCGACTTCCGTTCCCCGTTCATCGGCGGCCCGCCCGCGAACCCACCCATTCAGGAGCACGAGCACGACGCCGCCGATCGCCAAGGCCAGCACGACCGGCAGCGGCTTGAACAGCCGTGCTTCGAGCCAGTCACTGAGCAACAGCCCGAAGATGGCTGCCGGGATGAACGCCGCCACGAGATTGCGCAGGAGTCGGAGTGCCTGCCGATGGTCGGATGCCTTGCGGACGAGGCCAGTCACGGCAAAGCACGCATGCGCCATGCCGCGCACCTTGCTCCAGTAGAGACCTGCCACGGCGAGGATCGCGCCGCCCTGGATCACGATCGAGAAGGCATCGACCGCCCGGCGCAGCTCCTCGTCAGAGCGCAGGCCGAGCCACTGCGCCGTCAACACGAGGTGGCCGGTGGAACTCACCGGCAGATACTCGGTGATTCCTTCGACCAACCCAAGGATCACCGCATCGAGCAGTGTCATGGGCGGCTCTCCTGGGCGAGCCAAGGCATCATGGCGCGCACGGTACGCCCTGCTTGCTCCAGTGTCATGGCCGCCGCCTGGGTCTGGCCCTCGCGCAGGCGCCTGCCGCCGTTGAGCTGGTCAGCCATGAGCGCGGCGAAGAATCGACCGTCACGCACCCGCTCAAGCAGGTCCTTCATGGCCTCGCGCGTGCGATCGTCGACGACCACTGGACCGGCCTCATCGATCCCGAACGCAGCCGTTGGCGAGACGCGCTCCCGCATCCCGGCGATGCCGTGCTCGTAGACCAGGTCGGCGACCTGCTTGAGTTCATGGATGCACTCGATGTAAGCGATCTCGGGGGGGTAACCGGCCGCCACGAGTGCGTCGTAGGCAGCCTGCATCAGGTGCACCATGCCACCGCACAGGACCGCCTGCTCGCCGAACAGATCGGTTTCCGCCTCGACGGCTGAGGTCGACTCGATCACGCCTGAACGGCCGCACCCGATGCCGGCAGCCCATGCCAACGCCAGTGCGCGGGTCCGCTTGGGATCGGCACCGGCTGCATGGACGGCCATGAGCGCAGGGATGCCCTGTCCCATCGTGAACCGCTTCCGCAGGGTGCTGCCCGGCCCCTTCGGCGCCACCATCACGATGCCGCGTGCCGGGGCTGCCGCCACCAGCCCGTAGCGAAGGGGTGCGCCGCAGACGAATCCAGCCACGGCGTCTGCGCGCATCGCCGGCTCCACCGTGGCCCACACATCACCCGCCACATGATCGGGTACGCAGAGCGCGACCAGTGCGGCCAACGATGCGGCCTCGGCGGTATCGAACTCCTCGAATCTCTCGCTGCGCGCCGCTGCGCGGGCCGTCGATCCGGACCGGCCCCCGACCACGACCCGGATGCCGCTGTCGCGCAGATTGAGTGCGTGCGCCCGGCCTTGGTTGCCGAAGCCGACGATGGCGACGGTCTGGCCGTGCAACGCTTCCAACCACAGTCCAGCGGAATCCTGGAGAACTTGGCACTCGGGACGACCCATGGCAGCCCACAGAACATAGCCGTGGAGCCACGATTGGGTTGGAGGTGGGGGAAACCATGGCAAGATCAGAAGGGGTACAGCGTTTCACTGCCTGAACCCTTCAAGCCCGTCGACCGTGCCAACCGATAACGACCCCATGACCGCTCTCGCCGAACAACGACTCTCCGAACGCTACGGGGTGAACGCCCCGTACACGGCTGTCCGCGTTGGGGCTGCTGGCGGCGCCGGATTCCCGCTCGAAGGCCACGCGTACGACATTTCGGCCACCGGCCTGCGGTTCGAACTCGATGAAGTGATGAAGGTGGGTCAGCCCCTGAGCCTTGAACTGCTCCTCCCCGGTGCCGGCGGATGGGTGCGTCTGGCGGGTCGGGTGGTTCGGCTTTTCGATGAGATCGATGATCCCGGTCCGCGCCGCATGGCGATCCATGTCGACTCGTTTGAGGACGACAGCCATCGAGAGCGGCTCGTGGGTCATCTGGACCGCGGCTACCTGATGTTGGCCTGATCCTTCGGCGAGCGCCCCATGCCATCCAAGCGATCGTCGACAGCGTCCTCCGCAGGGAAGGTGCCCGGTGCCTCGAAGAAGCGTGACGCAGCGCCCAAGACCAGTGCGCCCAAGACCGGCGCGCCCAAGCCCAAGCGCAAGCGCAAGCGCAAGCCTGCGTCTCCCTCGACGGTTGCACCGACCACCCGAAAGCGGTCCGGCAACCCCAAGGCGATTGCCGCAGTGCGAACCAAGGCCGGGCGGCCTGACGAACGCTTCGAGCTGATCGGCCATGAGTTTCGCGATGTGAGGCTGATGCGTCTGGCGCTCACGCACGCTTCAGTGAGCAACACGCGGATGGCCAGCAACGAACGCCTCGAGTTTCTGGGCGATGCCGTGCTGGGACAGATCATCTGCGAACACCTGTACCAACGCTATCCAGCCCGACTGGAGGGGGACCTGACCAAGCTCAAGTCGCACCTGGTCAGCCGAGAGATGTGCGCCCAGTTGGTGCGTGAGGCAGGCTTCCATCGCCTGATGTCGATCGGCAAGGGCATGATCAGCCCTGAGCAGTTGCCCAAGAGCGTGCTGGCGGGGCTCTTCGAGAGCCTGGTCGGCGCGATCTTCCTCGATGGTGGCATCCAGCCGGCCCGGGCCTTTGTGCTGCGTCACCTCGAGCCGCACATCGAGCGCACGCTGCAATTGGGTCACCAGGAGAACTTCAAGAGCGTGCTGCAGCAGTTGGCGCAGCAGGCCGGCCTGGGCTCGCCGACCTATGTGGTCCTGTCGGAGCGCGGCCCGGATCACGAGAAGAACTTCGAGATCCGCGCACAGATCGGCGATCGCAACTTCACCAGTTGCTGGGGCATGAGCAAGAAGGCTGCCGAGCAGGGTGCCGCGCTGCATGCGCTGCGTGAACTCGCATTCGTCATCGACGGCCCGACCGGGCCGCAGGTGCAGGCACTTCAGGCGGCTGAATCCAGGATGCCCTGAGCGATCTCCGTCGGGTTTCGCGTGTCCGTGGCCACCACGGCATCGGCCAGCCGCTCGAAGGCCGCCCAGCGTCGCGCGCGGACGGCAGCCACTTCCTGATCCGGAAGAGCGCCCGTGAGGCTCGGTCTGGTTCCGGGCGCTTGGCGGATGCGTCCAGCCAGCACCTCATCGGGCGCGTCGAGCAGGATCACGGTCCAACCACCTGTCCGCGCGGATTCCAGCACGGCCTCCGCGCCTGGAGCCATCGGCGTCCCGCCGCCGAGAGCGATCACCGTGAGTGAAGCGGGCTTGAGCGCATCGCGGAGTGTCGTGGCCTCAAGGGCTCGGTAGGCCGCTTCGCCGAGTGCCACGAACGCATCATGCGCCGACCGGAATCCCGCGGCCCCGGCCACGGCATCGTCAAGATCCAGGAAGGTCCCGCCCGACAGCCGTGCGATCTCTCGACCGACCGACGACTTGCCAGTGGCTCGAAGGCCGATCAGGATGATGCGTTGCATGCGTTCATCCGGCGCAGTGCGCCTGGCATGCGGGCAGGTCCGCGGGCGCTCAGCGCACGCGGATCGCGCGTCCCAGACGACGCTTGCGGTTGATGATCTTCCGGCCCTTGCGCGTGCTCATGCGGCTGCGGAAACCGACCGAGCGGACCTTCTTCGTACGGCTGACCTTGTGGGGGAAGTGCATGGAGATCTCGGTGGTTGGCCCGACGGGGCGAGCCGCGCAGGCTAACGGGGCTCTCGGTGCGGGGCAAGCGACTCATGGCGTCCCGGCTGTGGTTATCAGAAAGCAGGCTGCATTGGGGGTACCCGGTCCACGCTCCCCACGCTTCAGGTGGCCGCATGACGGGACAACTGGCCTTCGACCAGGAAGATGACCTCGGTGGCGATCGATGCCGCAAGGTCGGCGATCCGCTCGAAGCGCTGGGCCATGGCCATGATCTCCAGATCCGCCTCGACCCACTCCGGGTGGCTGGGCATCTGCTGCCGCGCCCACAGGAGGATGGCCTTGTTGATGTCATCGACCCGTCGGTCGCTGTTGCGCACATGGCGGCCGAGCGTGGCGTCCTCGTTCCCCAGCGCCACCAGCACATCGGTGAGCATGGTGCGGGCGGCAAAGGCGATGTCGATCAGGTCGCCCGGCAAGTCGTCGTGCTCGATCTCGGAAAGCCGAAGGATGCGCTTGGAGATGCCGCGCGCCATGTCGGCCATGCGCTCAAAGTCCGTGTTGATGCGCATGACCGCCAGGACCAGCCGCAGGTCACCGGCGACCGGGTGGGCCAGCGCGAGCAGGCGCATCGCGTGCTCCTCGATCATCGTCTCCATGCGGTCGATCTCGTCGTCGCCTTCGCGGACTTCGTGGGCGGCATCGAGGTCGTTCTCGACCAAGGCCTCGATCACGCGCGTCAGGCGCCGCTCGACCATGGCACCCATGGTGAGCAGGTCGCGTCGCAGGCTGGTGAGTTCGCTTTGCAGTTCGATCGGCATGTGGTCCCTCCTGGTCTCAGCCGAAGCGGCCGGTGACGTAGTCCTCGGTCTGCTTGGATCGTGGGTTGGTGAACAGCGTTTCGGTCTGGCCCGCCTCGATGAGCGCGCCCTCGAAGAAGAAGGCCGTCTGGTCGCTGATGCGGGAGGCCTGCTGCATGTTGTGCGTGACGATGACGATCGTGTAGTCGGTGCGCAACTGGCGAATCAGGTTCTCGACGCTCGCGGTCGACTTGGGATCGAGCGCGGAGCACGGTTCGTCCATCAACAGGACTTCGGGTCCGCCGGCGATGGCGCGGGCGATGCACAGTCTCTGCTGCTGCCCGCCCGAGAGGCCGAGCGCGCTCGCGTGCAGTCGGTCCTTCACCTCGTTCCAGAGCGCCGCCGAGCGCAGGCTCCGTTCGACCAGATCCTCAAGATCCGCTCGACTGTGCTTCCAGTGCAGGCGGGGTCCGAACGCCACATTGTCGAAGATCGACTTCGGGAAGGGATTGGGGCGCTGGAACACCATGCCCACGCGCCGCCGCAGGTCGACGACATCCACCGAACGGGCCAGGATGTCCTCGCCATCGAGCGTGAGTGTGCCGCTGGCCCGCGCGCCGACGATCGTGTCGTTCATGCGGTTCATCCAGCGCAGGAAGGTGCTCTTGCCGCAGCCGCTGGGACCGATGAACGCCGTGACTTGGTGGCGCGGGATGTCGAGCGAGATCCCCTTGAGCGCCTGGAACGAGCCATAGAAGCCATCGAAGCCCACTGCCTGGATCGAGATGGGTTCCCGGGTGCCGGGCATGGTCGCGGCAACCGTGGTCGGGTTGGTCTCGCTGGCGGACATGGTGGTCATTGGAATGGAGTCTGGAGCCGCTGGCGCACGAGGATCGCGAGTGCGTTGAAGGACATGAGCACCGCAAGCTGCACGATGATCGCCGCCGCCGCGATCTCCTGGAACGACGCCTTGGCGCGTCCGGCCCAGTTGAAGATCTGCATGGGCAAGACCGTGAACTCGGACATCAGGTTA
>Ga0194132_10000822_pt1 | contig 63027 bp, 66 predicted proteins | sample TA2KigOf80mmetaG_FD_148612 | JGI IMG/M metagenome (GOLD analysis project Ga0194132, IMG submission 148612) | Freshwater microbial communities from Lake Tanganyika, Tanzania - TA2015054 Kigoma Offshore 80m | ecosystem: Environmental > Aquatic > Freshwater > Lake | place: Tanzania: Lake...
CCGGCGATGGGGTTGGGATTTTCGCCGTTAGCGCCAACAATCCGGTCCTGAATGGCCTGCACGCTCGCATCCAACTCCTGGAGGTTGCTGAAGCCAAAGTCCATAAAGAAGGACGCGGTGGCGGCATTGCCGGAGCTGTCCAGGATCTGGACGTCGTGGGGGCCTTCACTGGCGATGGGGATGAAGATGCGGCTGGAGAAGACGCCGTCCTTCTGAGTGCGGCCGTTAGATATGACCACACCATCCACCAGCACAAAGTAGTCCCGGTTGGCCTGGAAGTTGAAACCCTGAATAATCACGTCCTTGCCGCCGGCGCCCGAGGGGGGCGATAGGAAGATGGATGGGCTAGGCATGAGACGCTGCCGCGCGAAGGCGATTTTCTGGTTGGAGGGGCCAAATTCGCCCAGGCGGGCGTCCGCCCAGACCATATAGACGTCCTCGTCAGTGGCGCGCATGGCGAAGTAGTCGCCGATGAAAAGGCCGCGTGGGAAGGCGCGGCTGGGATTAGAGGCAAAGTCCGACACCCTAGAATTGACATTCCAAGTCTCGCCGCGATTGGTTGAGGAGGTGTAGTAGATGTGGTAGCTGGCCTCGCGGCGGTCGTCGCGCATATCGCCCCACATGACATGGAGGTCACCGTTGGGGCTGACGGCGATTTCCGGGAAGAATTGCACTCTGCCGCTCTTATCGTCATTGACGACGGCGCGGCGGCTCCAGGTCGCGCCCTTGTCGGTGGACTTGAGGAAGTAGACCTCGCCATCGTCCTCCGGGTTCTCGGACGGGACGCCGGTGAAGACGATATACACCTCGCCGGCGGGGCCAACGTCGATTCTGGGGAAGACGGTGCCCCAGTAACGGAAGAAGGAGTTGCGGGTGAGGAAACCCGGCTCCAGGAAAAAGGAGGCGCGGACGGGGCGGTTGAAGCCCCTGCCGCCGTCGTTGGAGGTGGCGACGTAGATTTCCGCCAGGCCTTCGAAGGGGCCGTCGGCGGTAGTGTCGACCCAGGCGACGTGGACCGTACCATCGGGCGCGACTGCGGGTCGGCTGCCCTGGACGATGCGGCGGGTAGCGTCGGTGACCTCGGCGGCGGGTGTGAGCATCTGGCCGGCGGGGGTGAAGTAGGAGACCACGGGGCTTACTTCCACCGGCTGGGTCCAGGTGATGCCGCCGTCCCGGGAGGAGACCATTTCGATAACCGTCTCCAGGATGGGCGCGCCCAGGAAGGGAAGCTCGTCTATCCAGAAGACCTGCCAGGTGGAGATAAAGTTGGTGTAGGTGATGTAAATTACGTCTCTGTTCGGGTCCTTGCGGTCCGGCCCGACGGCCATCCAGGGCTTGTCCAGGAATCCGAAGGAGATGAAACCGCGGACTCGCGGGTCGTCGGGGGCGGAGGTGAGGCGGGTGCGTATGGACGCGGAGGCCGCGGCGATGGGGTCTTGCCAGTTGAGGCCGCCGTCGTCGGTGCGGGAGATGGAGATGCGGGAGATTTCGGACTGGCCCACCAGGGGGCCGATGACGAACTCCTCTACGTCAACAGAGATGTACCCGTAATAGGCCTTGCCATTGCGGTCGAACTCAATGATGGGGTCGCCGGCGGAGGCCAGGTCGGAGCGGGGATATTTAACCCTGGCGGGGCCTTCCCAGGTGGCGCCGCCGTCTATGGAAACGTAGGAGCTGAGGCTGGGGAAGCCGTAGTCGATCATGCCGGCGATGATGTGGTCCGGGTCTTTGGGGTTGACGGCCAGGTGGGGCTCGGTCTGGAAGGGGAGGTCGCCGAAGTCTTCGGATATGAGGACGTTGCGGCTGAACTTGGCGGAGGGGTCTCGGTAGGGGACCAGGGCCGCGCCTCCGCCGCCCTGAGCGCTGCCGGAGCCGACGCCGCTTAGAGCCTCTTTTCGGTCAAAAGACGAGAGGGCGGGGTCCTGGCCGCTGGCTACCAGCCAGGAGCGGCCTGAGAGCATCTGCGAGAAGGGCTGGATGTGAGACTTGAATTGGGGCATGAACTGTATCTGTTCTTCTTCTGCGCGGGCGCTGGAGGACTGGGTCATGAAGGCGCCCGTCAGGACAATCAGGGCGAGTATCAGGAGAAATGGTCTCATAGCCAACATCCAGACCTCATAGATTTTTACTTAGAGACGGGGAATTACACGTTCGTGATAAGATGTTCAAGCTCCAATGATGGCTGCCTGATTGGAAGATTAGAATAGCCAGTCTTGCGAGTATGGACAATACCTAGTCTAAATAGGGCTGGCGCGCAATCCTAATCTGAGTGCAGGGGAGTATAACATAGACCGTTGCTTACGCAAGTTTCTTCACAATTGGCTGGCGATGTCAGGGCGCGATAAGGATTGAGAAGAACTAACTGGATAAGGAGAACCGGGATGAGGGCAGTTTTATGGCCGCCGCTCGTTTTAGCGATAGGCCTGTTATTTTTCGCGACGGCCTGCACAGGCTCATCATCAAGCCCCACGCCTTTGGCCACTATGACGGCGACACCAACTCCCGTCAGCGCCGCCACGTCCACTCCAGTCCCTTCGCCGACAGCTACGCCTGTAGCATCACCCACCGCCACGCCTACGCCGACGCGTGGGGCGACGCAGCACCCCGCGGGCGCATTTGCCACCTTCAGCAGCGACATGTGGGGTTTTACTATGGACTACCCCTCCGGATGGGAGGTGATAGAGACAGGGGACGCGGCGCCGCTGGCGGTCATTCGAGAGCCTGGCGGATTCTCGGAGATATCGTTGAACGTGTTCTACCAGGCGGAGCGGTTTTCGCCCGCGGACGCCGCCGACGTGCTGATGCCGCAATTGCTGTCCTTGCCGGCGTTCAGGCTGATTTCAGAAGGGGACGTGAACCTAGCCGGCGGGGCTAAAGGGCGGCGGATTGAGTTTCGGATGCAGGTAGGGGAGTCGCTGGCAAAAGGGGTGGTGATGCTAGCGGTGCGGGGATCGCAGAACATGCTGGCGAGGGCGATTCTGAAGCTGGACGACCCAGCGGAGAAGCAGGCGCTGCTGGTGGACAGCATGCTGAGCCTGAAATTCCAGGAAGCCCGGCCTTTCGGGATACCTCGCAACCAGGCCCTGACGCTGTACCAGGACACGGGGCCGGTGACGCTGGACCCGGCCATTGCCCAGGAAAGCACGTCGATTAATTACATAACGCAGATTTTTGGCGGCCTGGTGAGCTTCGACAAGGACCAGAAGCTGACGCCGGACCTGGCGGAAAAATATGAGGTGTCGCCGGACGGCAAGGTGTTCACTTTCACTCTCAGGTCTAACGCCCGGTTCAATAATGGAAAGCAGGTCACGGCCGGCGACGTGAAGTATTCGTGGGAAAGGGCGGCGGATCCGGATACCCGGTCGCCGACGGCGCGCACGTATCTGGGGGATGTTATAGGCGTGAAGGAGATGCTGGCGGGGCAGGCGTCGGAGATATCGGGAGTGAAGGCGGTAAATGATAGAACCCTTGAGGTCACTATAGACAGCCCCAAGGGTTATTTTCTGTCCAAGCTGACCCATACGGCAGCTTACGTGGTAGACAAGGATAACGTGGCCCAGGACTCAGAGCTGTCGCCGTGGTGGGCGGAGCCGGCGGGGACCGGCCCCTTCAGGATACGGGCGTGGAGCCCGCTGGAGGCCATGGCGATGGAGCGGAACCCAATGTACCACCTATCGCCGGCTAAAGTCCCGTATGTGGTCTTTCGCTTCTATGGCGGCATACCGTCGCTGATGTACGAGGATGGGGAGATTGACCTGGCCCTGGTGGGCGGGGACGCGCTGTCGCAGATTCAGACGGGGCCTCAGGCGAAAGAGGTGCAGGAGGTCGAGGAACTTAGCGTGTTCTACATTGGCATCAATGTCAACAAAGCGCCCTTTGACGACATAAATGTGCGCAAGGCCTTCTACATTGTCATCGACAAGCAGAAGCTGATCAATGAAGTGCTGCAGGGAGTGGAACTGGCGGCCCACGGGTACATGCCACCAGGCCTGCCCGGACATAACCAGTCGCTGCCGGCGGCGGCGTTTAATCCGGAAGAGGCCAGAAAGCTTTTGGCGTCGTCCAAGTATGGAGGCGGGGCAGGTTTGCCAGACGTGGTATTTACCGCGCCGGGCGTTACTGGGCCGGACACGCTGACGCTGGCGCTGCTGGATATGTGGCGCGCCAACCTGGGCGTGCGGGTGCAGGTGCGACTGGTGGACCCGAACATCTACTACTATGTGATCCAGCAGAACGTGGACCATCTGTATAACTACGGCTGGATAGCGGACTATCCGGACCCGCAGAACTTCCTGGACGTGCTTTTCCACAGCGGCGAGGAGAATAACGTCGGCGGCTATGCCAATGCCAGCGTGGACACGCTGCTGGATAAGCTGCGCACCGAGACAGACAACGAGTCGAGGCTGCGGCAGTACCAGGAGGTGGAGAAGATGCTGCTGAACGACTTGGCAGGGATGCCGCTTTACTTTGGACGGTCGTTTTACCTGGTGAAGCCTTACGTGCTGGGGTTCACGAAGAATGCCCAGGGGATGCTGGACCTGAAGCTGGTGGAACTGGGGAGGGTCTAGAAATAAAAAAGTGGTCGGGGCGATTGGACTTGAACCAACGACCCCCTGCACCCCATGCAGGTGCGCTACCATACTGCGCCACGCCCCGACGAGACCTGAGTATAGCACAGGCCGTGCCTGGTAACAAACTTGCATTGCGCCTGTCGGACTTGAACCAACGACCCCCTGCACTCCATACAGTCGCCCTCGATGGGAATGGGCCGCGGCATCTGCTAGAGTGGACAGATGAACACAATTCCTGAACCAGCATCAATACAACTGAACTCCAGCAGCATTGTCTTTAAATGGAAAGACGGCCACGAGAGCGTATTCGGGCACCGCTTCCTGCGCCTGCGATGTCCGTGCGCGCAGTGCGTGGAGGAGTGGACGGGCCGTCCTCTGTTGAATCCGGACAAGGTGCCGCAGGACATGCGCGCACTGGACTCGATACCCGTGGGGAGCTACGCAGTGCAGTTCCTGTGGAGCGATACGCATTACACAGGCATCTACACGTTCAAGTCGCTGAGAGCGTGGTGTCCCTGTGAGGTATGCGTCGCGGAAGCGGAAAGCAAGGCGTCCTGAACGGCCGTGGGGTTCTCAGAGCAGCTAAGGGTCGAATCGGCGCCTATCTGGAATAGAATTTTCCGACATCCATTCCTGAGCGAGATTAGAAGCGGAAAGCTGCCGGTAGAGAAATTCCGGTATTTCCTGATTCAGGACTACCTGTACCTGGAGGGCTTTGGGCGGGCGGTGGCGCTGGCGCTGTCTAAGGCGCCGTCGGAGTCGCTGGAGGGGTTGTCCAGAAGGGTGACGACGCCGATGGAGAGGCCGCTGCATCGAAAGCTTATGCCGCTGGCGGGGGTGTCGCTGGAGGAGGCGGCCCGGGCCAAGCCGTCGCCGACATGCCTGGCTTACGTCAATCACCTGCTGCGGTGCGCGACGGAGGGGAGTTTAGGAGTGGCGGCGTCAGCGCTGCTGCCGTGCCCGTGGACATACCATTTGCTGGGTGAGCATGTGGGGAGGGTGGAGTATCCCGTGTACGGACCATGGTCGGAGATATACGCCGGCGGATTTCTGGAGGAGAGCGTGAAGGCATGGCGGGGGTTTGTGGACGGGTCGGCGGAGGAGGCGTCGGAGGAGGAGCTGGAGGCGATGCGGCGGGCGTTTATGGTGAGCAGCCGGTACGAGTACATGTTCTGGGACATGGCGTATGGCATGGAGGAGTGGGCAACATAGGGCAACCTTTGTTGTATCCCATTGACCACTAATCTAAAATAGTAATGCTGCGTCCCAGTAGCTCAGGTGGATAGAGCGGCTGCCTTCTAAGCAGTAGGTCGCGGGTTCGAATCCTGCCTGGGACGCCATTTTTATTGGTATAGGAAGCCTGGTGGGCTACCAGAAAGGGGATTGAAGAGCGCAAAGCGCTCTTTGGAGTCTTTATGAGTAGCCTTAAATTAGATTTCAATCTCAAGCACCCTGAAATAGAAATCCAACCGTCAGCAGAGTCCGGGGACATACTGGGTCTTGAAGCCCAATTGGGTATAGAACTACCTCCCTCCTATAAAGAATTTGTAACTAAATACTCCAATGGCCTCTTTGTGGATATTGGTAATGCATTGACTCTTTTCCCATTATTTCCAAATAAGTTCGAGGAAAATCAAGACTTCACTTTATCAGGTAGCAAGAAACTTTTCGCAGAGATTGAGGAGGTTGGCTCTGAAGGTTTTTTGCCATTTGGAATGAATGGCGTTGACTTCGAAACCTGGGCCTTTTATACGAGTGTCCGATTTAATGATGGAGAGTATCCTATCATCCTTCTTCTCCCGGGAGCGTGCTTACTGCCAAGATTTACATCCTTCCTAGGCTTTCTAAACTTCACAGTTAACTGGTTGATACTAACCGACCTTGATAAAAAAGAAGACTTCTACTCCAAGAAATGGAAAGAATTATATAAGAAATACGATCCTAGAATGAAGCCTATACCAGTGGATGAGGATTATGAGAACTGTGCCAGTGTCTCGATTTTAGCTCGAAAGATGAGGGAGTTAGTGAACATCAAGTAGAACTGACTTTATCTACTTGCGCCCCTTCCGCGCCCGCTCCGCCACCTTCCGCACCTCCTGCGCCCGCTCCATCCCCGCCACCAACGACGACTCCTCGGTTTCAATCACCACCACACCTTCCAGCCCCACCAGCGCCACCCTTCCACCGCCTCGGTTTAACACCAATGAGTCCTTGACCCCTTCTAGCACCACGTCGCCCTCCACGGCATTGCCGTTGGTGTCTTTGTCCCGCGCTTCCCAGACGGCCTGCCAGGAACCCAGGTCGCTCCAGCCGACATCCAAGGGGACGACGGCGCAGGGGGCGCCGTTGCACTTGGGCGCCTTCTCCATGACGGCGTAGTCGATGGAGTCGCTGGGGCAGGCGGAGAAGGCGGGTTCGTGGGGGCGGAAGAGGGCGGCACGGCGGCGGCCGTTGTCGACGGCCTGGCGGCAGGCGGCGAGGATGTCTGGGCGGTGGCGTTGGATTTCGGCCAGCCAGGTGGATGAGGCCATGAAGAAGATGCCACTGTTCCAGAGGTACTTGCCAGAGTTTACATAACTCTCAGCAGTTGGCAGGTCAGGTTTTTCGACAAAGGACGACAGATTGAGGGCGTCATCAGTATCTTTGGAGAGGGGCTTACCTTTAAGGATGTAGCCGTAGCCGGTGTTGGGGCCAGTGGGGACGATGCCGAAGGTGACGAGGTGGCCGGAAGCTGCGAGACTTGCGCCTACCTTAACCGCTCGCTGGAAGGCCTTTGTGTCCTTGATGACATGGTCGGCGGGCATGACGAGGAGCGAGTCGTCGGGGTCGGACAGCAGGGCCGCGAGGGTAAGGGCAGGGGCGGTGTTTCGGCCCATAGGCTCCAGTGCCACCAGGCATGGCCGGACGCCGACATCGCGGGCCTGGTCCAGGGCCAGGGCGCGGTGCCGTCGGTTGCAGACGATGATAGGGGCATTGACGCCTCGCAGGCCGCGAAGCCGGAGCAGGGTCTGTTGATAGAGGGTGCGGCGTCCGACGAGGGGTATGAACTGCTTGGGACGCGCTTGTGTGGAGAGGGGCCACAGGCGGGTGCCGGCGCCGCCGCAGAGGACTACGGGCTGCAGGGCCATGTTAACCTCAAGGGTATGCTTGGCCGATTATAGGCACGCCTGGCTACCTTGTAAAACGAAAAAAGTTTCATTAAAGTTGTGTGTTGAGACGGACGGAAGACACCTTAGACGGCGTCGAGAAGAAAACGGGCGTCTGCAATTACGCAGGAGGTCTAAATGGCCAGCTATCGAGTTATCTCGTCGGACTCACATATAATCGAGCCGCCAAACCTGTGGACGGACCGCATGGACAAGAAGAAGTGGGGCAGCCAGATACCCCACATGATTAAGGGCGGCGACGTCGACTGGTGGGAGATGGGGAAGACGAGGATGGCGACGGTAGGCGCGGTAACCCAGGCCGGGCTGCGCTTCGAGCGGCCCCAGGACATCAAGCAGGAAGGCACCTGGGACGCGGTGCGTCCCGGCGCGTACATCCCCGCCGAGCATATCAAGGACATGGACGTGGACGGGGTGTGGGGCGGGCTGGTGTACCCGTCGACAGGCCTGCCGCTATACGCCCAGGAAGACCCGGTGCTGCTGCGCGATGTGTTTGCCGCCTATAACGACTGGCTGGCGGAGTTCTGCAGCGAGTTCCCGGACCGGCTCAAGGGCATATCTATGATAATGCTGGAGGACGGCGTTCAGGAGGGCATCGAGGAGATGCGCCGCAGCGCCGACATGGGACTGGCGGGCGTCATGATCAGTTCCTTCCCTCGCAAGGGCCAGGCTTACAACGAGCCGATGTACGAGCCTTTCTGGGCGGCGGCGGAAGAGCTGGAGATGCCAGTGGCCCTGCACGTGACCACTAATCGTCCAGGGTGGACGCAGGTTATCAAAGACGGCAAAGCGGTGCAGACGGGCGCCGACCGGGTGCAGCACGACTACTACCCGAGGATGGACCTGTGCCACATGATCTTTTCGGGCGTCTTCGAGCGGTACCCCAACCTCAAAGCCGCCAACGTGGAGCACGAGTTGGGCTGGATACCCTTCTTCATCAAACGCATGGACAGGACATATATCGAGCGGCCCCAGGCGACGCCCCATCGATTCAAGAGTGGGGTGCTGCCCAGCGACTTTATGCGCAACAACGTGTACCACAGTTTCCAGGAGGACGAGATAGGCATCCAGCTCCGCCATTACATCGGTGTCGACAACCTGATGTGGGGCAGCGACTACCCCCACGCCGAGTCTACCTTCCCCAAGTCGCGGGAGATACTGGAGGACATCCTCAAGGGCGTGCCCGAGAAGGAGAAGGCCAAAATCGTCGGGGCTAACGCGGCGAAGCTGTACAAGTACTAGGCTTTAAGACCACGAGACACTACTTGCGGGGCGATGGGGTGAACATCGCCCCGCAGTCTTTTAGGAGGCTGCGATGACCATGACCAATCTATCTGGGAAGATACAGACGGTCCTGGGGCCGATTGACCCCGGCAAGCTGGGCGTCACCATGACCCATGAGCATTTGCTCATCGACTTCCGGTGCGTCTTCGACGAGCCGCAGGAGTCCAGCAAGAAGGCCCTGGCCTACGCGCCGATGCAGATGGAGAACCTGGGCTGGATCCGCTACAACTGGCGCAGCAACCTGGACAACCTTTCGGTTATCGACGAGGCCACGGCCATCGCCGAGGCGCAGCTTTACGCCCGCGCCGGCGGCAATGCCATTGTGGACGCCACCAGCCGCGGCATTGGCCGCGACCCGCTGGCGCTGGCGCGCATCGCACGGGCGACGGGGCTGAACATCGTCATGGGCGCCTGCTACTATGTCGGCGTTACGCATCCTAAAGACATGGCGAAGCGGTCTGTGGAGGAGCTGGCGGAGGAGACGGCGCGGGACGTGGTAGAGGGCGTGGGGGTTACGGGGGTAAGGGCGGGGATCATCGGCGAGATTGGCTGCTCGTGGCCGTGGCAGGAGACGGAACGGAAGGCGGTGCAGGCGGGGGCAATGGCGTCGAAACAGACCGGCGCGCCCATTCTTATCCACCCAGGGCGGCACCCGGACGCGCCCATGGAGATCATGAACGGCTTGCAGCAGTGGGGCGCGAGTCCGCCGCAGGTCATTATTTCGCACATTGAACGGACGATATACGACCTGCCGAGACTGAAGAAGCTGGCCGAGACTGGGTGCTACATCGAGTGGGACCTGTTCGGCCACGAGTGCTCCCACTATCCCTTCGCCGAGACCCACATGCCCAGCGACGCCCAACGCATCGACCAGATTGCGTGGCTGATGGAGCAGGGGTTCGAGAAGCAGATTGTGGTGGCGCAGGATATTTGCACCAAGCACCGGCTGGTGAAGTACGGCGGCCACGGCTACGCCCACATTCTGGAGAACATTGTGCCCCGGTTCCGCCGCACAGGGCTGACGGAGGACCAGATAAACATGGTGCTGGTGGAAAACCCGCGCCGAGTTCTGACTTTCAGGTAGGCTGGACATGGCATCACGCAAAGGCAAAATCCAGACCGTCCTCGGCCCCGTAGAGCCGTTACAGCTAGGCATCACTCTTACCCACGAACATCTGCTGGTGGACTTCCGGTACAGCTTCGTCGAGCCGGAGGACACGGCCCGGAAGGCTATGGCCCACGCGCCGCTGTCCATGGAGAACATTGGCTGGGTGCGGTACAACTGGTCGTCGAACATGTACAACACGCTATTAGATGACGAGCCGCTGGCGGCGAGGGAGTTGGGGTATTTTAAGGCGCGGGGCGGGCGAAGCGTGGTGGATGCGACGAGCGTCGGGATTAAGCGGAACCCTGGCGGGCTGGCGCGGGTCGCTAAAAACACGGGGCTAAATATAATCATGGGCGCGGGTTATTACCTCGCGCCGACGCATCCCAAAGACATGGCGTCGCGGACGGTGGAATCGCTGGCGGCGGAGACAGAGCGGGATGTGCTGGAGGGAGTGGACGGCACCGGGGTTAAGGCGGGGGTTATCGGCGAGGTTGGATGCTCGTGGCCGTGGCATGATAACGAGAGGAAGGCGCTGCGGGCGGCGGCCGCGGCGTCGAAACGGACCGGCGCGCCGCTGATGGTGCACGTGGGGCGGAATGAGGCGGCGCCCTTTGAAATCGCCGCCGAGCTGGAGAAGGCGAGGATGGACCTGTCGCACACGATTTTGTGCCATATCGACCGCACGGTGTTCGACAAGCGAAAGCTGGTGGAACTGGCGAGGACGGGAGCATATCTGGAGTTCGACCTGTTTGGGCATGAGGTATCGGGCTACCCGTTCACGCCGGACAAGTTTATGCCCAGCGACGGCGACAGGGTGGAGCGGGTGAAGCACCTGCTGGATGCGGGGTTTGCGGGACAGGTGCTGCTGGCGCAGGACATCTGCTACAAGCACCGGCTGGTGAAGTACGGGGGACACGGGTACGCGCATATTTTGGAGAACGTGGCGCCGAGAATGAGAAACGCAGGGGTCGGCCAGCCTGAAATCGATACAATGCTGGTAGAGAACCCGGCCAGGGCACTGGCCTTTCGCTAAGCTGCTCTGTTCTCTATACTGGCTAGCCACTAGTCAACGCGAAAACAAAACGCTCCCGGAGGTCCCTTGGAGAAGCCAGCCGTTACCCAGTACCCCGTCAGCAGCTTCATCGCGAGGCGGTGGAGCCCGCGAGCTTTTGACGGCAAGCGCCCGCTGGATAAGAAGACCGTCGGCACGCTCTTCGAGGCGTGCCGGTGGGCGCCGTCCTTTGGAAACCTTCAGCCGTGGCGGTTTGTCGTCGGGCTGAACTTCGACGACACGCACAAGGCTATCTTCGAGACGCTGACCGACGCCAACAAGCGGTGGTGCAAAAACGCGCCGATGCTGTTTATATCTGTGACGCGCCTCACCAAGCCTTCCGACAATACGCCATACAGCCACCCGCAACATGACCTGGGCCTTGGACTGGAAAACCTGTTCTTGCAAGCCGTGGACCTGGGCCTGTGCTGTCACCTCATGGCGGGCTTCTCCGTCGATAAGGCACGGGAGGCCTTTGGCATCCCCGAAGGCTTTCAGCCGATGACGGCAGGTGCGGTGGGTTATCCAGGGCGGCTGGAGGATATGCCGGAAGACTTGCAGAAGCGGGAGATGAACCCTAGAGAGAGAAACCCGCTTAACGCTTTTGTGTTCAGCAGACGGTGGGAGCAGCCTCTGAACCTTGGTTAGTGCATGACTGGTCCGTCCTAATTTTGTGGCGCCGATGCGGGGTTGTTAGCGCGGAGCCTCTTTTCGGCGCGGCGGGCGGCGGGTTCCATACGGAGGGGCCTGGGGAGGGCGCGGCAGGCGACGCGGGCGAGGGATATGTAGGACCGGAAGGCGGCCCTGACAGGCGGGTTCCACTTGAAGCCGTAGGCGTCGCGCAGCTTCGGGGGGAGGAAGCCTGCGGCGAGGACGTATATGGAGGGCGCAGCCAGCCAGGAGTACCAGCGGGCGGATAGCAGCGACCTGGCGAGAAGGCGGGATGTGGGGGATACGGTGATGACATCGCTCAATAACATATCCTGCACCCACGCCTGGAGGTCCGGCAGGGTTGGCGGCAGGTCTTGCTCGTCGATGCTGAAGAGCTGGGCCAGCAGCTTGCTTTCCTGATAGCAGCGCTCCCACTGCTGACGGGTGAGGTCCGGGAGTAAGGCGCGGTAGCCCAGGATGGCGGAGTCCACCAGGGTGGCATAGACCCAAAGCATGAGTTTCGGGTCGGCGGCGGAATAGCTGAGTTGTAGGTCTGAAGCAGCGCCGTTACTGTTGACTCTTGAGTGGACGGCATGAAGCCTCATGGCTGCATTAATGGCGGTCCGGGCATAGCCAAAGACCAGTTCGTTGGCGGTGCGGTGGGTGTTGAGAAAACGCTGCAGGGGCTTACGCCGGAACTGGCTGAAGTCGGCCACGCCCTGGGCGATTTTTGGGTGGGCGATTTGCATTAGCGCGGCCCTGACCATGGACAGGTTAATGACGGCCTCACTGCTGACGCGCCAGAGAACGCTTTGGGGGCCGAAGAAGCCCGCCGACGGGTCAGCGTGCCGGCGGGATAGGTCCTCCAGAAAGCTTTGGAATTCGGCAGTGGTGCTATAACGAGTCAGCGCGGTTCACCCCACATCCCGCAGGACTGAAGGGAAGTCCTGAGGTCTTAAAGATAGCTTAACCCCAGGAGTGAAGGCTATCAAATTGGCGGCCTAAAAATAAGGGAGTCCCCCATTTACCGAGGGACTCCCTTATCTGTGCTATCTAGCTACGTGTGGTCGGAGTCTGGCCTACTTATGGATTTGGACGTTGCCGCCGGTGAGCTTGCCGTCGCCGTTAAGCAGCACGCCTTCTACCCACATCTTGAACACGTCGTTCTTGCCAGGCTCGCCATTGTCTTCGACATAGGCCACGAAGGTCCTTCCATCAGTAAGGACGCCCGCGAACCAACCCTTGGTGTTGTTGTCGTAGACGGCAATGTGAGTCAGGGTGTGGGCGTGGAGGTTATCGGAGCCGTTGTGGTACTGAAGCTCGCCCTTAACCGTCCCATTCTTGTCGGACTGGACGTTGAACCCGCCGCGGCCGTTATTACCGAACCTCAACACGCCGGCGGTGATCTTGCCCGTGCCGCTTAGGAAGTCTACGACAAGGCTGTCGCAGTGACTGCCTGTGTCATCGTCGGTGACGCAGATGGTGACGGTCCTAGGGCCTGTCACAACGTACAGGTGACTGCCGGTGATGGGCACGCCGGCGGTGGAGTTGCCCGTACCTACCGGCGAGCCATCACCCCAGTCGATGCTGTAGGTCCAAGTGTCCTGAGTGCCGATGTCAGTGAAGCTGGCGCTAACGTTGAGAGGCGTTCCGATGAGGACATTCTGGTCCGCGCCAGCGTTGACTACGGGGGAGACGTTCTTAACGGTGACACTGGTGGAGGCTGAACCTGTGCCGGTGTCGTCGTCAGTGACGGTGACGTTCACGGCATACACGTCGGAGGCAGTACCGGTGGGATTGTCGTCCAGGTACTGGTGGCTGGCGCTGTAGGTCAGTACGCCGGCGGGCAGAGTTAGGGTGGTAGAACCCTCGCCCGCGCCCCAGCTTATGACCACGATGTGAGCGTCCAGAGTGCCGGCGTCGGTGACGGCGCCGCTGACGGTGACGCTGCCGTTCTCGTTAATAGTGAAGGGGCCGTTTACCGTGACCTGCGGGGCCACGTTGTTAACGGTGACACTGGTGGAGGCTGAACCTGTACCGGTGTCGTCGTCAGTGACGGTAACGCTGATGGTATGGGTGTCTGAAGGTGTGCCGTTGCCGGGCGACGCCCCGTCGTCCAGGTACTGGTGGGTGACGCCGCTGAAGGAGAGGACGCCCGCGCTAAGGGTGAGGGTGGTGTTGGCGGAGCCGTCACCCCAATTGATAACGACGGTATGGGTGTCTTCCACGCCGGGGTCGGTGAAGGAACCGGACAATGTGACACTGTCGTTCTCGTTTATGGAGGCGGGACTGACGTTCAGGCTCACGTTGGCCGGGGCCACGTTGCTCACAGTGATGGCGACAGCCTCAGTGTCTGAGCCTGTATCGTCGTCAGCCACGGTCACGGTTATGGTGTAGAGGTCGGAGGGGGTGCCCGTCGGGTTGTCGTCGGGGTAGGAGTGGGCGGCGGAGAAGGACCGAGCGCCCAAAGCCAGGGTCATGGTCTGGCTTTTGCCGTCGCCCCAGTCTATGGTCACAGTGTGGATGTCCTGAGTGCCGGGATCGCTGAAGCTGACGTTCAGGGTGGTGGACTGCCCTTCATTGATGTTAGCAGCGGTCAAGCTAGTGATGGATGGAGCCACGTTGTTGACGGTGACGGTGGCGCCGGCGCTGGCCAAACCGGTGTCATCGTCGCTGACCGTGACGCCGACGTTGTAGACGTCCGAAGCTGTGCCAGTGGGATTGTCGTCCAGGTACTGGTGGCTGGCGCTGAAGGTGGTCTGGCCGGCGGCCAGGTTGAGGGTGGTGGAGCCCTGGCCGAGGCCCCAGTTGATGACTACGGTAAAGGTGTCCGGAAGGCCAGGGTCAGTGAAGGAGCCATTCAAGGTGACGGAGCCGTTCTCGTCTATGCTGGCACCGTTCAGGGTAATGTTGGTAATGGTGGGCGCCACGTTATTTATGTGGACGTTGCCGGAGGAGACGGCGCAGCCGCCGAAGCCGTCGCAGACGCGGAGCTTGATGGGCTGGTCGTCGGGGCCGTCGCGGCCGGCGGCGGAGAAGACGGGGTTCTGGCCCGGAGTCTCGAAGACGCCGTCGTTGTCCAGGTCCCAAATGTAGGTCACGGGGTTGCCGTCAGGGTCGCCGTCCTGGCCGTTGAGGGCTACGGAGCCGCCCTCGTCAACGAAGTAGAAGCCTGCGATGGACTTGGGCGGGCGGTTGATGATGAAGTCGACGGCGGAATCCTCATCGCAGGCCACGAAGATGTCGAAGAAGCTGGGGCCGACGATGTTGGTCCCGGGAGGCAACACAACCTCGACGCGGTAGTCGCCGACGAAAACGTCGAAGAAGCTGAAGCTGCCGCCGGCGGAGGTGGTGTTGTCCACAATGGTGTTGTCAATCAAGGAGCGCAGGTTGATCTGTACGGGGAATGGGAAGGGCGCGCCGCCGGAGGTGGAGACCGTGCCACTGATGGAGCCGTAGCCTGCAGTGGCGGGGGTCAGGTAGATGGCTGCGTCGGACAGGCCGACGGTCTGCAGCCGGTAGTGGACACCGCCGCCGGAAGGCGTGAAGGTATTGGAGTTAATACGCAGGTTCCACTGGCCTGTGGAGGAAGCGGCGGGGCTGATGGTCTGGTCGATGCCTGGGGGCACCGGCGCGGTCAGGATGTGGGATGTAGAGGCCGCGCCTACAGGAGTGAAGAACTGGGTATCAACCGTGGCGGTGCCGGGGGAGGGCGGCGTGGGCACGTCGGTGCTGAACCAGCGCACACCCAGGGTCTCGGAACCGTTGACGTTGAAGAACCAGCGCACCGGAGCGTCGGCCTCAATGCTGGCCCAGGTGGGACTGTTTATGGCCGCCTGGCTGGCGCCATCTATGACAGCGCGCCAGTGGGGCTGAGTGCTGGGAGTGCTGGGAGTAGTGACCTTGATGCGGTATATACGTTCGGCCACAGTAGCGATGGAATCAGTGGCGCTAACCTCGGTGCCCGCTGCTGTCCCGGCGGGGTAGGAGGCGTTGAGGGTGGCCACCAAGCCGTTGGTGGTGGTGTCGTACACCTGGGCCACCAGGTTTTCCGGGTTCATGTTGTTGACGGAGTGCGCGTAGACCGTGAGGTCTACACTGGCGCCGGAGGCCTTGAAGAAGAGGTGCTCAGCGCCGTTGGACTGGGTGTTCATGAAAAGGGGCGTGCAGATGCAGCCTTCGGGGCCGTCATAGTCGATGGAGAAGTCGGGAGTAGGCGGCAGGTTGACCTGGACGATGGTGCTGTGGAGGGTGGAGCCGCCGTCCTTGTCGATGATTCTGCCCTTGACGGTGTGGCTGCCGGCGTCGTTGAACCAGCAGTCGGTGCTCATGTTGGTGCCGCTGCCAGCGTAGGTGGCGCCCAAGAGGTCGCCGCCGTTACAGTCGAAGGCGAAGTGTAGCCCCGCGGCAATGTCTCGCGATGAGGGGTCAAACTGAGGACCGAAGTTGATGGTGGTGGAGGAGCCCTCGGTTATGGGCCCGCTGTTGGAGAGGCTGGAGGTGGGGGCCACGTTGTTGACGGTGACCTCGACGGTGTCGCATCCCTGCGCGCCGTCCTTGTCAGTGACGCAGACATTGACATTGTAGATGCCGTTGTCGTTGTACTGGTGGCTCAGAGTGAAGGACTTGTTGGCCTGGTTGATGGGCAGAGGCTGTGTGCCGGTGCCGTCGCCGTAGTTGACGGTGCCGGTCCAGGGTGAATCGGCGCCGGGGTCGGTGAAGGAGCCACCGAAGGGGCCATCGAATTCGACGACGTATCCAGTGAAGAAATACCCGCTGCCTGGCACGTCGTTCCATTTGCCGGTAGGCGAACCTACTCCGAAGAAGTGGATGGCGCCGCCGGCGCTCATTCCGTCGCCGTTGGGTTCGCCAGCGTTCCAGTTGGTGTAGACAAAAGGCTCGCCGGTGACCCAGCCAAACCCGGAGCCAACCCAGGTGCCGCCGATCCAGTAGCCGTGGGCGAAGGGCACGCCGAAGGTGGCTGGAGGCAGGTTAGCGTTCAGGAAGCTCTGCTCAGCGCCGGAGGTGATGGTTACCAGGTGACCGGCGGAGCCGCCGCAGATGAGAGCCTGGGCCGCGGCATGGGCGCTGGGCCATGTGAGGCCGCCAGGGACGGATACCGATAGGTAGCGATGGCTGGTACTGGGGTCGGTGACTGCGCCGGCGCATGAGGGGGCATTGGTGTAGGTCTGCCCTTCATTGATAGTGGCGTCAGGCCCGGCGTTAACCACAGGCGCCACGTTGTTGACGTGGACTGGGACGCTGTTCTGAGACCCGTACACACCCAGGATGCCAATTCCGTTGTGGAAGGCGATGACCTGGGAGGATGGGCCAGCGTTGCCGGTCAAGAAAACTGAGCTGCCGTTGTTAAAGTAGAGCTGCGTTAGGCCGCTGGCCAATACGTGGGTGGAATTGACCGGCGTGACGCAGCAGATTCCGTTGTAGCCGCTGGTCTGGAATTGCAGGCCAAAGGCGCCAAGGAAGGTATTCCAAATGGCAGCCTCGCCGCCAGCACCGCCGCAGCAGCCCGTGCCTCCCCCCAGGTAAACGTTGCCGCCAGCGTTGACGTAGTCAATTAACACCTGCTGGTTGGGCGAGCCGGGGTGGGGCCAGGCGGCTAGGAAGACGCCGTCGTATTGCTGAAGCGTGGCGAGGGTGAAGGGCAGTCCGGTGTTTACGGTCCAGGTATGGCCCGCACCAGTCATGGTATTCGCCAGCTGAGGCCCTACCAAGCCGAAGTTGTTGGAATAGACCAGGAAGTTGCCCGTCCCGCCGCCGGTAAACCAGCTGGCTATGTTCTTGGCGAAGACGCCGGCTGCTCCGGGTATGGCGTTGAAGCCCTGCTCGGCAATAGTCCACTCGTCATGGTTGACCACGATGTGACCGCCGCCGCCCGCCGAGGAGCCGCCATCCTTGTCGGTCACTGTGACGCTCACCGTGTAGGGAGCGTTGCCGGGCTTGTTATCGACGTAGGTGTGATTTGCGCTGAAAGTGAGGACGCCGGGAGCTAGGTTCAGGACGGTGTTGGGAGAGCCATCGTCCCAATTAATGATGACGGTGTGTTTGTCTGGGGCTCCCGGGTCTGAGAAGGAGCCGTTCAGTGTGGTGGATTGACCCTCATTGATAGTGTTAGGCGTCGCCGTCAGACTGGTTATGATGGGCGCCACGTTGTTGACGTTGAGCTGGAAGGTGGTGCTTCTGGTGATAACGCCGTCAAAAACGTTGATAGTCACCACCTGGGTCTGAATGGGGCCGTCAGTGGTGTTGAAAGACCAGCTCCAGGCGCCCGGGCCGGTCTTGGTAACCGTGCCGATGGACGCGCTCAGGGTTAGCTGGGCGTCGGTGTTGTCTACGTCAGCGTAGGTGCCGCTGTTGTTGGCGGTCTGGCCCTCGTTAACAGTCACCGAGGCGCTGTTGCGGTTAATGGTGGGCGGGTCGTTCACGGCGTCGACCGTAATAGTCGCCGTAGCCACGTTGGATGTGGCGCCCTTGTTGTCAGTGGCCTTGTATGTATAGGACGCCGGCCCGTTGTAGTTGAGACCAGGCGTCACGTTCCAGCTATTTCCGCCGGGAATGACCACTGGGCTGACGCTCACCAGGTTGAGAGATACGATCTCTATCTGTATTGGATCGCCATTCGGGTCAGTGCATGGAGGAGTGCGGGATACGGTGGCGTCCTCGCTCATGCTGAAGGCGTCGTTGTTGCAGGTGGGTGGTGTGTTGGTTAGCACATGGACGTGGAACTGGGTGAAGGCGGCGGTGCCGTTGGACGCGTTCGTGGCCGTGATAGTCACGTCGTAGTCAAAGGGCGGGCTGGTGGTCGGCTTGCTCCACGACCACGTGCCGTTGTTGGTGCCGGTCTTGGTGACAGATCCCACCGAGGCAGTGATGCCCACGTTCGCCCCCGCCCCGCCATCGCTATAGGTACCGGTGTTGGTCGCCGCTGCCGGCTGATTCACGGTTACCGAAGCGTTGTCTGCCGCGACGGTCGGGAAGAGGATCGCCTCGGAGTTCGTCTCCAGACGGAACATCCCTCCGGACTGCCCACCGCCGTCGAAGACGATGAAATCGAGCTTGTGGTTTCCGGACAGGGTCACCGGATAGGTGATGGGGACCGTCCAGGGGGCGGCCAACTGCACGCCCACCAACTGGGGATCGCTCCCGTCCGCATTCGATATATAGATCCAGGAGCAGTTGTCGGCGGCGAGGTAGAGGATGAAGTCACCGTTCCCGCTCACCGGGGTTGAGTATCGCGTCCAGCTCTGCTGCTTGTCCCCCGGGGGACCTCCATACTGGGAAGTTAGACCGAACCACTCAAAGCCCGGCCAGGCGTTGATCCAGTCGGCGGTGAAGATGTGACTGACGGAGCTTTGGAACGAAGCCCCGTTCGCCACAAACGCCTTATGCGGGTTCGTCCAGGGCGCGTCGAGGCCCACCGCGGGGTTCGGCACACAGATCGTGCTGGGCCAGTTCGGGTCCTGGGGGTTGGGGGGTACGATCGCGTTCCAGGTATCCACGTGCGACCCGCTGGTGTAGACCACCGGCAAGGCAAAGACGCGGATGTTATCGAGGGCTGGACCGCACGCGGCGAAGGTTCCGCTGAGGCAGAGGGGTCCCGTGGTGAGGCTGGTGAAGGTAAGAGTTGTGGTATTGGAGTTCGCCGTAAAGTTGAAGGTCTCCGGCCACCAGCCCATGTTTGTTGCGGAGCGTCCCGCTGTGGCGAAGGTAGGTGTGGCCGATTGTCCCGCCGCCGACACCTGGAGCACCACGCCACCTCCGTTTCCAGGGTTGCCCGCCAGGTCGAAGACCAACTCGTAGTTATGCCCTACGAAGGTTGGGAAGCTCTGGCTTATGCTGCCGGGAAAGAACCCGTTCAAATCAAGGCTGTATGAGCCCTCACTGGGTTGCCACTCTGACGAGTGAACAACGTCCACATCCCCTGAATTTATAGTCCAGGAGGCGGTGGTGCCGGTCTCGAAGCCTCCATTGGAGATAAGGTTGGTGGCAGCCTCAGCCGGACCAGGCACCAGGGCCATGGTAACCGCCAGGACCATCGCTGCTAACAGACCCAGGACCGCTACATTAACTCTACGGGCCGCAAGTGTATACATACCATTAGTCCTCATAATTCCTAAATTTGCGGTTCCATCCTTGTTGCTCGCATCTACGACAAAAATCTAGTCTCCTGATAACCAGGGGCAAATCTTAATCACACAAAACCCACACTTCATAAATCCCGATAATTCTGGGGTGCGGTCTTGTAGGCAGATAGGGTGCCAGCACCCAATTTTCAGGTGGTGCCACCCCCCAAAGGGGTATTTTCGGGGGTGGTATAGGGCTAGCCCCTAGCTGGCTTTAAGGGGCAGTCCCAGTACGCCAACAAAGAACAGAGATCGCCCAGGGCAACTTGCCTAAGGAAGAGACGACTCCAGTCCGCCTTGTCGACTGGCAGCGACAATGGGAGTTGTGCGGAAGCCGCTTTTACTTTTGGGGGAGCACTTGTGACAGGTGTGGCCCGCCCGCGAGCAGCCGTGCGGCCTCAGTGCCTACCTGCCGCACAATCTCGCCGGCTGGCTCAATGCTCTTGATAAGGTCGACGCCCTCGCCGGCAAAGACGACTCGAATGTCGGGGTCGCCGTCCTGGGTGGCGCGGTTGTAGGCCTGGCGCTCGGCGTCCAGGTTGTCGGCCAGCTCGCCCTCGCGGCCCTGCCATTTTTCAAAAAATCGGTTCTTGATGGCGCGTCCGGTGAAAGGCTTGGGCCAATCATAGCCGCGAATAGTATCGAATATGCGGGTACGAACCGTGTCCTGGGCGGTGGCCTGAACGATTCGCTCCTTGATGCGGCGGTGGCCCAGGGCTTCGTCGGAGGCGTAGAGACGGGTGCCCATGAGCGCGCCGCAGGCGCCCATCATCAGGACAGCGGCCAAGCCCCGGCCGTCGGCGATGCCGCCGGCGGCGAGGACGGGCGTGGGGTGGAACGCGTCTATGACGGCGGGCAGCAGGGGAAACAGGGCCTGGTGGGCGCCGTGGCCGCCGGCCTCCGTGCCCTGGGCGACGATGAAGTCCGCCCCGGCCTCCTGGGCCAGGCTAGCCATTTCGAGCGACTGCACCTGGCATATGAGCTTGACGCCTCGCTTTTTGATGGCGCCGGCGTAGGGCCGCGGGTCGCCGAAGGAGAGCATCACCACCGACGGCTTGTAGTCGAGGATGAAGTCGAGGGTTTGGCGATTGGTGTTCCAGGTGATGAGGCCCGCGCCCCAGGGACGCTGAGTCCGTTCAGTGACCTCGGCCAGCTCCTTAGCCAGCCATTCCCTGTCGCCGTGGCCGCCGCCTACAAGCCCCAGACCGCCGGCGTTGGACACCGCCGCCGCCAGCGCGCCGCCCGCGACGCCGCCCATGGGCGCGAGGCCGATGGGGTAGGACAGATGGAAGGCTTTGGTGAAGGCGGTGGTGATGGCCATTTTTGTCTCCAGCGCGGGTGTTGGCGCCAACAGCATAGGAGGGATAGGAAGAATAGGCAATGATGGCGCGTTTGCCTGACGCTGGCGGGAAATGCATGTACACATCCGCCGAGTTATTGCATGATGCCAGGATGGAGACACGAACCCTTACCGAGGGTACTAGGGCTATTGCCGGAGCGTGTCAGTACCTCATGCGCCTCCGCCACCCAATGATAGATTCCAAAGTGGCTAAAAAGAGAAGGGTTACGACCTAGGCAGTTACCCGAGACTTAGTAGTGGAAAACATTGAGGAACTGTGCCACATGGTGAACTCATAACGGCCTCGGGGCACCTATGCCATGGGGGAGGCGGAATTGGCGAAGCTAGTGACCCGCGACAGCATGATAGGGGTGTCTGAGGCGCTGGCGCCGGAGGGCGTGAGGGCGGGGTAGCAGATTTGGAATCGACTGGGCTGAACCTTGCCCACTGGATAGGGTACATAGTCGCAGCCAACTTGCTGCTCAAAGTTGTCTGCGAGGAAACCTAGGCTGCTGTTGGAGCCTATCCTCAGTTATAATCACGGCCCACTTATTTTTCCCAAGCCTGTCACTGAGCGCCGATGAGCGGCTGGTCAGGGTTGAACCCACCCAATGATCTCGTTCCTTTGAACTCAAGAGACAGCAGGTCGAGAACCTTAACCATCGTGTCGCCTTTCCACCCAGTCCCGATGGAGCGGGCGCTCACGTAGACATAGCGGCCGTCGGCGGAGAGGCCGAGCACGCGGACGTGGAGCCCGGGCTCAAGGTGGGCAACCTCGGTCATGGACTGGGCATCGAACACAGAAAGGCCGCTGGGGGGGACGTTGGGGTTTCCCTGAATTGAGCTTCCGAGCAACAGCCACTTGCCGTTGGGTGAGAGGTCAATATCGCTCACCGGCAGATCAAGCCGGCGAAGTTGGCGGAAATCGTCAGTGGCAATGATCTGAAGCCCCAGCGGCTGTTCGACCACAGCCTTAGTGTCTTTGTCCCACACGCCCTCAGTCCCGGTGACATATAGACGATCCCCGTCTGGGATAAGGACAACGCGCCGTGTGATTCCAGGGGCCTCTTTCGCATATGCCGGTCTGCTCACCCAGTCAAGCATACGGCTAAGTGGTGATTGGGGATGGATGATGTTGGCCTGTTTCAAAAGCTTGCCTTGCGCGAGGTCCACCACGGTCACTCTGTCTGTGTCTGCGTGAACGACGTAAAGCCGCTCGCGGTCCAAGTCCCACGCGAGGCCGGCGCTGTAATCTCTCAGTGGAGTGCCGCCTTCCGCCGGCTCCCCACTTACAACGAAGCCGTGTCTAACCCCCTCAAGCGTCACATCGGCCAGGACCCGGCCTTGCCCCACGTCCACGATCACCACGTGAGCCGTTGCTCCTATTCCCCCCAGAGCGCCATACATCGCCAGACGGTCGCCCGAGGGGAGCAATCGCATTTCCAATGGGTTGAAGCCGATGGGAAGCTCCGCCACGAGTGACAGCCTCTCGGTGTTAGGGTCGTAGCGGTGCAGCCTGTGGGTTAGAGGCTTGTTGGATGAGGGATCCATGAATATGACATACAGGCCGGTGTTATCCTCACTGAAGGTTGGGAGGTAAAACTCCGTCATGCCCGCCGGAACAACCTTCTCCGTCCAAGAGACAAGGTCTACCACGTGAAGACGCCTTTCCTCTGGCGTGTACGGCGTGCAGTTCCGCCTGCCCCCCTCCTCTGTACAGATTTCTCGGTCGGCGGTAGCAAGGTGCCAACCGACGACGGCCACCATCCGTCCGTCCCGACTCAGGGCGTACGACCCGGAGCGGCCCTCCCAACCGAGATCCAACGGGGTGTAACCTTCTACATCGCGCAGCGTTACGGGGTCCACAGGGCGGACTGCCATGGTATGGCGGGTCCGCTCCCCTCCCGCTATCTTTTCGTGAACGACATGCGGAACCAACAAGAGCACCCTGGCAGCGGGCTCATTGCGGATCGGGGATAAGGTCGGCGTCGGCTGCTTAGTGGCTGTGGGAGATGAGGTCGGGGTCGGCTGCTCGGCGATTGTGGGAGACGGGGTAGTACCACGGCCCTGAGGGCTGCCACACGCGAAGGCAAGGATGGCTACCAAGGCCAGCCCCAAGGCTAATGGTGTTACCCAACGTCTCATCACACCACCTAGTTACACTTCAATCCACCCCATATACAACTGAGATAGCGAAGAGGTTCCATTTTTACACTGCCTGCGGATAGAGGTTTCAAAGTTGGGAACGCCCAGAAAGTGCCCCACGCCCGCAAGTAAAGGGGAAGCTACCCCCACACTTTTCGTAAAAACAATGGCTTGGGAGGCCGTCCTGTATAGAATCAAGAACTTTTGAAATGGGTCTTCGCGCACTAAGTATAACACGGGACACGCCGCCGTAGCCCCGCCACGACTCCTGTGCCAACCAGAGGTCAAGGGCGGCGTGTCCCGCCGTTTTGCTGTCCCGGTTTTCCAGGGTAGGCTGAGGGGTCTACAAACTAATGCGCCGCCTTGCCTCGGCATAGAGCGGGTCGTCGCGGCGGAAGACATCGGGGTTCTTGCCTTTCGCCAGCGCCACGTAATAAGTGAACATCTGCAAGGGCACTATGTAGGTCAACGGACTCCATAAGTCCGGCGTTGGCGGCATAGATAGCCTGTCCGAGGCCAGCTTTGAAAGAGTCTCATCGCCCTCTGCCGACAAGGCTAAGACCGGCGCGCCGATAGTGGAGAAGGCCTGGGCGATTTCGGCGGCGCGCTGGCGGCCTGGGCCTGGCGGGGCGATGAGGGTGAGGAGCGTCTTGGGGTCGCTGGAGAGGAAGGGGCCGTGGAGGAGCTGCTCAAGCTGGAAGCCTTCGGTTATGGTGTAGCTGGCCTCCTTCATCTTCAGGGCCACCTCGTAGGCCGTGGCGGCGTTGCCGCCCCATCCGGCAAAGTAGAATCTGCTGCTGCCGGCATAACGGTGGGCCAAGCGCTTTATTTCAGGCTCGAGGCCCAGGGCGGCTTGCATCGCCTCCGGTATCGCATCCAGCTCCGCTTTCAGACTCGACGCCTCTTTCTTGTCGCTGGCGCGGCCCAATTCCACCGACAGCAGCGCCAAGACGGCCAGGGCGGAGGTGTAGCTGATGGTGAAGGCGGAGGACTTTTCTCGTTCACAGGTCCTGAGGACCAGGTCAGCGGCCTCGACGGTTGGCTCGGCCTGGGTGCTGCTCATGCATACGGTGAAAGCGCCGCGTTTTTTTGCTATATCCAGCGCTTGAAGGGAGCTGCCTTTGGCGCCGGAGTGGGTGATGATGATAACCGCATCCGACGGCCCTAGAGGTGGCGTGTAGTGGGCGAACTCGAAGGAGTTCCACGCCTGCACTCGGTTGTGCCAGCCGCCGGCGTTTCGCATCCAGAACTCGCCGATGAGGGCGGCGTGCCAGGAGGTGCCGATGCCTACCAGATGAATCCTCTCGCGGCTAAGCGTCTGCTCCGCGGCTTCCTTGACCTGACCGTTCGGGTCCGAGAGAAGCACTCCGACTTTTGCCGGCTGGCGCACGATGGCGTCGTGCATGTGGTACGGGTGGCCGTTGCGGGGCTGGGTGGTCATAAGCGGGAATTTCCTAAAGACGGTGTTTAATTACGGTGGGGCGTTGGTGGTATTTGTGGACGAGAGGATGTGCGGGGCGTGTCAGTAATATGGCAAGGGAGGATGCTGTCACAACAGATTCCTCGACTGCGTCCTTCCGAGTACAGAAGGACTACGCTCGGAATGACAGTTTCGCTTGTTGGTTGGCGTAAACATAGGACAAATCATCACAATGTGTTGGATTGGCACCGCACTAATCCTCTGGCGCGGGACGGATGGGCAGGCGGAGGCTAGGGTGGCGTTGGAGGAGGCGCTGCCATACGCGGCGGCCAATCTTGTCCGCCTCGGCGATGATGGAAGCCTCGTCCACGTGCAGCATTTTGCCGTCGCGCAGCACCCACTGGCCGTCCACCATGACCGACTCGATATCGCTGGGCTGGCCGTTGTTGATAAAACTGGAGACGATGCGTATAGCCGGAACCAGGTTGGAGCGCTGCACGTTGACGATGAATAAATCCGCCTTCTTGCCCGGTTCCAGGCTGCCGATTTCTTTTTCCATGCTGATGGCGCGAGCGCTGCCCATAGTAGTGTCGTACAAGACATCTTCTGGCTGAGGGTTGGCGGCGTCCTGGCGGAGGATACGCTCGGTGAACATGCCGGTGCGCATAACCTCCACCATGTCCTGGGTATTGTTGTCGGTGCCCATGCCAATGACCGCGCCGGCGGCGCGAAGGGCAGGGATGGGCGGTATAACGGCGCGTCGGGCGGCCATGGCAGGCTGGTGGGAGACGTTGGAGCGGGTGGCGCCCATCAGGGCGACCTCAGAGGGGTCTAGGTAGCGGACGTGGGCTGCGACGAGGCCCGGACCTAGATAATCGTTGTGGTGGAGGGTGTGGGCGGGGCGGACGCCGCGCATCTGCAGCAGCGATTCGACCTCTATCTGCGACTGGGAGAGGTGGATGGTGTACTTGGCGTTGTACTTCTCGGCCAGGGCGCGGGCATCACGCAGCAGCTTTGGCGATGTTGTTTCCACCAGGCCGGTGGAGACCATGCAGGCCAGGCGGCCGCTGGCCTGGCCGTGCCACTTCTCGAAGAGCCTGCCCGCGCGTTCTATGTCTCCAACGCGCTGTTTATCCGAGTAATCTAAGACCGGCTCGCCGGGGCGATAGCCCTGAGGGACGACGCCATCGGCGGTGTTCTCGGCCAATGCCCATCGCAGGCCCGTCTTGGCTAAATCGGAGGCATAGCGGTGGATGCCTTTGGCGATTTCGACGGTGGTGGTGCAGCCGGTGCGGGCGCATTCGATGGCGCTGAGGAGGGCCATGACGGTAGTCTCGTCGTCGGTGATCATATCGCGGGGGTCTTCGGGCAGGCGGAAGCTGGAGGGGAAGCCGAAGTCCTCGGTAACGCCGCGGAAGAGGTTGGCGGTAAGGTGGGCGTGGCAGTTAATGAGGCCGGGAAACACAGCCTTGCCCCGCCCGTCGACAACCTGCGCCTGGGGATAGCGGGCCGCGAGGTCTTTGGACGGGCCAAGGGCGGCTATACGGCCGCCGTCGATGGCGATGGCCGCGCCGTAAAGAACGTCACGGGCAGGATTGCCCGTGACAATGGTGGCGTTTTTGATAAGTGTGGCAGGCATCAACTACTTATAGTCTCCCCCGCCCTGAGGCGGTCCAGGTAGAGTTTAATGGTATTGGAGGAAATAGCAAAGCCCACGCCTTCCACGTTGATGTCGACCAGCTTGGAGCTGACTACTCCGACTACCTGGCCCTGGAGGTTCATCAAGGGGCCGCCGCTGTTGCCCGGGTTGATGGCGGAGTCTGTCTGTATCCAGATTACGTTCCTGCCCTTGTCCCACTTGATAGCGGAGACCAGCCCCCTGGTGACCGCTATATCCTGGGCCCTGAGGGGGAACCCCAGGACCAGGACGTCGGAGGCCAGGGGCGTGGTGCTCAGCTCACCCATCTCCAGCCACGGGAGGTCCGGCGCGTCGATTTTCACGACGGCGAGGTCGTGGACCAGGTCGCGCCCAATCAACCGGGCGGCGTGGGTAGTCCCGTTGTCGAGATGGACTGTAATAGTCGCCGCGCCGGTGATGACGTGGTTGTTGGTCAGGATATGGCCGCCGGCGTCGAAGATGAAGCCGGAGCCAGCGGCGTCCTCGGTCTCGATTCGCACCACCGCGCTGCGGGCCTTGGCGGTGATGTCACGCAAAGGCTTGGAGCCGGGAATGATGCTGCTTTCAATGATTATGGAGGACTCGCTTACTGAAATGCCCTGCTTGCGCGGCGCCCATCGAGGCATGACATCCCTGGTGGAGGTGCTGACCACCTGCCTCACGTTGGAGCCGTCCGCGTTCATCACAAAGATTTGTGTCCTGGCGCCGTCCCGCCGGTCGCTGGAAAAGACGATTTGCTTGCCGTCAGGGGACCAGTCCCCGCTGCTATCCGCGAATTCGTTATTGGTGAGGGGAACGGCGCCGCTGCCGTGGATGTCCATCACAAAGAGGTCCCAATCGCCGTCGCGGTCGGAAGAAAAGAGAATTCGTTGGCCGTCAGGGGACCAGCTTGGGGTGTAGTCCGCGCCGGGGCTGGATGTCAGCCTTTGAAGGCCGGCGCCGTCGGCGTTGATAACGTAAATGTCCCAGTTGCCGTCCGGCGTCATGGCGGCGAAAGTAAGCCTGTCGCTGTCAGGGGACCATGAGGGCATGGCCTCGGACACGCCGAGGGTTTAGGTGAGCCGCCGCGAGTTATTGCCGTCCATGTCCGCGATGTACAGCTCCAAGTCGCCGTCGCCGACACCCATGTAGGCCACCTTCTTGCCGTCCGGCGACCAGGCGGCGAAGGCGTTCTGGGCGGAGGGGAGGAGGACGAAGGGCCAGGTGCCGTCGTCGTTAATGATGACGGTGTTGCAGGAAGGGGCGCATCCGGAATAGATGAGCCTGCGGCCATCGGGCGACCAGGTTAACATAAGGTATGAGTCCGAAATGGTGGCGATGTTCCGCTTGTTGGCGCCGTCCACGCTGACAACAGTAAGCTCATCCCGCGTGCCGTTGATCGCGGTGAAGGCGACCCTGTCAGGCTCCACGGTGACGGAAGCTGCGGCGGAGCTGGTGACCTGGCCCTGGGTGGCGACGGCCTTTACGGTCTTTTTGAATACGCCGGGCGAGTAGCCGGAGGTAAACATGCCGTCGTCTGTGATCGACCCGCCGCCAGATTCTACGCTCCATTGAACATTTAGGCCGGAGATACGGTTGCTATACTGGTCTATGCCCACGGCTACGAACCGCTGGCTCATGCCGACGCCAAGGTCTATGTCGGCAGGGCCGACGAAGACCCGCTCCAGGGCTGCCGGCTGGACGATGACATCGATCAGAACGGTCTCGGCGCGGTCTCCCTGTGTTGCTGTCACCTCTATGGCCTTGGAGAACCGCATAGCGACTTTGGAGGCTATGAACCGGCCGTCGCTGCCCATGACTCCGGCGTCCGGGTCCTTGAGGACCCAGGAGAAGGGAACGTCGCCAATCCTGTTATCGTGGCGGTCCACGGCGTAGACCTGGATGGGCATGGACGCGCCGGCAACAATGGTAAGGGGTGAGGCGACGGCGATACGTTTCATGGGGCCAGGCAGGATGGAGACGTCGAAGGTTTTTTCGATGGACTGCTGGCCCAGGTCGGCCCTGACCTTGATGGCGGAGGGGAAGTCGCCGGCTTTGGCGCCGGTGGTCAACCTGCCCTGGGGGGTAACGGATCCAATCTCTGAGGTGGAGGTCCAGGAGAAGCTGCCGCCGGGCGTGGGGTTGCCGAAGGCGTCCTCTAAACGCGCGGTGAAATTATATCCGGCCTCGACGTTCAGCTTCGTCGGAGGCGGGCTGACGGCTATCCTGGCGGGGGCGCCGTGTTCCAGCACAACGTCGAAGGTCGCTTTCGCGGTCTTGTCGCCCTGAAAGGCCTCCACGCTGACGGCGGCGGGGTATCGGCCCGCTTTGGTGGTGGCGTCGAGGCGACCGCTTTGCGAGATGGCGCCTACGTCAGGGGAGGCCGAGAACTTGTAAATAAGCCCCGGGATGGGGTTGTCGAACTGGTCCAGCCCGCGGGCCTCCACCTTGAGGGCGCCGCCGACCTGGGCGGCCAGCTCTCGCCGGTACCCGTCGACAGCCACCCTGGCCAGCGGCCCCGGCTCGACGACGATGGCTATGGATGCCTCCACCTCTGACGAATCGCTCTTCTTAGCAGAGGCGACACTTACTTGGTAGGTCCCCGTACGGGTGTACTGGTGGGTGACGCTTTTAATGGAGGGGTTGGTAGCGGCGAACTGACCATCGCCAAAGTCCCAATTCGCCTCGCCCACGCCGTTGAAGGAGTGGGTAAAGGTGACGGTAAAGGGGGCCTTGCCCCTGGAGGCGCTGGCTTTCAGGCTTGAGCTGCTCTGATTTGAACATCCTGAGAGAACCAGGATGACGACGAGGGTAAGTGAGAAAAGGACGGATGATGTGAAAGTGTTTTGCCTGGACGGGATGGAAGGCCCTATATCCGCTAATAAGTTGATCACTCTTCTACAGCACCTCTTCCCTAGGCTTGGGGACCCTGGTCAGCGCCGTGGGGGTTTATAGCAATCTGAATCCAGGCCGCCGCACAAACCGCGACAGCCATAAATTGGATTATGGGCAAATACAGACTTGGGATTACCTCTTTTTGCACGAAAAGGCCGGATTACTCTGGTAATCATCGGGAATTAAAAAAAGCCCTGGCAGACTGGTTCTGCCAGGGCAAAAACAACAAAAGCTCGCGCTTTTCGTGCTAGAGGACTTGGTCTATTTGCATAGGCAATCCCGGCGCGACGGCCATACGTAGACGAGGGGCAAGAGAGTCCACGCTTCGCCGCGGGGGTCTAACGATGGCGATACATAGGACTGAAGCGCGGACTAGCCTATTTGATGCGGCTGGTCCAGGGAATGACTAGGGCTTCTATCGGTCCTTAAAGGAGAAGCTGTGTTCCTCCCGCGTGATGATCTCCAGCAGGGCGGGCTGGCCGGCCTCGGTGACTTTTTGGGCGCGGCGCAGGGCAGGGGCGATGTCCTCCGGCCTCTCGACGCGCTCGTTCCAGGCGCCCATAGCCTGGGCCACCATGTCGTAGCGGCCGGTGAGGCGCTTGATGTTGTACAGCTTGTGGGACACCGCGAAGCGCTCTGGCTGGTAGATGCCCATGCCGGAGTTGTTGAGAACGATGGTGAGGACGGGTATGCGCTCCCGCACCGCCGTCTCCATGTCCAGCCCCACCATGCCGAAGGCGAAGTCGCCGAGGACGTTGATGCACAGCTTATCGGGGGCCGCCAGCTTGGCTCCCAGGGCGAGGCCGAGGCTGTAGCCAAGTTGGGTAGACTTGCCCCAGCCGAGGAAGCCTCGAGGGGTCAAGGTCTCGAAGAAGGGGGACATGTGGTCCCGGGGGCTGCCGGAGTCGTGGGTGACGATGGCCTTGCGGCGGTCCAGTGCGCGCATCATCTCCCAGATAACGCGATACGGATTGATAGGCGTCTCGTCGGAGGTGAGCTTGGGCATCCATTCGCCCAGCCAGGCGTCCTTTACCGCCTTGACCTCGCGGGCCACCTCCGGGGCCTCCCTGGGGACGTTGGAGCCGGCCTGGGCTTTGACCTCGTCGATGACCTGGCGCAGCACCAGCCTGGCGTCGCCGATGACGGCGTAGTCGGGGTTGTAGTCCTTGTTTATGTCCGACTCGTCGTTGGTGCAGTGGACAATGGTCTTGCCGGGCGGAACGTCCACGCCGAAGTGAGTGCGGGTGAAGCTGCATCCGATGCCGAAGACCAGGTCGGCGTTTTGGAGGAATCTCATGACGGGGGCGGTGGTGGAAGCGCCGCCCGCGCCCAGGGCCAGGGGGTGGTCTTCGGGGAAAACACCCTTGGCGCCGAGGGTGGACATAACGGGGGCTTGAAGAAGCTCGGCCAGCTCTCGCAGCTCCTTCCAGGCCTCGGAATAAAGGACTCCCTGTCCGGCATGGATGACGGGGCGTTTAGCCTTGAGAAGCGCCGAGGCCGCAGCCTTTACGTCCCCGGGGTCGCCGGCGGCGCGATGGGGCGACACGGGCTTGTAGGCGCTAACCGTGGTATCGTCGACGTCGGCGCGCATGACATCGGTGGGCATCTCGACCAGCACGGGGCTGGGGCGGCCGCTGCGGAGCTGGCTGAAGGCGCGTCGCATCATCTCGGGAATACGCTGGGGCATATTAATGGTGTCGGCCCACTTGGTCACGTCTCGATAGCTTCGAGTGGGGCTGAAGGTGGGCCGGACGCCGCTGCGGTCTCGATTAGCGCCGGCGGGGAGAATGAGGATGGGAGTGGAGTCCGAATAGGCCTGGGCCACGCCGGGGAAACCGTTCTCGGCCCCTGGGCCGGCCTGCATGGTGAAAACGCCGATGCGCCGCCCGTTGGTGACGCGGCTGAAGCCGTCGGCTGTGTTGATGCCCACACGCTCCTGTCGAAAGAGCATCGGGCGGACGCCAGCCTTGGCCGCGGCCTCCTCCAGGGTGTTGTAGGGTATGCAGCCGATGAAGTCCACGCCCTCCTTCTTAAGAATCTGGGCGATGGCGTCCACACCTTTCATGATGCTCCTCCGCGCGGCGTTATCTCTACCCATCCTAGTATTAGAACATTTAGGTGTCCACTTTCGTCTTGGCGGCAGATTGGAGGCTGAATATTGATGGTACAATGCCAGAAATGAGCGAAGCTCCGGTTGAGGGAGGGTGAGGATGCCCATAAAGTTTGGCACCGACGGATGGCGCGCCATCATCGCCGAGGATTTTACCTTCGACAACGTGGCGCGCTGCGCCCAGGGTGTCGCGGGTTATCTCAAGGCCAGCGGCGCTTCGTCCAAGGGGCTGGTGGTGGGCCACGACACGCGGTTCGCCTCGCGGGAGTTCGCGCAGCGGGTCGCGGAGGTGCTGGCGGGGAACGGCGTGAAGGCGATGCTGTGCAATGGCGCGGCCCCCACGCCGGCGGTCAGTTACAACGTCCTGGCCCAGAAGGCGGCGGGCGCGGCCATTATCACCGCCAGCCACAACCCGGCCATCTGGAACGGGTTCAAGTACAAGCCAGAATACGCCGGCAGCGCCTCCTCCGAGGTAGTGGCGGAGTTGGAGCGGCACATAGAAAAATCTGGCAGGCCTGCGGTTATGCCATTGTCGGAAGCCCGTCAGCGGGGTCTGGTTAGGGAGATTGACCCACGGCCCGCGTATTTTCAGCAGATGAAGCGGCTGGTGGACCTGAACGCGATAAAAGGCTCTGGGCTTAACATAATGGTCGATGCTATGCACGGCGCGGGCGGCGGCTATGTTTCCGACCTGCTTAGTACTGGCAGGGTGTCACTGGAGGAGATGCGGGGCCAGCCCAATCCGGCTTTCCCGGGGATGCATAACCCGGAACCTATCGCCCACAACCTGACGGGACTTTCAAGCGCGGTTGTGGAGAGCAAAGCTGACGCTGGCATCGCCTTTGACGGTGACGCCGACCGCCTGGGGATCGTAGACGAGAAGGGGCAGTACATTAACACCCTCCAGGCCTTTGCTTTGCTAGCGCTTTACCTGCTGGATGTGAAGGGGGAGCGAGGAGCCATCGTAAAATCAGTGACGTCATCGGACATGCTGGTGAAGCTAGGGGATATATACAATGTGCCTGTGCTGGAGACCGGCGTGGGCTTCAAATACATCGGCCCGCAGATGATGAAACACAACGCGCTCATCGCCGGCGAGGAGAGCGGCGGCTACGCCTTTCGAGGACACATCCCGGAGCGGGACGGAATCCTTAGTGGCTTGCTGATGCTGGAGTTTATGGTGCGCAAGGACCTGCGGCCCTCGGAGCTTTTGTCATACCTTTACAGCAAGGTGGGCGAGCATTTCTACCACCGCCGCGACGTGTCGTACAGGGCCGACGATAGACCCAAGCTCCAGGCGAAGATGGAGAAAGTCGTCGGAGCCAAGGATATAGCGGGCTTGAAGGTGAAGTCGGTGGACGCAACGGACGGCTATAAATTCCGTTTAGACCACGGCTGGCTCATGATACGCTTCTCCGGCACCGAGCCCCTTATACGGCTTTACGCAGAAGCGGACAGCCCCCAACGAGTCGAGTCGCTGCTGGACAGCGCCGCGGAGATGCTGGGGGTCTAGTTAGCCTACTAACGCTTGGTGTACTGAGGGGCGCGGCGGGCGCGCTTGAGGCCGTACTTCTTGCTCTCTTTAATCCTGGCATCGCGGGTGAGGAGGCCGTGCTGCCGCAGGGCGGGCTTGAGGGTGGCGTCGTAGACCGCCAGGGCGCGGGCGATGCCGTGGCGGATGGCCTGGGACTGGGAGGACACGCCGCCGCCGATGACCTTGGCCACGACGTGGAACTTCCCCTGATTGTTGGTGACTTCCAGGGGCAGCCGGACGATTCTCTGCCATGTCACGAAGCCAAAAAACTCCTCCATAGGCTTGTCATTGATGCGAATGGAGTCACCCTGTCCCGGATACAGCCGCACCTTGGCTATGGACGTCTTGCGCTTGCCGGTGCCGTAAAAATACTCTTGCTTCTTATTATCCTGGACCAAGGTTATACCTCTACTTATTAGTTGTGGCTGCTAGCTGGGCCTGATGCTCGTGCTCCGCGCCGGCGTACACTTTGAGGCGCTTGAGCATCTCGCGGCCGGCTTTGGTGGAGGGGAGCATTCCCTTCACGGCCAGCTTGATGACTCGATCGGGGTGGGTCTTCAACAGGTCGCCCATGTTGTACTCTTTAAGATTGCCCACGTACAGCGTGTGATGGTAGTAGGTCTTCTGCTCGGGCTTACGGCCTGTGACCTTGATCTTGGCGGCGTTGACCACTACCACGAAATCGCCGGTCAGGGCGTTGGGGGTGTAGGTGGGCTTTTCCTTGCCGGACAGCTTCAGCACAATGCGGCTGGCCAGGCGGCCCAGGGTCTCGCCCGTGGCGTCGATGAGCTGCCAGGAGGGCGTCACCTCCCCGTTCTTGGCAAAGTATGTCGATACGCGCTTCATTTATTGACTCGCTTCCGGCGGAAAGTTTGAGTATTCCACTTTTATTAGCGTCAGCCCCTTAGAGGGCAGCGGGCTGAACTTAATTCGATTCATTATACTACCAGCTAGCATATTCGTAATAACGTCTTCGGATAATCTGCCTTTTCCGACCTCGGCCAGGATACCGTTGGTCCTGAGAATCTGGTGGGGCAGGAAGGCATTGCCTTTGGCCTCTATGAGCAGGAGCCTTCCCTCTTTCCAGACGTCCCACTTCATGACGCGACGTATGGGGGTCCTTCTGGGAGGAAGGGGGCCTGAAAAGGCTGAGAAATCGCGGGTGCCTATCAGGGGCTTGGCGGCGCGGTCCATGGCCTGCCAGTCCAGCGGTCCTTTTATCCAGGCCGTGTGTTTATCCAGAAGGGGCGAGGGCGTCGGGTCGTTAAGGATGGCGTACCGGTAGGTGCGGGACAGGGCGCTTCTTCTAGCGTTAAACGCCGCCGGCACAGGGTATGCGGCTTTGACCTTGATGTCCCAGGGGAGGTAGAAGTTCAGGGCCTTTACCCATCTTTCGATGGGATGAGCGGCGTTGGTTAGAAAGTCCACCACCTGGCCCTGGGCATGCACCCCCGCATCCGTTCGACTGGCTCCTCTTATCCTTACCTCCTCACCTGTGAATTTATGGATGGCTTTCTCAATCTCACTCTGTATGGAAGGCGCGTTGGCCTGATATTGAAAGCCGTTACAGCTGCCGCCGTCATATTCCACAATAAGGGCCAGCCTGGAAGCTGGCCTTTGCTCCTGGGCCATGGGGCCCCCAAAGCTAGACGAACTCGATCTGAGCTAGAGGGGCAGCGTCTCCTTTTCGAGGGTTGAGTTTGATGATGCGGGTATAGCCGCCGCTGCGGCTGGAGTAGCGGGGCGCCAGGTCGCTAAAGACCTTCTCCACCACATCAGGGTTGGGAATCTCCGAGAGGGCCAGGCGTCGCTGGTGCAGGCCTCCCTTCTTGCCGAAGGTGACCATCTTCTCAGCCAGGGAGCGGGTCTCCTTGGCCTTGGCTTCCGTAGTGACAATCCTCTCGTTGAGGATGAGGGAGGAGGCCAGGGACCGGAGCAGGGCAATGCGCTGGTCCTTGGGCCGTCCTAGTTTTCTGCCTGCGACGTTATGCTTAACCATGGCGGTTGGTGTTATTCCTCGGAGTTAGATTCTTCTTCGTCGTTGTCATTATCGCCCAGGGCCAGCGCGGATGCCGCGTCGATGTCGCTGTCGCGGCTGAAGCCTAGGGTCTTCAACTTCTCGTTGAGCTCGCTGAGGGACTTGACGCCGAAGTTGCGGATGCGGAAGAGGTCGTCGTCGCTCATCTCCAGCACCTCGCCAACCTTTCGCAGGTGGGCACGCTTGAGCGAGTTCAGGGTCCTGGGGGGAAGGTCCAGCTTTTCCAGGGGTGTCTGATAGATTTCGGGCGGGATATTGCGTGTGGACTTGATTATCTCGGCGCCAGCCTCGCCGGGCCTGCCCAGGGAATTGAAGAGGAAGAAGTGGTTCACCAGGCCCTCGGCGGCCTTCTTCATGGTGTCGGAGGGGGTGACGGTCCCGTCGGTCCATATCTCCATGATAAGGCGCTCGTAGTCCACCACCTGGCCGACGCGAGTCTTTTCGACGGTGAAGTTGACCTTGCGCACCGGGTTGAAGATGGCGTCCAGGGGCAGCACACCACGGGGGAGGCCGTCGCCGCCGCTGGCGGGGCGATAGCCCTTGCCGGGCTCTACGTTCATCTCTATGCCCAGCCGGGCGCTTCCGGAGTCGAGAGTGGCGATGTGCTGCTCGGGGTTGACGATTTCAAAATCGGAAGACGTGGCGATGTCGCCGGCGGAGACGGTGCCCTCGCCGGTGACCTCCAGCCGCATCTTGCCGGGCCGCCCGGAGACTGGGCGAATCCTCACCTTGGCGATGTTGTGGAGGATCTCCATGACCTCTTCTTTGACGTGGGGGACAGTGGAATACTCATGGAGAACATCCTCAATCTTGACCCAAGTGACGGCAGCGCCGCCGATGGAGCTTAGAAGAACGCGGCGGAGGGGACTGCCAATGGTGACCCCGTAGCCCCGCTCCAAAGGCTCCATATGGAACTTACCATAAGTCTCGTTAGCGTCTATGACGGTTATGGACGGTGTGACAGGCCGGGCTTCCGCGCCCGGCGCCTCTAGCGCAAAACTATCTATATCAAGCATTTACCACGCTACCTCGAGTAGTACTCAACTATCTGTCGGGTGTTGATGCCGATGTCCAATTCTTCAGGGTTCGGCATACGCTTCACGGTTGCCTTGAGGTTGGCGGTGTCCAGCTCAAGCCATTCCGGAACGGGCCGCTTGGGCAGGTCCTGGACCAGGTTCTGGACGTACTGCTTCTTCTTGCGAGTCTCCTGCCAGGCAATGACGTCGCCCTCCTTGACATGGTAGGACGGGATGTCCGTCTTGCGGCCCTTGAGCGCGAAATGGCCGTGGAGCACCAACTGGCGGGCCTGGCGTCGAGAGTCGGCAAAGCCCAGCCGGTAAACGACGTTGTCCAGCCTGGTCTCAAGCTGAAGCAACAGGTACTGGCCGGTGGAGGTAGGCCGTGTGAAGGCCTTCTCCATATAGTTCTCCATCTGCGCCTCCATGATGCCGTACATAAAGCGGAGCTTCTGCTTCTCGCGAAGCTGGAGGCTGTGGTCGGAGGCGCGGCGGCGTCGGGAGACGTTGGCGCCCGGGGGTGTGCGGCGCCGGTCGACGGCGCACTTAGGCGTGTAGCATCGCTCGCCCTTAAGGAAGAGCTTCTCGCCTACTCGCCGGCACTGTCTGCAGACTGGACCAGTATAACGTCCCAAATTATGACTCCTTTTCGCTCGCGACTATATTCGGGATTCTTCTAGATTAACGCTGTGAAATCGATTAGACCCTTCGGCGTTTGGGGGGGCGGCATCCGTTGTGGGGAATGGGGGTCATGTCGCGGATGCTGGTGATGTTCAGCCCGGAGGCCTGGAGGGAACGTATGGCGGCCTCCCGGCCCGCCCCGGGCCCTCGAATGACAACGTCCACCTGCCGCAGGCCCATGTCCATAGCCTTGCGAGCGGCGTTCTCGGCGGCCTTCTGGGCGGCGAAGGCGGTGCCTTTGCGGGAGCCTTTGAAGCCGCTGGTGCCGGCGCTGGCCCAGGCTATCATGTTGCCGCCCACATCAGTCAAGGATATCTGGGTGTTGTTGAAGGTGGAATAGATATACGCCTTGCCGTTAGGGTATATCTTCCTCTCGCGTTTTCGAGTCCGCTGTCTGGGCATTTGAAATTACCTCTGTTACTTCTTGGCGGTGCCGGTCTTGCGTCCGCGTCCGGCCACGGTCTTTCGCGGGCCTTTGCGGGTGCGGGCGTTGGTCTTGGTGCGCTGCCCGCGGACGGGCAGGCCGCGGCGGTGCCGCAGGCCGCGGTAGGAGCCGATATCGATAAGCCGGCGGATGGAGCCGTTATGCTCGCGGCGCAGGTCGCCTTCTACCCGGTATTCTTTGTCGATGATCTCGCGAATGCGGTCCACCTGCTGCTCGCTAAGCTCCCGCATTTTGGGCTTGATGTCGCCATCGATGCCGGCCTTAGCCAGCACCTGGTCGGCCAGGAAGGGGCCAATGCCGTAGAGGCGGGAGATGGCGATGTTGGCCCGCTTGTTGTCCGGAACGTCTACTCCAGCAATACGCACCATGATTATTCTCCTTACCCTTGCCGCTGAGAATGCCTGGGGTTGGCGCAGATGACCCGCACCGCGCCCTTGCGCTTAATAACGCGGCACTTGTCGCATCTAACTTTTACTGAGGCTTTTACCTTCATAACTCTTCCTACTTAAAACGATAGGTTATTCTGCCCTGGCTAAGGTCGTAGGGGGAAAGATCCACCAGCACCCGGTCTCCCGTGAGGACGCGGATGAAGTTCAAGCGTATCTTTCCCGACACGTGGGCCAGGACCATATGCTTATTGGGAAGCTCGACGCGGAACATGCCGTTGGGCAAGGCTTCCGTTACGAGCCCCTCCACCTCTATTACTTCCTTCTTCGCCACGTTCTAAACGCCGCCTATTTCCGGACTCGCGTAACCACTTCCGGCCCCTGCTCGGTGACCAGAAGAGTATGCTCAAAATGACATGATAGGCTGCCGTCAGCCGTGACCACGGTCCACTGGTCTTCCAGGACCTTGGCCCGCCAGTCGCCGACGTTAAGCATCGGCTCGATGGCCAGGGCCATGCCTGCTTTGAGCAGGGCGCCGCGGCCGGCGGGGCCGTAATTGGGTATCTGAGGCTCTTCGTGCAGATTGCGGCCCACGCCGTGGCCGACGTACTGCCGCACCACCTGATAACCCTTGGATGAGGCATAGGACTCGACGGCCTGGCCGATATCGCCAGCCCGCGCGCCGACCACCGACGCCTTGATGCCTTCCTCCAGGGCCTGCTCAGTGGCTTTGATGAGGTCCAGCGCCGCTTTGGACACTTTGCCCACCGGCACTGACACGGCGGCGTCGCCAATAAAGCCGTCCAGGGTGGCCCCCACATCCAACTTCAGAATATCGCCTTCGTTAAGCACCACCTTGTCGCTGGGGATGCCGTGGACAATCTCATGGTTGAGGGACGTGCAGATAGTAGCGGGGAAGCCGTAGTAGCCCTTGAAGGTGGGCTTGGCGCCGTGCCTGGTGATCTCTCGATACGCAATACGGTCCAGCTCCGCCGTAGTGATGCCCGGCCGCACCGCCTGCTTGAGGGCAGCAATGGCGGCGGCCACCACCGCGCCGGCGCGGCGAATAGCCTCCATCTCCTTGGGCGACTTGATAGTGATGCCACCCGGGTTGGAGGGAGGGGTGTTGGACGCGGTCTTTAGTTTGGTCTCTTGATTCATAAATAGTTATTGCAAATTGTCATTGTACGTCAATTAGCCTGATTTTGAAAGGCGTCTCTGCCTTTGCCATAAGGAAGTGAGCTACCTTGAGGGGGCGCGGCTCTGGGTTTTTCTGAAGGAGTCCAGAGTCCGAAGCAATCGCCGCTGCACGTCCTCCACGCTGCCAGCGGCGTCCACCTCGGTGAGCTTGCCCTGCCGTCGATAGTAGTCCACCAGGGGCCTGGTCTCAGACTCGTAGACTTTGAGGCGCGTGCGCACTGACTCGGGCTTGTCGTCGTCGCGCTGGTATAGCTGGCCGCCGCAGGCGTCACAGAGGCCGGGCTTCTTGCTGGGGGCGGTGACCGAGTTATACGTGGCTTTGCACTGGCGGCAAACCAGGCGTCCCGAAAGCCGCTTTACCAGCTCATCGACAGGCAATGTCATGAGCAGCGCAGAATCGACGGCCTGGCCCTGCTGGTCCAGCGCGGCGTCCAGGCGCTGGGCCTGGGTGAGGTTTCTGGGGAAGCCGTCCAGCATGAGGCCGGAAGCCGCCCCCGCCTTGCGCATCTCCTCCAACACCATATTGATGGTCACATCGTCAGGGACCAGAAAGCCTTTGGACATGAACTCGTTGGCCTTCTTGCCCAGGGGCGTCCCCTGGGAGAGGTGGTGTCGAAAGAGGTCGCCAGACGATATATGGCGGAGGTTGGTGGCCTCCGCTACCAGCTTGGCTTGAGTGCCCTTGCCAGCGCCGGGAGGTCCCAGCAGGATAACGATTCGGCTGGCCTTGCCGCTCAACGTAAGAACCCTTCGTAGTTGCGCATCTGGAGCTGGGCCTCAAGCTGCCGCAGGGTATCCAGGGCCACGGACACAAGAATGAGAAGGCTAGTGCTGCTTAAGGTCAGCGCCTGGACGTCGGTGATGTTGGACGCCAGGAAGGGAATGATGGATACAAAGCCCAAAAAGAGGGCGCCGCCGACGGTCAGCCGCAGGATAACACGGTTGAGGTATTCCTGAGTGGGCCTCCCCGGCCTGATGCCTGTGACAAAGCCGCCGCCCTTTTGCAGGTTTTCCGCCAGGTTCTGCTGCTGGAAGGTCACAAAGGTGTAGAAGAAGGTGAAGGCTACCACCAGGATAAAGGTCAAGATCCAATAAACAGCATGAGTAGGTCCAAGGACGTTGGCCATCCAGCTAGCCGCGTCGCCCACGAACCACGACTCGTCCGCCAGGAAGGTGGCGATGGTGCCGGGCAGTATGACCACGGAAAAGGCAAAAATCAAAGGAATCACGCCGGACATATTCACGCGCAACGGGAGGTAGGAACTGCCCGCCTGTCTATACATACGTCCCGCGCGGAAGATGCTGCGTCCGTACTGAACAGGAATGCGCCGGTGCGCCTCGTTAAACACGACGATGAGGGCGATGATCAGGATGCCGATGACCGCGAAGGCGAAGAGGCCGCCGAAGTTGTCGTTGGTCAGGAAGCCCTGCTGGATGAGACCGGGGAATCCGGCCACTATGCCCGCGAAGATGATGAGGGATATGCCGTTGCCTATGCCGCGCTCGGTGATAAGCTCGCCGAGCCAGACCAGGAACACCACGCCGGCAGTCATGGAAAAGACGGCGGCGGTAGTCGGCATTAGGGCGTCGCCGGTAAATCCTATGTCCGCTATGACGCCCGCATTTTTGAGCAAAAGGAGCTGCCCATAGGCCTGGGCCATAGCTATGGGTACGGTAAGCCAGTGTATCAGCCGGTTAATCTGCTGCCGCCCCTGCTCGCCCTCTTTGGAAAGGGCCTGGAGACTCGGAATCAAAGGCACCAGCAATTGGATAACGATGGACGCGGTGATGTAGGGGAAGACGCCCAGAGCAAGGATACTCAGGTTGCGAAGGGCGCCGCCGCTGAACAGATCGAGGAAGCCCAGCAGTTCCACTCGATCGAAGAGGCTGTCCAGGGCCGCCTTGTCGACGTCTGGCACAGGGACCTGCGCCACCAGTCGATAGAACGCCAGCAGTGCAAAGGTAAAGAGAATCTTGTTGCGAAGGTCCGGGACCTTTAGGGAATCCAGAGCGGCCTGGAGAAGCCTGGGCCGGCCTTGCGTCTCCTGGGCCATCATGTCTGGAGGAGTTCCGCCTTTCCCCCAGCGCCCTCGATTTTCTGTTTAGCGGAGGCGCTGAACTTGTGGGCGGTGACGGTCAGGGCCTTGGTCAAAGAGCCGTTGCCAAGGACCTTCAGGGGGTGCTTTGTGTTTCGGACAAGGCCAATCTGGACCAGGCTTTCCAGGGTCACAGGGCCCTGGCCGCTGTAACTCTCCAGGTCGCCGACGTTCACCACCGAGTATTCAATTCTGAAGATATTGGTAAACCCGCGCCGCTCGGGCAGGCGTTTGATAAGGGGCAGCTGGCCGCCTTCAAATCCCGGTCTCATGGGCTTGCCTGAGCGGGACTTCTGGCCCTTCATACCCCGGCCTGAGTAGGACCCGCGGCCGCTGCCGTCGCCGCGGCCTACGCGTTTGCTTTTTCGCCTCGCGCCCTTTTTGGGGCGCACCAGATGCTCCATCATGACTTTGCTCCAGATTTACGAGAGGCAGCCTTGCGAGGGCTGTCCTTCACTTCTTCGATTTCCAGCATGTGGCTGACTTTGCTGATCATGCCTCGAATGGTGGGGCTGTCGTGATGCACCACGGAGTGCTGCAGCCTCTTGAGGCCCAGGGCTTCAATCACCCTTCGCTGCCGCTGGCTGTAGCCGATCAGACTTCGCTTCCAGGTTATTTTCAGGTTAGACATATTGAATTACTCTACGCAGTCTTGGCCGGGGCGGCCCTGACAGGCTCAGCGGGGACAGCGCCTGGTGTCTTACGGCGGGCCATTTCCTCGGCGGGGTTCTTTAGTTCCCGCAAGGCGGTAAGCGTGGCGTAGATGACGTTTATGGGGTTGCGGGAGCCCAGGGACTTAGCCACGGCATCCTTGACGCCGGCGGCGTCTAGGACGGAGCGCATGGCGCCAGAGGCTATGAGGCCCGTGCCGGCGGGGGCTGGCTTGATTAGCACGTGGGAGGAGCCGTGTTTGGCGGTGGTCTCCTGGGGGATGGTGCTGCCCTTGAGAGGTATCCTGACCATATTCTTGCGGGCGTTGGCGGCTCCCTTGCGGACCGCGTCCGGGACAGCCTTGGCCTTGCCCAGGCCCGCACCCACCTGCCCCTGGCCGTCGCCGATAACCACCAGGGCGTTAAATCGAAGGTGCCGTCCGCCCTTGACCACCTTGGCGATGCGCCGGGTGTGGACAACCTTCTCGGACATTCCACCGCTGTCGCCGCCCATGCCTCCGCGGTCGCGGTCTCTGGGCGGGCGTTCTCTGTTCATGGGCGAGCGTTCTCTATTCATCCTAGTTGTCATTTAGAACTGCAGGCCTCCCTCTTTGGCGGCGTCGGCAAGGCTCTTCACCCGGCCGTGAAACCTATAGCCACCCCGGTCAAAGACCACCTTGGTAATTCCTTTTTCCTTCGCCTTTTTCGCGATGGACGACCCCACCAGCTTGGACGCAGAGACCTTAGAAGCCTTCTCCGCCTGCTCGCGAAGCTCTTTGTCCAGGCTGGAGGCAGAGGCCAGAGTAGTATGCTGGGAGTCGTCGATGATCTGGGCGTAGATGTTGCTCAGGCTGCGGAACACGCAAAGGCGGGGCCGCTCCCCGGTCCCAATGACCTTATTTCGGACTCGCCTGTGGCGAGCCAGCCGCAGGACCCGGCTATTTTTCTCTTTAGGCATAAGGAAAGACTTCTCCGAAATCTAATTAAGCTAGGCCTTTTTGGCGGCCTTGCCAGGCTTGAGGTGCAGTACCTCGCCGGCGTACTTGATGCCCTTCTCTTTATAGGGGTTGGGCGGGCGGACGCGGCGTATCAGGGCGGCCATCTGGCCCACCTTCTGCTTGTCGCAGCCGGTAACGGTTATCTTGTTCTGCCCATCGACTTTAAGGGTCACGCCTTCCAGCGGCTGAATCTCCACAGGATGGCTGAATCCCACGTTCAGAGTTATGCCCTTGCCCGTAGGCTGGGCGCGGAAGCCCACGCCCATGATTTCCAGCCCCTTTTCGTAGCCCGTAGTGACGCCGGCCACGCCGTTGTTGATAAGGCTCCGGGTGAGGCCGTGGAGGGCGCGGTGGAACTTACTGGGAGAAGTGCGCTCCACCACAATCTGCCCGTTTTCGACCTTGACCTTGACCTCGGGGTGGAAGGGCTGGGTCAAGGAACCCTTAGGGCCTTTTAGCGCTACCGCGTGGTCCTTGATTTCGACCTGAACACCCTTGGGGATGGGGATGGGCTTTCGGCCCACCCTCGAAAGGGTTTTTTCCTGTTCGTTGGCGCCGTTATTACCAGACATAGCAGAGCAACTCCCCTCCGATGCCTTTTCGCCAGGCCTCGTTGCCGGTCATCATACCTTCCGGGGTGGAGATTATAGCGGTGCCAAGGCCGCCGAAGATGCGGGGTATCTCCCCCTTGCTGGCATATACCCGCAGTCCGGGCCTGCTGGCGCGTTTGATGCCGCGAATGGCGGAGTCCTTGCCGCGATAGAGGAGCTGTATCTTCAAGGTCGACAGCGGCTTGCCGGCCACCACCTCAAAGTCCCGAATGAAGCCCTCCCGCTTGAGGATAGAGGCAATGGCGACTTTAGACTTGGATGAAGGCAAGGCGACATTTGGATGCCGCACCGCGGCGGCGTTCCGTATTCGGCTCAGCATATCGGCTATAGGGTCGCTGGGTACAGACATATTATTCCTCCTACCAACTGGCCTTTCGGACGCCCGGGAGCTCGCCCCGGAGGGCCATCTGCCGGAAGCAGATACGGCATAGACCGAAGTGCCGGATGAAGGCCCGGGGGCGGCCGCAGCGGTTGCAGCGGTTGTGGGCCTGGACTTTGAACTTTGGCGTCCTCTTCCACTTTTCTATTTTGGATGTTTTAGCCACGTTGTTCCTCTACTGTGCTTTCGCGAAGGGCATGCCGAGAAGTTCCAGCAGGCGGGCGGCCTCGCCGTCGTTCTTGGCTGTTGTCGTTATCGTAATCTGGAAGCCGCGTATGCGGTCCACCTGGTTGAACTCAACCTCCGGGAAGATGATCTGCTCGCGCAGCCCCATGGAGTAGTTGCCCCGGCCATCGAAGCTGGAGCGGGGCACGCCGCGGAAGTCGCGGATGCGTGGGAGGGCCACGTTGATGAGGCGGTCGAGGAAATAGCCCATGCGCTCGCCTCTAAGGGTTACGGCTACGCCGATGGGCATGTTCTGTCGAATCTTGAAGGCGGATATGGCCTTCTTGGCCTTGGTCACCACGGGCTTCTGGCCGGCGATGGTGGTCAGATTGTTGGTGGCGAACTCCAGGGCCTTGGCGTTCTCCTTGGCCTCGCCCAGACCGATGTTCAGGACAACTTTCTTCAGACGCGGGACCTCCATGACGCTCTTGTAGCTAAACTCCTTCATCATGGCGGGCACCACGTGGCCCTTGTAGCGTTGAAATACGCCGGGGACGGCCTTCTGCACCGGGGCCTTGGGCTTCTCAGCAGGAGCGGCGGCCTTAGCGGCGGGCCTGGCCTTGGCTTCGGCGGGAGCGCCGCCTTTGGCGCCAGGCTTGGCCTTTGCCTCTGCCGGCGCGGCGCCTTTGGCCGCGGGCTTTGCCTTGGCTTCGGACTTGGGTTTAGCCTCGCTGGCGGGCTTGGCGGCGCGGGGCTTGGGCTCCTTGGCCTCGGCGGGCGCGGCGCCCTCGGGAGCTTCACCCTTGGGAGCCGCCCTTCGCTGCCGGGGCTTCTTGTCTCCGTCAGTAGTCATCCTAGGTAATGGTCTCCTTGCATTTTCGGCAGATGCGCACCTTGTTGCCGTCCTCCAGCTTCTTGAAGCCGACTCGCACGGGGTTGCTGCAACTGGTGCATATTAACATAACGTTGGAGATGGATATAGGCGCGGGCTGCTGCACTCGTCCGCCCTGCCGCACCGGCGGGACGGGCTTGACGTGTCGGGTCACTACGTTGACCCCTTCCACAATCAGACGGCCGGTCTGAGGATAGACCCGCTCCACCTTCCCTCGCTTGGCGCGGTCTTTGCCGGAAGTGACCAGTACGGTATCGCCCTTGCGGATATTCATTAGACCACCTCCGGGGCTAAGGAAACTATCTTCATATAGCCCTTTTCTCGGAGCTCACGGGCGACGGGGCCGAAGATGCGGGTGCCTCTGGGATTATCAAGTTTCTCGGTCATAATAACGGCAGCGTTGTCGTCAAACTTAATGAAGGTGCCGTCGGGTCGGGCGTAGTTCCGGGCGGTGCGGACAATGACGGCCTTCACCACCTCGCCCTCCTTAACGGTGCCGGCGGGAAGGGCTTCTTTAACCGCGCAAACGATGATATCGCCCACGGCGGCGTAGCGGCGGCGGCTGCTGCCGGGTATGTTGATGCACATGAGCTCTTTGGCGCCGGTGTTATCGGCGGCGGCCAGCCTGGTGTAGATCTGGATCACGGCTGGGCCTCCTGCTTCTCTTCCTCGGCCTCGGCCTTGGCGGCGTCCTGGTTGCGGGCCCCGGTGGACAGTATCTCCGAGTCCAGCTCCGCGGGCTTAACCTCGGCGACCTCGCGGCGCTCGATGATGTTCGTGACGCGCCATCGCTTGAGGCGGGAGATGGGCCGGGTCTCCTCGATACGCACCAGGTCGCCGACGGCGCATTCGGACTCGCCGTCATGGGCGTAGAACTTGGTAGACCGCTTCTGGGCCTTGTTATATATAGGGTGCCTCTGCTGCCACTCGACAGCCACCACCACCGTCTTGGCCATCTTGGTGCCGATGACCCGTCCGACTCGTTCTTTTCGTCGTTCTTTACTCATTATTGGACCTTCTGAAGTTGCCTCTCCCTGGCCACGGTCTTGAGCCTGGCCAGCTTCTTCCGCGTCACGCCCAGCTGGGACGTGTTGGTAAGCTGCTTGGTGGCATGCCGGAAGCGCAGGTTCAGCAGCTCCTTCTGAGTATTATCGATCTCTTTCTCTATGCTCTCGTCCGACAGGTCTCGGACTTCCTGGATGCGCATATAAGTCCTCTATTCCGTTCCCATGAGATTGGCGAGATTATCACGGGAGACCATTTTCACGGGAATAGGCAGCTTGTTGGACGCCAGCCGGAAGGCCTCGGACACAGTGGCCTTGTCGGCGCCGGCGACTTCGTACATGATGCGGCCCGGCTTCACCACGGCGACCCAGTGGTCCACCGGAGCCTTGCCGCCGCCCATGCGGGTTTCGGCCGGCTTCTTGGTGACCGACTTGTCGGGGAAGATAGTGACCCACACCTTGCCGCCTCGTTTGAGGTGGCGGGTGATGGCGACGCGGGCGGCTTCTATCTGGCGGGCGGTTATCCATCCTGGTGACAGGGCCTTGAGGCCAAAGTCGCCCTGGTTAACCGTGCTGCCGGCCACGGCCTTGCCCTTCATGTTGCCGCGCATGGCCTTGCGGTATTTTACTCGCTTAGGTTGTAGCATCCTCAGTCTCCTCGTCCTCTGCTCCGGCGCTGACCGTGACCTGAATCGTCTCCATCTCTTCCGTCCGCTCGGCCACAGGCGTGGGCGCCGTAGTGCCTTTGTAAATCCAGACCTTGACGCCGATTCGTCCCATGACGGTGGAGGCTTCGGCGTAATCGTAGTCGATATCCGCGTTGAGGGTATGCAGAGGGACGCGGCCCTCCATAATCTTCTCGGTGCGGGCGATTTCAGCGCCCATGATGCGGCCCTTGACGATAATCTTGATGCCCTGGGCGCCGGCCTGCATGGCGCGCTGCACAGACTGCCGCATAGCGCGGCGGAAGGAGACGCGGCGTTCCATCTGGTCGGCGATGTTGCGGGCCACCAGGTAGGAGTTCAGCTCAGGCTGCTGTATCTCCAGGATGTTGAGCTGGATGCGCTTGCCGGATATGGACTCGAGCCGGCTCCTGAGCTTCTTTACCCGCTCGCCGTCGCGGCCAATGAGGATGCCGGGGCGGGCTGAATGAATATTGATGACGATATCCTGGTTGCCGCGATCGATCTCGACCCTGGCGATGCCGGCGTCGGAGAAGGAGCGGTACTCGTCCCGGATGGCGTTTCGTATAGACAGGTCGCTGAGGACCAGCTCGCTATACTGGCGGCCCCGGGGGACGAACCAGTGGGTCTGCCAGTCCTTGATGACGCCGAGCCTAAAGCCGACCGGATGTGTTTTATGTCCCACTAGCTTGCCTCCTGGTCCACTACCACCGTCAGATGAGAAAACCGCCTGTTCATTCGACCAACCCTGCCACGAGCGTGGGGCTTGAAGCGGCGCATAGACTCGGCCTGGTCGGCGGTTATGCGCACCACCCGCAGGCTTTCCCGGTCCATCAGCAGGTTATTTTCAGCGTTGGCCGCCGCCGACTGAATAGTCTTGGCTACGATTCTAGCCCAGGGCGACGGCATAAACTCCAGCACGGCAACGGCCTCCGCCACCTTTTTGCCCCGGACCAGGTCCAGGAGCGGCATGAGGCGCTTGTGGGAGGCCCCCACTTTTTTAGATACGGCTTTAACGGCAGGCATAGTTTACCCTTCCTTTGTCTCTGCGCCGCTGGCGGCGGCCTCGGCGGCCCGGAGGCCAAAGCCGCGGAAGGTGCGGGTGGGAGCAAACTCTCCCAGCCGGTGGCCGACCATGTTTTCAGTGATGAAGACCGGCACGTGGCGGTGCCCGTCGTGGATGGCTATGTTAAGGCCTATCATCTCGGGCATTACAATGCTGCTGCGGGACCAGGTGCGGATGACCGACTTCTGGCCGGAGCGCTGTTGGGCCATGACCTTCTTTTGCAGCTTGGGATGCACATAAGGGCCCTTTCGTATAGAACGGGACATGCCCTATCTCCTTCTTTCTCTGACGATAAGAGTTTTGGACTTGCGCTTGTTTCTGGTCTTAAACCCGAGGGCCGACTTGCCCCAGGGCGTCTTGGGCCCGGGCAGGCCGATGCCGGTGCGGCCTTCGCCGCCGCCATGGGGATGGTCCCGGGGCGTCATGGCGCTGCCTCGCACCGTGGGCCTGCGGCCTCGATGCCTGGTCTTGCCGGCTTTGCCGAGGATGACGTTCTTGTGGTCCACGTTGCTGAGCTGGCCTATGGTGGCGCGGCATGTGCCCGGCACGCGGCGCACCTCCCCGGAGGGCAAGCGAATAAGCACATAGATGTCCTCTCGCGAGAGCACCTGGGCCGCCGAGCCGGCGCTGCGCACCAGCTTGCCGCCCTGGCCGGCTATCAGCTCCAGGTTGTGCACCAGGGTGCCCGTGGGGATATTCCGAAGGGGCAGGCTGTTGCCGGGCTTGATGTCTGCGGTGGGGCCGGAGGCCACGTTGGAACCGACGGCCAGGCCCAGGGGGGCCAGGATATAACGCTTCTCGCCGTCAGCATAGTTCACCAGGGCGATGCGGGTGGTGCGGTTGGGGTCGTACTCGATGGTGACCACCTTGCCGGGCACGCCGTCCTTGTCGCGCCGGAAGTCGATGACGCGGTAGTGGCGACGGCTGCCGCCGCCGCGATGCCGCACGGTTATCTTGCCGCGGAAGTTTCGCCCGCCGCTTTTAGACTTGGCCCTCAGAAGGGCCTTTGCAGGCTTGTTGGTGGTAACGTCCTTATAGGAGGGGTGCGCGGCGTTGCGCGTCCCCGGAGTCATTGGTCTAAGAACTTTGAGTGGCATGCCTACAACCCCTCGATAAGCTGAATCTTGTCGCCGGGCCGCAGGGTCACAATAGCTTTCTTCATGTCCGGCGTGCGCATCATCCTGGGGCCGTACCGTTTGGCCTTGCCCCGGTTGAGACAGATATTGACGTCCACCACCTTCACGTTAAAGGTCTTCTCCACGGCCTCTTTAATCCTGATCTTATTGGCCTGGGGAGACACCTGGAAGGTGTATTTACCCGACTCCTGCTGCGCGGTGCCCTTCTCAGTTATGAGAGGCTTGACAAGGACTTCCTGCATGGTTAACGCCATATCTAGGCCTCCGCTTCCGCGGCCTGGGGGGCCCAGAGGTCCTCGGCGCGGCGTATGGCGTCGAGGGCGATGATGACTTTGTCCCGCTTCAAGACCTCGCCGGCGTTGAGCTGGTCCACGGGCAGCGTCCAGACCTTAGGCAGATTCCTGGCGGCGTTAACAACATTAGGCTCCGCCGACGCGGTCACCAGCAGAATCGACTCGTTGATACCCAGGGCCTTCAAGGCCTGGGCCATGCTCTTGGCGTGACCGTCCAGGTCGGCGAAATTTTCTACCAGCACTAGCTTGTCCTGCTTCACCTTCTGGGAGAGGGTGCATCGCAGGGCCAGGTGACGAATCTTCTTGGGCAGATCGCGGCGGTAGCTGCGGGGCTTGGGACCGAAGGCGATGCCGCCGTGCCGCCACTGGACCGCGCGGGTGCTGCCCTGCCGCGCGCGGCCGGTGTGCTTCTGCCGCCACGGCTTCTTGCCGCCGCCGGAGACCTCAGCGCGGGTCTTGGTGCTGTGGGTGCCTTGCCGCTGGTTGGCCTGGTAGATCACCATAGCCTGATGGACGACAGTTGGATTGAAGGGGGCGGCCACCAGGGTGTCGTTGACCTGCACGCTGCGCAGGGCTTCACCCTTGAGATTTTTTACTTGAAGTTCCATGAAATATCAGCCTTAGATTAGGACTTTGCGGCGGGCTTAGGTTGAGGTTTAGGGGCCTCCGCCTTGGGGGAAGCGGCGGTCTTGGCCAGGCCCTTGGCGGCGGGCTGGGCCCTGGGTGCGGTAGGCCTGGCGGCTTTCTTGCCGGTCCTGTATACCATTAGCACGTCTTTGGGTGACCCTGGAACGCCGCCCTTGAGCACCAGGATGTTCTTGTCCTGGTCCACACGGACCACTTCCAGATTCTTAATCGTAACCCTGTCGGACCCCATATGCCCGGCCATCTTTTTGCCCTTCCAGACACGTCCGGGCCGCGTGCCCGAGCCCACCGAGCCGGGTCCCCGGAGCCGGTCCGACTGGCCGTGGGTTCTGGGACCGCCCTTGAAGCCGTGGAGCTTGACGCCCCCCTGGTAGCCCCGACCCTTGGTGATGCCGACCACGTTCACCAGGTCGCCGGCGGCGAAGATGCTGGGGCCGAGGGTCTGGCCCACTGTCAGGCCCTCCAGTTTTTCGGCGGGGACTTCCCGGAGGTGGCTGAAGAGTCCGCCCGAGGCCTTGAGGTGGCCCTGCTTGGCCTGGGGCACTCGTTTGACCGAGCCGAACCCCAACTGGACGGATTGATAGCCGTCCTTTTCTTTGGACTTGATCTGGGTGACAGTGCAAGGCCCGGCCTCCAGGACCGTGACTGGAACTACAGACCCGTCGGCCTGCATTACCTGGCTCATGCCTATTTTCCGGCTAACTATCGCTTGAATCACAGAAGATTCCTTGTCTTACAGCTTGATGGAAATATCGACGCCGGCGGGAAGGTTGAGGCGGGTCAGGGCGTCGATGGTCTTGGCGGTGGGTTCCAGGATGTCGATGAGCCGCTTGTGGGTGCGGATCTCAAAGTGCTCGCGGGAGTCCTTGTCGATGTGGGGCGAGCGGATAACGCAGAAGCGCCGTATGTGGGTGGGCATGGGCACCGGGCCGGCCACGTTGGCGCCGGTCTGCTCCGCCGTCTCCACAATCTGCGTCGCCGACAGGTCTAGAGTCTTGTGGTCGAAGGCCTTGAGGACGATTCTTATTTTTTGAGATGTTTTGCTTACCATAAATGTCTATTCGCCTTTAATAATGGCAGCCGCGATGTGCTGGGGCACCGGCTCGTAGTATTTGAACTCCATGGTCTGGCTGGCACGGCCCTGACTCATGGACCTGAGGGCTGTAGTATATCCAAAGGACTCGGCCAGGGGAACCAGGGCTCTTATCTGCTGGAGGTTGTCGTCGCCCTCAATGCTCTTGATCTGGCCGCGCCGGGCGTTAAGGTCGCCCAGGACGCTCCCCAGATACTCGCCGGGCGTTACTACTTCCATCTCCATAATCGGTTCCAGGAGAATGGGGCCGCCCTTGCGAATAGCCTCCCGGAAAGCTATGCCGCCCGCGGCGCGGAAGGCCATTTCCGAGGAGTCGACGTCGTGGTAGCTGCCGTCCACCAGGGCCACTTTGACATCCACCACGTGGAAGCCGGCCACGGGGCCGTTTTCAGCAGCCTCGCGGACGCCCTTCTCGACGGCGGGTATGAACTCGCGGGGTATAGAGCCGCCGGCAATCTTGTTTTCGAAGACCAGGCCGGCACCGCGTTCCAGAGGCTCCATTTCAATCCAGACATCGCCGTACTGGCCGTGGCCGCCGCTCTGCCGGACAAACTTGCCCTGGACCTTGGTGGTCCTGGTGACAGTCTCGCGATAAGAGACCTTGGGCTTGCCCACGTTGGCGACGACGCTAAACTCGCGCTTCATGCGGTCGACAAGCACGTCCAGGTGCAGCTCGCCCATGCCGGAGATAATGGTCTGACCCGTCTCCTTGTTCTGGTTGACAACAAAGGTGGGGTCTTCTTCGGACAGCTTGCGGATGGCGTCGATGAGCTTGTCGCGGTCCGCTTGGGAGATAGGCTCGATGGCTACTGAAATAACGGGCGAGGGGAACTTGGGTGGTTCCAGGACTATGGGGTTAGCTTCTTCGCAGATGGTGTCGCCGGTGAAGGTCTCCTTCAGTCCGATACACGCCGCGATATTGCCGGCGGTAATCTCCGCCACCTCCTCGCGGTGGTTGGAATGCATGCGAAGGACGCGGCCCAGCCTTTCGCGACGCTTCTTGGTGGAGTTGTAAACCACGGCGCCGGCCTTGACCGATCCGGAGTATATGCGCAGATAGACCAGCCGGCCCACGAAAGGATCGGTCATCACCTTCATGGCGAGGGCAGACAGCGGCTCGTTGTCATCGGCTTTGCGAATAACCTTGGCGTCGTTGTTGGGGTTGAAGCCTTCCACCGGCGGGACGTCGGAGGGGGAGGGCAAATAATCGACAACGGCGTCCAGCAGCGGGGCCACGCCCATGGTGCGGAGGGCGCTGCCGCAGAGAACAGGGAATAGCCGGCGGTTGATGGTGGCTTGCCTGAGGGCGGCCTTAAGCTCGGCCTTGCTGATATCCTCGCCCTCCAGGTACTTGATCATGAGGGCGTCATCCGTCTCGGCGATGCGCTCGATCATGGCATCGCGGTACCGCTGGAAGTCGCCCTTCAGGTCCTCAGGAATCGGCCCGACCTGGAAAGCCCCGGCGTCGCCGAAGATATAGGAGTGGCCCTCCATAAGGTCCATAACGCCCTTAAAGCTGGACTCCTGGCCTATAGGCGCCTGCACAGGCACGGCCTGGGCCTTTAGCCGGTGCTTAATGGAAGTTATGGTGCGCTCGAAGTCGGCGCCGGTGCGGTCCATCTTGTTGACAAAGCAAATGCGGGGCACCTGGTACCGGTCAGCCTGCCGCCACACCGTCTCCGACTGGGGCTGCACGCCCGCCACCGAGTCCAAAACCACAATGCCGCCGTCCAGGACTCGAAGGCTGCGCTCCACCTCGGCCGTGAAGTCCACATGGCCCGGGGTATCGATGATATTGACCTGGTAGTCCTTCCAGGGGATGGTGGTAGCGGCGGCGGTGATGGTGATGCCGCGCTCCCTCTCCTGGGGCATCCAGTCCATGACGGCTGTGCCGGCGTCTACGTCACCTATCTTATAGGTGCGTCCGGAGACAAAAAGGACCCTCTCGGTAACGGTGGTCTTTCCGGCGTCGATGTGAGCGATGAATCCGATATTGCGGATTCGATTTATAGGCGTGCGTGTAGGCATGATGACAGGGCCCAATCAAGGTAGGCAGCCGCTCCTCCTCACCACCTGTAGTGAACAAAGGCGCGGTTGGCCTCTGCCATCTTGTGGATATCTTCGCGCTTCTTCACGGCGGTGCCCTCGCCGCGGGCGGCCTCGATCAGCTCTACCGCCAGCCTCTTATTCATGGGCTGGCCTTTTCTGCCCTGGGCGGAGGTCAAAAGCCATCGCATAGCCAGGGCTTCGCTTCGCTCGGGGCGGACTTCCACGGGGACCTGGTAGGTAGCGCCGCCCACGCGCCGGGGTTTGACTTCCAGGAGGGGTCGGGCGTTCTCCATAGCCTGCTTTAGGACTTCCAGGGCGTCCCGCTTGGTCTCCTGCTGCATTATATCCATAGCCTGATAGACAATACGCTGGGCAACGCTCTTCTTGCCGCGCCGCATAAGGCGGTTGACGAGGCGGGACACCTCGACGCTGTTATATCGAGGGTCCGGGGGCGTAGGGCGCCTTTCGGCGCGTCGTCGTCTGGACACGGGTCGTTAGCCTTCTTTCCTAATTGCTGTCGTTAAGCGGCCTTGGGGGCTTCCGCGCCGTACTTGCTGCGGCCCTGGCGGCGGTTTTCCACGCCCTGGCAGTCCAGGGTGCCGCGAATGATGTGATATCGAACGCCGGGGAGGTCCTTGACCCTGCCGCCTCGAATCATAACCACCGAGTGTTCCTGCAGGTTGTGGCCCTCGCCGGGAATATAGGCGGTGACTTCGAAGCCGTTGGTAAGGCGCACCCTGGCAATCTTACGCAGGGCGGAGTTGGGCTTCTTGGGGGTCATGGTGCGCACCTGGACGCAGACGCCGCGGCGCTGGGGCGCGCCCTGGCTCCACTTTGTCTTGTTGGACAGCGAGTTGTGAATCCAGTGCATGGCCGGAGACTTGGACTTAGTCCTGACCTTCCTCCGACCTTTTCTGACTAGCTGGTTAATGGTGGGCATAGCTCTTCCCTGTTCTAATAAAGGACAAATACGAACTCTACCAACAACGGCTTAAAATGTCAACCGCCACGGGACGAGTTTTTCGAAAAGCGAAACATGGCTGGCAAGCCGCGCTGACGTGCTAACCGCTTTTCGACATGGCTTCCATGACAATGTGCATATCTTTGTCGCCACGACCGCTGAGGCACACTAGAATCGTCCGCTCCGGGTCTAGTTTCGGCGCCAGGGTTGTGACGTGATAGACGGCGTGGGAAGGCTCCAGGGCGGGTATGATGCCTTCCGCGCGGCAGAGCAGGTTGAAGCCTTCCAACGCTTGCTCGTCAGTAACTGCCACATAGTCGGCGCGGCCCGAGTCCTTGAGATAGCTGTGTTCCGGCCCGACCCCGGGGTAGTCCAGCCCCGGCGATATGCTGTGGGTGTCCGACACCTGTCCATTCTGGTCTTGCAGCAGGTACGACAGCGCCCCGTGAAGCACCCCCGGCTGCCCCGCCACCAGCGTCGCGGCGTGGGCCTTGGTGCCGACCCCATGCCCGCCCGCCTCCACACCCACCAGCTTCACGCCCTTGTCCTCGACGAAGGCATGGAAAGCGCCGATGGCGTTGCTGCCGCCACCAACGCAGGCGACGACATAGTCGGGCAGCTTGCCCTCGGCCTTCAATATCTGCTCTCGCGCCTCGGTGCCAATCACGGATTGGAAGTCACGGACTATCATCGGGTATGGGTGAGGCCCTACTGCGCTGCCCAGAAGATAGTGGGTAGTCTTGACGTTGGTCACCCAGTCGCGGATGGCCTCATTGATGGCGTCCTTTAGGGTGCGGCTGCCGGCATCGACGGTGCGCACTTCCGCGCCCAGCAGCTTCATTCGGAAGACGTTCAGCGACTGGCGTCGAATATCCTCGGCGCCCATGTACACGATGCACTCCAACCCCAGCATGGCGCAGGCGGTGGCGGTGGCGACGCCGTGCTGCCCCGCGCCAGTCTCGGCGATGATGCGCTTTTTGCCCAATCGTTTGGCCAGCAGGCCTTGACCCAGGGCGTTGTTAATCTTGTGAGCGCCGGTGTGGGCCAGGTCTTCCCGCTTCAGGTATATCTTGGCGCCGCCGAGTTTGCGGGTGAGGTTGGCGGCGAAGTAAAGGGGCGTGGGCCGCCCGACGAAGTTGTTTAGCAGATAACCGAGTTCTTTTTGGAACTCTTTGTCTTCTTTCAGCTTGGCGTAGGCCTGCTCCAGCTCATCCAGGGCGGCCATAAGCGTTTCGGGGACAAACTTGCCGCCGTAAGGGCCGAAGCGCCCGCGGCGGTCGGGAAGTTGGGAGGACCTGGTCTTGGATGTCATGACTTCTTTCCAGCGGCCACCGACGCGCGGCGGGCCTCTGCGATAAACGATTTGATTTTTGTAGTGTCCTTGACGCCATTAGTCTCAATGCCGCTGGACACGTCCACGCCCCACGGGTGTACGGCAGCGATAGCTTGGGAAACGTTGCTGGGCGTAAGGCCTCCAGCGAGAATAAATCGATGCCCGAGGTCGGCAACTCTGGCGGCGATGACCCAGTCGAAGGCCTCACCGGTGCCGCCCTGAAGACCCTCTACTAATCGGTCTAAGGTTACAGTGTGGCCGGCCTTGATGTATGGGCTTATTTTTTCGGAAAGGGCATGAGCGGCGGGTCCTATATCTATCCCAGCAGGGACATGGAAAACTTTAATAATGCCTGCTTCTACTTTCCCACAGTAGTCCAAACTTTCTTTGCCGCAAAGCTGCGCCATATCCAACCCGGCCTCGTTAATGGTGCGGTTTATTTCCTCCAACGGCTGATCGGCGAAAAGGCCGACGATTTTGTGGGTGGGATTTGGGCCGGTGGTCCGAACGGCATCTACGATAGCCCTGGCCTGCTGCGTGGTGACTCGCCGCCTGCGCCCGGGCACAAAAACGATGCCTAGAAAATCGGCGCCGGCCTGCGCGGCCACGACGGCATCCTCGGGCCGCATAAGGCCGCAGACCTTGACCTTAACCACGGCGCGGCGCCTCGACGGCCTGGCCTGCCAGCTCCCGCACCTTGGCCGCTGTGTCCTTGGCTGTCACCAAGGCTTCGCCCACCAGCACAGCGTTGACTCGCAGGGCGCGCAGCTTAATCACGTCCTGGGCCGTGAAGATGCCGCTCTCGCTGACGATGATTTTGCCTCGCGGGACTTTGGGCGCCAGGCGTTCAGTAACCGATAGGTTGGTCTTAAAGGTGTGCAGGTCTCGGTTGTTGATACCGATGATCTCTGCGCCGGCCTCGATAGCTTGCTCTAACTCGGCCTCGTTGTGGACTTCGACAAGGGTTTGAAGCCAGAACTGCTGGCAGAGCTTGAGCAGGTCTTTAAGCTGCTGCGGAGAGAGAATAGCGACGATGAGCAAAAGGGCGTCCGCGCCCCAGGCCCGCGCTTCCAGGACCTGATAGGGGTCGAAGATGAAGTCTTTACGGAGGACGGGTGTGCGTCGGGCTTTGGTAGCCTCTTTGACGGCCATTAGATGCTCGGGCGTCCCTTGGAATCGTGGGTCGGTGAGGACTGATATGGCGGCGGCGCCGTTGTTGACATAAGTGTTCAATAGCGCGACGGGGTCGAAGTTGGGGGCTAAGAGGCCGCGAGACGGCGAGGCTTTTTTGACCTCGGCGATGAGCCGCACGCGGTCGCCCATCAGAGCGCCGGAGAGGTTCAGGGGCGTGGGCTGCGATTTGATGCGCTGCTCAAGCTGCGATTGAGGCACCTGGGCCTTCTGGGCCTCCAGTTCCTTCTTCTTCTCGGCAACGATTTTTTCCAGGATGGTGGGCATGAGATCTTGCTGTTAGACGGTTACTTCCGTGCCGCTCTTAACGAGACTTTGGAGCGCGCCCAAAATAAACTCGCTTCCACCTTGCACCTCTAACAGGACTGGCTTCCCATGCTTCGTGAAATGGAAGATTATGCCATTCCTTTCGGAAGCGTATTCATAGGGCTCATTAGAGAGCTTCACCATCAGAATGTTGACTTCTTTATCGTAGCTAAACTTCATATTCTGAACGCCTCCCAGGGTATAAAGTCACCACCACTATCTCTTGCTCTGTCTCTTCAAGAACAACCTCCAAAGTAGCTTATCACTAGAAAGGCTTTTGAGCGATTTTCCTTCCTTCACGACCGTCAAGCAATGCGGAGGGAGAATTTATTATATCTTCCACAATGGAAACGTTCAGAGTGAATCCCAGGGAGACAGCCTCTTGAATTTTCTGTAGAGCATGATCCGTGAAACGTACGGTTTTCACCCACACTACCCTACGTCGTCGCCAGCCGCTGGGTCAGGGCCACCAACTGCCTCGCCTTAGCGATGGCCGCGCCGCTTTTGATAGACTGCTCAGCCAGGGCCGCGCCTTCTTTGAAGTCCTTGGCCTTGCCGCCCACTACCATTACCGCCGCCGCATTGGCGACCACTATATCCTTAAACGGCCCCGGCGTGCCGCTGAGGACCTCTCGCAGCAGGTAGGCGTTATGACGGGCGTCGCCGCCGCGGACGGCGTTGCGCGAGAAGGTGGGGAGGCCGAAGTCGGCTGGGGCTATGTCGTATTCGGTAATGGCGCCGTCCTTCAGGTCCCACACATGGGTCTTGCCGCCCAGAGTCACCTCATCCAGCCCGTCCTCGCCGTGCACCACCATGGCCCGCTCCGCTCCCATCAGTTTCAGCACCTGGATAAGCTTCTCGCCTAGCGCCGGAGTCGCGACCCCGAGAAGCTGCCGCCTGGCGCGGGCCGGGTTGGTCAGGGGGCCGAGGATGTTGAACACGGTGCGGATGCCGATTTCCTGCCGCACAGGCAGGGCATGCTTCATCGCCAGGTGGAAGGCGGGCGCGAACATAAACCCGATGCCGACTTCATCGATGCACTGCTTGACAGCTTCCGGCGACAGATTGAGCTTGACGCCCACCACCTCCAGCACATCGGCGCTGCCGGCCTTGCCGGAGACGGCGCGGCTGCCGTGCTTAGCGACTTTCAGCCCCGCGCCAGCGGCCACGAAGGCGGCGGTGGTCGAGATGTTGAAGGTGCCGGTGCGGTCTCCGCCAGTGCCGCAGGTGTCAACGACATCGCCGGGGGCTTCCACCCGGAGGGCTTTGTTGCGCATGACGGTGGCCATGCCTGCCAGCTCCTCGGGCGATTCGCCCTTCATGCGCAGGGCCGTCAAAAAGGCGCCCAGTTGGGCCGGCGTGGGCTTGCCCTCCATGATCTCGTCCATCACCGTGGAGGCCTGCTCGATGGAAATAGACTTGCCGGACACTAGCTGTTCGATGGTCTCTTTAATCATCGTTTTATCTTTGACATAACTTTTCGGCGAAGAAGGCTGGGACTGTGGGAATTATATTACCAGGACAAAACATGAGCTAATTCCCCTATGCCTACTTCGGCTTCTTCCAGCTTTCCACTCGATTCAAGTAGTTCCTCAGCAGGTCGTGGCCCACCTTGGTCATAATCGACTCAGGGTGGAACTGGACTCCCTCGACGGGCAGCTTTTTGTGGCGCACACCCATAATGAGGCCGTTACTGGTCCAGGCCGTTTTTTCCAGTTCGTCGGGCAGGGTTTCAGGGTAGATAACCAGCGAGTGATATCGAATAGCCTCGAAGGGGTTGGGCAGGCCCTGGAAGACGCCTTTGCCGTCATGGTGGATAAGGGAGGTCTTGCCGTGCATGATTTCGCCCGCCACGTCCACCGTGCCGCCGTACACCTGTCCCATGCACTGATGGCCCAGGCACACGCCCAGGATAGGCAGCTTCTCGCCGAAGTGGCGGATAACGTCGTTAGATATGCCGGCCTCTTTGGGAGTGCAGGGGCCGGGTGAGATAACGATGCCCTGGGGCTTCAGGTCTGCGATCTCCTCCAGCGATATTTTGTCATTTCGATATGTTTTTACGTCCGCACCCAGCTCGCAGAGGTACTGGTACAGGTTGTAAGTAAAGCTGTCGTAGTTGTCGATGAGCAGTATCACGGCTAGTTAAGCACCTCGATAAATTCCAGCCAGTTGCCGTCCGGGTCCTGGGCCATGACGGTGCGCCGCGCCAGCTTGCCGTCGATATAACGCTCCATGGGCGAGTTGAGGAACCGCAGGCCTAGCTTAGACTTCTCGCGATAGAAGGTCTCCATGTCCTCGATGTAGAAGCCGAGGTGGGCCGCGCCGATATCCTTCAGGCCTTTGTCAATCCGAACGCTGGGCGGGAAGAAGTATTTCACGAGTTCTAGATAGTGGCCGTTGTCCAGCTTCAGGAAGGCGACTTTAATGTGGCAGTCCTTGTAGCCCAGAAGCTGCTCCGCCGGCGGGCCGCTGAGTTCGCCGAAGCGGTCGAATTTGAAGCCGAGGACTCGAGTGTAGAAATCGATAGCCTTGTCCATGTCCTGAACGACGAAGCCGGTATGGAAAATCGATTTGAGCATAGCTTATCTCCCCTCGGCCCGGTCGATGGCACGGAGCAGGGCGCCAGCCTTGTGCAGCGTCTCCTGGTACTCAGGCTCCGGCTCGCTGTCGTACACTATGCCGCCTCCGGCCTGGACGTAGGCGATGCCGTCCTTCAGTACCATGGTGCGGATAGTGAGGGCGGTGTCGCAGTTGCCTGAGAAGCTGAAGTAGCCCACGGCGCCCGAGTAGGGACCGCGCTGCTCCTTCTCCATCTCGGCGATGATCTCCATAGCGCGGATTTTAGGCGCGCCGGAAAGGGTACCGGCGGGGAAGCATGAACGCATGGCATCGAAGCAGGTGTACTCGGGCTTCAGCAGACCGGTGACCTGGGAGACAAGGTGCATGACGTGGGAATACCTGTCCACACCCATAAGCCGCGACACCTTCACGGTGCCCGTCTTGCTGACCCGGCCAAGGTCGTTGCGGGCCAGGTCCACCAGCATGATGTGTTCGGCGCGCTCCTTTTCGTTGTTCACCAGCTCCTTCTCCAAGGCTATGTCCTCGGCCTCGGTCTTGCCGCGAGGGCGTGTGCCAGCGATGGGGTGGGTGGTGATGCGCCCCTCTTCGACTTGCAGCAGCATCTCCGGCGACGCGCCGATGATCTGGAAGCCGTCCAGGTCCAGGTAGTACATGTAGGGCGACGGGTTGATGGTGCGCAGGGTGCGGTAGATGCGGAAGGGCGCGGCGTCGGTGCGGCGGGCCAGCCGCTGGGAAGGCACCACCTGGATGACGTCGCCGGCGACGACGTACTTCTTCACCCGCTGCACCATGTCGTGGTAACGCTCGCGGGTGAAGTTGGAGGTGTAGGGCGTCGAAGTTGATGGCGCCGATGCAGGCTCCTTAGGCAGCGGCCCCTCCAATCGTTCCACCACCTTATCGATGCGGCGGCACGCTTCTCGATACCCAGCCTCAATGTTGCCATCGACGCGGGCCAGGCTTACAACCTTGATGTCGTGGCGTAGGTGGTCGAAGACCAGGAGGGTGTCGGTGAGCATGAAGAGCGACTCTGGAACGCCGATGGTGTTGGCCTTGGGTATGGGCACGCGAGGCTCGAAGTAGTGGACCACGTCGTAGGCCAGATACCCCACGGCGCCGCCGTGGAAGCGGGGCAGTCCCTGGACCGGCGCCAGCTTGTACTTAGCCAGCTCTTTCTGAATGGGCGCCAGAGGGTCAACCGAGCCCAGCTTGGTGCCGGGACCGGTCTTCACCACCGAATACGGCTCCGTGCCGATGAAGCTGTACCGGCCCACCCGTTCGCCACCCTCGACGCTTTCCAGTAGGAAGGAGTACGGCGGCTTTGCCACCTTGAGATACGCGGACACGGGCGTCTCCATGTCGGCTGGGACCTCCCGGTACACGGGGATGAGGTTGCCCTGGGAGGCCAGGGCCCTGGCCTGGTCGAGGGATGGCGTGTACATCTCGGCTACTCTCCGGCCACGCGCTCGAGGACCCGTTCGTAACCCTGGGGAATTTGGAGGCGCTGCTGGCCCTCCCGCTGGTCTATGTTGTCCATAAACTCCTTTAAGCTCCCAATAAAGTCTTCGAACTCCTGGTGGTCCAGCACCACCGCCAGCTTGTTGCCCTTCTCATCGACGACGAACTGGGGGTAGCTTGGCGCTTGTTTCTGTAGAAAACGACGGCTGTAAGAGTAGCCCTCATCAAACAGACGGCACGCCCACTGGATAACGTCGGCCTTGTTTTGCTCCGTTACCTTGACGCTGCCGCGCCTGACGGGCAGGTTGAAACGCATGCTCCTGGTCTCAAAGGTCTTGCCCGAGGTCTCTCGCTCGATGCCGCTGAAGTAGAACTCCAGGGAATCCGGCGTCTTGGACGGGAAGAGGCAGGACATGACCTCGCTGCTGCTGCCCTTACGAGTGATAGGCGTGTTGTAAAAGGTAAACCCCACCGACCACTCATTGGGGGCGTACATGGCCTGTCGCGTCCGAATCGAGTCTCTATTGCTTTTCTCGGTTACGCAGTCGTAAACCGAGAGAAAGGCCTCCGCCTGGGCGTTGGTCAACGCGTTGGACATCCTGACTATCCGGTCCTTGACTTCAGGACGGTTCTCTGAGTAGTCCGGCAGGATGTAGTCCAGCATCAGCTCCCTGACCTGCTTTCTTACGTCTGTTTTTACACCGACCATTTTCACACCTCCCATAAACGATAAGCCCCGTCCAAAAAGGGACGGGGCTTATTCCGTTATGCCACCCTAAATTCTCGAACCAAGATATGCGCGACGCTTAGGCGTTACCGCCATCATGCCGCCGGCTGTTAACGGTGCCCGCCGAAAGGCCTGTGACTCGCAGTCCAGGTCGGTCCATTCGGTTCCTCCGCCTCTGGGCGCCGGGTTCCCACCACTCCCCGGCTCTCTGGGCCCCGCGTAAGGCCTACTACTCCGACCAGCCTTTGGATATTAAGTTCTATTAAATACTACGGCTGTTTTGTTGAAGTGTCAACTGAAATTTGTCACAACCAAACGACCCGTAGAAGCCGATTATCACAGGCAGCGGGCCGCCTCTCGCTCGATGTACTCGCGCATCTCTGATGGCAGCCGCACATCGCCGGCCTTGGCGTTTTCGATGATGCGGGACGGCTTGGTGGTGGCGGGGATGAGGGTGGTGATGGCGGGATGGCCCAGGTCCCACGCTAGGCATGCCTGGCCCCAAGTCTCGACACCGAACTCCTCCAGGGGACGCAGATCCGGCTGGCGCTTGAGTCCTGTCACCAGCGTTCCCTTCCCCACTGGCCGCATGACGATGACGCCTATGCCCATATCCTCGGCTACGGGCAGCACCCGCTCCTCCACCTGCCGCTCCAGGAGGTTATAGGGTATCTGTATGGTGTCCACTCGACCGGACCGCATGATATCGATCATCTCAGGGTAGAACTCGGGAATGAAGTGGCTGAGGCCGATGAGGCCAATCTTGCCCTGGGCTTTCAGCTCCTCCAGGTAGGGCAGGTGGGTCTTCCAGTCCACCAGGTTGTGTATCTGAAAGACCTCAATGTGGTCGGTGCCCAGCAGCTTGAATGAGCGAGCGATCTGCTTCCGGCCCGTCCCCTTGCCGGCGCACCATACCTTGGTCGCCAGCGTCACCTTGTTTCGCCGGCCCTGGACGGTCTGGCCGAAGACGCCTTCGGCGCGGCGGTACATGGGCGAGGTGTCCAGGAAGGTGGTCCTGTGGGCTATGCAGTTGTCGATGATGCGGCGGGCGTTGTCGATGTCCGCCGGGGCTTCGACATCGAAGCCTGAAGAAGAGGCGCTGCCCATGCCGATGACGGGCACGCTGAGATGTTTGAGTTTTCGAGTCTGCATTAAGGCTCCTTAGAGGCTGGGAAAATCGCCGAGATTATAGCTTACGCGGGTACAGGCAGACCACGAGGGGTGTTAAGATAGCTTTGTGAAACGCGAAAATATCCGTAACTTCTGTATCATTGCTCACATAGACCACGGCAAGTCTACGTTGGCCGACCGGCTCCTAGAGCTGACGGGCACAGTGGACCCTCGCCAGATGGCCGCGCAGTTCATGGACTCCATGGACCTGGAGCGGGAGCGCGGCATCACCATCAAAGGCAAGGCTGTGCGAATGACCTACCGCCACCCCGTCGGCCAGGAGTACCAATTCAACCTCATCGACACGCCGGGACACGTCGACTTCACCTACGAGGTGTCTCGAGGACTGGCGGCATGCGAAGGGGCCTTGCTGGTAGTGGACGCAACCCAGGGCGTGCAGGCGCAGACCCTAGCTAATGTTTACCTGGCTATGGAGCGCGATCTGACTATCATCCCCGTCATCAACAAAATCGACGCGCCCGCCGCCGAGCCTGACCGGGTGGCCCGGGAGCTAGAGCAAGTCTTCGGATTCAAGCCCGAGGAGGCCCTGAGGGTCTCGGCTAAGGATGGCACGGGCGTAGGCGAGTTGATGGAGGCCATCGTCGAGCGTATGCCGCCGCCCAAGGGAGATCCCACCAGCCTCCTGCGGGCGCTGATTTTCGATTCCAGCTACAACTTATATAAAGGCGTGGTGGCCTACGTGCGGGT
>Ga0194132_10000823_pt1 | contig 62995 bp, 59 predicted proteins | sample TA2KigOf80mmetaG_FD_148612 | JGI IMG/M metagenome (GOLD analysis project Ga0194132, IMG submission 148612) | Freshwater microbial communities from Lake Tanganyika, Tanzania - TA2015054 Kigoma Offshore 80m | ecosystem: Environmental > Aquatic > Freshwater > Lake | place: Tanzania: Lake...
GCCAAAGCTTCGGCGCCTGGGGCGCGCACGGCATCGCCTTCGAGCTCGAGGGCGACGCCAACGACTATATCGGCAAGGGCCTGTCCGGCGCCCGCATCGCCGTCCATGCGCCGCGCGAGTCGAAGCGCATCGCCACCGATAACATCATCGTCGGCAACACCGTGCTCTACGGCGCGATCGCCGGCGAATTCTACGCCGCCGGCGTCGCCGGGGAGCGTTTCGCGGTCAGGAACTCGGGCGCGATCGCAGTGGTCGAGGGCGTCGGCGACCATGGCCTCGAATACATGACCGGCGGCATCGCCGTGGTACTGGGACGAACCGGGCGCAACTTCGCCGCCGGCATGAGCGGCGGTATCGCCTATGTCTTCGACGTCGACGGCGATTTCGAGCAGTGCTGCAACCTCGCCATGGTCGAGATCGAGCCGATTGCCAAGAGCGACGCCGCGCCGCCGGGCGGTACCGCGGCCTTGCTCGAGGACATCACCGCGTTCGAGCGTTGGGACGATCTCCGGCTCAAGGCGTTGATCGAGCGCCATCTTCATTACACCAACAGCACCCAGGCCCGCCGCCTGCTCGACCGGTGGGACCGCTCGCTCACCCAGTTCGTCAAGGTGATGCCAACCGATTTCCGCCGTGCTATCCGCGAACTCGCCAAGGCGCCGAAGACCAAGCCCGAATCGAAAGCGGCCGCCGAGTAACGAGACGGATGCCATGGGCAAAGTCACCGGATTCCTCGAATTCGGACGCCAGGACCGCGACTACGACGCGGCCGAAAAGCGCGTCAAGAATTGGCGCGAGTTCGTGCGGCCGCTCGCCGACGCCGAGGTTCGGACCCAGGGCGCGCGCTGCATGGATTGCGGCATCCCGTTCTGCCACACCGGCTGCCCGGTCAACAACATCATTCCCGAGTGGAACGACCTCGTGTATCGCGACAAGTGGCGGGACGCGCTCACCGTGCTGCACTCGACCAACAACTTCCCCGAGTTCACCGGACGCATCTGCCCGGCGCCGTGCGAGGAAGCCTGCACCCTCAACATCAACGACGACCCGGTCACGATCAAGACCATCGAGTGCGCGATCGTCGACAAGGGCTGGGCCGAGGGTTGGATCAAGCCCGAGCCGCCGGCGCGCCGGACCGGCAAGCGGGTCGCGGTGGTGGGCTCGGGCCCGGCCGGCATGGCCTGCGCCCAGCAGCTCGCGCGCGCCGGCCACGCCGTCGTGCTCTACGAGAAAGCCGACCGCATCGGCGGCCTGATGCGCTACGGCATCCCCGACTTCAAGTTCGAGAAATACGCGATCGACCGCCGCATCGCCCAGATGGAGGCCGAGGGCGTGGCGTTCCGCGCCAACGTCGATGTCGGCCGCACCCTCCCCGCTACGCAGTTGTTGGCCGAGTTCGACGCCGTGGCCCTAACCGGCGGCGCCGAGGCGCCGCGCGACCTCGCCATCCCCGGGCGCGAGCTCAACGGCATCCACTTCGCGATGGATTTCCTCACCCAGCAGAACAAGCGGGTCGCCGGCGACAACGTGCCAGCGCGCGAGCCCGAGGGCGCGATCCTGGCCGGCGGCAAGCACGTCGTCGTGATCGGCGGCGGCGATACCGGGTCGGATTGCATCGGCACCTCGAACCGGCACGGCGCGGTCGAGGTCCAGCAGCTCGAAATCCTGCCCAAGCCGCCCGAGCGCGAGTACAAGGACCTGGTGTGGCCCGACTGGCCGCTGAAGCTCCGCACCTCGTCCTCGCACGAGGAAGGCGCCGCTCGCGATTGGAGCGTCAACACCAAGCGCTTCATCGGCCAGGATGGGCGGGTGACGGCGATTCACTGCGTGCGGGTCGAATGGCAGCCCGGCACCGACGGCCGCCAGCGCATGATCGAGGTGCCGGGCAGCGACTTCGAGCTCAAGGCCGACCTCGTGCTCTTGGCGATGGGGTTCGTGCATCCGGCGCACGCGGGCATGATCGCCGAGTTGGGGCTCAAGCTCGATCCGCGCGGCAACGTCGCCGCCGACGACCGCCGCTATCAGTCCTCGCTCGCCAAGGTGTTCGCCGCCGGCGACATGCGCCGCGGCGCTTCGCTCGTGGTGTGGGCGATCCGCGAGGGCCGACAGTGCGCGCGCGCGATCGACCAGTTCCTGATGGGGCGGAGCGACCTGCCGCGCTGACAATGGGCACCGCCCGCGGGTCCTGCCTCCTTTATACTCGTGCCGGGAGTGCATGCGGAGGGCAGCCATGACCGACCGTGCCTGGCGGCAAACGCCGGCAACGTTCCTGTGAAGCCAAGGTCCGCGCACACGGACTTCGCGCGTCTTGGCGACGCGCCAAGGGCGCTTTTTCGCCGACCTGACGTTTATTTCGCTCAGCCATGCACCTTGGTCGCTACCAAGATGCCGGAATCAAGCGCGGCTCACGCGTAATACGGCCGGGTCGCGAGGTCGTGGTCACCGATCCCGGCGAAGCCGCCGGCGCGTTCGACAAAGAACTCGACCCCAAGCCCGTCGGGGTCGCGCAGGAATACGCTCTTCTTGGCGGCGTTGTCGACTTCGAAAACGATGCGGTCGCCCTTCCCCATCGATTTGAGCGCCCGCTTGCCCTCGTCGATCGATCGCTCGCTCGGCATCAGGAGCGAGGTGTGGACCATGCGGGGTTTCTGGCCGGGCGCGGCCTTGAAGAAGGCGACGTCGTAGGCCGAGGCGTGGCCACGCAGCGTGAAGAACGAGCCGTCGGACGCGTCGTAGCCGTCCTCGAGGCCCAAGACGTTGGTGTAGTACTGCCGCATCTGATCGAGCCGGTTCGAGACGAATACCGCGCGGGCGATGCGGATGGGATGGAACGGCGCCTTCGGCACCTGGCGGACATACGGCTCGGCGCCCCATAGCGGCGTGCTCGACGCGGTCTTGGCGTCGACCTTCCACTCGCCGGTGATCGAAGGCAGCGCGCCGTTCAGGACCGTCCGCCAATTCTCGAGCACGTCGGCGTACATCTCGTGAAGGTGGCCGTCCGGGTCGAACACGTAAATCGAGTGCGAGATGGTGTGATCGGTGCGGCGGTGGAGCGGCAGCCCCATCGCGACGGCGCGGTCGTGCGCCGCGACCAGCAGGCGCTCGTTCTCCATCTCCCAGCCGAGGTGATTGAGTCCGGGCTCGCGGCCGCGCCCGGCAGCGCGCTGGAGGTGGCCGTCACGGCCGCGCAGCTCCTTGCCGCCGCCGCACTGCACCAGGCCGTAGTCGTGGTGGGTATTGCCGTTGGTGATGAAGATCGCCGGTATGTGCGGCTCGCGTGCGCACTCCTCGATGCCGGCGACGTTGATGTAGAAGTCGGCCGTCTTGTCGGCGTCGGCGACGAAGATGTTGGCGTGGCCCAAACGCCGGGTCGGAAAGCGGACGCGGGCATTCGAAGCCGGATGCAGTTCTTCGGCGACGCTCATGACGCCTCCCTCCCTCGCGACCCTCCCCCTCGACGAGCGGGAGGGAAACTCGCGGCGCTAAACGAAATACGGCTGTTGGCGCAGATCGGCCTTGGCGACGCTGTCCCACTTGGTCGAGCGGCGAACGTAGAACTCGCAGCCCAAGCCGTCCGGGTCGGCGACGAAGATCGAGCGTTTGCGGTCGTTGTCGACCTCGAACAGGGTGAGGATGTTCTTGGCCTTGAGCTTGGCTTTGGCGGCATCCAAGTCCTTCTCGTCCTGGCACTGGAACGCCATGTGGTGCATGCCGCTCTTCTTGCCCGGGATCGGCTTGAACAGCGCCACGTCGAGGTCGCTCTTGGTGCCGTGGAAGCTGACGAAGTTGCCGTCCGGGCTCCTGTAGCCGGGCGTCAGGCCGATCACGTTCTCGTAGAACGCGACCATCGCGTCGTAGTTCTCGCACACCACGACTTCGTGGGTGATCTTGACCGGATGGAAGACCGCGTTCGGTACCGTGCGCAGTTCGAACGTGTCGTGGTAGTTGCGGGCCGTGGTCGGCTTCCCCTCTTCCGGGTTCCAGCTCCCGGTCAGATGGCGGAGGTCGCCTTTCAGCACCTTGCGCCAGTCCTTGACTTGGTCGGCGTAAATCTCGTGCAGGATTCCGTCCGGATCGAATATGTAGACGCTCCACGAGGTCTGGTGGTCGACCAGGCGGTGGATCGGTACGTCGCTGTCCTTGATCCGGTAATAGGCCTCGACCAGCTGCTGCTGGTGCTCCATCTCCCAGCCCATGTGGTTCAAGCCGGGGACCAGCCCCCGCCCCTTCGGGATCTGGACGTGGCCGCCGCGGCCGATGCGGGCCTCGCCCTTGGGGCACTGCACCAGCCCCAGGTCGTGGTGGGTGTTGCCGTTCGAGACGAACACCGCCGGAATCTGCAGCTCGCGCGCGACTTCCTCGAAGCCGGCTACGTTGACGAAGAACTCGGCCGACTTAATGGCGTCGCCAACGAAATTGTTGGAATGACCTAAACGGCGCGGGCCGAACTTGACGGTCGGGAATTTGGTCCCCTGCGGACGCGCGAGATTGCCTTCGACGTAGCCCATGGTGCCCTCCTCGGTCGGACGCCGCGGTCCTAGGTCCCGCGGCTGAAAAATCGGTTCGGCGTCAAGTATGGCGCAGAACCGCCGCCGAATCCAAGCAGGGCGCGCGCGGCGCCGTCGCCGTCAGAACGGCAGAATCAACGGGTAGAACGCGCCGTCGCAATTGACCAGCACGGCCTTCTTCATCGCGATCTTGAAGCTCCCGTCCGCGCGGCGCAGCCGATATTGATAGCTGCCGCTGAAGAGCCGGGGTTCGGTCTCGAGCCGATACTCGACCATGGTGAAGCGCGCCGAAACCGCCAGATCGCCGCTCGCCGGATCGACCCCTTCGAGAAGGACGTTGCTCACCATGTGGTTGGTGCGGGCGAGGGGCGCGCCGTGGCCGCGCGGCTGATTGAGGCGCGCTACCCGCGCCGCCATGATCGACCTGTCGTCGAAGAAGAGCGAAATCTCGTCGTGCGGGCTTGCCTGTTCGGGGCGCGCCGGTGCCCAATAGTGGCCGTCGTCGCTGAAGAGCTCGCGCCACGCGGCGAGGTCGGCCTGGTCGAGGAGCGCGACTTCGCGGATCAAATACTCCTCGATCTCACGTACGAGCAAGAGCTTCTCGACCCCAGTCGGCAGCGCCGCGGATGCAGACATGAAGGGCTCTCCCAATGATGGAGCGCGAGCCTATCGGCCGCGGCACCCGCCGACAACGCTCGGCTTCTCGTGGCCGCGGGCCGCCGCTATGCTCCGGGCGCCATGCGTGCCTACAACTCGCCCTGCCAGAAAGCGTGCGCGCTCGACCTCGAGGTCGGCCGTTGCCAGGGCTGCTTGAGGACGCCGCGCGAGATTTACCAGTGGGGGATGCTCGCACCGGTCGAGCAACGGCGCGCGGTACAGCGGCTCGCCCGCCACCGCGCCCGCATCCGCCGGCGCAAGCAAGCGCGGCTCGAACGCCTCGGTTACTGACGGGTGTGTCCATGCCATGGTTAGGGAGGCAACCCCCTCTTGCTTCGCTGCGTTCGCTCCCTCCCCTGCAAGCAGGGGGAGGGGTTGGGAAGGGGGTAACGCCTAGGAGTCTTTCTTGTCGGGCAGGAATGCGGCGTTGCGGGTGGTGAGGTTCTTGACCGCGAACTCGGGCAGCTTGTAGACCCACGCCGCGGCGGTTTCGGCGATCGCCTTGATCTCCTCCGCGACCGGGACGACCCTGTCCTTCCGAGCCGGCGGCGTCGCCTTGGCTTTATCGTCTTTCTTGGGTTCGTCGGCCGGCGGCGGTGCTGCTTCGCCGGCCCGCGCCGCGAACGTCGCCCACTTGTCGCCGTCGACCTCGAAAATCGCCGCTTCGACGACGAGCCCGTCGAACGTCGAGAACGCCGCTCGCACCAACGCCTGGTCGGGCAGCTTGACCGCGGCCGCCGGCTTGACGTCGTCGAATTCGAGGAACGCGAGCGTGGTCGCGACCGAATCGGCGGCGCCCTTGCTCTTCATGGTTTGGCCCTCGGCCAGGCTCTCGACCTTGAAGTTCTCGTCCTTGGCGGTGGCGCGCGTCGCCACGACTTTTTCGCCGTCGCCATGGACCAGCGTGTAGCTGCGGACGCGGTCCTTCTTCACATCCATGAGCTTGCGCTGCAGCCAGGATTGCGTATTGCGGCCGGGATCGACCTCGCCGCGACCGAGCCACGCCTGCTGGTCGCTCGGGCCGCGCACGTAGGTGCCGGCGACACCCGACTGCGATAGATCGTACTTGCGCTTGCCGACGATGGTGTCGACCAGGACCTCGGCCCCGGCCTTTAGCGTGACCCGAACCGACGACGCCTCGGTCCCGGTCGGCTCTTCGACCTCGAGGCGCGCATAGCGATCGGCTTTGGTGGTCTTGGCTTCGGCCAGTTTCAGATCTTCGAGCCCGGTGATCAGTTCGCGGACTTTTTCGACTTGCGCGGGATAGCCATGCTTCTCGGGCACCGCCCAGCCCTTGTCGGTGCGGACGATCACGACTTTCTGGTCGCGATGGACGACGGTGATCTCGGTGACGTCGTTGACTTTGCCTTGGAGCTTGGGGAACGCCGGCTCGCCTTCGGCGACGAGCGTCGGCGCGCGCGGGTCGCGCACCACCGCGACGACGGCAGCGACCACGACGGCAACGGTGACGACGGCGAGAACGGCCAGGGCGCGCGGATTCATCGCTCTCCTCCGGACTAGGTAGTTTCGAAGCGGCGGCTGTAACGAACGCGGCGCGTCACCCACAGCCCGACTGCGATCGCCGCGATCAGGAGCGGCATCAACGCGATGTTGACCGCCTTCAAGACACCGTCGAGACGCTCGATATCGCTGCGGAGCGCGTGCTGCACTTCGCGCAGCTCGGTCCGGATCGACAGCATTTCGGCGCGGAATTGGTCGAGCGATTTGCGCTGCTCGCTGGTCAGCACCGCGGTGCCGCTCTCGGGATCGGTACGCACTTCCTTGATCTTGCGTTCGATCTCGCGCAGGTTCTTGTCGAGCTCGCGCTCCTTCGAGCGATACTTGAGTTCGGCCTCGGCGCGGATCTGCTCGACCAGCAGGAATGGCCGATTCGAAAGCCCGCGGCTCCGGAGCCCGATCACCGAGCCCGAGCCGGTCAGGTTGTCGAGCGCGTTCAAGACGAAGTCGCCGTTGTTGGCGATCGGCACCGCGACCTGCTGGTTGAACATGTCCTGGGTCCGGACCCAGGATTCGTTCGCCAGCATGTCGGCATCGGCGACCAGGATCATGTCGACCGGCCCCTTGGGCGCGGCCAAATGCGATCCCTTGAGCTTTTCGTACTCGGTCATCGCCTTGGCGAACTCCTCGTCGGCCCGCTTCTTGGCGGCGTCGTCCTTGGGTTCGTCCTTGGGCTTTTCCGGGACCGGCGGACCATCGGGAAACGCGCTCTTGATGGTGCCGGTCAAGCGGCCGGCCAGCACGTAGTTCTTGCCGGTCGGCTTGAACTCCTCGATCAGCGCCAGCGGGTTGGGCCGGAACGAGACCTTCATCGCCTCGATTTCCATCGCCTGCGGGCTCGACGTTACCAGCGGTTCGAGCTTGGCGGTCGAACCCTCAGCCAGCTCGAAGTGGCCCGCACTGGTCATGTTGAGAATTTGGACTTGGCTGGTGATGATGTCGGTCTGATTGATGCGATCCTCGCGCAGCCCGAGCCAGGGCAAGTAATTGACGACCAGGGTGCGGTCGCCTTGCGGAAAATTGACGCGATGCGAGGTCAACGCGTCGCCGATCACCGAATCGTTGCGGAACTTGATGCCCCATGCCGGCCAGAACTTGTCGAAGCCCGGGTTCGAGAGCGCCGGCATGCCCGGCATCATCGGCCGCCGCCCGGTCGGGGTCTCGAGGTGGGGATCGGCGAACACGATCGCGCGCCCGCCCTTCATCAGGAATTGGTCGATCGCGTAAAGCGTGTCGACACCGATGTCGTCGATCTGTGCCAACATCAAGATGTCGACATCGTCGTCGATCTTGCGGGCGCCGGTCTGGATCACCTTGACCTTGAAGAACTGTTCCATCTGCTCGTAGACCACCCACGGGCGGTACTGGCTCTGCGGCCCGCCCTGGATCGGCAGCGACGAAACGACGCCGACGACGCGTTTCTTCGGGTTGGACAGGTTGTAGATCAGTCGGGTCAGGTCGTACTCGATGAAGTTTTCGCGCTCGGGCGTCAGGAATGCGATCTTGTCGCTGTCGTCGGTCGAGTTGGTACCGACCAGTCCGAAGTAGACGAGCTCGCCTTCCTGCGAGAACGGCACGCCCTGGAGGCCGGCCGCGACCGCGCGGTCCTCCTCGCGCGAATACGGCTCGGGGTTGAAGATCTCGACCTTGAGCTTGCCGGCCGCGATCTTCTCGTACGCGGTCAGCAGTTCGCGCACGCGCTCGGAATAGCGGGCGTAAAGCGGGTTGCCCTGGGTCAACTGCTTGGAGACGAAATAACGGAGCGCGATCGGCTCGTCGATCGCCTTCAACACCTCGGTGGTGCCCGGCGAGAGCGTGAACAGCGCATTCTCGGTCAAGTCGAGCCGGACCGTCTTGACGGCGGTCGTGAAGAAGACGTTGACGGCGAGGAACAGGACGATCGTCAGGACGACGCCGGCGATGGTGTAGTTGCGGCGGTCGCGGGTGGAGGTCTGCGCCATCGGTGCGATCTCCGCCGTCTCAGGAGGCCTTCTTGAGGTCGACCAGCAACGTGTTGACGAACAACGCCGCCAGCATCAACGACAAGAAAAACACGATGTCGCGCAAATCGACCAGCCCCTGGGTGATGGCGGTGAAGTGCGACAGGAACGAAAGCGACGCGATCAGCTCGATCGCGAAGTCGGGCGCCCATGCTTTGAACGCGCCCTGGACCAGCTCGACGCCGCTCATCAGGAACAAGAAGCAAACCGCGGCACCGAGGATGAAGGCGATCACCTGGTTCTTGTTGAGGGCCGAAACGCAGGCGCCGACCGAAAGCAGCGCGCCGGCCATCAGCCAGCTCGCGACGTAGCTGGCGAGGATGACGCCGTTGTCGGGATCGCCGAGCACGTTGACCGTGATCCAGATCGGGAACGTCAGCACCAGCGCCGCGCCGGCGACGAACCACGCGGCCAGGAACTTGCCGAGCACGACCTGAACGGTCGAAACCGGCAACGTCATCAGGAGTTCGATCGTGCCCGAGCGCCGTTCCTCGGCCCACAACCGCATCGCCAACGCCGGGATCAAGAACAGATAGAGCCAGGGGTGGAACAGGAAGAACGGCGTGAGGTCGGCCTGCGCCCGGCTGAAGAACCCGCCGATGAAGAATGTGAACGAACCGGTCATCGCCAGAAAGATGACGATGAAGACGTAAGCGAGCGGCGTCGAAAAATACGCCAGCAGCTCGCGTTTGATGATGCTCCAGGTCACCGACATCGCCGCCTCCGTCACGCCGCCTTGCGGGTGAGCGCGCGGAACACCTCGTCCAAGTGTCCGTCCTTGGAGCGTGCCCGGAGCTGGAAGGGAGTCTCGTCGACCAAGAGCCGGCCGTGGGCGATGATGATGGCGCGGGTGCACACCGCTTCGACCTCTTCGAGGATATGGGTCGAGATAATGATCGCCTTCTTGCTCGCCATTTCGGCCAGCAACTGGCGCACTTCGTGTTTCTGATTGGGATCGAGCCCGTCGGTCGGCTCGTCGAGCACGAGCACGTCGGGGTCGTGGAGCAACGCCTGCGCGATGCCGACCCGGCGCTTGTAGCCTTTGGACAAAGTCTCGATCGGCTGGAAGAACACGCTTTCGAGGTGGAGCTTGGCGGTCACCTCCTCGATCCGGCGTTTCTTTTCGGCGGCGGCAAAGCCGCGCACGTTGCTCACGAAATCGAGCAGCGACTTGGGCGTCATGTCCGCGTAGAGCGGCGCGCCTTCGGGCAGGTAGCCGACGCGGCGCTTGACCGCGACCGGGTCTTCGGTGACGTCGAAGCCGGCAACCCGGGCCGTCCCTGTCGTCGGCGGCAGGAAGCCGGTCACCATCTTCATGGTCGTCGACTTTCCGGAGCCGTTCGGTCCGAGAAACCCGAGCACCTCGCCGCGCGCCACCGAGAACGACAGATTGTCGACTGCGGTGAGCGGCCCGAACCGCTTGCTGAGCTTGTCGACCTCGATCAGGACGTTCATACCCGCGTACTCTCGTTGCCCGACGCGTACCGTAGCGTACGAAGCGGGGGGCACGGCGCCCCCCGCCGCGTCACAACCTCGTTACATGTCGCCCATGCCCGGAGGCGTCGGATGCGCGTGATCCTTCGGTTCCGGGATCTGAGCGATCAGGGCTTCGGTCGTAATCAAGAGCCCGGCGACCGAGGCGGCGTCTTGCAGCGCCGTCCGCACGACCTTGGTCGGGTCGATGATGCCCGACTTGATCATGTCGCAGAACTCGCCCTTCTGGGCGTCGAAACCCCAGTTGACGTCTTTGCTCTCGAGCATCTTGCTGACGATCAACGAGCCGTCCTCGCCCGAGTTTTCGACGATCAAGCGCGCCGGAAACTGGATCGCGCGGCGAATGATCTCGATGCCGACGTCCTGGTCGTGGTTGACGCCCTTCAGGCCCTTGAGCGCCTTGGTCGCGTAGAGCAACGCCGCGCCGCCGCCGGGAAGAATGCCCTCCTCGACCGCCGCCCGGGTCGCGTGCATGGCGTCGTCGACCAGGTCCTTGCGCTCCTTCTGCTCGACTTCGGTGGCACCGCCGACCTTGATCACGGCAACGCCCCCCGAAAGCTTCGCCAAGCGCTCCTGCAGTTTCTCGCGGTCGTAGTCCGAGGTCGTTTCCTCGACCTGCTTCCGGATCTGGCTGCAGCGGCCCTGGATGTCGGCCTTCTTGCCGGCTCCGCCGACGATGGTGGTGTTCTCCTTGTCGATCGAGACCCGCTTGGCACGGCCGAGCATGTCGATCTTGACGTTCTCGAGCTTGATGCCGAGGTCCTCGGACACGACCTGACCGGCGGTGAGGATCGCGATGTCCTCGAGCATCGCCTTACGACGGTCGCCGAAGCCCGGCGCCTTGACCGCCGCGACCTTGAGGCCGCCGCGCAGCTTGTTGACGACCAGCGTCGCCAGCGCTTCGCCCTCGACGTCTTCAGCAATCACCAGGAGCGGCTTTCCGGTCTGCACCACCGCTTCCAGGAGCGGCAGCATCGCCTGCAGGCCGGACAGCTTCTTCTCGAAGATCAGGATGTAGGGATCGTCGAGCTCAACCGACATCTTTTCGGCGTTGGTGACGAAGTAGGGCGAGATGTAACCGCGGTCGAACTCCATGCCTTCGACGACATCAAGTTCGGTCTCGAGCGACTTGGCGTCCTCGATCGTGATCACGCCTTCCTTGCCGACCTTCTTCATCGCTTCGGCGAAGATGTCGCCGACCGAACGGTCGCCGTTGGCCGAGATCGTGCCGACCTGGGCGACTTCCTCGTCGGTCGTCACTTTGCGCGTCCGCTTCTTGAGGTCTTCGACCACCGCCTTGACCGCAAGGTCGACGCCGCGCTTGATGTCCATCGGGTTCATCCCCGCGGTCACCGCCTTGTACCCTTCGCGGGCGATGATCTGCGCCAGCACGGTCGCGGTGGTGGTGCCGTCGCCGGCTTCATCCGCGGTCTTCGACGCCACTTCGCGCACGGCTTGCGCGCCCATGTTCTCGAACTTGTCCTCGAGCTCGATCTCCTTGGCGACGGTAACGCCGTCCTTGGTGATGCGCGGCGCGCCGAACGACTTCTCGAGGATGACATTGCGGCCCTTGGGGCCGAGCGTCACTTTGACCGCATTGGCGAGCTTGTCGACGCCGCGCATCAAACGCGCGCGGGCTTCGGCATCGAATTTTACTTCTTTGGATGGCATGGTGTGTTCTCCTATTGCCTACCGCTAGGCGGCTTTCTTGCTGGATTTCGCTTGGTCGATGACGGCCATGATGTCCGACTCGCGGAGGATCACGACTTCTTCGCCATCGAGCTTGGTCTCGGTGCCCGAGAATTTCCCGAACAACACGCGATCGCCGACCTTGACCTCGAGCGGGATCAGCTTGCCGTCGTCGCCGCGCGCGCCGTTGCCGACGGCGACAATCTCGCCTTCCATCGGTTTTTCCTGGGCCGTATCGGGAATGATGATCCCGCCGGCGGTCCGCGCTTCTTGAGTTAGACGCCGCACGACGACACGGTCATGCAGCGGTCTGAATTTCGCCATGTTCGTCCCTCCAGGGTTCGTACTTGTTAGCACTCAGCCAAAGCGAGTGCTAAATCCGGGCGTCATATCGTTCAAGGCGGTCGCGTTGTCAAGCGGCGCTATCAGCAGTCGCGGGCGTCTGCTGTTAAGATATTGATATTAATAGAGTTTTACTTGACGTTAAACACTGGTAACGGACAATGGCCGGGATCGTGTCGTAACCCTTTGAACGAGTGTTGCTGATGCCGCCCCACGCCACCTTACAGCACCAGGGGTACCGTCTCACCACCGCCGAAATTCTGTACCACCTGCCGGACCATCCGACACTGCTGCAGTCATACCTCTGGCAAGAGTACGACCTGTTGCCGCGGCTTCCCGTTCTCGCCGGCTTCCTCACCTATTGGCAACGCTCGATCGAGGGCCGCATCCACTCGGTCAAGGTCGCGACCGCCGGTCTTTGCCAACCGATCCGACTCGACTTCGTCGACCACGAGTTCGTCCTGCACTAACGAAGCTCCCACCGGCGCCGGCTGCCGACGCTAGAATGGCGGCGCGTGGGTCCGCGTATTCACCGGAGGGAGCGATGAAATCGAAGCAGCTTTTCAATCCGAAGACCTTAGGCGAGCCGGTCGGGCCGTTCTCGCGCGCGGTCAAGATCGGCGACATCCTCTACGTTTCAGGAACGTCGGCGATCACCCACCAAAGCGGCCCGATCTGGACGCGGCCGCTGGCCCCCGACTTCGAGACCCAGGCCCGCCAGACCTTCGAGAACATCCGCCGCGTCATGGAAGACGCCGGCGGCAGTTTGAACGACATCTTCAAGATCACGATGCTGTTGAAGGACCGCAAGCACTTCGACCAGATCAGCAAGCTCCGCGCCGAGTATCTGCCCGAGCGTGCTTATTCGAGCACCGGGTTCATCACCGAACTGATGCGCGAAGACATGCTGATCGAAATCAGCGCCGAGGCGTACTTGCCGGTACGGCGAAAACGCCGCCCGGCCGCAGCCCGACCGGCGCGCCGTACGAGGGCGCGACGCTAGCCTGTTCGGGGCGGTCGCCGCGTTACTCGGCGGCGCGGCGACCGCGCGTCCGCGCGCTCACCATGGCGGCGGCGACATCGATCGCGTAAAGACGCTGCGCGTTGGCGAAGGTGATGTCGCGGAGCGTCCGCTCCGGCAGCTTGCCGAACGCCCGCTTCACGGCGCGGTGGCTGTTGGGATAGGTGCAGCGCGCGTGCGGGAAATCCGAGCCCCACACCACGGTCTTCATGTCGACGACCCCGAGCGCCCGATCGACGAAGGGGTCGTCGACCGTGCCGTGGTAGACGTTTCGCATATAGTCCTTGATCGGCCGCTTCGGCATCTTCATGCCGATCGCCGGCCCCAACTGCTTCTGACGCTGGACCGCGCGGAACATCCAATAGACCAGCCACGACACCTCGTACTCGGAGAGCACGAGCTTGAGCTTGGGGAAGCGGTCGAGAATGCCGCCGAAGACGAATTCGGCCGAGAGCACCGGGGCGGCTTCGGTCAGGAGGTACCAGCTCGTGCGCGGCGCTTCGGTCCGCTCCTCGCCGTGCATGGTGAACGAATCGCGCGCGTTGCCGGTGATGATGTGAAGGACCACGGGAATGCCGAGCGCCTCGGCCCGCGCCCAGAACTTGTCGTAGTGCGGGTCGCGGTAGCGCGGCCATTCGGGCCGGGCGTCGCAGTTGATCATCGCCCCGACCATGCCCTTCTTGGCGATGCGCTCGAGCTCGGCGACCGCCCAGTCGACGTCCTCCATGAAGATGACGGCGGTGCCGAACAGCCGGGTCGGGTCGGCGGTGCAATGCTCGGCAAGCCAGTCGTTGAAGACGCGGCAGCAGTCCTGGGCCAAGCGCCAGTTGCGGATCCGCATCGAATAGAGCATCGCAGTCGGATTGATGATCTCGGCCAGGATGCCGTCCTCGTCGTTGCAGTCGAGCCGGGCGTAGGGGTCGGTCGAGGCGCGCAAGATCTTCCGCTGCAGCGCGCCCTTGCCCTCGACCAGCGCCTCGGTGATGTAGGCCTCGTAGCCGGTGAAGTAGAAGTTGCCCTTGCGCCCCTTCCACTCCGGGATCGACCTCGGCGTCTCGTCGCCGTAGCGCCGTCCAAGCGCGCGCACGAACAGATCGGCGGGCTCGATCACGTGCGAGTCGGCGGAGATCAACCAGTCGCGGGCGGCCATCGATTTCTCCTGTGGCTGTTGCCGCAACCTTTGCAGACCGACCCACGACCCGCAACCGCTGTACGTGAACCGTCACCCAACGGTAACGTCCGTGTCACGCCGCCTCGGTAACCTCGGCTTCGACACCATCGCCTGTTGGAAGGAGCGGCTATGACGTTGAGCAAGAATGATTATTCGGCCGATCCCGGGTCCAGGCCTGGGACCGCGGACACCGTCACCAACCCGACCGCGGGTACCACGTTCGGCGAGGTCCTGGCCCTCCGCTATTCGCGCCGCGACGCGCTGTGCGGCTTGGCCGCGACCGGCGTTATCGCCGCGCTCGACACCGGCTTCGCCGATGCGCTCAACGGCGGTACCAGTCCGAGCGCGCGTGCCGATGGGGCGAAGAGCCAGTTCACGTTCGCCGAAATCAAGCACGGGGTCGATGAAACCCACCACGTCGCGCCCGGCTATAGCGCCGATGTCTTGATCCGGTGGGGCGCCCCGGTCACCGCCGATGCGCCTGACTTCGATCCGATGAAACAAAGCACTGCCGCTCAATCCAAGCAGTTCGGCTACAACTGCGACTTCATCGGATATTTCCCACTGCCGCGCGGGTCGAGCGCGAGCGAGCGCGCCCTCCTCGCGGTCAACCACGAGTACACGATCCCCGGTCTCATGTTCGCGCGTGTCGAAGGAACGCGGGAGCAGGTCGCGATCGAATTGGCGGCGCTCGGCGCTTCGATCGTCGAAGTACGGAAGGACCCGCGCGGCGAGTGGCAGGTCGTGCCGCACAGCCGCCATGGCCGGCGCATCACCGCGGAAACGCCGATGCGGATTTCGGGCCCCGCCGCCGGCGATCATCGCCTGAAGACCAAGGCCGATCCGACCGGAACCACGGTCCTCGGCATGCTCGCCAACTGCGCCGGAGGTCAGACGCCGTGGGGCACCTATCTCTCGGCCGAAGAGAACTTCCACGGCTTTTTCAGCGGCGGCGCGAACGGGCTAAGGCCGAGTCGATCCGAGCGACGCTACGGCATCCCCGGCGGCACCTCGCGCTGGGCGCGCTTCGATGCGCGCTTCGACATCGGCGTCGAGCCGAACGAACCCAACCGGTTCGGTTGGATCGTCGAGATCGATCCATACGATTCGAGCGCGATGCCGCGCAAGCGCACCGCCCTTGGTCGTTTCCGGCACGAAGGTGCCGAGACGATCCTCAACCGTGACGGCCGCGTCGTCGTCTATTCGGGCGACGACCAGGCGAACGAGTACATCTACCGGTTCGTGACGAACGGACGCTTCGATCCAACAAGTCCGGCCGCCAACCGCGATCTCCTCGACTCCGGTGCGCTTTCGGTCGCCAAGTTTGCCGCCGACGGCACGCTCGCATGGTTGCCCCTCGTCCACGGTCACGGCCCGCTCACCGCGGCGAACGGCTTTACCGGTCAAGCCGACGTCGTTATCGATGCGCGCCTGGCCGCCGACCTCCTCGGCGCGACCAAGATGGACCGGCCCGAGGACATCGAACCCGATCCGAGGACCGGCAAGGTCTACGCGGTCATGACCCGCAATGCCGATCGCCGCCCCGATCAGGTCGACGGCGCCAATCCGCGCGGCCCCAACCCGTTCGGCCACATCATCGAAATCGCACCGACGGACGGCGACCATGCGGCCCCGACCGCGCGCTGGGAGCTCTTGATCGCGGCCGGCAATCCGCGCGATCCGGCGCATCGGGCGGCGTACCACCCGGCGACGTCGGCGAATGGCTGGTTCGCCGCCCCCGACAACATCGCTTTCGATCCCGCCGGGCGCCTCTGGGTCGCGACCGACCAGGGCTCGACGTGGTCGAAGTCGGGCACGGCCGACGGTCTCTGGGCGATTGAGACCGATGGCGCGTACCGTGGTTATTCGCGGATGTTCTTCCGCGCGCCGCTTGGTGCCGAAGTGACCGGACCTCGATTTACGCCGGACGGAACGACGCTCTTTCTTTCGATCCAGCACCCCGGCGCGCATGGCGGCAAGGGTTTCGCCGATCCGGCGACGCACTGGCCCGACTTCGCACCCGGCATGCCGCCCCGGCCCGCGGTCGTCGCCATCACCCGGAACGACGGCGGCGTGATCGGCGCTTAAGGCAGCAGCACCGAAAGCCCGATCGTCTTGCGCGCTTCGAGGTCGCGGTGCGCCTGCGCCGCGTCCTTGAGGGCGTAGCGTTGGCCGATCGGGATCCGGATCGCGCCGGCGGCGATGAGCTCGAACAGCCGCGTCGCATAGGGCACGAAATTCTCGCGCCCGACGTTGTAGTGGCGCCCGGTCGCGCGCGTGAGGTAGAGCGAACCCTTGTGCGCGAGATCGACGATGTCGAGCGGCGGCACTTTGCCCGAAGCGTGGCCGTAGCTCACCATCATGCCGCGGGTCCGGATGACGTCGAGCGAGCGCATGAAAGTCGCTTGCCCGACCGCATCGAAAACGACGTCGACGCCGCGCCCGGCGGTGATCGCCTTGACGCGCGAAACGAAGTCCTCGTTCGCGTAGTCGATCGCGTGATCGACCCCGAGCAAGCGGACGAACGCGACCTTGTCGGGCCCGCCCGCGGTCGCGATCACGGTCGCGCCCAAATGCTTGGCGAGTTGGCAGGCGATCAGCCCGACCCCGCCCGAGGCGGCGTGGATCAGCACGGTCTCGCCGGCCTTCACTGGATAGGCGCGCTCGGTCAGATATTGCGCGGTGAGGCCCTTGAGGTAGGCGGCCGCCGCGACCTCGTCGCTCACCGCGGCGGGAAGGACGAAGACGTCCTTGGCCGCCATGTTGCGGGCTTCGCAATAGGCGCCGAGCGGCGGGGCGCCATAGGCGACACGGTCGCCGACCTTGCAGTCGACCGCGCCCGCGCCCACGGCTTCGACGACGCCAACCGCTTCGAGGCCGACGATCGCCGGCAGGCCGTCGACCGGATAATGGTCGTCGCCGCCCTGGCGGTACTTGGTGTCGGCCCAGTTGATGGCGATCGCGGTGTGATGGATCCGCGCCAGGCCCGGGCCGGGCGGCGGCAGGTCGACGTCTTCCCACGAAAAAACCTCGGGGCCGCCGTGGCGGCGGATCAGGGCGGCCTTGACCATGTCGGCGATCCTACTTGTGGTGAGGGCGATCCTACTTGATGAGGAAGCCGGTCACCGCGCGATTGAACTGGTTCGGATGCTCGAACATCGGCATGTGGCCGCACTGGTCGAGAATCAGCAGCTCCGAATTGGGGATGCGTTTCTGCCCGGCCTGGGCGTGGGCGAGCGGCGCGCGCACGTCCTCGCGCCCGGTGATGACCAGGGTCGGCAGCTTAATCTGCTCGAGCCGGGTCACGATCCGCCACGGCAGCGTGAGCTCCTGGTTGAAGTTGGCCTTCGCGATCTCTTCATAGGCCGGGAGGATGTAGTCCTGGGCGTAGAAAGTGAGCTGCGGCAGCACCGCGGCGTCCGGCACCTTGGTCGGATCGAAACAGACGTTGCCCAAGCGCTTCTTGCAGTTTTCGAACGTCGGTTCGCGCAGTGCCGAGGTTGCGTTCGCGTACGACTTGCCGAAGCCCTCCTGCAACTGGTCGAGCGGACGGAACACTGATGACGCCCCGACGATCACCAGCTTCTTCATCCGCTCGGGGCGTTCGAAATAAAGGAGGCACGCGATGGCGGCACCGTAAGAGCTGCCGAGCGCGTGGTACTCTTTGAGGCCGAGGTGATCGGTGAGCGCGGCGACGTGGCGCATGATCACCGGATGCGCGGCTTGGCCGCCCAATCCCTTCCAGCCAGTGAAACCGTGGCCCAAGAGATCGGGGGCGTAGACGGTAAAATGCTCGGCAAGAACGTCGATGTTCATGAGCCAGGTATCGGCAGAGATGCCGAGGCCGTGGAGCAGGAGAAGCGCGGGCCCTTTGCCCTCATAGAAATACCGGGTGCGAACCCCGCCGATCTCGACAAACGCGACGCGCATGGACTTCTCCTTCGCTGGACGGCTGGAACGCTCGCGGCGCGCGAAAGCGCGTCTTACTTGCGGATCCCGCCGAAATAGGCTTCTTCGATCCGCTTACCGTCGACCAGTTCGTGCGACGGCGCGGTGAAAGCGATGCCGCCGATCCGCATGACGTAGGCGCGGTCGGAGACTTCGAGCGCTTTCTTGACGTTCTGCTCGACCAACAGGCATTCGAGCTCGTGCTCTTTGTTGATGTCGCGGATGATGGTGAAGACGCGGTCCATGACCTTGCCCGAGAGGCCGAGCGAGGGTTCGTCGAGCAGCAGGAACTTGGGCTCGCCCATCAGCGCGCGGGCTATCGCCAGCATCTTCTGTTCGCCGCCCGAAAGCGTGCCGGCTAACTGCTTGCGCCGCTCCTTCAGGACCGGAAAGCGGTCGAACTGGCGGGTCAGATCGGTCTCGATCTTGGGCTTGTCGTTCCTGATGTAGGCGCCGAGCCGCAGATTCTCTTCGACCGTGAACCGCGGCATCACGTTCTCCACCGCCGCCACCGTATAGATGCCGAGCGTCGCGCGCTCGTGGGTCGCCTTGTCCTGGAGCGAGACCCACGACCCGTTGCTCCTGAATTGGATCGTCCCCTTCTTCGGTTTGAGCGACCCGATCACCGCCTTGAGCAGCGTGGTCTTGCCGGCGCCGTTCGGCCCCAACACGCAGACGATTTCCGACTTCCGCACCTCGATCGAGGCGTCCTGAACGGCCGGAATCTCGCCGTAGTAGATGTCGACGTTGTCGACTTTGAGGACCGGATCGGCGGCGGTCATGGCTAACCGAGATACGCGTCGATGACTTTTTGGTTGTTGCGCACTTCTGTGGGCGTGCCTTCGGCCAGCACCTCGCCAAAGTTGAGCACCGAGACGCGGTCGGCCAAGTCGAGCACAACCTGCATGTTGTGCTCGATCATGAAGATGGTCTTGCCTTCGTCGCGGATCTGCCGAATCAGCGCCACCACCTGTTTGATCCAAACCGGATTGAGGCCGCCCGTCGGTTCGTCGAGCAGGATGAGGTCGGGATTGCCGATCAGAGTGCGGATGATCTCGAGCATCCGCTGCTGGCCGGTCGACAACTGCTCCGGGAAGTCGTGGCGCCGCGGGTAGAGTTGCCCCTCGGCGTAGTTTTCGAGCAGCGCTGCGGCACGCGCGCGCAAGGCGAGCCGCTCGTCGCGCTCTTTGGGCAAGCACAGCGAGATGTCGACGAGGTTGGCCTGGGTCCGCGCCGTGTAGGCGATCTCGACATTCTCGACGATGCGAAGGCTCCGGAAAAAGCGCACCGCCTGAAACGTGCGGGCGATCCCGGCGGCGACGATCTGGTGCGGTCGCGCCTTGGCGAGATCGACGCCCTTGAACCAGACGTGGCCGAGGTCGGCCGGCACGACGCCGGTAACGCAGTTGAAGAGCGAGCTCTTACCGGCGCCGTTGGGGCCGATCAGGGCATAGATCTCGCCGCGTTTGATGGTGAGGTAGACGTCGGACAGCGCTTGCAGCCCGCCGAAGCGCTTGGAAACGCCTGCGATCGAAAAAAAAGACGCCGGGTCGGACGCCGCGCGGGCGCCCACCTTCGAGTCGAATGCTGCCATCGACATGCCGAACAGTCCTCCCCTACCGGCGGCGCGCGCCGAGTTTACACATCCGTCGCACCCGGGCAAGCCGCTGGCAGGAGCCGCGCCGCGCGCTGCGGTTCGCGAGCCGGAGCGGGGACAAGATTCGGCGAGCCGCGTGGCCGGCGCGCGGCCTACGTCGAGCGGCGGATTTACGCCGAAGTCTGGCCGAGCGCGCGAGCGATTTGCGACCGGCTTCTCTGCGTTCGCTTGACTCGTGCGGGTCCGGCGCCGAAGCTCGCGCGCTGATCGTCCACCATCGTATCCAGGAACGCGCCATGGCCTTGACCGCCGCCAAAGTCCTGAAAGCCGTCGAGCAATTGCACAAGGATCGGCCGTTCGCCGAGCATCCGCTGTGGGCCGGGATGATGACCGGCGCCCATTCGGTGCCGCAGTTGCGGGTCTTCGCCAAGCAGTTCGGCATCCTGCCGCTTTGGAACAATCAGTATCACGGGCCGCTCTACGTCATTTGCCCCGATCCCAAGTGGCGCGAAATGTTGGCCGAAGTCGTCTACGAAGAGGGCACCGGCCGGCTCTACGCCGATGGCCTACCGCACAATCAGCTCTACACCAACTTCGGTATCGGCCTGGGCCTGACGCGCCAGCAGATGTGGAAAACCAAGTACGGCCCCGGCGCGCTCGGCATCCAGAAGTGGTTCAAGAAGCTCTGCAACAAGAGCTTCCTCGAGGGTGTTTCGTGCCACATGCTGGCCGGCGAATCGCATGGGCCGGGCGTGTTCGGCAAGATGGCCGCGATGCTGCAGAAGAAGTACGGCCTGTCCGACCAGGCGGTCGCATTCTGGCGGGTCCACGATACCGCCGACGAAGATCACTCCGGGATCGGCAAGAAGCTCTTGGGTGACTTCGCCAAGACCCAGAAGGAGCTCGCGCTGGTCGTCAAGACGGTCGAGGCTACCGTCGACAAGATGTTCGCGTTCTACGACGACATCTATGCCCAGATGCTCAAGGTCGAAGGCGGCAAGCCGGCGCACGCCCGCCACGCCGCGGCGCGAAGGCGCGTGCACTAACCGCGGTAGACAACGCCGGCAACGGCGCGCATCATCTCCCCTAATGACATGGCCGCCGCGTGGAACCGCGGACGGCCCGAACAGGGAGCTATCCATGAGACGCATCCGATCGTTCGTGCTCGCCGCGCTGACCGCGGCGGGGTTCGCGGCTGTCGACGACGCCAGCGCGCAGGATATCCGCATCGCCGTCCTTGGACCGATGGCGTTCATCCAAGGCGAGCATCATTGGGCCGGCGCCGAAATGGCGCGCGACGCGATCAACGCGGCGGGCGGCATTCAGGTGGGCAACACCAAACGCAAGATCGAATTGATCAAGGTCGACACCAACGAAATCTTGAGCGTTCCCGATGCGACCAACGCGATCGAACGCGCGATCAGCCGCGACCGCGCCGACTTCCTGATCGGCGGCTTTCGCTCCGAGGCCGTGCTGGCAATGCAGGAAGTGGCGATGGACGCCAAGAAAATATTTCTCGGCGTCGGCGCGTCGCACTCCAAGCTCGGCCTCAACGTCAAGGACAACAAGGAGCGCTACAAATACTGGTTCCGGGTGTCCCCGGTGAAGGACACCGATCTTGGACGTCTCGTGTTCTCGGTGCTCGGTTCGATCGCCGAACAGGTGCGAGCCGACCTCAATCGTCCCCAGCCCAAAGTTGCCGTGGTCGCGGAAAAGGCGGTGTGGGTCGAGGCGCTGGTCAAGGCGGCGGAAGCCAACCTGCCGCGGATGAAGATGGAGATGGTCGGGCTGTGGCAGCCTTCGGCGACCGCGACCGATGTCACCGCCGAGCTCAGCGCCATCAAACGCGCCGAAGCCGACATCGTGTTTACGATCGTTTCCGGCCCGGTCGGGATCGTGCTTGGCCGGCAGATGGCCGAACTGCAGCTGCCCGCGATCGCGTTCGGCATCAATGTCGAAGCGCAAAAGGACGAGTTCTGGGGCGCGACCGCCAACAAGGGAAACTTCGTCGCCACGCTCGACACCTACAGCGATATCGAGATCACGCCGGCGACGACGGCGTTCGTCAAAGCGTTCAGAGAACGCTACAAGCGCGCTCCGACCTACACGGCCGCGACCTATGACGCGATCAATTTGCTCAAGGAAACGATCGAGAACGTCGGCAGCCTCGACGCTGACAAGTTGGTCGCGACGCTTGAAAAAGCGGACCGCGTCGGCACCGCTGGCCGGCTCGCCTTCGACGAGAATCACGATCTTGTCTGGGGTCCCGGCAAGACCACCGGTATCGCGGTGCAGTGGCAAAACGGGGTCAAGGTACCGTTCTGGCCCAACAACTGGAACGGGGTGACCTACAAAGGCGTGCAGCCGTTCCAGTTGCCGAAGCGTTGAACGACACGATCGGCCGCCGCGTCTCCTCGCCGCAGGGGGGCGCGCCCCTCGCTGGCGTGTGCTGGCGGCGGCGGCGCAAGGGCTAGGTCGTGCTGCAGGACATCCTGATCACCGGTCTCGTCACGGGCGGCGTCTATGCGCTGCTAGCGATCGGTTTTTCGCTGGTCTTCGGCGTCGCCCGGATCGTCAATATCGCCCACACCGCGTTCTACATGCTGGCCGCGTACGCGTTCTATGTTGCTCTTACCGTGCTCGAACTACCGCTGCTCCTCGCCGTCGCATTGGCGATCGGTACGGTCACGGCGCTGTCGGTGATTTGCTACCGGTTGGTGATCGCCCCGATTCGCCAACACGAATCGGCGGTTCTGATCGCCACCATCGCGCTCGCGTTGATCTTCCAAGAAAGCTTGCTTCTGACGTTCGGCGGCCACTTTCTCGGCATTCCTGCGGCGGTCGAAGGTTACGCGTCGCTGCTCGGCGTCCGCGTAAGCAATCAACGCCTGGTGGTACTCGCGGTGGTCGCCGTCGCCCTCGTCGTCACGTGGTACGCGCTCTACCGGACTCGATTCGGACTCGCCGTGCGTGCGACGGCGAACGACCTCGAAATCGCCAATCTGATGGGCATCGATGTCGGCCGCATCGCCATGCTCACGGTTGCAGCTTCGGTCGCGCTGGCCGCGATCGCCGGCGTCGTGGTGGCGCCGGTGTTCGTGGTCGACCCGCTGATGTGGCTGTCGCCGCTCGTGAGCGTGCTGGCGATCGTCGTCTTAGGCGGCCTTGGCAGCCTTCGAGGCAGCCTCGCCGGCGCCTTTATTCTCGGCTACGTCGAGGCAATCACCGTGTTCGCGGTTCCCGCCGGGGCCTTCCTCAAGAACGGGGTATCGCTCTCGATCATGATCGTCGTGCTGCTACTGCGCCCCGAGGGCCTGTTTGGCGTCGCGTTCGAGGAAGAACGATGAGAGCGTTCGCCACGCTGCCGCGCCGCGCCTGGGCCAGCCTGCGCGCCGACGTGCTGGTCCTGCCGAGCCGCATCTTCGTCTTCGTCGGCGTCGTCGCGCTGGTTGCGCTGCCGCTCATCGTCGACGACCGCTACGTGCTCCGCATTGTCACCATGGCGGCGATCTTCGCCGTTTTCGCCGCGAGCTGGGACCTGCTCGCCGGGTATGCCGGCCAAGTCAATTTCGGCCACGCCCTGTTTTTCGGCATTGGCGCTTACAGTTCGGCCCTGCTGTCGCAGCGCCTCGGCCTGCCGGTGTGGCTGACGATGCCGCTCGGTGCGCTGGCAGCGATGCTCGCCGGTTTCCTGGTTGGCATCCCCTGCCTCAGATTGCGCGGCGCTTACTTGAGCCTGGCTACGCTCGCCCTCCCGATCATCGCGATCAGCCTGCTGTTCGCGTTCCCGGGATTCTCTGGCGGCGAGCTCGGCATTTCCGGCCTGCGCCGCGCCGTCACGAGCCCGGTCGGTAACTACTACCTGGCGGTGCTGACCATGCTGGCGTCGGTGTTCGTCATGTGGAAGATCGGAGACTCCAAGATCGGTTTGGTGCTCCACGCAATTCGCGAGGACGAGGTCGCCTGCCGCGCGTCGGGCATCAATACGGTCCGCTACAAGCTCGCGGCGTTCGCGATCAGCGCGTTTTTCGCCGGCGCCGCCGGCGCCATGCTCGCCCACTTCCTCCGCGTCGCCGGCCCCTCGTCGTTCGAGGTCGCGCTGTCGTTCCAGGTCGTGATCTGGGGCGTCTTCGGCGGCGTCGCTACGATCTACGGACCGGTCGTCGCGGTATTCGTCCTCTACCCGCTGACCGAGATGCTGGCCGCGTTCGAGTTGTTCAGATCGGTCCGCCTCCTCGGCTTCGCCGTCATCGTCCTCGCGATCCTCCTGCTGATGCCGCGCGGCCTGGTGCCATGGCTTCGCGACAAGATTGAGGCGGTTTGTCCGCGCTGCAAAAACCGCAACGCCGTCGTTCGCCGCGCCTGTCGCGTGTGCGATGCGACGCTGGCCTAGGACGCGCATACGGAGCCGCCGCCATGGATGCCAAGATCGACCCGAAGTCCGCGTATCTCGCGCGCCCATGGCTCACACATTACGACCCTGGGGTTCCCGCCGAGGTCGACGTGCCGCCGATGTCGCTTGGCGACGCGTTCGACGCCGCAACCAAACGCCACGCCGAACGCACGGCGCTCGTGTTCTACGGTCGTTCGATAAGCTTTCACGAACTCGGGACCGATACCGATCGCGCCGCCGGCGCCTTCGCCGCCCTCGGGCTCGGCAAGGGCGACCGCGTCGCGCTCTATCTCGTCAACTGCCCGCAGTTTGTGATTGTCTATTTCGCGCTGCTCAAGCGCGGTTGCATCGTTACGCCGATCAGTCCGGTCTATACCAGCCACGAGGTCCGCCATCAGCTCGTCGACAGCGGCGCGCGAGCGGTCGTGTGCCAGGACATTCTTTACGACAACGTGGTCAGGAGCGGCATACGCCTCGATCACATCATCATCACCGCCATCGACGAGTACCTGCCGCGATTCAAGAAGCTGCTCGGCCGCTCGCCGCTAGGCCGCCTGTTTCCCGATTTCGGTGCGGGAACCGCGCCGGCGCCTGCCGCGGCCGCAATCCGCCTGAGCGATCTCATCGCCGGCGGCAAGCCAGTCGCCAACGCGGCGATCGATCCGGATCGCGATCTGGCGGCGCTGCCCTATACCGGCGGCACCACCGGCGCTCCCAAAGGCGTGATGCTGACCCACCGCAACCTCGCCGCCGCAAGCGCGGTAGGCAGCGCGACCTTCGCTCAATATCTGAGCAAGCGCGAGGTCGAGATCGCGTTTCTCCCGTTCTTCCACATCTACGGCCAGGTCGTGATCATGCTGAACGGCCTGCTCAGGGGTTCGACCCTGGTCCTGTTCACGACGCCGCATACCGAGGAAATCCTGGCCGCGATCGAACGCTACCAGGCCAGCGTCTTTTACGGCGTGCCGACGCTTTATCAATACTTGAGCGACCACAAGGACACCGACAAGGTCGACTGGCGACGCCTCAAGCTCGTGCTGTGCGGCGCCGATACGTTGCACGAGCAGACTGTCCGCAACTGGGAGCGCCGTACCAAGACGCCGATCATCGAAGGCTACGGGCTCTCGGAAACCTGCGCCATCAGCCATGTCAATCCGACCCGTCGTTGCAAAGTCGGCTCGTTCGGCGTGCCGGTGCCGGGCATGATGGCCGCCGTGGTTGACCCCGACGGCAGCGATTGCCGGGCGGTCGGAGACAGCGGCGAACTGGTCCTCCACGGACCGAACGTGATGCAAGGCTATTGGCAAGCCCCGGCTGAAACCGCTCAAGCGTTTCTCGAGATGGAGGGGCGGCGCTGGCTGCGAACGGGCGACATCGTGCGGATGGACGAGGACGGTTATTTCTTCTTCCTCGACCGCCGCAAGGACTTGATCAAGTACCGCGGCCACTCGGTGTTCGCGCGCGACATCGAGCACGTGCTCTACGAGCATCCGAAGGTCAAGTCGGCGGGAGTCATCGGCATCCCCGACCCCGAAGTCGGCCAGCGGATTCGGGCACTCGTGGTGTTGAACCCAGACGCCCGCGGCAAGGTCAGCGAAGACGAGATCATCGGCTACTGTCGCGAACGGTTGGCGCCGTACAAGGTCCCGCACACGGTCGAGTTCCGCGGCGAGCTGCCAAAGACCGACGTCGGCAAGGTGTCGCGCCGCGAGCTGCGCGAGGAGCACGGCGGAACGTGACGACGCCCGGCACGCCGGCCCCGTTTTTTCGCGTCGAGAACCTGACCAAGCGTTTCGGTGGACTTATCGCTGTCAATGACGTGACGTTCGAAGTCGCCCGCAACGAGATCGTCGCCCTGATCGGACCGAACGGGGCCGGCAAGACGACGTTGCTGCGACTGATCGCCAAGCTGCTCAAACCCGACGCCGGCCGCATCGTCTTCAACGGCGCCGACATCACCGCGCTGAAACCGTGGGAAGTCGTCAACCGCGGTATCGCCGGCACCTTCCAAAACACGCGTCCGTTCCGGCACCTCCCGATCATCGCCAACGTCATGGTGCCGTGCCTCGCCCCGCGCGCCCGCCGCCGCGGCGAGTGGGTGAAACGCATCGAAGCCAAAGCCCTCGATGCACTCGAATTCGTCGGCATTTCCGACCTTGCCCTCGAGCCGGCGGCGGCCCTATCGCACGGCGACCTCAAGCGGCTCGAGGTGGCGCGCGCGATCGCGTCGGAGCCCGAGCTTCTGCTGCTCGACGAACCGCTCGGCGGGCTCAACCCGGCCGAGTCGGAGTTGCTCGCCAAGTCGATCAAGCGCTTGCACAAGGGTGGGCGTTTCGGGCGGCTGCATTCGGAAGGCCCGGCCGTGGTCATGATCGAGCACAAACTCAAGGAACTGATGGCGATCGTCGATCGCGTCATCGTTCTCGACCACGGCGAAACAATCGCCGACGGCCCTCCCGCCGATATCGTTCGCGACCGCCGTGTCGTCGAAGCCTATCTCGGACCCGACCGTGTCGACGTTGCTTGAAGTCGAAGGTCTCGTCGTCCGCTATGACAAGGCGACACTGCTGGCCGGGGTTTCGCTCACCGTCGGTGCGACCGAGCTGATCGGTCTGGTCGGTCCCAACGGTGCCGGGAAATCGACGCTGCTGCGGGCGCTGTCCGGGCTCGTTCGGTGGGACGCCGACATGCGGCGTGGCGTCGGCGGCGACATCGTGGTCGAAGGCTCGATCACGTTCGCCGATGAGCCTATCGCCGAACTCGCGGCCCACACGATCCGCAGACGCGGCCTCGTCCTATGCCCCGAGCGACGACGGCCGTTCCGCGAGCTCACGGTCCTCGACAACCTCCTCGCCGGGGCCTACCTCACGCGCGACCGCGCCGTCGTCGCGCGCAATCTCGACCGGGTTTTGACACTCTTTCCCCGACTTGGCGAGCGGCGCCGCCAGATCGCCGGCACTTTGTCGGGGGGCGAACAGCAGATGCTAGCCATCGCTCGCGCCCTGATGTACGAGGCGAAACTTCTCTGCATCGATGAACCGTCGCTCGGGCTGGCGCCGATCGTACGCGAAGAACTGTTCGCCGCCGTGGCAGCGATCCATCGCAGCGGCATCGCCGTGCTCCTGGTCGAACAGGAAGTCGGCAAGGTTTTCGCGATGGCCGACCGCAACTACGTGCTCTCGCAAGGACGCGTCGTCGCCGAGGGCGCCGGCGCCGCGCTCCTCGCCGACGCCTCCTTGCGCGCGAGCTACCTCGGCCTCTAAAAGCGACCGTCGCGAGTCTAGAGCTAAGGAATGCCATGACGACAGGAACGACTCCGCGCTATCGCGCCGCCGACCTACGTGCGTTCGCCGCGGCCCTCGCCCGCGCGGTCGGCTTGCCCGCCGATAAGGCGGCCACCATGGCCGCGATCCTGGTTGAGGCCGACATGATGGGCCGTTCGACCCACGGCATCGAGCATATGGGGCATTGGTACCTGCCCGACCTCGAGCGCGACGTCATGACCAAGGCGGGCGATGTCGCGATCGTCGCCGACCACGGCGCGGCGCTGGCACTCGATGGCCGCTATCTGCCGGGGACCTGGACGGTGACGCGCGCGATGGCGTTGGGGTTCGAGCGGCTCGAACGGCACCCCGTCGTGACGATTGCGGTCCGCGACAGCCACCACGTCGGCTTTCATGCCGCGTTCTTGCGCCGCGCGACCGAACGCGGCCTCGTCATGATACTCCTCGACACCAATCCCTATTTCGAGGCGGTGGCGCCGGCCAGCGGCATCAAGCCGGTGTTCTCGCCGACGCCGGTCGCGTACGGCTTTCCGACCGCGGGCGATCCGATCCTGGTCGACTTCGCGCTGGCCTCGACCAGTCTGACCTCGGTCGAGCGCGCCAATCGTCTGGGCGAGCGGCTCAAGGGGAAATGGCTGATCGACCATGAGGGCCGCGCCAGCGATGACCCCAAGGCACTGCTCGGCCAACCCAAAGGTTCGATCCTGCCGCTGGGCGGCGCCGACCGCGGCCACAAGGGTTACGGTCTCTTCTTCATGGTGTATGCGCTCGCGGCCGGGCTCTCGGGATTCGGCACACCGGCGTCGCCCCGCGGTTTCGCGTCGGCCGTGTTCCTGCAGCTGATCGACCCGGCGCGCTTCGCCGGGCGCGCGGCGTTCGAACGCGAGATCGACGTCATCGTCGAAGCCTGCCACGCCAGTCCGGCCGCCCCCGGCGGCGAGCCGGTGCGCGTTCCGGGCGAGCGGGCGATGAAGACCTACCGCGACTCGGAAGCGAACGGCGTTGCGCTGTTCCCGACCGTCTTGAAGACGCTCAAGCCGTGGGCGGAGAAGCTCAAGGTCGCGATACCGGCGCCGATCTCGGGTTAAAGCCTTCCTCGTGCGTCATGGCCGGCGAGGGTTGCAGCGGGCCGGCCCGGCCCGACGAGGCAGTCTCAGTGAACGCCGAAGAGCTGCCGCACGTTGTCGGCCAGGAGCCGCTGACGTTTGGGCCCCGGCACGCCTTCCAGCACCTGATCGACTTCGGCCTGGGCATCCTTGCCGATCGCGATCGAGTGCGGGAAGTCCGAGCCCCAGCACACCTGCGACTCGCCGATCAAGTCGAGGCCGTTCAGGCCGAACTTGTCGTCGATCAGGCCGTGCCAGACGCGCGTCCGCATATAGTCGCTCGCCGGCATCGCCAATTTGGGCAGCGACAGCCGGTCCGAGAACACGCCTTGCATCATGTCGACCCGCTTCATGAAGTGCGGGATCCACGACAGCTCGAGTTCGCCGGTGATGACCTTGAGCCGCGGGAAGCGGTCGAAGATGGTGCCGAAGATGAACTCGTTCGCCAGCGTGTGCGGAATCTCTTCGTAGGTGAAGAGCAGGTTGTTGGGGCCGTTCTCCTGATCTTCCTTCTTATAGGCAAACAGCGGGTCGGGGATGCGCCCGGTGATGATGTGGAGCGTGATCGGAATGCCGGCGTCCTGGCAGCGTGCCCAGAACGGATCGTAGACGCGGTCGCGGTAAGGCGGGCAGCCCTCGGGATAGACGGAGTGGATCATCGCCGTGCGCGCGCCCTTCTTCAACGTGCGATCGAGCTCCTTGAGCGCCCAGTCGACGTCATCCATCGGAATCGCCGCGACCGGCCACAGGCGGGTCAGATTGTAGGAGCAGAACTCCAAGAGCCAATCGTTGTAGGCCATCGCCGCGGCCTGAACCATGGCGCGGTTCTCGGCCTGATTGGAGGCGTTCATGATCGGCAGCATCACGGTCGGGTTCATGACCTCGGCCGTGATCTTGGCGTCGGTCTGGAAACGCACGCGCTCGGCCGGGTCGTAGCCGGCCTTGGGCGTCCCGGCGGCCTGTGCTTCTTCCTCGTAACGCTTGAGCTTCCAGTACTGATTGCCGGTGAAGAAGAACCGCCCGGCTTCGCCGAAGCGTTCGTTGACGAGGCGCGGGGTCTTGTCGCCGAAGCGGTCGCCCAAAGCGTCCTGCCACAGCGTATAGGGCTCGAGCACGTGGGAATCGGCGGAGATGATGTCGTAAGCCATCCTAGACCTCGTCAACGAAGGAATGGCGCCACCGTAGCGCCGTTCTAGGCGGCGCTCAATCCGCGTTCAGTTCGCGCGCGCGTCGTTGATCGCTTGCGCGAGCCAGTAGCCTACCGCGACCGCGATCAGGCACAGCGCGACCGACGCGGCGACGTTGGCGCCGGCCTTGGCCCAGGCGCCGTCGCGGAGCAGCCCGAGCGTCTGCAGGCTGAACGCCGAAAACGTGGTGTAGCCGCCCAAGAACCCGACGGCCGCGAATTGCTGCGCGTGATGGCCGAGCAGCGGCTTCCCGGTCGGCCCGACCAGCGCGATGAGGACCCCGACCGCGAACGAACCGGCGACATTGACGAGCAGCGTCCCCCACGGGAAACCCGTGCCCCACAGCCGTGCCGCCCACTCGGCGCAAAAGAACCGCGCCATGCCGCCCAAGGCGCTGCCGAGGCCGACCCAAAGGTACGCGTGCATCGCTCGATCCCCGCCTCCGTGCTTCCGGTTTTAGCGCGCTCGCGCGGCGATGGACAGCCGGTTCGCGCCGCCGGCGCCGGCCTTGCAATTCGCGAAAGCCGGCGCTTTAGTAGATCGAGGTCCGGTCTGTCGTCGCGGCTTGCGCCGCGCACCCGGACCACCCGAGGCGGGAGCCTCGGCCAAACCGATGGGAGGGTTGCCATGTTCAAGACGACGCTGACTTCGGCCGCCGCGTTGGCGTGCGCGCTGGCTCTGATACCGCCGGCCGCGGCCGCGATTGCCGCCGATGGCGCCGCCTGCAAAGGCGGGCCGCTCGAAACCAAATCGATCACGGTGATGGCCGATTGGCTGCCATGGGCCTCGCAGGCCGGCATGTGGGAAGCGAAGCACAAGGGCATCTACACCGAGCTCGGCCTCGACGTCGACGTCAAGGCGCCGCCCAACCCGGCCGATCCGATCAAACTGGTCGCGGCCAAGCGCGTCCACTTCTCGATGACCTACGTGCCGGAAGTGATGCTCTCGCGCGAGCAACAGATTCCGATCGCCGCGGTCGGCGTGCTCATGCAGACGATCGATTCGGGCCTCTCGTTCCTACCCGACAAGAACCCGATCAAATCGGCCAAGGACCTCAAAGGCAAGACCCTCGGCGTCGGGCCCAAGGCCGACGCGCAGGCGTATCTGCGCACCCTGCTCGAGTCGGCGGGCTTGAAGCGCGAGGACGTCAAGGTGGTCGATCCCGGTTTCGCCCACGTGCAGATGATCCAGGCCGAAAAGGTCGACGCGATCCACGCCCTCCGCTTCGGCGAGACCCGGGTGCTGACGCTGCGGCAGAAAAAGGAAAACAAACCCGACGCCGGCATCTTGCTCTATCGCGACCACGGCGTGCCGGCGTTCCACTACATGCTGCTCGCCTCGAACGACGAGTGGGTCGCCAAGAACCCGAACGTGTCGTGCGCGTTCCTGAAGGGCACCATGCTCGGGCTGCAGTCGGCGATCAAGGATCCGACCTACGTCAACAAGTTCATCACCGACGCACGCCCCGGCGTCTACACGCTCGAAGAGAACACCGACCGCTGGGAGCAGACCCTGCCCCAGTGGAAGACCAAGGAAGGCAAAATGCTGCGCAACGACCCTGAACTCTGGAAGCAGGCGCAGGCGTGGGCGGTCAAGGTCAACCTGATCAAACCGACCACCGAGTCCTACGAGACCTACTTCACCAACGCCTACGTTCCCAAACAGTAGGCCCGCGTCCGCGCGCCGCGATCGCCGATGGGGCCCGGTCCGCCGGGCCCCATCGAGTTTTCCGGCGCCTCCCATCGGTCAAGTTCCGCCCCGGTTTCGATGTCCGATCCGCCGACCGCCCCGTCGACTGCCGGCCTGCCCCGGCCGCCCTCGCGCCTGCGCGCACGCTTTCACAAGAGCTGGCCGGCGGTCGCATTCGGCCTTTTGATTCTCCTGGTGTGGGAGAACGTCGAAACCTGGTTCGACATGAAGCCCTACATCCTGCCGCCGCCCTCGACGATCGCGGTGGTCGGATGGAACGGCTGGAGCACGATCTTCTGGCCAAACGCTCGGCAAACCCTGATCGAGATCGCGATCGGCTTTCCGCTCGCCTGGGCGATCGGCTTCGTCACCGCGACCGCGGTGTTCCACGTGAGCCTGCTGAGCCGCGGGCTGCTTCCCTACATCGTCATGTCGCAAGCGATCCCGACCATCGCCATGACTCCGATCTACATCATTTGGTTCGGCTTCAACATCGTTCCCAAGTTGATCGTGATCGTCACGATCTCGTTCTTCCCGCTGGTCATCAACACGCTCGCCGGCTACCGCTCGGTCGAGCACGACGCGCTCAATTTGATGGAGTCGCTCGGCGCCTCGGAGAAAGACATCTTCATCAAGGTGCGCTTCCCGGCGGCGCTGCCCTACATCTTCACCGGCACCCGGCTGACCGCGGTGGTGACGCCGATCGGCGCCTTCGTCGGCGAGTTCTTCGGCGCCGACATGGGGATCGCGCCGTTGATGCTGGCGATGTTGTCGGCGTTCAAGACCGCCGAGATGTTCATGGCCATCATCATGCTGGCCGGGATCGCGGTGAGCCTGTTTCTGATCGTCGTCATCATCGAACGGCTGGTGATTCCGTGGTATTTCATCGCCCGCGGCGAGAAAGAGTGACCGCGGTTCGGTTCGTCCGCACCATCGTTAGCAGCAAGGAGAGAGCGGTTATGGCTGAGTGGCGGCGCGTGGCATCGGCGTCCGATGTGAAGGACGGCGAAGTGAAGCAGGTGGTGATCGAGGGCCACCCGCTCGGCATCTACCGGATCGAGGGCCAGTACTACGCCTGCGACGACATCTGCACCCACGCCTTCGCGATCCTGTCGGAAGGCTATCTCGACGGCCACGCGATCGAATGCCCGTTGCACCAGGGCTGCTTCGACGTCCGCACCGGAAAGGCGCTGAACGCGCCGGTCACCACCGACATCAAGACCTACCCGGTCAAGGTCGAGGGCAACGACCTCAAGGTCGAGTTCGCGCCGCCGGCGAAGAAGGCTTAGCCGGCGGACCGCCGCCATTGGCGGAACGCCGGAAAGTGCGGCCGCCTACCGCTTCACCAGGTCCTGCATTCTAACGCCCGGGTCGGCGAGTTCGCCCGGCGTAAGCGGCGTACCCTTGGCGATCAACTGCCGCGCCGGGCGGATGTCGCGGGCGTTGTTGACGGCGTTGGCGGCGACCAGCTTGCCGCCGGCCAAGTAGAAGAGCGTGAAGCGGTTGGGATCGCCGCCGTCGCGCCGGACGACTTGATCCCAGGCGAGCGGCGCGCCCACCAGCTGCAAATTCAAGTCGTACTGGTCCGACCAGAACCACGGCACCTCGGCGTACGGCGCAGGTTGGCCGATCATGGCCTTGGCCGCGGCGATCGCCTGGTTCTGCGCGTTCTGCCAGGACTCGAGCCGCACATAACGGCCGAGCAGCGGGTTCCAGTGGTTGGTGACATCGCCGGCGGCATAGATGTCGGGGTCAGAGGTCGCCCCGAACTCATCGACCTTGACGCCGTTTTCGATGCCGAGCCCGGCCGCCGCCGCGAGCGCGGTGTCGGGCGCGATACCGACGCCGATCACGACGATGTCGGCCGCGATCGTTTCGCCGGTCGACAGCCGGACCGCGCGCACCGCATGGTCGCCCTCGATCGCCGCGACCGTGGTCTGGGTGCGGATCTGGACGCCGTGGCCGCGGTGGATCGCCGCGAAATAGGCGCTCAATTCCGGCGCCACCACCCGGTTCATGATGCGATCGGCGACCTCGACCACGATCGCAGCGGCGCCGCGCTTGCGCGCGCTCGCCGCGACCTCGAGCCCGATATAGCCACCGCCGATCACGACGATAGTCGCAGCCGGCGTCAAGCGTTCGCGGATCGAGAGCGTATCGGCGATGGTACGGAGATAGAAAACGCCCGCCAGATCGGCGCTGGGAAGCGGGAGCTTGCGCACGACCGCACCGGTCGCGAGCAAAAGCTTGTCGTAGGCGAGGCCGCTCCCGTCGCTCAAGCCGACGCCCTTGCCGGCGCGGTCGATCGCGGCGACACGAATACCGGGCTTGAGCGCGATGTCGCGTTCGGCGAAGACGCCGCCGCCCCGCAGATAAGTCGATTCGATGCTCGCCTCGCCCAGCAGCAACGCCTTCGAGAGCGGCGGGCGCTCGTAGGGCGGGTAGGGCTCATCGCCGACGATCGTGACCGGCCCCTGGTAGCCCCCCTCGCGGAGCGCGATCGCGCCCTCGCCGCCGGCCTGCCCGCCGCCGACGATAACAACCCCGGCTTTCGCCGCCGTCACTTGATCGTCTTGGCGAAGTCGAGCACCGCTCTGTTGAATTCGTCCGGCTTTTCGAGATAAGGCGCGTGTGCCGCTTCCTGCATCTCGACCAGCGGCGGGTTGCCGAGCACGGTCTTGGCTTTGCGCCCGACCTCGACCGGAACGGCACGGTCGGCGACGCCCCAGATCAAGAGGATCGGCGGCTTGTTCGGCATCGAGCCGAGCTTGTCGCCGATGGCGTCCGTGTCGACCGACTGGCGGAACCACTCGGAGAGCTTGGCGAAGGCTTCGGCGGCGCCCGGCGAATTGTTGATCCGGAATTCCTCGTCGACCCATTCGCCGGTGACCAAGCGCTTGGCGTCGTAGACGAGCCCGTTCAACTTGCCGACGATGCCTTGGCGCGTGAGGTCCTTGACCCGCTCCGAGATCGCGTTCCTCACCTCGGGCCCGAGCTCGAACAGCCCGGTCGCGCCGACCAGAATGAGGGCGCGGATGAGCTCCGGGTGACGGTAGCCGACGGTCGCCGAGGTGTGGCCGCCCAACGAAGTGCCGACCAGGATCACCTTCTTGTGCGGCAGCGATCGGATGAAGTCGGCGACGAAGCCGGCGAAGCCGGGCGCGCCGTAGGCGAAGTTGGGGCCCTTCGAGGCGAAGCCGTGACCCGGCATGTCGAGGGCGTAGACATGGTACCCGGCCTTGGCGAATACCGGGATGTTGTGGCGCCAACGGTCGCAGCGCGCGCCGGCGCCGTGCACCAGCACCATGGCGTTGTCGCCGGCGCCGTCCTCGATCACGCGGGTGACGAGGCTGCCGACGCCATAGGGATAAAACTTCATGGGATCCTCCTCGCGTCTTTTCTTAGGGCAACACGGCGATGGCGTTGATCTCGATCATCGCGTCGGGGTTCACGAGCCGGCTCACCTCGACCATGGTCGAGACCGGCGGATTGTCGGGGAAGTAGCCGCGGCGCACCGCATGGATCTCGTCGAACTTGGAGACATCGGTCACGAACACGTCGACGCGGACGAGGTCGGCGAGGGTGCCGCCGGCGGCTTCGACCGCGCGCTTCAGGTTCTCGCAAGTCTGGCGCGTCTGCGCCGCCATGTCGCCGACGCCGACCAGCCGGCCGTCGGCGTCGCGCGCGATCAGGCCGCAGATGAACACCATCCGCCCCGGCTTCGAGATCGCGACGTGCGACCACACGCCGCCCGGCTTGGGCAGCCCTTTCGCATGCTTGATGTACTTGGTGTAGGCCATGGTTCCCCCTGTGTTTCGACCTTTGTGCCAGGCAGACCCCCACCCGCTCGCGGCTCGCGCGCGCGCCCTCCCGCTCCGCCGCAGGGGAGGGTTGGGAGGGGGTTACAGCGGCGTCGCCAAGAGCGTCGGGATCGAATAGGTGTCGACGATGATCACCTTCTCTTTGATCTTGGCGGCGCCGTTCTGGATCAGGATCTTGTCGCGATATTCACCGACCGAGAACAGCCGCGACTCGCCGTCCATGTTGGTCTGGTAGACCGCGTAGCTCGCTTCCGCCGCATAGGCATCGCGCTCGGGCAGGTCGCGGATGCGGATGTTCGAAATGATGTGGCGGTCGTAGTGGAGGTTGTACTCGTTGGCCTCGCGGTAGCTGACGATGCGATCGATCAGCATATTCTTGTTTTCGCACAGCACGATCACGCCGGGCAGGTTCTGCACCACGTTCTCGCGTGGCACGATCTTGTAGAGGCAATCGTCGGTAAAGAAGTCGAGCCATTGCTCGAGCTTGTCGCCGTCGATCAACGCGCCGTAATCGAGCAGGAGGTCGTTGATCGCCTCGCGGTGCCGCGGCGGTATCATCGGATGCCCCCGTCCGCTTCGATCCCCATCAGCTCCGAGTAGTAGGACCAGAACCCGCGGCACGGGATGTCGATGCAGAGCGAGTCGATCTCGGTACCGACGATCGGGCCGCGGCCGCCGATCTCGACCACGGTCGCCGTATCGGTCTCGCGGTGGGTGGCGCGATGCACGATCTCGACCGCCTCGCCGTCTTCGAGCGAGATCAGGCCGGCCGGACCGATCATGTTCGACTGCAGGATACGGTGGCGGATCATCTCGGGCGTGTCGTCCTCGTAGCCGAAGATCGTCCAGTAGAGCTCGAAGTCGTCGACGCTTTTCGGGCGGATGTGGCGGGTCGCGAGCGAGTTCCGGATCTGCTGGAAACAGGCGTTGGGAAACACCGAGCAGATCGAGATCGAGATACGGTCGGGAAATTCCTGGCGGAAGCCCAAGAAACTGTCGTCCTTGAGGGTGAGCTGGCCGTCGCGGACGCGCGCCTCCTTGTAGGCCTTGGCCGCATCCTCGTCCGAGTCGGTGCCTTCGATCCCCCACGACAGGTTGTGGCGGTGGCGCGGGTCGAGCTTGGAGCCGCCCTGCTGAGTCATGCGCGCGATCGCGAACGTAGTCTGGAACTCGTGCAGCAGCACGCCGTGGTAAAGGTCGCGCAGGTTCTCGTTGTAGAACTTCCAATTGCCGTAAATGTGCTGGCGCATGTAGCCCAGCACTTTGATCGGCTTGTGCATCAGCCGCTTCAAGTGATGGGCGTGGTTGGGCCCGAGATAGTCGACCAGGCGCTGGACCTTGTCGGAGAAGGTCGCGAACAGGATGCCGTGGTAGCTCTCGACCCGGAGCTTCCTGAGCCCGTGGTCGCCCTTGTCGAAATCGGGCGAGAGGCCGCCTTTGCCATGGACCCCGCGTTGGAACGGCACGCCCTGGAGGTTGCCCTCGAGGTCGTAGTTCCAGCGGTGATAAATACAGGTGTGGTCCTTGGCGTTGCCGAAGGGTTCGCGCCGGACGGTTGCGCCGCGGTGGGCGCAGCGGTTGACGAAGGCATGGACCTTGCCGTCGGGCCCGCGGTTATAGATGACTGGCGTATCGCCGAGGTACGTGGTCCGGAAATCGCCCGGGTTCTTGACCTCGGCCTCCAGCCCCAAGAACAGCCAACAGTCGCCGCGGAAGACCTTGTCCATCTCCTGCGTGAAGATGTCCTTGTCGTGATAGAGCCTATAGGGGACGCGCGAATAATCGGGGCGCGGCCACTCGAATTTTTCGGCTAGCGACATTCCTATCCTCCACCCTTCCCACGGGGAAGGTTACTGGGTCGGTTCCGGGCCCGCAACGCGCGATCGTGCGAACCCGGCCCGCGACTTGCGAGCGATTATCGATAGGCGCCGTCGGGCTCCATGCCCATGAGCTCGGCGTAGTAGGACCAGAAGCCGCGGATCGCGATGTCGCTTGCCTTGAAAGCGATGTCGGTCGGGATCCTGCCGCCGCCGCCCATCTCGATCACCGAGCAGGCTTGGCCGTCGCGGAGCGGGGCGCGGTGCGCGATTTCGACCGCTTCGCCGTCCTCCATCGAGATCAAGCCGGCCGGTCCGACCATGTTCGACTGGAGCAGGCGGTGGCGCGTCATCGCCGGGCTGTCGTCGGCGTAGCCGAAGATCGTCCAATAAAGCTCGAACGCGTCCATCCCCTTGGGGCGAATCTGGCGGGTCGCGAGCGAGTTCCGGATCTGTTGGACGCAGGCGTTGGGAAAGATCGAGCAGATCGAAATCGAGATGCCGTCATCCCACTCGGGCTCGTACCAGATGTAGCTGTCATCTTTAAGTGTCAGCACGCCCTGTTTGACCTTGGCGTCGCGGTAGAGGCGCTTCGCTTCTTCCTCGTCGTCGGTCCCCTCCTGGCTCCACGAGATGTTGTGGCGATGGCGCGGGTCGAGCTTGGCGCCGCCGTTCTGGGTGATGCGGGCGATGCCGAAGGTCGACTGGAACTCGTGCAGGAGCGAGCCGTGGTACTGGTCGCGCAGGTTCTCGTTGTAGAGCTTCCAGTTGCCGGCGATATGCTGGCGCATGTAGCCCAGGACCTTGAGCGGCTTGTGCGTGATCCGGGAAAGATGCTGGACGTGGTTGGGGCCGAGATACGCCGCGAGCGGCTCGACCGCATCGCCTTGGAAGGTCGCGAAGATCAAGCCGCGGAAGATTTCGACGCGGAGCTTCATCAGCCCGTGGTCGCGCTTGTCGAACGCGGGATCGAGCCCGCCCTTGCCGTTGACGCCGCGCTGGAACGGAACACCCAAGAGATTGCCTTCCAAGTCGTAGGACCAGCGGTGGTAGATGCAGGTGTGGTCCGGGGCGTTCCCGAACTGCTCGCGCCGCACCACGGCGCCGCGGTGGGCGCAGCGATTGACGAAGGCATGGACCCTGCCATCAGTTCCGCGGTTATAGACGACCGGCGTTTCGCCCAGGTACGTGGTACGGAAGTCGCCGGCGTTCGGGATCTCGGCTTCGAGCCCGACGAACAGCCACGTCGGACCGCGGAAGATGCGCTCCATCTCCGCCTCGAAAATCGCCGGGTCGTGGTAGATGCCGTATGGCACCCGCGAATAGTCGGCCCGCGCGAAGCGGACGGTCGGCTCGTTACGCATGAGGCTCCCTCCCAACAGCACCGCCAGACTATCACGGCCATGACGCAAATGGATCGAGCGCGCCCGCGGTGAGGTCGGCCGGTTTCATGCACGCGCGGCGTCCAGAACTCGAATTCGGCCGCGGGCACGGTTGCGCGGTTTGGCCTTGATCGCGATCTCCACGCCCTCACCAAGCGCGGTGAGCAGACGCATCAGTCGGTCGCTGGAGAAATTGGCAAGCCGCCCCTTGAGCAGGGCCGAGACCTTGGGCTGGTCGATACCCATCAGCGCGGCAGCGACTACCTGGGTCAGGCGAGCCTCGCCGCGTCGCTTCGTCGCACGGTCGGCCGAGCCCATGGCCGAATGGATGGGCTCGGACCTGTCCCCGCTCGATCTGGTGGTGATCCAGATCGATGGCCTGCACGTTGGCGGCGCCGGCGCCAAGCAGGCCGCCGACGGCGGCGCGCTCACGGCATCCCATGTGCTGCTCGCCACCAACGCCTACACGGACGACCTGTGGCCGGGCCTGAAGCGCACCATGTTCCCGCTGCAAAGCCTGCAGATCGCCACCGCGCCGCTGGCCGAGGACGCGCGCCGCAGCATCCTGCCGGAGGGGCACGTGGTTTCCGACACGCGCCGGCTCCTGCTCTACTTCCGCCTGGACGGGCGTGGGCACCTGATCGTCGGCGGCCGCGGCACGGCAGGCGAGCGGATCGTCGCCCGGCACGTCGCCTATGTCGAGCGGGCGATGCGTCGCCTTTTTCCGCAAGCCGCGGGTGCGGCGCGCGAGTACGTGTGGGCCGGGCACGTGGCGGTGACGGTCGAGCAGCTTCCGCACCTGCACGAGCTGGCGCTGGGCCTGATGGCGGCGCTCGGCTACAGCGGGCGCGGCGTGGCGATGGCGACGCTGCTGGGCAAGCTCGCGGCCGAGCGCCTGCTGAAGGGGGCCGCCGCCGACACGCCCTTCCCGCTGACGCCGATGCGCCCGCTGCCGCTGCACGCGCTGCGCCTGCCCGTCCTGGCGGCGGCGATGCAGTACTACCGGCTCCGCGATACGCTCGATATCCTGCTTCGCTGACGGCTCTCGCGAGGGGGGAGCGCATGGCCGAGACATACGATGCGGTGATCGTCGGCGGCGGGCACAACGGGCTCACCTGCGGCGCCTACCTCGCGCGCGCCGGCCTGAAGACGCCGGTGCTGGAGCGGCGCCCGGTCATCGGCGGCGCGGCGGTGTCCGAGGAGATCGTCCGCGGATTCATCTTCTCCGTCTTCTCCTACGTGATGAGCCTGTTGCACCCGAAGGCGATCCGCGAGCTCGAGCTCAAGGCGCACGGATTCGCGGTGCTGCCGGCGTCCGACCTGTTCTGCCCGCTGCCGGACGGGAACCACGTCGTCCTTTCGGATTCGGTCGAGCGGACGCAGGCGAGCTTCGCCCGCTTCAGCCGCAGGGACGCCGAGGTCTTTCCCGCCTTCAACCGCTACCTCGGCGAGACGACGAACGTGGTCCGCCGCCTCTTGCTGGAGACGCCAATCGATCCCTCGGGCCGCGGCTGGCGCCATTTCCGGCGGAACGCGGAATTCCTCTGGCGCTACCGGACGGTCGGCGACCGCTTCTACCGCACCGTCGACCTGATGACGATGAGCGCCGACGCATACCTGTCGCGCTGGTTCGAGAGCGAGGTGGTCAAGGCCGTGCTCGCCTACTACTCCGGCATCGGCACGTTCGCCGGCCCGCGCACGCCGGGTTCGGCCTACGTGATCATGCACCACCTGATGGGCGAGCACGCCGGCGCCGGCGGCTGGGGCTTCATCCCGGGCGGCATGGGCACGATCTCGAAGGCGATCGCGCGGTCCGGCGAGACGCACGGGATGGCGGTCCGCACCGATGCCGAGGTGGCGTCGATCGACGTCGCCGGCGGCCGGGTGACCGGCGTCACCACCGGCGACGGTGCGACGATCCGCGCGTCCGTGGTGGCGAGCAACGCGAGCTGCAAGGTGACGTTCCTGAAGCTCGTGCCCGAGGCCGCGCTGCCCGCCGACTTCGTGCGCGACGTCCGCAACTACCGCACCTTCTCGACGGCGTTCAAGGTCAACATCGCCTGCGAGCGCCTGCCGGCCTACCGCGCGTTCGAGGCGGCGACGTGCGGCTTCCCCTACCCCAGCTACACCCACATCGGGCCGACCATCGACTATCTGAAAAAGGCGTTCCAGGACGCCCGCGAGGGATGGTGGTCGAAGGACCCCTTCGTCACGCCGGTGACGCCGACCGTCGTCGACACGACCATCGTGCCGCCGGGCAAGCACGTCGTCCACCTGTTCGGCGGGCACGCGCCCTACGCGCTCCGCAACGCGACCTGGGAGAACGAGCGCGACCGATTCGCCGCAGACGTGCTGAAGAAGATGGACGAGTATGCGCCCGGCTTCACCTCCGGGATAGTCGGCATGCAGGTGCTGGCGCCTAAACCCGCCGCCTCCTGCATGCGGATCGCGCCCTTGATCGCGCTACCGAGCGCTTCATCAAAGGTCGCGGCGTCGATCTTGCCGGCGGCGCGCGCCTTATAGGCAGCTTTCAGCGCCCGCGGGCGCAGGAGGCTCCCGATGTGATCGGCGCGGCAGACGAGACAGTCGATCATCGCGGGCGATGAGGCGCGCGCCGCTAGCGCACCGCGCCCTCGGGCGCATAGCCCATGAGCTCGGCCCAATAGGACCAAAAGCCGCGGAGCGGAATGTCGCTCACCTTGATGGTGACGTCGGTCGGAATCGCGCCGCCGCCGCCCATCTCGACCACTGAATGGGCGTCACGGTCGCGGACCGTACCGCGGTAGGTGATTTCGACCGCCTCGCCGTCCTCCATCGAGATCAAACCGGCCGGACCGGCCAGGTTCGACTGCAGCAGCCGGTGGCGGGTCATGTCCGGCGTGTCGTCCTGGTAGCCGAACAGCGTCCAGTAAAGCTCGGTCTCGCCCGGGCGTTTGGGGCGGATTTGGCGCGTCGCCAGCGCGTTCCGGATCTGCTGGAACGTCACGTTCGGGAACACCGAGCAGATCGTGATCGAGACCTTGTCCGGATACTCGCGCCGGTAGTCGAGGAACTCCTCCTCGTGCAGCCGGACCACGCCTTGCTTCACCTTGGCTTCGGCGTAGAGCTTGTTGGCCTCGGCGGTCGAATCGCTCCCCTCCTCGCTCCACGAGATCGAGTGGCGGTGGCGCGGATCCATCCAGGCGCCGCCGTTCTGCGTCACGCGACTGATGCCGAAGGTGGTGATGAACTCGTGGAGCAGCGAGCCGTGATACTGGTCGCGGACGTTCTCGTTGTAGAGTTTCCAGTTGCCGTAGAGCACCTGGCGCTGGTAGCCGATGACCTTGACCGGCTTGGCGAACAGCCGCGCCAAGTGGCGCGCATGATGCGGCCCCAGATAGTCGACCAGAGGTTCGGGGTCGGCGGCGAATGTCGCGAAGACGACGCCGTGATAGTCCTCGACCCGGAGCTTCCTCAAGCCGTGCGCGGCTTTGTCGAAATCGGGCGCAAGCCCGCCCTTGCCGTTGACGCCGCGCTGGAACGGCACGCCGAGGAGATTGCCCTCGAGGTCGTAGGCCCAGCGGTGGTAGATGCAGGTGTGGTCCTTGGCGTTGCCGTAGGGCTCGCGCCGGACGATCGCGCCGCGATGCGCGCAGCGGTTGACGAAGGCGTGGACCTTGCCGTCGCTCCCGCGATTGAAGACGACCGGCGTCTCGCCCAGGCGCGTGGTGCGAAAGTCACCCGCGTTCGGGACCTCGGCGGCGAGGCCGACGTAAAGCCAAGTCGGACCTTTGAAAATCTTCTCGTGCTCGGCGGCGTAGACCGCTTCGTCGTGGTAGACGGCGTAGGGCACGCGCGAGAAATCGCGCTTGGGGAATACGATCGCCGGTTCGTTCCGCATGGGTTTGCTCCCTACCTGACCGCGCCTGCCGGCTCCATCCCCATCAGCTCGGCATAGTAGGACCAGAAGCCCCGGATCGGCACGTCGTTGACGCGGTTGTCGCGATCCGAGATCTCGCCCTTGCCGCCCATCTCGACGACCGCGTGCGCGGCCGGGTCGCGTTTGACGCCACGGTGGGCGATCTCGACCGCTTCGCCGTCCTCCATCGAAATGAAGCCGGCCGGCCCGATCATGTTCGACTGCCGCAAGCGGTGCTGCGTCATGTCGGGGGTGTCGTCGGCGTAGCCCAAGATCGTCCAGTAGAGGTCGAAGTCGTCGGGCCCGCGCGGACGCACCTGGCGCGCCGCCAGTGAGTTCCGAATCTGCTGGAAGCAGGCGTTCGGGAACACCGAGCAGATGCCGATCGAGATCTGGTCGTCGAATTCGGGCCGATAATCGACCATGGCCATCTCGCGGAGCTTCAAGCGCTCGGTCTCGAGGTTGGCTTCTTTGTACATCTTGTGGGTCTCGGCGGTCGACGCCTCGGTCCCCTGAATGCCCCACGAGATGTTGTGGCGGTGGCGCGGGTCCATGCGGGTGCCGCCGGTGTAGGTGACGCGGCTGATGCCGAAGGTCGCCTGGAATTCGTGCAGCAAGCTCCCGTGGTACATGTCGCGGATGTTCTCGACGTAGAACTTCCAGTTGCCGAAGATGCGCTGGCGCATGTAGCCCAAGACCGCGAGCGGCCGTCCGAACCGCGGTTCGAGGAAGCGGACCAGCGGCTCGCCTAAGTAGTCGCGAAGCGGTTCGGTCTCGTCGGCGAAGGTCGTAAACAGGATACCGGCGAAACTCTCGACCCGAAGTTTCCGGAGCCCGTGGTCGCGCTTGTCGAAGTCGGGGCCGAGCCCGCCTTTGCCGTTGACGCCGCGCTGGAACGGGACGCCGACCAGATTGCCTTCGAGGTCGTAGTTCCAGCGGTGATAGATGCAGGTGTGATCGCTCGCATTGCCGTAGGCTTCGCGCCTGAGCAGCGCGCCGCGATGGGCGCAGCGGTTGACGAAGGCGTGGACCTTGCCGTCGGTCCCGCGGTTGAACACGACCGGGGTGTCGCCGATCACGCTGGTCCGGAAGTCGCCGGGCTTCGGGATTTCGACTTCGAGGCCGAGGAAATTCCACGCCGGTCCCTTGAAGATCCGCTCCTGCTCGGCGTCATAGACCGCACGGTCGTGATAGAGCGCGTACGGCACGCGCGAATAGTCGCCGTGCGGGAACCTGATCGCGGGGTCGATGGTCATGCGGTCACCACGGATAACGTTGGCCTTCGTGCGAGAAGAACCCCCCTGAATCACCAGGCGCCAGGCGGGCGATGAAGCCGCGCACCATCGCGATCGATTGCGGCGGGGTCAGCACCGCCTGCGGCCCGCCCATGTCGGTGCGAACCCACCCCGGGCACACCGCGACCGCGACGATGCCGCGCGGCTCGAGCTCGGCGGCGACGATCTTCATCGCCATGTTGAGCGCGGCCTTGCTGGTGCGATAGGGGAAGTAGCCGCCGCGGTTCTTGAAACTCTCCTCGCGGCGATCGGTGTAGTGAATGCTGCCGAGGCGGCTGGTGATGGCAACGATCTTCTTTTGCGCCCCGGCTGCGACGTTCTCGACCAGTCGCTCGACCATCCGGACCGGCGCCATGGTGTTGACTCTCATGATATCGGCCCAGCGCTGGTAGTCGACCTGGCCCAAACCCGACGGGCGGTGGGTCTGCCCGGCGTTCAGCAGAAGGACGTCGAGCGGCTCGGACCCGAGGCGGGCGGCGAAGGCGTCGATCGCAGCGAAATCGGCGACATCCAGCGCGTGGACGCGGATCTCGCCCGCGACCGCGCGCAAGTCGGCAGCGGCGCCGGGGTCGCGGCAAACGGCGTGGACACGCCAGCCTTCCGCCGCGTATTGGCGCGCGAACTCGAGCCCGAGCCCGCGATTCGCCCCCGTGATCAGCACCGTCGGCACATTCGCTCCGCCCTACAACGACCGCTCGATCCGTCCGCACAACGTCTTCAGGACCTTGATCCGGGCGTGGAACTTGTCGTCGGCTTCGACCAGCGTCCACGGCGCGACTTCGGTCGAGGTGCGATCGACCATATCGCAGATCGCCTGTACGTAGAGGTCCCATTTCTCGCGGTTGCGCCAGTCCTCCTCGGTCAGCTTATGGCGCTTGTGCCCGGTCGCCTCGCGCTCCTTGAAGCGCCGCGCCTGCTCGTCCTTGCCGATCGCGAGCCAGAATTTAGCGACGATGATGCCGTATGCCGCCATTTCCTCTTCGAAATCGTTGATCTCCGAATAGGCGCGCCGCCAATCACGCTCGGCGGCGAACCCCTCGACCCGTTCGACCAAGACGCGCCCATACCATGAGCGGTCGAAAATGGTGAAGTGACCGCAGCGCGGCAAATGGCGCCAGAACCGCCACAGGTAGGGCTGCGCGCGCTCCTCGTCGGTCGGCGCCGCGATCGGCACGATCCGGTAGTAGCGCGCGTCGAGTGCTTCGGTCACGCGGCGGATCGCGCCGCCCTTGCCGGCAGCATCATTGCCCTCGAACACGGCGATCACGGCGTGGCGCTTATGGAATTTCTTATCGCGCGAGAGCAGGTTGAGCGCGCCCTGGTACTTCTCGAGCGCCTTGCGGTACTGGTCCTTGTCGAGCGCTTTGGCGAGGGCGAGCCCTTCGAGCACGTTCTTGCCGGCCGCGGCCGGCGGCCGCGGCGCGAGCAGCTTCGACCGCTCGTTCGGCTTGGCGAGTCGCCGGTTGAGAGCGTCGAGGATGGTGCGCGCGACGGTGACGGTGCGGTAGCGCTCGTCGAGGCCCTCGACCACGATCCAGGGCGCGTGCGCCTTGTCGGTGCGGCGCAATACGTGCTCGGACTCGGTACGGAAGCGGTCGTAGATCTTAAGGCGCTGCCAGTCCGACTTAGTGACGCGCCAGCGCAGCTTCGGATCCTTCTCCAGGCGCTTCAGCCGTTTCTTCTGATCGCGCTTGGAGAGGTGGAACCAGAATTTCAAGATCAGCGCGCCTTCGTCGGCCAGCATGCGCTCGAAGCGGTTGACCTCGTCGACTCGCTGTTCGAGCTCATCCTCGCTGCCGCGGCCCTCAACGCGGGCGAGTATCGGTAGCGTGTACCAAGAGCCGAAGAAGATGCCGAGCTTGCCTTTGGGCGGGAGCGCGCGCCAAAACCGCCACATCGGCGGGCGGTCGCGTTCTTCGTCGGACGGCTCGCGGAACGCGTTGGTCTCGATGTGGCGCGGGTCGAGCCAGGCGTTCAAGGCATTGACGGTCTCGCCCTTGCCGGCGCCGTCGACGCCGCCGATGACGACGATGACCGGGAACGCCTTGCTCTCGTAGAGCGCGAACTGGGCTTCGAGCAGTGCTTCGCGGAGCTTGGGTTGCTCTTTCTTGTAGGTGGCCTTGTCGAGCGTGCGGCCGAGTTCTGCCGATTCGAACATTCTTCCTCCGCCCCGTCGTCCTTACCGGCCATTGTAGACGATCCCGGCGCGCCGCGCTGTCGGCACCCGCTTACGGTCGCACCAGCGCATCGACCGCGACGACGCCGCCGCCCTCCGGCTTGACGATCAGCGGGTTGATCTCGGCCTCGACGATCGCAGTCGCCGCCAGGCCCGAAAAAGCGACGATCGCCCGCGCCAGCGCGGCGCGATCGCCCATCGGCAGCCCGCGATAGCCGGAAAGCACTTTGAGGCCCTTGACCGTGTCGATCATGGCATGGGCGTCCTCGGTCCCGACCGGCGCCAGCCTGACCGCGACGTCGCCATAGAGTTCGGCCAGGATTCCGCCCATCCCCAGCGTCACGATCGGACCGACCTGAGGGTCGCGCGCGTACCCGAGCAGAACCTCGGCGACGCCCCGCTCCATCCGCTGGACCAAGTAACCCGCGATCGCGGCGCCGGGATGCGAGCATACCACCGCCGCTTCGATCGAACGCACCGCCGCCCTGAGCGCATCGGCATCGCCGACGCCGAGCACGACCCCGCCGGCGTCGGTCTTGTGCGCGATGGCGGCGGCTTGCACTTTAACCGCGGCCGGGTAGAGCCGCGCGGCGCGGCTCGCGTCGTCGGCGCCGCCGATCACGACGTGCGCGGCGACCGGAATTCCGAGCGCACTCACCACCCGGTAGGCGTCGGCTTCGCCCGGCGCGGGCGGTAGCGCGGCAAGGGCGTGGACGAGCGCGGCCGATGGCGCTGCGGTCGCCGGCGGCGACGGCGCCTGCCACGCAAACAGCGCGCGGATACAGTCGGCGGCGGCTTCCGGGCTCCGAAACGCGGCGATGCCGCGCGCGATCAGCATCCGGCGCGACTCCTCGGCCGGCGGCACGATGTAGGCGATCAGCGGTTTCGCGGCGCCGGCGAACGCCGCGATCGGATCGACCGAGAGATGGGGATAGAACTGCGCCGTCGACCCGGCGACCGCCACCGCTGCGGCGACGGCCGGATCGGCCAGCACCCCGCCCAACGCGGCGACCACGATATCGTGGCGAATACCGGCGGCGGTCAGGTCGACCATCGTGCCGGGCTGCACGGCGATCCCTTTCTCGCCGACACGCGCGATGGTGGCCGCGTCGGCGCCGACGAGCTTGAGCCCGGCCGCGCCCAGCCGGTCGACGACCATGGCGCCGCCGCCCCCGGTCGTGGTCAACACCGAAACCCCGGCGTTCGCGCGTTCGAGCGAAACCGCGGGCGGCCTGCGGCCGATCACGAGTGGCGCCATGTCGAGCAGCGTCTCGAACAGGTCGACGCGGACGATACCGTGGGCGGCAAAAAACGCATCGACCGCCGCATCGGGACCGACCAGCGCGCCGGTATGCGAAACCGCGGCGTGGCGGCCGGCCTCGGACCGGCCGAGCTTGTAGGCGATGATCGGTTTTCCGGCCGCGTGTGCGGCCAGGGCAAACGCGGCCAGCGCCGGTGCGTCGCGAAGCGTCTCCAGGTACAGGAGAAAAGCCTCGGTCTCGCCGTCCTCGACCAGGGCGAGCCCGATCTCGCCGACCTTGAGATCGGCTTCGTTGCCGACCGAGATCAGTTTGGAGAAACCGAAGTCGCGCTCGGCCCCGCGCGAAAGGATGGTACCGGTAAGGCTCCCGCTCTGGGAGATGACCGCGACCTTGCCCGGGATCAGCCGTTCGAGCTCGAGCACATTGCTCGCCGAGAGCGCGAGCTTCCGATGCGGGTTGATAACGCCCAGGCAATTGGGACCGACCAGCCGCATGCCGCCGGCGCGGGCAATCGCGAGCAGCCGCTCCTGCTTGGCGACCCCCTCAGCCCCGGCCTCGGCGAAGCCGCCGGCGAACACGGTCGCGACCTTGACCCCGGCGGCGGCGCAGTCCGCGAGCGCACCTTCGACGGCGTCGGTCGGCAACAGGATGAAGGCGTGCTCGACCGGCTCGGGCAACGCCCGCAGCGACGGGTAGGCTTTGTGGCCGAGCACGGTGGCGCGGCTCGGGTTGACCGGGTAGGCGTTGCCGGCGAAGCCGTGTTTCTTGAGGAAATGCAGCGGCCGTCCCGCCATCTTGCGCTTGTCGTCGGAGGCACCGATGAACGCGACCGCGGCAGGCCGGAACAGCGGCTCGAGCAGGGTACGACCGGTGAGCAGCGGCGGTGACGCGGGCGTATTCACGGGCGCCGGCGAGCACTGGTTCAGTCGCTGGCGCCCGGCCGCGGCGGTCGTTGCGAGAAGCGGCGGCCGAACACGCCCTCGGCGATCCGGTTCTTCATCATCTCGAGCGAACCGCCGGCGATCATCATGCCGCGGGTGCGGCGCATGCAATAATCAACCAGCGTCTCCTCGCTGAACCCCATGCCGCCCATCACCTGCATCGCTTCGTTGCAGACGTCGAAGCCATACTGGTTGCACATGTGCTTGGCCATTGCGGTATCGATCGCATCGGGCAGGCCCTGCTCGGCGGCGGCCGCGGCCTTGTAGAGCATGAGCTGCGCCGCCTCGAGCTTCATCGCCATCTCGGCGAATTTCCATTGCACGCCCTGAAAATCGGCGAGCGGGCGGCCGAACTGCTTGCGCGTCTGAGCGTGGTCGCGGGCGATTGCGAAGGCGAGCCGGCCGAACGCGACGGAACGGGCCGAATTGCCGATGCGCTCGGCGTTGAAGCCGGCCATCTGCTTGCGGAATCCGCCCTCCTTCAAGACCACGTCGGCCTCGGGCACGAACACGTTTTCGAGGTAGATCTGACGCCAGTTCTCGCCGGTCATGAACCGCGACGTTTTTCCGAACGAAACGCCCGCGGCCTTGAGATCGATCATGACCGAACCGATGCCATCGGTACCGGGACCGAAGCGGCAATAACAAAGGAGCGCGGTCGCCTGCATGCTATGGGTGGTGAAAACCTTGCCGCCGTTCACGCGGTAGCCGCCCGGCGCCGCGGTCGCTGTGGTCCTCAGGTCGGTCAACGCCGAGCCGGCTTCGGGCTCGGTCATGCCAATCGCAATCAAGCCCTCGCCGCGGAGCACCGGCGCCAGGTACTTCTGTTTTTGCACGGGCGACCCGTACTCGGCGAGCGTGCGCGCCGGCCCGAAATTGCCGGCTTGGATCACGTCGGCGCTTCGCGGGCACACGCCCGATACTTCCTGAATGGCGATCAGCGCGTCCATCAAGGTGCCGCCCTGGCCGCCATCCTCAACCCGCATGGCGATGCCGAGCAGGCCCTGTGCCGCCATCAACTTGGCGATGTCCCACGGGTAGCCGGGGTCGCGCGCGCGGGCGAGCGCTCCCGCGCGCAAGCGTTCCTCGCTAAAGCGCCGGACCGAATCGCGAAACTGCTGCTGCTCGTTGGAAAGATCGAAATCCATGCGTGTTGCCCTAGCGAATCGACGGCGCGCGCATGGTTCGACAAGCCGCCATGCGAGCCTATTTTACAGCTTAACGCGGGATCGCAAAGACGTTGGCGGGGTCGATCGCAACCCGCAACTTGGAATCGCGGGCGAGTGCGGTGCCCTGGCTCGCGATGGTGCGGACGCGAACTTCGCGGCCCTGGCACTTGGCGAAGATCAGGACCGAGTCGCCGTAGTTGATGGTGTCGGCGACGATCAGGTCGACCGCGACCGTGCCGGCCGGCGCCTCGCCGGGCGCGATCACGCGGAGCCACTCGGGCCGCACCAGCACATCGACGGCGCGGCCGTTCAAGGCGGGATCGAGTTCGGCCGGTCGCAGCGCGCCGAGGCCGGTCACATCGATCGCGCCGTCCTTGACGGCGCCGGGGAAAAAGTTCGAATCGCCGATGAACTCGCCGACGAAGCGTGTGGTCGGCCGGCGATAGACCGTGAGCGGCGGTGCGATCTGCTCGATCTTGCCCTTGTTGAAAACCGCAACCCGATCCGACATCGTCATTGCCTCGGTCTGGTCGTGGGTCACGTAGATCATCGTGATCCCGATTTCGTGATGGATGCGCTTGATCTCGACCTGCATCTGCTCGCGCAAATTCTTGTCGAGCGCGCCCAGCGGTTCGTCCAACAACAGTACGTCGGGGTCGAATACGAGGCCGCGCGCCAAGGCGACGCGCTGTTGCTGCCCGCCCGAGAGTTGGCGCGGGAACTTCTTGGCGTGATCGGTGAGCGCGACCAGCTCCAGTATCTTGCGCACGCGCACATCGCTCTCGGGGCCGGGAAACTTCCGCATCCGGAGCGGGAACGCGATGTTCTTCTCGACCGTCATGTGCGGGAACAGCGCGTAGTTCTGGAACACCATGCCGACGTTGCGCCTATAGGGCGGCATGCGCGTGAGATCGCGCCCCGACAGCTCGATCGCGCCGGCGGTCGGATGCTCGAACCCGGCGACCATCAGGAGCGTCGTGGTCTTGCCCGAGCCGCTCGGGCCCAGCAGCGTCAGGAACTCGCCCTTGGTGATGGCGAGGTCGATACCGTCGACGGCGTTGATCTTGCCGTCGAACGATTTAACGACGCCCGCGAGCCGGAGGTAGGGTTCGGTCACGGCAGCTCCTTGAACTGGCCGCGGCGCCACTTGAGCGCGGCGCCCAACCCCTGCTCCTTGCGGATGCGCTCGAACTCGCCGCCGCTTTCGGTCTTGGCGGAATAGAGCGGCGCAATGACGTCGAGCCCGGCCAGGATCGCGTTGCGGAATCCGGCGGCTTCGGCGCCGCGATTGATCGCGAGCTTGGTCCACGCCAGGGTTTCGGTGTCGATCAACGCCATGCGCTCGGCATATTTCTTGGTCGCTTCGGCCAGCTTATCCAGCGGCACGACGCGGTTGATCATGCCGTAGTCGAGCGCGGTCTTGGCATCGATCATGTCGCCCATGTAGAGGAGTTCCTTGGCCCGTTTCATGCCGATCAGGAACGGCATGATGAAGCCGGGCCCGGTATCGGAGAACCGCACCTCTGGCTCGCCGAAAAGCGTATTGTCGGCCGCGACCACGAGGTCGCAGAACATCATCAGCTCGCAACCGCCGCCGACGGCGTGGCCCTGGACCGAGGCGATCACCGGCTTTTTCATGTCCCACGGCGTCATCTCGAAGCGGATGCCGCGGCTCAAATTGTCGTGCCATTTGAGCGCGTCGTGGCGCCAAGTCGCCTTTTCCAGATCGGTGCCGCCGATGTCGTAACCGACGCAGAAGCTGCGGCCGGCCCCGCGCAGCACGACCACCCGGGTCGCCGGGTCGTCGTCGGCCTTGCGCAGCGCCGCCATCGCGCCGTCGCGGAGCGGCGGCGAGATCGCGTTCAGCTTATCGGGACGGTTGAGCGTGACGTACCCGACCTTGCCGTCGGTTTCGTAGAGCACGATGTCCTTATCGTCGGCCATGTTCTTCACCCTGACGTGTCTTGTTATCGCCGCGGCACGATCAGCGCGTCGACGGCGACGCAGCCCTGCCCGCGCGGCAGCACCTTGATCGGATTGACGTCGATTTCGGCGATCGCGTCGCGATCGCCATAGGCGTAGTCGGAGAGCGCATAGAGCGCGCGCGCCAGCGCCGCGGTGTCGGCCGGCGGTTGGCTGCGCATGCCGGCGAGCACCGCCTTGGCCGCGGTTTCCTCGATCATCGCCTCGGCATCGCCGACCCGGAGCGGCAACATGCGAAGCGCCACGCTGTTCAAGAGTTCGACGAAAATGCCGCCCACGCCGAACGCCATCACCAACCCGAACAGGGGATCGCGCTTGACACCGGCCAGGACCTCGACCCCGCCGGCCACCATTTGCTGGACGATAAAGCCGTCGATCGCCGGGCGCGGCGACAGGCGGCCGATCCGCTCCTCGAACAGGCGCCAGGTCGCGTCGAGTTCGCTCTCGCCCTTGACGCCGACCGCGACCAGCCCGGCGTCGGTCTTGTGCGCGATCGCGTCGGACGCGACCTTGAGCACGACCGGATAGCCGATTTCCGCGGCCGCGCGCTTGGCCTCGGCCGCGGACGTCACCAACCGCTCTTTGGCGACGGGAACGCCGGCCGCGGCGAGCAGGCGCTTGGCATCAAACTCGTGGATGGTCGGCCGCACGCGCCCGTTGGTGACGTCGGCGATCTTGAGCGTAGCCGGCGCCGCCGGCGGTCGGCTTTGCCCCGGCCCTTTCACGTACTGGGCGACGCGCGCGATCGCGCCGAGCCCCTGGCGAGTGCCGCCGATCAAAGCCATGCCGTCCTTGGCCAGCATCCGCACCTGGTCGGAGCGGAAGATGCCCGAACGCATGCCCATGAAGTAAAACGGCTTGTCGTACTTGGCCGCCGCTTCCGACATCATCTCGCAGTATTCGCGCGCCTTGTCGGCGTATTCGGTCGGCTGGTTGTCCATGCCCTCGCCGATATAGGCGATCGCGTCGAAGTCGGGCGAGGTACCGAGACAGTCGAAGGCGTGCGGAATGTTGACCTTGTATTCGCCGTGGCCCCAGGCATCGAGCGGGTTGCCATCGCCCAGGAGCGGCCCGATCACCGCTTCCGCTTTCTGCTTGAGCTCGGGCTTGAGCGGCGGAATGTTGAGCCCGTGCGCGGTCGCGAGGTCGAGCACGAGCTCGCTCTGCCCACCCGACGCCGCAACGACGGCAATGCGATTGCCCTTGGGCAGGCGCGACCCGCGGCAGACTGCGATGACCTCGGTGAACTCATCCATGTCGTCGACTTCGATCGCACGGTGCGCCTTGAGCAGCGCCGAAAACACGCGCGACTCCCCGGCCAAACCGCCGGTGTGGGTCGAAACCACCGCGCTCGAGCGGGTCGACTTGCCGACCTTGAGCACGATCACCGGCTTGCCTTTGTCGGCGGCGCGGTCGAGCGCCGCGACGAAGCGGTCAGGTTCGCGCACCGACTCGGTGAACAGCGCGATCACCTTGGTTTCCAGTTCGTCGATCAGGTACTCGAGATACTGCGCGGTGGTGGTCGCCGCTTCGTTCCCCGACGAGATGACGTGGCTGTAGCCGAAGCGACGGACGTCGGCGACCATGCCGATGCAGATCGAGCCCGACTGCGAGATCAGCGCGACGTCGCCGACCAGTGCCAGCGGGTCGGCGAGTGAAGTCATGTAGGACGTACTCTTGAATGGCGGGTTGAGCGCGCCCATGCAATTGGGTCCGCACAGCGCCATGCCGGCTTCGCGGCTCAGGTCGGCGATCCGCGCCTGCAACGACTTGCCCTCTTCGCCCGCCTCGGCGAAGCCGCCGTCGTAGACCGCGGCACTGCCGATTCGCTTGCGCGCCGCCGCTTCGTACTGCGCAAGCAAATGCTTCGAGCTGATACAGAAAAGAACGAGATCGACGCCATCGGGCAGCGCGTCGATGGTCGGGTAGCATTTCCGCCCGCCGACATCCTCGTACTTCGGGTTGACCGGATAAATCGCGCCCGTGAAGCCCATCTTGTCGAGCGTCTGGATCAGCGAGAGGCCGATCGTCGGCTTGGGCGACGCGCCGAGGATTGCGATCGATTTCGGCGCGAGCAGAGCTTCAAGCGGCATGGGCCTGGCTCCGCCGCAACAACGCCTGCAACAAGAACAAACAAATCACGAACAGGAACAACATCGTAGACACCACAGCAATCACCGGATCGGTATCGAGTTGGATGCTTTCGAACATACGCTTGGGCAGCGTCGAGGCAGCGCGGCCGGCGATGAACAGCGACACCACCGTCTCGTCGAATGAATGCAAGAACGCGAACAGCCCGGCGACGATAATGCCGGGACGCAGCACTGGGAACGTCACGAAAAAGAACGTCTTGAAGATACCGGCCCCCGACATCATCGCCGCGCGCTCGAGGTTGCGGTCGTAGCCTTTGAGGGCCGCCGCCATGATCAGCATCGCCACCGGGGTGGCGAGGCAGGCGTGCGCCATGATGACGCCGAGATGGGTCCCGACCAGCTTGGGGAAACTCAGGTATTTGTAGTAGGCGATCGCGCTGATGATGGTCGGGACCAGCATCGGTGTGATCAAGAACAGGTTGGCGAAGGCGCGGCCCTTGAAGCGGTAGCGGACCACCGCGTAGGCCGCCGGGATGACCAGCGCCAACGTGAGCACGGCGGTACTTAGCGCGATCGAAAAGCTGTTGATGGTCGGAATGTACCAGGTCGAGTCCTCGAAATAGCGCACGTACTGCCCGACGGTGTAGCCGGGCGGCGGAAACGCGTAGGACTGCGAGGTCGTAAACGACATCGGCACGACGATCAGTACCGGCGCGAACAGGAACGCGGCGACGAGCAACGCGAGAACGACGATGACTGGCATCAGTCCCCCCACAGCCGGTCGAGGCCAGCGACGCGGTTATAGATGCCGATCACGATCCCGGTCGCAACCAGCAGGACGACCGCGAGCGCCGAGGCGAAGCCCCAGGCGAGCAGGTCCTGGACCTGCTCGGCAACGATTTGCGAAATCATGCGCGACTGCGGCGAGCCCAGGAGCTGCGGCGTGACGTAAAAGCCCATCACGATCGCGAACACCAGGAGCGAGCCGTTGATGACGCCGGGCAAGCTCAGTGGAAAATAGACGGTGCGGAAGGCGGCAAACGGCGTCGCCCCCAGGCTGTGGGCGGCACGGACGTAGTTGTCCTCGATCCGGCTCATTACCGCGTACAACGCCATGACCATATAGGGGAGCATGAGGTGCGTCATGCCCATGGTCGACGCGAACGCCGTGAACAGGAGGCGCGGCATCTCGCCCCACCCCATCGTCTCGTACAGCGCGGCGATCGGGCCGCGGTTGCCGAAAATGATGAGCCACGAATAAGTGCGGACCAGGAAGCTGGTCCAGAAGCTGATACCGACGATCGCGAGGAGAATGATGCCGAGCCGCCCTTTGACGCGCGCCATCACGTAGGCGAGCGGATAGGCGAGCAGGAGACAGGCGACGGTGACCGTGAACGCCGCCTGGAACGTGACGCCCAGCGTTCGCAGGTAGAGCGGCGCGGTGAAGACGCGGACGAAATGCGCGGTCGAAACCTTGGGGTCGGTGAAGCTGAGAATCAGGACTTGGACCAGCGGCGCAACGAACAAAATGACGAGGTAGATCGTCGCCGGGGCGAGCAATACCCAAGCGACGATCTCCGGCCGTCTGGCCAATGCCACGGCGGACCCCGTCCGAGTCAAAGAAGACGATCGACGCGCGTTAGGTCGCGATGAACTGCTTCCAGCGCTCGTTGATGTCGTGGAGTCGCGGCAGCAGCCAATCAGCGTCCGGCGTGAACGCGATCTTCGCGTGCGCCGGGTAGGTCGGCATCCGCTTGCCTTCCTCGTCGGAAATGAACTGGAAGGAATCCGGATTGAGCGGCCCGTACGGCAGTATCTTGCAGAAGTCGGCGAGCGGCTTAGCTTGGACCACGAAATCGATGAACCGCATGCCGGCTTCCTTGCGCGGCGAACCTTTGGCGACGTACCAGCCTGAGCCATACGACTCGGCCTGGTTCCACACGACCTGGCCCGGCATCTTGTTCTTTTCGATCGACTCGACGCCGCGTGCGCTCCACATGGCGATCATGTCGACTTCGCCGTCCTGGATCAGTTGCTGGGACTGGTTGCCCTGGGTCCACCACACACGGACGTGCTTCTTGATCTCGGCCATCTTCTTGAACGCGCGGTCGAGGTCGAGCGGGTAGACCTTGTCGAGCGCCGCGCCATCGGCCAGCATCGCATACCCGAGGCAAGTGAAGGCGCGGTCGTACAAGCAGCGCCGACCGGGGAACTTCTCGACGTTCCAGAAATCGGCCCAACTCTGCGGACCGCCGTTCGGAAACTTGTCCGTGCGGTAGACCAACAAGGTCGAGAGCGCGATGAAGCCGAGGGTATTTTCGTAGATCGGAACCCGCAGCTTGCTCTTGTCGATGATGTTGAAATCGAGCGGCTCGATCAGCCCTTCGGCATTGGCGAGCTTCAATTGCGGCGGGTTGGCGTTGGAGACGTCCCACTCGTAGTTGCCGGTTTGCACCTGAACCTTGAGCTTGGCGTAGGTGACCGGGGTTGCCGTCTTGATGGCGATGCCGGTCTTGGCGGTGAACGGCTTGAACAGCGACTCGTTCTCGGCCGCGGTCCAACTGCCGCCCCAGGTGTTGACGATCAGTTCCTTCGACTGCGCGCGCGAGGGCGTAATCACGTTGGGCATCGCCACGGCGGCAGCCGCGACCGCCGCACTGCCCTTTAGGAACGTGCGCCGCGTGGTCGGCTTCATCGATTTGGTCATGTTTGCTCCTCCCAAGAGCGTCTCGTCAACGTGTCAATTCCGGCGCCAAAGCGGCGCGATGCCCCTCCCGCTGACGCAGGCCGGAGTCTTGGTTTAGACGGTTGCTTGGTCAAGGCGATTCTGCGGCGGCGACCGCCGGCGCACGCGGCCGCGGTTCGACTATTGACGGTCTCGCGGTCCTCGCCTCAAATGCGGCCGCAGACGGGGAGCTACCGTGCGGATCATTTTCGTCCTCCGCCACGCGAAGTCGGACTGGAACGATCCGACGCTCGACGACTTCGACCGGCCGCTGGCGCCGCGGGGTCGGGCGGCGGCACCCCGGGTCGGACGCTTCCTCCGCGATCGCGGCTTCGTACCCGAGCGCATCCTTTGCTCGACCGCGGCCCGCGCTCGCGCGACCTGGGACCTGGTCGCCAAGGAAATGGGCACCGCCCCCGCCGCAGAGTTCAGCGATGCGCTTTACCTCGCGCCCAAGCAGAAGATACTGGCCATGATCCGCGCGCTCCCGGACAATTGCGCCTCGGTCCTCGTGGTCGGCCATATCCCCGGCCTGCACGATCTGGTCCTCGGTCTGGCCGGGGCCCAGTCGAACCCGAAGCTGCTCAAGCGGATCGAGCGCGGATTTCCGACCGCAGCGTTCGCCGCGTTGGTGTTCGACGTCGATCGCTGGCGAAATGTCAGCGACTATAGCGGCCGACTCGAAACGTTCGTGCGGTCGAAGTCGCTCGAAGGCGCCCCGACCTAAAGGCTCTTGGCGGCGAGGATCTTGCGAGCGAGGGTATCGACGTCGGCGCCCGCCGCCGCGGCCGCGGCGGTGAGTTGCCGTTCGACCGCACGCACCCCGGCGATGGCCTCGGTCGAGGCCGCGCCGCGGGCGCGGATCGCCTCGAGAATCTGGCTGGCGGTCGTGATGTCGTTGGCGTACCCGAGCGCGTCCTGAAGATCGGCCAAGAGTGCCCGCAGCTTGTAAGCGCGACGTTTGGAAAAAACGCCAGCGGTGAATTCGAGCGCGTAACGCAGCTTCTTGGCGCGGATGCGGAGATCGTGCCGTTCCTCGACGCTGAGCACGGCCGCGTCGACGAGGATGGCGCGAATCTTCGCGTCCCATTTGGCGACGGCACGGCGCGCGTACGCGCGAATCGGCTCGGCGCGGCGGGCGTCCGCCCTAGCCGTCGGCAGCAACCACTCGTGATTGTCGAACCAAAGCTCGAGGCTGAGGAGGAGCCGGGTGTAGCGCGGATCGACCAAGGCAGCGCGCGCCCGACCATAGGCTTCGGCTCTGAGCGCAGCGGCGATCCCGGCCGCTGCCGCCACGGCCGCGGCGTTGCGCCCGCGCCGCGGGCGGAGGTAGTCCGCCATGAGGACGTCGATATCGCGGGCCGGTCCGAACGATTGCTGCAGCCATTTGAGTTCGCCCCGCAAATAGTCGCGCGTCGTCGGCACCAAGACCTTGCGGAAAAGACTGAGCGCCGCACGAAACCGCCTGATACCGACACGGAGCTGGTGCACCGCTTCGGCCGGCTCGGAGTCGAGAAACGCCCGCTCGTTCGCCCGCACCTGTTCGACCGACGCCCGCGCGATCGTTTCGAACGCGGCGCCGACGCCGGCGTCGGGCGGGATCGCGAGCGGCTGCGCTTTGACCGGAAGCGCCGCTTCGCCGCTCGACAGCCGGTAGCCGCGGTCGGCCTTGGTGCGGCCTTCGACCCGAAGCGGAACCTGCTCGTTCAACGCCAGCGCCAGTTCGATCAGCTGCGTCGGCGAGCCCGACTTGAGCTCGAGCTCGGCCTCGCACACGTCCTCGACGCGATCCCCGGAGCGGATCTTGCCGACATCGAAGGCGAGCGCGATATCGCTGCCGGCAAAACGAAGTGGAATCTCGTCGCGCTCGATCTCGGAAGTGAAGACCGGCTCGAGCTGCGCTCGACCCCGACGCAAGAAACGCTTGATCGACTTATGGTCGATCAACGTCAGGTCGGGGCGATTGCTCGGAACTTCGGCTTCGTACTCGCGGCGACGATGCACGGTCGATCCTTCGGCCGGTGCTGCTTTGAGGGTCTGCACATGCCGGTCGCCGTCCCGACGCACCCGCAGCGCCAAGCCGCGGTCCTTGAGCGCCAGTTTCGGCGTATCGAAATAGGTCGTAACCAGGCGCGAGCGCGTGCCGACGCGCCTCACCGCCGACTGCATCAGCGCATGGTGGCGCAACGCCGCCAGATTCTCGCGCGACAACGCGAGCTTGAGCTCGAACTCGTCTCGTGCGGTCATCCTGCACCGAACGCTGAACAAGGGCTTTTGCGGCGCGGCCCGATCAGCCGGAGCGCATAGTAGAGCGGCTGTCCACAGCGACAACCCAGGTGTGGATAACCCTGTCACAATTCCCGGGCCGCATCCGGCCCATGCGTTGACCCACATTGTTATCTGGCGCTCTGCCTCTTCATATTCAACGTTAAAGCGCCTACATAAGCCACTATCCGTCTGTGTCCTCCCCCCCGCCCCTTGTGTCCGACCGCCGGCTTCGCATCGCCGTCGTCGGCAGCGGCATCGCCGGCCTCGCCGCCGCTTACGCGTTGGCGGCACGCCATGGCGTCACCCTGTTCGAAGCGAAGCGGCGGCTGGGAGGCGACAGCCGCACCATCGAGGTCGCGTTCGGCGAGCGCGTGTTTTCGGTCGATACCGGGTTCCTGGTTCACAACCAGCCCAACTACCCGACGCTGACCGCCCTCTTCGCCCGGTTGGGGGTCGCGACCCAGCCGAGCGACATGTCGTTCGGGGTCTCGGCCGAGGACGGCCGGCTCGAATACGCCGGCACCGGGCTCCGCGGCCTGTTCGCACAGCGCCTGAATATGGTGCGTCCCGGCTTCATCCGGATGCTGCTGGCGATCCGACGTTTCTACGGCCGCGCGCCGGCCCTGCTCCGCGCGACACCGGGTATCGAGACGATGACCCTCGGCGACCTGCTCGAGCTTGAAGCGGTGCCGCGCGCGGTCCAGGAAGATCACGTGCTGCCGATGGCGGCGGCGATTTGGTCGACCCCGATCGAGCGGATGCGCGCTTTCCCGGCCGCTATGTACCTCCGCTTTTTCGATAGCCACCGGCTGTTCACGTTGGGCGAACGACCGCGCTGGCGGACCGTGACCGGCGGCGCCCGCACTTATGTCGATCGCATGGCCACCGCGCTTGACGATGTCCGGGTCGGCACGCCGGTCGTTCGGGTCGCGCGCGGCCCGGATGGGGTCGCGGTGACGACCGGAAGCGGGACCGAAACCTTCGATCAGGTCGTGCTCGCGGCCCATGCCGATCAGGCGCTTCGCCTGCTCGCCGACCCGAGCGCGGACGAGCGCGCGATCTTGGGCGCGTTCGACTACCACACCAGCCAGGCTGTCATTCACCGCGACCCGCGGCTGATGCCCAAGCGGCGCAAGGTGTGGTCGAGCTGGAACTACATCGGATCGGGGGCCGGGAAAGGGCAGCGCATTTCGGTGAGCTACTGGATCAACCGCCTGCAGGCGATCGACCGCGTTTACCCGGTGTTCGCCTCGCTCAACCCGATTCGCGAGCCCGATCCGGCGCTGGTCTTCGACCGCACCACCTTCGCGCACCCGATCTACGATCTCGAAGCGGTCGCGGCGCAAGCCCGGCTTCCCGCCATTCAGGGTCGCAACCGGACGTGGTACTGTGGCGCCTATTGCGGCTACGGATTTCACGAGGACGGCGTGGTGGCCGGCCTCGATGTCGCGGCCGGGCTCGGCGCCGCGGCGGAATGGCGGCCCGGCCCGTCGCCGCAGCATGCCGCCCTAGCCGGCAGCGGAGCATGACGGCATGACCGGATCCTGCCTTTATTTCGGTGATGTCATGCACACGCGGCTACGGCCGTTTCGCCACCGTTTCCGCTACCGCGTGTTCTCGCTCCTGCTCGACATCGACGCGCTGCCGACGTTGGACCGGCGACTCACGCTTTTCTCGCACAACCGATTCAACCTGTTCAGCTTCTTCGATCGCGACCACGGCCCGCTCGGCGATGCCGGGCCGCGGCCGAGTTTGCGCGCTTGGGTCGAGCGCCAATTGACGGCGGCAGGATTCGCGCCGGGCGGCCGCATCGAGCTCATCTGCTTCCCGCGCGTGCTCGGCTACGTCTTTAACCCGCTCAGCGTGTTCTATTGCTACGGGCCGGACGGGAAGCCGGCCGCCGTCCTGTACGAGGTCAACAACACCTTCGGCCAGCGCCACAGCTATCTGCTTCCGGTCCGTGCCGATCGCGGCGCCAACCGCGCCGAACCGATCGATCAGACCTGCGCCAAGCGCCTTTATGTGTCGCCCTTCATTGGCATGGAAGCGACCTACCGGTTCCGGCTGACGCCGCCCGGCGAGCGGTTCGCGCTGATGATCCGTCAGGAAGGGCCCGAAGGCCGTCAACTGGTGGCGACCCACATCGCCCGTCGGCGGGCCCTGACCGACGCCGCCCTCGCCCTGGCGTTCATCCGCTTCCCCCTGATGACGCTCAAAGTGATCGGCGGCATCCATTGGGAGGCGCTCAAGCTCTGGCGCAAGGGCGCGCGGCTGGTGCCGCGCCCGGCGGCGCCGGCGAACGCCGCGACCTTCACCGACACCGCCGGCCGCGAACGGCCGCTGCTCCCGAACGGTTGACCGATGGCGGGGAAGCGCCTGATCGCCATGCTCGAACGCGGCATCCGGTCCGGCCGCATCGCGCTCACGCTGCCCGACGGGTCGCGCCACGCGATCGGCGGCCATGCGCCCGGACCGGACGCGACCGTCATCGTTCATCGCTGGCGGACGCTGCGCCGGCTGGCGCTGGGAGGCGGCGTTGGTTTCGCCGAGGCCTACATGGACGGCGATTGGGAATCGCCCGACCTCGCGCCGGTGATCGAGCTTGCGGCGCGCAACCGCGGCCTCGCCGACAAGGGGACGCGGCCCAACCCGATCATGCAGGCGCTCCATTGGCTGCGGCACGCGGTCCGCGCCAATACCCCGAACGGCAGCCGGCGCAACATCGCCGCGCACTACGACCTCGGCAACGAGTTCTACCGGCGCTGGCTCGATGCCACGATGACCTACTCGTCGGCGGTCTATGCCGCGCCCGACCAGAGTCTCGATGACGCCCAGCGCCACAAGTACCGCCTGTTGCTCGACCGTCTGGCGCCGCAACCCGGCCAGCACGTGCTCGAAATCGGCTCGGGCTGGGGCGGCTTCGCCGTGCTCGCCGCCAAGGAACGCGGCATCAACGTGACCGGGATCACGCTCTCCAAGGAGCAGTACGAGTTCGCCTCGCGTCGTGCGTTCGATGAGGGCCTCGCCGAGCGCGTGAAATTCGAGATGCGCGACTATCGCGACCTCGACCGCCGCTTCGACCACGTCGCCTCGATCGAGATGTTCGAGGCGGTCGGCGAAGCCTATTGGCCCATCTTCTTCGACAAAGTGGCGGCCGCGCTCAAGAGCGGCGGCCGCGCCGCGCTCCAAATCATCACCATCGACGATCGCCACTTCGAGACCTACCGGCGCACCGCCGACTTCATCCAGACCTACATCTTTCCCGGCGGCATGCTGCCCTCGCCGGGGCGGCTCAAGGCCGAAACCGCGCGGGCCGGGCTTCGCTGGGACGCGGAGGCCGGTTTCGGCCTCGACTATGCGCGCACGCTCGCGGCCTGGCGCGCCCGCTTCGAAGCGGCTTGGGGCGAGATCGAGCCACTGGGGTTCGACGAACGCTTTCGGCGAATGTGGCGTTTCTACCTCGCCTATTGCGAGGGCGGCTTCCGTTCCGGCGCGATCGACGTCAAGCAGATCGCGTTGGCAAAAGGCTGAGATCCGTCACTGCGCATGTTGCCTCAGGAGAATGGTAAGGCCGCGTCCGGAGCAAACGGGTCGACAATCGTAACACCATCGATCGACTGGTTGTGCTGCAGGTCCTCGGTGAGTAGATAGTCGCAGTCCAAAACCTGGGCCGCCGCGACGATCAGCGAATCCCACCAGGAGAAACCGTGGCGGTCTTGAACGCGCCAAGCACCCGCGACGACGACATCGTCGATCGCGAGCGGCTGCCACGCGTATAGGGCTCGGACGTCGTCTCTGGCATCTTCGAGCGAAAGGCCGGGGACGAGCTTTGCGGTGACGGTGACGTAGTATTCGTGGAGCACCTGAAAGCTCAAACGACCCTCGCGCGTCCTCCAAAGGTGCTCGAGCCATCGATGGGCTTGCCGCTGCTTGGCTGTCTCCGTCGAGTCACGCGCGTATACGAGCACGTTGGAGTCGACGAAGTACCTCACCGGTCGTACAGTTCGCCGCGCGGCGGATAGGGCTGGCTAGGCCCTCGTAATCGCACGGGCGGCTTACCGAGGTGGCGCTTCATCGCCGCGTCGTACGCCGTCTCCCGATTCATGCGAGCCGAGAGCAACTCGCCTACCAGCCTGGAAACGCTCGTATTTTGGCGAGCTGCCCATACTCGCGCCCAGCGCGCCACCGCTGCCGGCACCGTGATCGTGATGTTTACCATGCCACGAATCTAGTGTTACACGAACTTCGTGTAAAGCGCCGATACGCGAGTACTGATCGTTCGCAGCGTCACCGTCGATCGTCCGCATGGCGAACGGGGCATGACGACCTTCTCCTATCTTGCCTAATTCATCAGCGAAAGCCGCGCAAGCAGCAGATCGCGCAGGCGGAGCCCTAGAGCAAATTCAGGCGGAGTGGAATCGGCGGGGGATTCCTACGGGCTGAAAAATGTGATTCATGGCGGATCGGCAACGAGAGGGAGAGCCGATGAGCCGGAAACGGGGCGAGGAATACGGACAGGATCTGCGGGAACGGGTATTGGCGGCGGCGGGGTCGATCCGAG
>Ga0194132_10000825_pt1 | contig 62913 bp, 43 predicted proteins | sample TA2KigOf80mmetaG_FD_148612 | JGI IMG/M metagenome (GOLD analysis project Ga0194132, IMG submission 148612) | Freshwater microbial communities from Lake Tanganyika, Tanzania - TA2015054 Kigoma Offshore 80m | ecosystem: Environmental > Aquatic > Freshwater > Lake | place: Tanzania: Lake...
TCTATCGAGTCCGGTACAAGGACTCGCCGCGCACGCCGAAAGATTTGGACCTCACGAAAGAGACCGACGAGCAACTCATCGAACGTCTCGGAGCCAACAACGACTTCATCCGCTGGACGGCCACGCGCCTGTTGCAAGAACGCGCAGCAAAGGAAGTGCGTCCAGGGAAAGATGAAGTCGTGCGACCAAAACTAAGAGCAGTCTTTTCTAAGGACAATCAAGATGCGTCAACAAATCAATTGCGACATGCTTTTTTTGCAATGATCGGATCATACAGCTCCGAATCAAGTAACTTCGATGTCATTCGCGATCTAGGCGTGACCGATTTGCACCCAAAGTTTGACAAGTGCATGAGCGCCTGGTGGGTTCGATACATGCATGGGAACCGAGCTTTTGCGGAATCCTTCGCTCCATATCGGAATAAGCAGAATCTAGCAGGCACAACGTCAACCGACCCAAGCACTGTGATGCTTCAACAAATCATCGGCTTGTCAAAGCTACCGATTACTGCGACGGCAAAAATAGACGGATTCCTTTGGCATCTCTCACAGTCCAAAGATGACAAGTTGATTCCTCACATCGTCTGGCAGAACTTACATCCCAATCTTGAGCAACACCCCGATGAATTTCTGAGAGCGCTTCAAGACGGCCAGTATCTCAAATCAAAACCCGTTGCCGACCTCATGCCGCGCGTCGTGGATCGGATTCTTGGCCGGCAGAAGTTTGATGCGGCTCCTGTCGCAAAACTGTTCGCCTTGTTGCGGGACGATCATCCGCAAGTCGGGCGCGAGGTGTTGGCCGTGCTGGCCGCGAAGGTGCAGTCGGGAGAACTCAAGGGGGACAAGCTGGAGCAACTCAAGGCGGCGATGTCCGAGCCGCTCACGCCGTTGCTCAACAGCGGAGTCAGCCATCCGCTCGGCAGCGACGCCGCACTGCTGGCCGTCTCTTGGGGCGACCAACGCGGTCTGTCGCACGTCCGCCAGTCGTTCACGACTCGGGGCCTCCAGCCGGACCTGCGATTGAAGGCGCTCAACGCGCTCATTGCAGCGCGTGATGAATCTTTGTTGGAAACGATTACGAAAGTCTTGGATGATCTCACGCAGAATCGCAAAGACGCAGAGGGACCGCAGCCTCTCCGCCCCTCCGGGCCTCTGCGTGAGAAATCAGCCTTTGCTTCTCAGCTTCTCGCCGCACTCGGAAAGCTCGACGAACCCAAAGTCGCCGATCTCGTGCTCGCGCGATACCAAAAGCTCGAACCGGAACTCCAGCCGGCGGCCATCGAACTGCTGACTCAGCGCGCGAACTGGTCAAAATCGCTGCTCTCACAAGTCGGCGAGAAAAAAATCGCGGCCGCGGCGATCAACGTGAATCAAGCGCGACGCATTCAGGCACTCAAGGACAAAGATCTGTCGGAACTACTCAATCGCCATTGGGGCCAAGTCCGCGACTCGCGCAGCCCGGATCGGGAACGAGTCGTTGCCGAGATGAAGTCGCTGATCCGCAGTCAGACGGGCGATCCGTTCGCGGGAGAAAAAGTCTTCAAACGAGTCTGTGCCGCGTGCCACAAAATCTACGGCGAAGGCCCCGACATCGGCCCCGACATCACCTCGAACGGCCGCAACGATTTCAACCAGCTTCTCTCCAACGTCTTCGACCCCAGCCTGGTCATCGGAGCCGGCTACCGCGTCTGCACCGTCGTCAACAAAGCCGGCCGAGTTCAAAGCGGCCTGCTCGTCGAAGACAGCCCGCAACGAGTCGTGTTGAAGCCGGCAGCAATCGCTGCAAAGCCCGCAAACACGACGGATGCTCCGGTGGCTGTTGCCGTCGGTCAACTGCAAATCATCCCGCGCGACGACATTGAAGAGTTCAAACTCAACGAACTCTCGCTCATGCCCGAAGGCTTGGAGAAACAACTCTCGCCACAAGAGATCGTCGATCTGTTCGCGTTTCTGGTGCTCGACAAGCATCCGAAAGACAAGTCGGCGAAGCGTCTGCCGGGTGTCGACTGAAGACGGTTCCTCGCGCAGAGGCGCAAGGCCCGCAGAGTCATCGTCGGATTCTGTGGGCTTCGCGCCTCTGCGTGATCCCTTGCCCTTGCAGCAGAATACGGAACGCTGCACGGACGCCGTTCTTTCCGTCGCAACAAGAATGTCCCGAGTTCAATCAGCGACAACGTGTAAACCTGTACGCCAGAGACGCGGGCCAAGCTCTGACTGAAGCACTTCGAACTGGCAATCGCGAACGCCCAGTAGGCCAATCGCGAATCAGTAAGCGGCATTGAGGTACGGTGTTCCTGCTGCAAGACCTCTGCGGCCAGCAGCACGCTCTGCAGGACAAAAATCAAATCGCAGATGCCGACGGATAGGTTCAGGATCGGCAGCCACGTCCGCGTTGCCGCCCGCAGCCATTGCCGCTGATCGGCGCTTGACGACGGCTAACGCCACCGCGATTTGGACAACGCGACGAACGGAACAATTACAAGAATTCAGAAGACCGCCGTCACCGCCGGAGACTTTCCGCCGCAGAGCAACAGCAGCGCGTTGTTGAGGTCCATACTTCCATGTCAGGATCCGCAGGCCCCCGCCTGATGTGCTCTCTCGGAACGAGAGCAACACGTCGAGATACCCAACACTGACTTTCCAGCCGACGAACGCCAGCGACAAGCCAGCCCAGCACAACGCGTCAGCGAGTGATCGAACCGTGAATCACTCGCTGACGCGTCACGCTATTTTACGGCAGGATCAGCATCGCATCGCCGTAGCTGTAGAAGCGATAACGTTCGCGAATCGCCTCGGCATAGGCCGCTTGGATGTGGTCGAGACCCGCCATCGCGGAGACCAGCACGAACAACGTCGAGCGAGGCAAATGAAAATTCGTGAGCAGCGCATCGACACAACGAAACTGATACGGCGGCCGAATGAAGATCGAAGTCGAACCGCACCACGATTTGAGTTCACCGTCGGCCGACGCCGTTTCGAGCGTCCGCACCGACGTGGTTCCAACGGCGACAACTCGTCCGCCCCGTTTGCGAGCCGCTTGAATCGTTCGCACGCTGGCTTCGCCGATCTCACACCATTCGGAGTGCATCGCGTGGCCGCCAAGCGTCGTCGTCGAGATCGGCCGGAATGTTCCCAACCCGACATGCAATGTCACGCGAGCGATGGCGATGCCGCGCGCTTGGATCTTCGCCAGCAGCGATTCCGTGAGGTGCAATCCCGCCGTCGGAGCGGCGACTGAACCGGGATGACTCGCGTAAGTGGTTTGATACCGCTGCCAGTCGTTGTCGTTCGCGATCTTGCGGTGCATGTAGGGCGGCAGCGGCATCGTGCCGAATTGCTGGAGCAACTCGACCACCTCACCAGATGGCTCTGGACGCATCAACCAAACGCCGTCCTCCTCACGGTCGATGAGTGTCAGATGCAACGACTCCAGCTGACTGTCAGTAGGCTGACCGAGCGGGATCAGCGTCACAGCTTCGCCCGGCTTCAAATATCCGCGGGTTTGGCCAATCAGCCGCCAGTCACCGTTTTCCGCTTGTCCGAGATACAGCCCCTCCCATTTTCCGCCCGTCTTGGATCGTTGGCCAACAAGCCGGGCCGGCAGAACTCGTGTGTCGTTGAGCACGAGGCAATCGTCAGGCCGCAACAGGACATCCAAATCTCGAATGCCTCGGTGCTGAATCGCCCCCGAATGTCGGTCGAGCACCAGCAATCGTGAGGCGTCGCGCTGAGGCAATGGCTCCTTGGCAATCAATTCCTCGGGCAATTGGTAGTCGTACAACGAAACGTCGTCAAAGAGATTGGTCTTGTCCGCTGAAGTCGGCGGCAACGGAGAAATGGACTCGCTCGACATGCCGTTTTGCTCGTATGGTCTGGGACGAAGTCACTCGGGGATCAGTGACATTTCAAAGGATGCTGCATGGCGGGAGAGATCGTATTGGCTGCCAACGACTCCGGCGAACGACCGCCGACACGCATTGCGTTCTGCATCACCGATCTCGACGTCGGGGGTGCCGAGCGAATGTTCGTCGAACTGGTGACGCGGCTGGATCGCCGCCGCTGGGAGCCACGAGTTTATTGCTTGTCGAAACCGGGAGCCCTAGCTGCTCGGCTTGAGGCCACGGGAATTTCGGTGACTTGTTTCAACGCCAGCAACCTTAAAATATGGAGTGTTATTTCGCGACTGGCTTCCGAGTTGAACAAGTTTCAACCATGGCTGTTGCAGAGTTTCTTGTATCACGCCAACCTGGCGGGACGCGTCGCGGCTCGAATGGCCGGCGTTCCGCAAGTCGTTTCCGGAATCCGCGTCGCTGAACGACGCGGCCGATGGCGACTGTGGGTGGATTGGCTCACGCAGAGCTTTGTCGATCACAACGTTTGCGTCAGTCAGGCGGTGGCGACGTTTTCAATTCGCCGATCCTGGCTCAAAACCGCCAAGGTGAGCGTAATTCCAAACGGAGTCGATTTCGACCGATTTGCGAACGCAACACCCATTGATCGAGTGACCTTCGGATTTTCACAAGCTGCTCCGCTCGTATTGTTCGTCGGAAGACTTGATCCACAAAAGGCCCCCTTTGTTCTACTGGAGGCGTTTGCTCGTTTGATTGACCGGCACGCCGATTGGCAATTGTTGTTTGTCGGCGACGGGCCCCTGCGCGACGACATGCAGCGTTGGATCGTGCAACGGAAGCTCGAGAGCAGCATTCGACTCGTTGGATGGCGGGCCGATGTTCCTGGATTGCTCAAGTCGGCTGATGCACTTGCGCTCCCATCTCTCTGGGAGGGGATGCCCAATATCGTGTTGGAGTCGATGGCGGCGGGGCTACCGGTTGTGGTGAGCCACGTCGAAGGGACGGACGAGCTGATTCGCGATGGGGAAACCGGGCTGCTTGTGACCCCCGGATCGGTTGAAGAATTGGAGCAAAAAATCGAGAAGGTTTTGCTCAGCGGCGAATCTTTGACGAGCCTTTCGAAATCTGCTCAACATGCTGTTTTAAAAGACTTTACGATTGAATCGATGGTGGAGAGGTATGAGCAACTCTATGTTCGGTTGCTCGAAAAACGCTCGCCATCTGCGTCGTAAAAAAAACTTCCCAAAAAAACTTGAAAATCGCCAATCAGAAGGCGTGCTTGGACCTGCGTCGAGGAGGAGGTCGCGAAGTGTACTCGTGCGCAAAAAGATCATTGACGATTCGATCTCCGATCAGGATATTGGGGTCATGTGGTTGGTTGTGGGGAAGAGTGGTGACTGATGGCTCTCACCGGCACCTATGAACGGACTGTCGATGACAAAGGCCGAGTCGCTGTCCCGAAACAGCTTCGGGAAGCATTCACCTCACGCAATGCCACTGATGAGCAGGGAACGACTCATCTCTTTGTTGGACCTGGAAACGATCAAGCTCTGGTGCTGTACGCTCCGGAGGACTTTGACAAGTTGGCTCAACGGATGGACGCCAGTTCTTCCACGCGAGCCGAGGTCTTGAAATACGAACGGTTCTTTTTTTCACGAGCGGAGAAAGTCGAGTTGGATGGTCAGGGACGCATTCGCATCCCGGAACGGTTGGCGGCCTTCGCCAAACTGCAACGGGATGTGATGCTGCTGGGAGTGCGCGACCATGCGGAAATCTGGGACAAGACGCTCTGGACGGAGTTTGATCAGCAACATTCCGCCCGGTTCGATGAACTCGCCCAGGCCGCTTTCTCGCGAGGTTGATCCAGCAACACGGCTGATGGGATCAAGCCAGTCCTGAGGACCACCAAATCGGCAATCTCACCGAATCAAGGAAGCAACTCCCTCGGCTAACCGGGCTGTGGGAAATGGGGATCACGGATGATCGCCCCGGTGCGAAGCGGGAGTGTCAGTGCGTCGATACTCTCCACGAAAATGCCTGGCCGACAGGATGTCGGACCAGGCGTTTTTCGTTTTCGGCTCGCGGAATTTGCTCTTCTCACGTTTTATGAAATCGACGTACAACCCGCCCACTTGGCAAAGTGAGGCCGCAGAAACGGGGCTTTACTGAGCCGACCTGCCCCCCATCTACGCCAGGTTTCTCTGGCCAAATCCACTTTCTCGAAAACTTCCTTGGCTGCGATTCACGTCCCGGTTCTGTTGCGGGAAACACTGGAAGCCCTCGATCTGCATTCCGGGCTGACGGTCGTTGACGGCACGGTCGGCGGAGGTGGGCACAGCCGAAAAATCCACGAACGCATTCAACCTGATGGAATACTGATTGGTCTCGATCGTGACCCGCTGATGTTGCAGCACTCAGCCACGATCGTGACCGGCGAACGGAGTCACCTGTGTCACGCGAACTACCGCGACCTGCCGAATGTTCTGCGCGAGTTACAACTCGAAGCGGCCGATCGCATTCTGGTGGACCTCGGCCTTGCGTCGGATCAATTGGCCGATCGGGAGCGGGGCTTCGGATTCAGCACGTCGGGTCCGTTGGACATGCGGTTCGACGTCTCACACGGAGAGTCAGCAGCGGAATTGCTGTCACGCGCGACGGCCGAGCAACTCGCGACGATCTTTCGCGAGTTTGGCGAAGAGCGATTCAGCCGGGCGATTGCCGAGCGAATCGTGACACAGCGATCCAGTTCACCGATTCGCAATGCGTCCGATTTGGTGGCGGCGATCGACGCGGCCTTGCCGGCTTCGATCAAGCGAGAGGCTCGCAAAGAACCGGCGACTCGAGTGTTTCAGGCGTTGCGAATCGCCGTCAATCGCGAGTTGGAGCACCTCGAAAAAGCACTCAAACACAGTTTGTACGAGTCACTGCGGCCCGGCGGGCGGCTGGTGGTGATCACGTTTCATTCGTTGGAAGACCGTTTGGTCAAGCACGCATTTCGGGATGAATCACGATGGCAATGCCTCCACAAAAAACCGGTGGCCCCCAGTTTGCAGGAAATCCGAATCAACCCACGAGCGCGGTCGGCCAAACTCCGAGCGGCGGTCAAGATCCCGCCAACAGCCGCGTCAGCGTCGCCGAAATGATGCGAGCCACAAACCCGAACCCCACGGGGAATCCCATGTCCAACCAAATCCTTAATTCGAATCCCAATCTCGCTGCTCAAGCTGCAGCACAAGCGGCTCAGGCCGCAATTCAAGCCGCAAAAGCTCAGGCGAAGAACGCTGGCACTGATGTCGGCGGTGAATCGTCCCCCACCGTGGCTGACGAGCAACTCGCGAAAGCCTGGGGCTTTTCTGGCAAGCGGCCCAAGCTCTCACGCGAAGCGGTGATCGGCTTGGTTGCGATCCTCGCGCTGCTGGGATTGTTCGGATACGTCGTCGCACGCCACCTGAAGAACCGTTCGTCGGTCGCTGAAAAAACAGACAAGGTCGATCCGGAGGTCACACCGGCGTCGACCAGTGATCTCTCCGAAAAACGGCAGAGCGTCGTGAACCAAGAGTTGGATGAACTTGACAAGAACGCTGCGAAACCGAGACGCCCGTCGTTCGACGACGACTTTGGCATTGGCGACGGGCAGAATGATCCTGATGCGAAGGTTGTCGCCAAAAAGCCCACGCTCCCCACGAACATGGACGATGAGTTGGAAGGATTCGACGAGGACACCAAGACAACCAATTTGCGAACTCAGCCCAAGGCAACAGCGTCGGTGAATGACATGCCGGATTTCGGAGACAACGATCCTCCCGCCAAATCGACGCGTGTGCCGGCAGCCACTTTGGACCTTGGCATCCAGGAAAAAAACGAGCCCGATGACTCCGCGCTGACAAAGACGACCGAACCGATTCGTCTCAAGTCGACTGCTTCGGCCGAGAAGGAATTCGAGGAACCAGTCCACGTCGGCGCGACGAACCGCGTTGCCCCGAAAGAAAACGACTTCGAACCTGTTCCACAGCGATCCCAGCGATCGACGCGAGTCGCGCAGAAGGACATGTTCGCAGAAGCGACCGGGTTTGATGATCCGAAGGCTCAGACTTCGCCGACCACCGACTTGCCTCCAGCGCGCCAAGAACCGGCAGCCAAAAAAGAGCCAACGGCCAAGAAGCCCTCTCGGCATCCGTTGCTTCGCGAAGGAGAGTACCTCGTTGACGAAGGGGACAACTTCTGTGTCATCAGCAAGAAGCTCTATGGCAGCGAGAAATACTACCTCGCGTTGGCCGAGCACAATCGCAGCCGCGTGGCTGATCCCTGCCGGATGCGTCCGGGCTTGATCATCGCCGCTCCGGCGAAAGAAATTCTCGAACAGCAACATGCAGCTTTGATTCCCAAGCCCAAAGCGGCGGTCGAAGCCAAGGGAGAAAAGTCCCACGCGACAAAGAAAGTCTCGGCCGCGCCACCGCCAGCAGGAATCTTCTACGACGACCAGGGAGCACCTTGGTATCGCGTCGGCAAAGGTGACACGCTCTCTGGAATTGCGCAAGCCCATCTAGGCCGTGCGTCCCGTGCGATCCAAATCGCCAACCGTAATCAGGAGCGTTTACCAGACCCGAACAATCTGCGTCCCGGCCAAGAACTGCGTTTGCCGAACGACGCCAGTCAGGTTCGCGTTGTCGATTCCGAGAAGACCTTCCGCTAGCCACCGCGTGTGATAGGTTTCTGCGTGAAAACGGGCGGTGAGCCTGTTTGATGACAGAGCCGAATTCCTTGAGAGGCACAGGCCCGCCGCCGTGCCGACAAACACGCCATGTATTTTCGGTTCGGAGCGGCGATCGTTCTGGTTGTCGTGGTCAGCGTCATCGGAGTGGCTTTGGAAACGCAAAGCCTTTCGTATCGCCGCGCGATCTCACGGCAGCGGTACCGCATGGATGTGCTCGTCGAGCAGTACGCACAGATGCGGCTTCAAGCTCAACGTCTGGGAGCTCCAGCCCGCACGATCAAGTCGCTCGAAGAAAAACGAGGCGACATGAACAAGCCGGCGCGATCCGCTCAGGCCGGTCCGAGTTCTCCGTTGGCAATTCCACGCGCCACCCTGGTACTGCCACATTTGAAGGACATCTCTCCCAGATAACTTTGTAGGTTGGAACCAGCTCACTTCGAGCGCCGGCCCACCCTACAAAAAACGATCAATTCATGAAGATAGAACACCCTCAATCCGGAGCCTCGAACGAGTCGCTCGCTTGGCGAACGCGATTGCTCGTCGTTGTGATTTGTGCGTTTTGGATTGTTCTTGGTGGCCGGCTCGTACAATTGCAGTGGTTCAGTCGTCAGCGATTTATGGAGCAGGTTGAAGACCAAAGCACTTCGTGGGAAGAAATCGCTGCTCGCCCCGGAGACATCCTCGACCGCGAAGGTCGAGTGCTGGCGGCGTCGATTGCCGCGAAGAGTTTCTTCGTCGTTCCGAGCCAGCTGACGCGACAACCGAAGCAATGGGAATTGGTACAAGCAATCGCCGAGGCGGTCGGGCAGGATGCCGATCAACTGCAAGCCAGGATCGCGACGCATGGGAAAAAGCACTTTCTGTGGGTCAGCCGGCGAATCACCGACGACGACGTGCTCGCCAAACTGTACGCCCTCGAATCACCGAAGAAAGGGCTGCAACTCTTCGGATTCCGCGATGAATTTTTGCGGCAGTACCCGCAGGGGCATTTCGCCGCGCATGTGCTCGGTGGGCGCGATTTAGATGGCGTCGGACGGGGTGGCATCGAACAGACGATGAACGCGAAGCTGGCGGGGAAGCCGGGCTATCGACGACTAATGCTCGATTCGCGACTGCGAGTCATCGAAGTTCAAAACGATCTCAATCGAACACCGCAGCACGGACAAAGCGTGACGCTGACGCTCGACACGATCATCCAGATGCACGTCGAGGAAGAACTCGACCGCGTGATGGAGAAGTGGCGAGCCAAGCATGCAGCGGCAATCGTGCTCGATCCAAAGACTGGCGAAGTGTTGGCGATGGCGTCGCGACCGACCTACGATCCGAATGACCTGACACACGTCAGTATTGAAGCTTGGAAGAATCAGGCAATCGCCGCGATTTGGGAACCCGGATCAACTTTCAAGCCGATGATCGTCGGCTGGGGACTCGAACATGGCTTCATCCGCGGTGACGAATCGTTTCATTGCGAAAATGGCCTGTACCGCATGGGCCGCCGCGAACTGCACGATCATCACAAGTACGGCGTGCTCAGCCTGACTGACGTGCTGGTGAAGTCGAGCAACATCGGCATGGCGAAGATCGGGCAAAAACTTGGCAACGGGGAGTTGTTTCAGGCGGCGGTCACGTTCGGGTTCGGGCGCCGCACCGGTATCGAGCTGCCCGGCGAGCTCTCCGGAATGTTGGCACCGCTGAAGAAGTGGACGTCGTACTCGACTGGTTCGATTCCGATGGGCCAAGAGATCGCGGTGACGCCGATTCAACTGCTGGCCGCTCATGGAGCGCTCGCGAACGGCGGCACGCTCATCAGTCCGCACTTGGTTCGAGGCGGTCGCACCCAGCCGCTGGGTCGCCCATGGGCCGAGAAGCCCGATCGTGGCGAACGAACGGCCGACGCCAATTCGTTGCTGCAGCAGATCGCGTTTCAAACCGGAGCCGCTTCTCGGCGAGTGCGAGGCTTTGCGAGTCCCGGAGTCTCGGAGAGCAACGAAGAAGAACAATCGCCAGCTCTGCCACAAAGAGATCCAGAGGTTGGTCAACCCCGTTCGCTGAATATCGTGGCTCCCGACGACCGCGAGCTGTTGGATGATCGATTCGATCTTACGGATGATGGTCGAAGCGAGAATAGATCGTCACTTGAGCTGCAATTGGAACCTCTTCTGGAAGAGCCAACGTTCGGTGAAGACGCTGACAGCTTGCTGTCGTCTCCAGTGGTATCGGCCACGATCAGTGAGGATGTCTGCCGCTGGCTCCGCGAATCCGTGATGACCGAGGTCATCAAACGAGGGACGGGCAAGAAGGCACGGCTTGACGACTACACGGTCTTTGGCAAGACGGGCACGGCCCAGAAACGTGATCCGCAGACGGGCAAGTATTCCAATCAACTGCACGTCAGTTCTTTCGTTGGCGGTGCGCCGGCGGCGAATCCGCGAGTTCTGGTGCTGGTGATGGTCGACGAGCCAGCGAGTGGTGGCGAACACTTTGGCGGTGATATTGCGGCTCCTCCCGCTCGCGAGATCATTCACAAGGCGCTGCGACAACTCGGCGTCGTACCAGAACAGAAACCGCAAAAGACAGCTGATGCCGGTTTCCGTTCTCCTCGGTAATTCGCGATCAAGTCACTTCAGCTGTTGCAGCATGAAGTACTGAATGATGTTGACCGCCAGCTTGGTGGCATCTTCCGAGACGTAGCCTTCGCAGGCGATCGCCGACTGGCGTTCGAGTGCGCAACTGATGTCGTGCTTGCTGTAGATCACGACATAGCGACCATCGATCTCGATCCCTTCAAGGGCCGGTTCGCCGGTGATCACTGTGCTGGCGATGACGCCTCGTCCGGCGGTTTGATCGGCCCCGCGACGACGCACGGTGCGCAGATCGTTACCGATCTTTGTCGAGTACAGCTCGTGTGTGATCGGAATCCGAGTCAGCGGCTTATCGGGATACAGCGCCGCCGCAAGTTCGCGGAAACTTCTGTCGAAGGGACTCGAGCTGCAACAGGCATCGGCGAACAAGACACAGCCGTTTTCGAGATATTGTCTCAGCCGATCTCGCTCAGCGCGAGACAGGTCGAACTTATGTCTCCCGTGCATGTAGGCGATGGGATAGTTGAAGAGGTTCGAATCGCTGACAGCGAGTACACGCGGCTTGGTCGCTGCTGACAAACCTGCTGTCTCATTGAGCGCCACAAGGATGTTGCGGAGTGCATGTGGTGCGGTGTCCCAACCGCCGGTGTGTCGCAGTTGTACGATCTGTAAAAGTCCCGCTTCGATCCGGTCTCGCTGAGCGGCTTGCTCGGCGAGTTCGGCTTGTTTGAGCTTATTCGGCGGCTCGCGACCCGTGGCGTATGCGACGACATTGACGCCGATGTGCGTGGATTTCGAGACGAAGCCTTTCAGCTCGGGTCGCCGACCCGGCGGTTCGGAGATGCACCATTTTTCCCAACCACAGGCGATGTCTTCCGGTGAGTACACGATCGCCGTGCGGCAGCCGAAATCGACGCCCCACAAATTCACTTCAGCCTGGCTCAGCAAAAACTCGCTGCGGAAGATCGGATGTTCCGGTGTGAGCTTCTTCAATTCGGCCTCGCCGTTCGGGTACATCCGCTTGATCAAGTCTCGGAAGCCGTCGTCGAACCCCGCCGCGTTGCAGTTGCCGACCGCAAAGAGAAATCCGCCGGCATTGACGTACTCGCGCAGCAATTCGACTTCGGGGTCGCCGAAGGCCGGCTGGTCTTTGCCAGACAGGAACAGCACCGGTGCCTGCATCAAATCGGCGACGCCCCCCCCCTTGAGGGCTTTGTCCATTTCGACGACCTGCCACGTCACCAGCTTCGGCCACTTCGGCATGCCACTGATCATGTCAGTGAGGTTGTGAACGTCATGGCGATGTCGATTCCAATCCTCGACGGCGACCCCTTTCGCGTTGCGTTCGGCTGACGGTCCAAACTTCAGCTTGTTGATCAGCACCGGAGCCATCCCCTTCGACAGGAACAGCAAGGCGAAACTCGTCCCCACAATCGGTTCGGTTTCCCCAGCACCACTGCCAACCCAGAAACCTTCCGCCTGCGACTGGCCTCGGATGAGAAACGCCGCCCCTTCGCGGAACCAATCGTGGTTGCCGAAGAACCGCAGACCGCTCAGTCGGCCGGCACGCTCCAGACCGTAGAGGTAGTACAGCACTCCGCCGATCGCGCCATTCCCGACGTTGTGGCCGACCGCAAAGTGCGATCGCAGCCAATTCAGACCACGTTCCAACGCTTCATTACGAGCCTCGTCGCGACAGCAATCGGGCAGGCCATCCGCTCCAACATTGGAATCATCCGGCAACATCGAATCAGCCATCACCAGGGAAGCGATGCCCGCCACGCTCATCGTGCCGGAGGAGTTTCCGTCTCCGGCCTGGTAGCCCCAGCCCCCATTCGCCGATTGTGCCTTGATCCAATGTTGTCGAGTCAACTCCCAACCTTTTCGGCTGGTCGGAATGCCTGCGAAGGCGGCCTCACGCAGTCCGAGCACGGCATATTGTGTGTTGCTGTGGTCCGAACCAGACGCACCGGGCGACAAGCGATATGACCACCAACCCGGATGCGGTCCATTCGTGTCTTGAGCGACTTCGAGCTTGTGGACGATCGCCAACATTCGAGCGCGGTCACGTTTTTCGTCCTTCGCCGCCGCGTAGACCATCAATTGCAAGCCGGCCTCGTAGGTTGATTCCGGAGCCGATTTCGAACGCAAAAAATCCAGCGCCTTTTGAATGGGCGGATCCTGCGGTGTCATCCCGATGTTCAACAACGCCAGTGTCGCCAGAGCCGTTGGGCCGGTCGGATACATCGCGTTGAGTCCACATTCCCAGTGACCATCGGGGCTTTGGTTGGTAAGTAAAAACTGCTTGCCCTTTTCGATGGACTTGATCACCGCTTCCGGCTTGAGGCCGTCCGCCGCGCGAAGGTGCTCACTGGCAGCAACCGCGAAAAGCGTGAATGTGAGACCCAAAAACCATCGACGAGAATAACGATTCACGGCGTTTCCTTACGGTCAACACGAGGGGCAGGGCACTCAGTACTCTCTCTCCCGGCTGCCTTTTACAATCCATCTCCGACCCCGACCACCTCAATCCGAGTCGCGGAGCGATTCGGCGACGTCGCTGAGTCGCTCCGCGATTCCGATTCCGAAAGCGAGTTTGCCTTGGCCGAAAAACGTGACTTCGACGAATTCCTTGAAAAATTCCGCCGCCGCCGCGAGCTGATGACGACCGAACTTCACAAGGTCATCATCGGTCAAGAAGCGGTCATCGAACAAATCCTCGCGGCGATCTTCACCGGCGGACACTGTCTGTTGGTCGGCGTACCCGGACTCGCAAAGACGCTGATTGTCAGCACAATCGCGAACATCCTCGACGTGCAGTTCAAACGGATTCAATTCACGCCCGACCTAATGCCGTCGGACATCACCGGCACGAACGTGCTCGACGAAAACGAATCGGGCCGCCGCGAGTTCCGCTTCGTAAAGGGCCCCGTCTTCACCAACATTTTGCTGGCTGACGAAATCAACCGCACACCGCCGAAGACTCAGGCCGCGCTGCTGCAAGCCATGCAGGAACGGGAAGTCACTTACGGCCCGGAAACCTACAAGCTGCCTGAACCGTTCTTCGTCATCGCGACACAGAATCCCATCGAGCAAGAGGGGACGTATCCGCTTCCCGAAGCCCAGCTCGACCGCTTCATGTTCAACATCATCGTCGATTATCCAGACTTGGAGCACGAAGAGAGAATCCTCGCAGCCAGCTCGTCGATGGAGAAACCAGACGTCCGCAAAGTCCTCTCGGCGGACGCGATTGTGTACCTGCAAAAGCAGATCAACACGATCGAAGCCGCGCCGCTGACGATCAACTACGTCGCGCGGCTTGTCCGAGCGACTCGACCGAAAGACGCTTCCGCCCCCAAGTTCATTAAAGACCTTGTCAGTTGGGGAGCCGGTCCGCGCGCCGGACAGTTCCTGATCGCCGGAGCCAAAGCTCTCGCCGCGATGGACGGCCGACCGGCCATCAGCATCGACGACGTGCGCCGCGTCGCGATCCCCGTATTGCGACATCGCGTTTCGACGAACTTCCAAGCACAGGCCGAAGGGGTCACCAGTGAGACGGTGATCCAACGACTGATTGCCGAGATTCCTGAACCGAAGATTGCCAAGTACGAGTGATCGTCGCTCAAATCGGAAAATCAAGCGGCGGTCGGCTCAGCCAACGCGTTGGTTGATTTGGGTGAATATTTTACAGTCGGCGAGCAAGATCGCTGTAGGTTTGGAACGCGGAGTCGATCTGAACGGTCTCGCGTCGCGTGACCGTCGGGCGATTCGCGGCGAAAGACGTTGCGGCTGAGTTGAGTTGGAGCGCGATGTTGCCGCTGGCGTTTTTGTAGCCGTTGACCTGGATTTGGTATTGTGTGCCAGCAACGGCATTGATGGTTACTTCGCTGGTCAAAATGCCGCCGAAGTAGTCGGCATCATCGTTCTGGGCAACCAATCGCAGAGCGGTGACAGAGCCGCCCGTGTACACGCCGAGTGTCGTGTCGAACGAACTGCCCGACGTGCTAATCGTGAATCGGCCACTGCTCGGCGCGGTCCAGGTGAACCAGACCGACTTGCTGCCGGAGATTTCGGCCGGGTTCGGTTCGCCGGCCTCGCTGGTGGCTGCGCGGTTGTCGCTGATCGCGGTGACGCTGCTGCCGGTGAGCTGCACTCGGTCAGCGAAATTATCGTTCGTGCGATTGGCCAAGTCATTGTCTTGAATCATGACCGTGGCCGATTCACGGGTCGCATTTACCGAGTAATTCGAGTGGCTCGCGAGTGTCAGCACGACGTTCTCGGTCCCCTCGGCGAGTGCGTCGTCCACCGGGTTGACCGAGAACGTCACCGACTTGCGTCCCGCTGGAATCGTGATCGAGTCACCGAGCCGGACGTAGTCGCTGCCGTTCGTCGCGCTGCCGGAGACGGTGTAGTACACCGTCAGCGATGACGTGGTCGATCCGGTGCGCGTGATTTGGTACTGGCCGCGATTGACGGTTTGTCCCACGCGAGTCTCCGCAGCCACGGAGTCTGTGGCTTGCAGGCTGATCGTCGGCAGCACGCGATCGTTGTCGGCGATCGTGACGGTCGCGCTAGTGCGGCGGCTGTCGAAATTGTAGGCCGATGACGATTGCAGCGTCGCGATCACCGATTCACTCGGTTCGCTGAGGCTGTCGTCCACCGGCCCGACCGTCAGCGTGACCGACGACTGTCCCGCCGGGATCGTCACTTGAGTCGGCAAGCTCGAATAATCCGAGGCGCTGGTTGCCGAACCGCTGTAGCTCAGCGACACAACCAGTGCAGAAGTGGTCGAGCCGGTGCGACTGATCGTGTACGTCCCCGTGTTGGCCGTTTGGCTGACGGTGGTCTCGGCCGCAGCCGCGTCGGTCGCGACGATGCTCAGTGTCGGCAGCACGGTCCCGCCATCAGTTCCACTGCCGGTGACTCCGGCGATGTTCGTGATCCAATCGGCGTAAGCATCGACACGCGTGTCGAACGAGTGATCGCCAATCGAAGCATTCGGCGAGTCTCCACCGGAGGTGACTCCCGCGATGTATTTCACGCCGTTGATCGTGACGAATGCCGGCCCGCCGCTGTCTCCCGGTGCGGTGTTGGCCTCGGTGTTGTTGTCGAAGTCCCAGTGGATCAGCGTGCGGGTCACTTGGTCGATCGGCGTCGTGCCGACGCGTTTGATGCCGAAGTCGCCGTTCGTCCCCGTCGTCCCGTTGCCGCCGCCGCCGAAGCCAACCAGAGTCAACAACTGTCCGACCTGCGGGATGCCTCGGAAGATGTCCATCGGAGTGATGCCGATCACCGGCTGGCTGAGCTTGTAAATCGCGATGTCATTGGCCGAGTCACTGCCGATGGCGTTGCGGTTGTAGTTCGGATGCACATAGACCCGTTCCGTCTGATACGAGCGCCCGCCAACCGTGAATGTCCCGGATGTGTTGCCGACTCCCTCGGCACAATGCGCCGCCGTCAACACATACTGCGGAGCGATCAGTGTTCCAGTGCAAAAATGATAGCCGCTTTCGCCAATCAGTCCGACAGCGGGATAGTCCGATGTCTGCGTTCCGTTGACGATCCGAGTTGAGATGGCCGTTTGACTGTGCTGATGCAATGCCATTGCGCCGGACTGCGACACACTGACGGCTGACATCACAGCACGTGGTTCGAACGTTTCGGCCGGAGTGAATCGCTGCGAGTAAACCAGAGCGTTTTGGCGGCGATGAATTTGACCGTTCCACATCTTCTGCCACGACGAAAACCAGATCTTCCGCATGATGTGACCCTTACTGCAAGGAGGCTTGTGACGTGAGGCTCGCACGCGAGATCACCTCTGGTCCGTCACTAAATCAGGTACGGAGCACACGCCAATTTCTTGCACGCGAAATCACGGCCGTGGAAATTTGCGGTTACCCGCCAACCGAGTTGAAAGACAGAATCAACCCGGTTTGTCACACAAAGACACGAAGTGGGCATCCAAATCGATTGAGCACATCGTCGTGCTTTTTTAAAAGCCGCTGCTGAAAGATATGTCTCAGAGGGCAACCGGGCGTTTGCCGTTCGGCTTCGCGCGGAGCGTCAGGGTCGAGTGTTTATCAACCGATTCGGCGACATCAGATTTCCACAAGCTCGCGGCAGACAAGCCGGCGACTCCCACCAGTGACGTCCATTGCGAGTACGACCACGAAGCGCTCGCGTCCTGGCCGTCGGCGGGTGCCTCGTTTGAGTTTTCGGCGGCGGAAACGGGCTCACCATCAACGAGTCGCAACTTTGAAGAACGTCCTGAACTGTTTTCCAGCACCGAGGGGAATCGGGAGAAGAACGAATCGAGTGACTGCGTCTCATTTGTTGAGACCGCAGGATTGATCGTCGGCTGAGCTACTTCGGCCAACTTGGCGACCGGAGCGTCTCGGGCCACAGTTTCGATGTCTTTGCGAGTCGCCAATTCAAATGTTGGATTGCTTCTGACGACGGCTCGCGTTGGCAGGACTGCGGCCATCGCCGACTCTTCCGTTGTCGCTGGCGCTGCTCCTGGCAGCGTGAATGTTTGTGCGTCAAGCCGTTGCGACCACGAGGCCACTTCCGCTTTAGCCGCTGCGATGACATCCGTTGTCTTGGTTTCGTCAGCCACAAAATCCTCGGCCGAGAGGTTATCGCTTTGAGAAATGAATTTCGCTGACTCACTCGACGATTGCGGCGTGAAGTCCAGGAAGTCATTGCCGGACGCCCCGAAGACATCGGTGTTGCTCAAGAAATCACTAGTCAGGCATTGGCTGTTCCTGAACGATGCAGTGTCGCTGTTGTCATCGAACATCCCGCTGTCGATCAACACGTCGATCGTTGTGTCGGGAAAGAACGTGATCGCGAGTACGTCTTCGTAGAAAAAGTCCGGCTCGGAATTCCACAAGTCGTTGAGCAGTGTCCAAGCTATGTCAGATTCGGCGGCGCTCAACGCTTCGCCACTTGCGGCCTCTGGGGCAATATCTATCGGCAGTCCCATTTCAATTTCATCATGGCCCGGATTGGCAGATTGCGACTCTCCGTGCAGCGTGTCCGCACTCGCCGTTGGCCCGAGCGAATCAAACGTCGGATCTTCGATCAGCCAATACGCACCGACCGTCTCGACGACCAAAACGGCGGAGAGATTCCAACGCCGTTCGAGTGTCTCCAACCGCGACGCAGAACGGTGACGAGCACGCGGCCGACTGACATGACAACTAGGTCCACTTTGCCAGCAACGCCAAAAGTTTGAAAACCGACGCATGTACACCCCTTTTGTCTCTCGCACGCCAGATCAGGCCTGAGTTCAAAGTATTTCAGGCCGTCAAGGACAACCAGCGATTTCTGGAATCAGGATTCAATTTCGCACAAACCCGAAGCATTGTGACTTTGAGTCTGTGAAATCACCGGTTGCCAGACACGGCTTTGCGGAGACCCGCAAGTTCGCGGAGCTGCGACGCGAGCCACTCGCGGTTGTCCGACTGTTCGGCAGGTTCTGCGCGCAGTTTGAGATCGTTCAAGATCTCCTCGAACCGTCCCAAGCATTGATCGGACTCGTTTCGCCGGTCGAGGTGCAGTTCGACGACAGCCAGATTGCGGAACAAGAGTGCGGCGGCTTGCCCATCGGCAAACGTGATCTCGGTGGACTCGCACAATTGTTCGGCCCACGTGGTGGCCGGTTTGAGTGCCTTGTGAGCCGTTTCATATTCCTGGCGTTCGAGCAATTCGTTCGCACGCCGACCAGTTGCGGCCAACGCCGCGCGAAGTTGCTCGACGGTCGCTCGTGGCTTCGAGGCGATGCGACCCAGCGTCTCGCACTCCAATCGAGCCTGCTCACGCGATTCGTCGAGCCGGCCAAGCCGCAACAGCACTTCGGCAAATTGACCGCGCGACTGGGCGACATCATAGAGTCCGGACGGTTCGAGGCCGAGTTGTTCGACGGAGTCCAACTGTCTGCGACAGTCGACGATAACCGCGTCGATCTCCGAGTCATCACCGAGTTGCCGAGCGAGGTCCGCCTGTCGCACCAGCAGCCGAGCAACCTCCAGTGACCATTCACGATGGCTCGTTCGGCGCATTTCCAGTTTTCGCAGCAAGGCGATCGCGTCTTGAAGGTGACGTTTCGCATCTGCCAGTTGACCACGACTCGCACTCAGCTCGCCGAGGCGGCTATGCGCGGCGGCCAATACTTGCGACAGCGAGTCGGTCGGTTCGTCGGTGTGAATTGCATCCAGACTGCGCACCGCGGCGGTGAGTGCGTTGTGAGCATCCGACTCGTTCACTTGAAAGACCGTCGCTTCGATGAGTCTCAGCAATTCCGAACGATGTTGTGCGGAGGCCGTTCGCCAGCGTGCCGCCTCCTGTCGAGCTGCATCCGCTTCGTACCGCCACGATTCGGAGGGTCGCAGATACCGCGTGGCATCCACGGCTCCGGCCAACAGCAAGGCTACGACGATCGCGTTCAAGATCGCGAGCTTGGGATTCCGACGACACCACCGCCACGCCCGGCCGATCACTCCTACGGGCCGCGCATGGACTGGCTCGCTGTCCAGCCAGCGTCGCAAATCCTCAGCCAGATCGGCAGCCGAGTCGTATCTCCGTGACGGCTCTTTCGACATGCCTTTCAGGCAGATCGTTTCGAGGTCTCGCGGAATGCGGTCGTTGAGACGACGCGGCGGCACCGGCTCTTCGTGCAGAGCTTGGTGCAATACCATGCGCACAACACCCCGAAAGGGACGCTCGCCGGTCAGCATTTCGTACAACAACACGCCGACGCTGTAAACGTCGCTCCGAGCATCCGAGTCTTGTGGCCGACGGATCTGCTCAGGACTCATGTACGCTGGAGTTCCCGCGATGAAACCCTCCTGAGTCAGCGACTCGGTTGCTTCTGCCACGCGAGCCAATCCGAAATCCGCCAGTTTGATCGCGGGCAAATTCGCCGTGCCGCGCGCCGCTACCAGCAAGATGTTGGAGGGTTTGACGTCGCGATGCACGATTCCGTGACGATGAGCCACGTTCAAGCCGAGGGCAATCTGCCGAGCGATCGCCGCTGCGTCACGGGGCGATAACATGCGGTCCCGCTTCAATCGCGTGTCGAGCGAGTCGCCGTCTACGAATTCCATGACGATGAATGGGCAATGTTCAGGCGTCTCGCCCACTTCGAAAACCTTCACGATCCGCTCATCTTCGAGTGCCGCGACCGCGCGAGCTTCACGCTCGAACCGCGATCGCGCCGTCGGGTGACTGGCCCATTGCGGACGCAGTACTTTGATCGCCGCCCGACGGCCCAAACGGCTGTCGCGAGCGGCGAAAACCTGTCCCGTCGTCCCCACGCCGAGCTCTTGCTCGATCTGATACGCACCCAGCCAACCGAGTGGAGCCAGTTCCGATACCGGCCCCGCGAACCGCACCGATCCCTCTTCGATCGACAGCTCCGTCATTGCCGACCAGGCTTCGAACGGTCTTTCGCGCAGCTGGTCGATCAACGCGCGCAGGCCCGGTTCGGTCGCCGTCAACGGGGAGACGCAAGGCACTTCGCAACTCGTCATCTGGTCCATCCGCCGCTGACACTCAGCACACACCGCAACATGCGAGACGAGGGCGGATTCCTCATCGCCACTCAACTCGTCGTCCAGAAACCGCCGAAGTTGCTCCGCCGCTGGACATGTCATGTTCGCTCAATCATCCAAGCCACCGAGTCGCTCAACTTCCTCCCGGAGGCATTTCACGACTCGAGATTTCGCGAGGTACACTTCCGCGATCGGCATCGACAGCCGAGTCGCCACGTTGGCAGGAGGTAATCCTTCGACCGACAGGAGTCGGTACGCCTCCCAGGTATGCGGCTGCACGCGCAGTCGCACACGCTCCTCGGCCTCCCGCAGCAATGTGTGTTCGGCCTCCAATTCCAATGCGGCGGTTAGTTCGCTGACTGCCACCGGGGCTTGGATGGCCCCCAGCGCCGCTCCGATTTGCGAGTCCCCCGTCCCCCGACCTGGAGCGGACAACTCTGCGACAAAATCTCGCACGGCGTTGTTTGTGACCGTCTTCAGCCAGCCTCGAAAACTGCCACGTTGTGGATCGTACTCGAACGATCGAATCACCTTCACCAACTTTCCAAGTACCTCCTGAGTCACATCCGCTGCATCCGATTCCTGCAACCGATGATGCCGGCACCAGCCGTAGATACGCGGCGTGTACCGCTCGACAAACTCGTTCCACGCCGCACGGTCGTTCAGCTCACGCAGTCGCATTAACAGCGTGTCGCTGGTCGAAACTTCGTCAGTCATGAGTGGTACTCGTCGAGGCCAAAAATCTTGCACACAAATTTCACGATGTTTCCAAGGCACGTCAAAATATAGCCTCACCGTGATGCTGAACGCAGTCAGCTGAGGATTTCCGACGCGACGCAGCTCGGATAGCCTTCCCGCATGCCAAAGACGGAAGACTACCTGAAGCCCGAAGTGATCCGCACGATTTCGCGGCTCGATCTGCGAGCGAGGTTCATCGTCGAGGGTTTTTTTGCGGGCTTGCACACCTCGCCGTTTCAGGGCTTTTCGGTCGAGTTCTCTGAACACCGCCGCTACTCGCAGGGAGACAATCCCGACGACATTGACTGGCTCGTGTACGCCAAGACCGACCGCTACTACATCAAAAAGTATCAGGCCGAGACCAACATCACTGGTTATCTGCTGATGGACCTCTCCGCCAGCATGGCCTACACGTACCGCCAAGAGTTGTCGAAGCTGGACTACTCGATCTGCCTCGCTGCCGCGCTGGCATACTTGATGATCCACCAGCAAGACCCGGTGGGCCTCATCACGTTCGACGAGAAGCTGCGACACAGCTTGCCACCGCACAGCAAGCGGACGCAGCTCGGCAACATTCTCGCGCTACTGGCTCAATCGAAGCCCGGCGGGCAGACGGAACTTGCTTCAAACCTACGGCAAGTCGCCTCGATGGTGCGGCATCGTGGGTTGATGATGATTTTCTCGGATCTCCTCGTGGATCCGGAGCCGGTGATTCGCAGCTTGCAAATGCTGCGTCACGGCGGGCACGACGTGATCCTGTTTCACGTCCTCGACGAAGCCGAAGCGACGTTCCCGTTCGACGGCATGGTCGATCTGACTGATCCCGAGAGCGGCCAGAACCAACTCATCGATGCCGATGGCACACGAGCCGACTACCTCGAAGCGGTCAACGAACTTTGCGGGCAGTACCGCAAGGAGTGCTTGTCGATGGGAGCCGACTACGTCCGCCTCGACACGTCGATGCCGTTCGGGAATGCGCTGCTCGAATACCTGTCACAGCGCAAGGCGAGGTTCTGAAACCATTCCACCAGCGGACTGGTACTGTGGCCGTGCCGAATTCGTCTTTGTAAAGGAATTCCTCATGCTTCGCGTCACCCGCTCGTCGCTGTTCGCCATCATGCTGATGGCTGTGCTGGCCATGTCCCGCTCGTCGAATGCCGCCGACGTCGATTCGGCCAAAGTCATGCCCAGCGGTGCGATCTTCTTCGCGGAAGTCTCCGGGCTGGAGCCGTGGATTGACAAGTTGCAGAACTCGGAGTTGGTCGCGAGTCTGCCGTCGAATCCGCAGGTACAGGCGTTTTTCGATTCCCCGCAGGGACGTCAGGCGAATGCCGGCCGAATGATGATCGAGAACCAACTCGGCATGGATCTGTGGACGTTGTCCAAGACGGCGATTGGCGGCAAAGTTTCGATCGCTCTGTACCCACACGAGAGTCGCCAGCAGCCGGACTCGGTCATGGCGATTCAATTCAACGATGTCAAAAACCGCGATCGGATTCGCGAGCGAGTCGCTCCATTGCTCACGCTGATCGAGCAGCAAATCAAGCAGACGACCGGACCGGGCAACGTGTCGGTACGCAGCATCGACGGCAAGGTCTTCATCGCCGAGCGTGACAACTGGCTGGTTGCTGCGAGCACCAGCGAACTGATGAACCAGACGCTGTCACTCCGTTCGGGCACGGTTGAAGAACGAGTGAAGTCGCTGGCCGAGGACGCTCCGTTTGTCGCGATGACCAAGCAGTTGGGTGAGAAGCATCTGCTGCGCAGCTACATCAACCTGCAGCTGATTGCCAAAGGAATGGGTGGTCGTATTGGCCCCGAGAAGCTCGACAATCCTGCGGCTTCGCTGTTGCTGGGGGGGGTGTATGAACTCGCGAACCGCAGTTCGTTCTTCGGTTCGACGGTGGACCTCGATGAGCAGCGGTTAGTGATTCGGCATGAAGTCGCGGGAAAGCCGGAATCGCTCGGTGAGAAGTTTGCGTCGCTGTTCGTCGAATCGGGCAATCCGGATGCCGGCTTTCTGCCTCCAGTGCCGGGTTTGATCGGCGGCTGGGTGCTGCAACGAGACTTCGCTGGCTGGTACAAGCATCGCGAAGAGTTGCTCGACCCAAAGTTCCTACCTGAGTTCGACAAGTTCGAAGCGGGGCTCGCGAATCTGCTCCCCGGCAAAGACTACGGGATCGACATTCTGCCGTCGCTCGGCAGTCGACTGACGTTCCTCGCCGCGCCGCAGGAATACTCCCACTTGAACGGCAAGCCGGGTCTGCAACTTCCTGGATTCGCCTTAGTCTGGGACTTGGCCAAGCCGGACGAAGCCGAACAGACATTGAACTTGTTATTCCAAACGGTCGCGATGCTCTCGAATCTCGAAGCGGGCAAGCAGGGACGTCAGCCGTGGGTGCTGTCGTCCGAGAGTTATAAAAATATCCAAATCCAGTTCGGCAAGTATGCACAGAAGCCGAAGGGAGAACGCTTGCCGATCGTTTTTAATTTCATGCCGGCCGCTGCTCGTGTGGGAGACAAGTTTGTGATGGCTTCGTCCGTCGATCTCTGCAAGCACCTCGTCGATTACTACCTCAATCCGATCATGGTGAAGAAAGCTCCGACGCGCAACGATTTTCTGTTCGAGCTGACCGGCGAGTCGCTCGCGAACCTCTTGGATGTGAACCGCGAAATGCTCGAAGCCCGCTCGGTCGCCCAAGAAGGGAAGACCTCCGAGCAAGCCAAGTCTGACGTCACCGGACTGCTGCAAATCGTCCGAGGCGTCCGCACACTGCGACTGACCAGCGGAGCCGAAGGGGAGGGCTATCGCGTGCAACTGGAAGCGGTATGGAAGTGAAAAGTTAAGAGTTGAGAGTTGAGAGTTGAGAGTGAAGGCGACATTCTCCCGACTTTAGGCTCTCCGTTCTACACCCTCAGCTTCCTCACATGACTCGCGACGACATCCAGCAACTCATCCCGCACCGCGACCCATTCTTGTGGCTCGACGAAGTCGTCGAGCTGACCGAGTCGCGAATTCACGCTCGCAAATCGCTCTCACCCGATCTCCCGGTCTTCAGCGGGCACTATCCGAGCTTCCCGGTCTTACCTGGAGTGCTGCAACTCGAAGCCGCGATGCAGGCCGGAGCGGTCTTGATCGCCAAGACCTCCACGATGGAACCGGGCAAAGTCCCCGTCGCCACTCGCATCAACGACGTCCGCTTCCGCCGCATGGTCCGCCCAGGAGAAACGCTCGATATCGAAGTCGAACTGACCGAGCGGATGTCGAATGCGTTCTTCCTGACCGCGAAGGTCTCGGTTGGCGGACAGGTGACCGTGCGCTTCGAGTTCGCGTGCGCAGCAGCTGACTCAGGACAAGGGTAACGCGGAATGCGCGGAAGAGGCCGCTAAAAGGCCATCCCCTTCATGTTGTCCGTGCCATTCGCGTTCTACTTCGCGACTTCTTCGACATCGACCAGTCCCACGTCGATGTACTGCCCGCCGCCGGTTTGTTTGCAGTGGACGGCCAGAGTGTTCTTGCCTTCCTTCAACAGTTCGACGGCTTTCTGGTCGAGAGGCACTTCGACATATTGCGTCGTGTAACCAGTCGTCTTCGCGATCAGGACACCGTTGAGGAAGACTTCGGTGTCCTCATCGTGATGAATGCGGAGCGCGAGTTCGTGAATGGCGGAAAACGGTTTCACTTCGACTTCGCGGCGCAACCAGATGTCGTTGGTCTTCCAATTCGTCTTCACGGCGCTGCCGGGGGTCGTAGGTTCGCCGAAGCCGCCGGGGCCGGACTTCCACGACGAATCATCGAACGCCGGCTTCTGCCAACCGTCAACTGGTTTGTCGGTCGTGAAACGCCACATTTGTGCGGCTTGTTCGGAAGTCGGCACGAGCACAGTCACCTTCGGCGGCGGGCGGTACAGCTTGCGAGCGGCTTTGCCGATGACATCGCCGTCCATTTTCAACACAGCCCGGTCGTAGGTCATCAGACCATTGACTTCGACTTCGACATCGGTCGTTTGCGTGTACACGGCTGCGCTGAGGCCTTGAGCAATCATCGGCCGCAGCGTGCCGAGCATGCCGAGGTAGGCTGCCTGCAAGTCTTCCTTTGTCGTAAACGAGCGATAGCCCCAGTTGTCCTTGCCCTGCCAGGTGTGTCCCTCGAGCGGCAGGCCGAGTCCGCCGAACTCGCCCAACACGGTCGCTCGATCCGGATACAAACGTGGCAGGAACGGGCCGGGGTAGCGATGAATGTCGTAAATGTCGCCGACCGGAAAATCGTTCCCGCCCGAGGCGCAGTTCACGAGCCGATTCCGATCAAACCCCTTTGTGAAGTTCGTCACCGCGACGGTATTGGCTTGCCCCCAACCTTCGTTGAACGGCACCCACATTACGATGGAAGTAAAATTACGCAGCGAGTTGATGATGCTTCCCCACTCGCGATCGAGGTTCTTTGAAGACTCTTTCGACCGAGTCATCTCGGTGCCGTCGAACTTGCCGAAGGGATCCCACTTCGCCTCTGCGTCGCCGCTGGGTAAATCTTGCCACACGAGCAGCCCGAGTTTGTCGCAATGGTGATACCAGCGCGCAGGCTCGACCTTCACATGCTTGCGAACCATGTTGAAGCCAAGCTTTTTCGTCATCTCCAGGTCGTACTTCAGAGCCTCATCCGTCGGGGCGGTATAGAGCCCGTCCGGCCAAAAACCTTGATCGAGTGGGCCAAACTGAAACAGCGGTTTGTTATTAAGCATCAACCGCAAGAACCCTTGCTGGTCTTGGCCGAGCGAGATCTTCCGCATACCGAAATAACTCTTGACGACGTCTATCGGCGGATCGCCGCTGTTGCCGTAATCAGCCCGAACTTCAACGTCATAAAGCACCGGATTGTCGGGGCTCCAAAGCTGCGGGTCGGGAATCGAAACGATCACCGGCTTTTGATAGATGCCGCCAGCTGAACTCACGGGCTTTCCATTCAGGCTGACAGTGACCCGGATGGTCGTTCGCGTTGTCAGCATCCGCGCGTAGACGGAGACCGTTTTCGCATCGATGTCGGTCGAGATGCTGAGCGATTGAATCTCATTTAAAGGAACCGGCTCCAACCAAACGGTTTGCCAAATACCGGTTGTCGGTGTGTACCAAATGCCGTGCGGTTTACGAACCTGTTTGCCACGCGGCTGAAAGCCGGCATCGCTCGGATCGTATACCGAAACTACGATTTCATTCGGCTTGTCGGCTTGAAGGAGCCTCGTGATGTCACACGAGAACGGGGCGTAACCGCCGATATGGGTCTCAGCCGTCGGCCCAATGGGATCTGTCGGCATGGTTGGCTTCCCGTTGACCCAAACAGTCGTTTGCCAATCGACCGCACCGAAGTGCAAGAGGATTTTTTTGTCCGTCCAGGCGGGACTCGTCTTGCCGTCTTGCTGAGGCAAGGTGAAGGTCCGCCGATACCACAAGCGATTCTCCGGCCCGACAAACTTCATGACGCCGGACAACGCGGACTCAACCGGAAACGGCACGAGGATCTGGCCGTCCCACTGCGTCGGCTGAACTTCGTCTTGGGGACGAATCGCATACTCCCAAAGCCCATTGAGGTTCTGCCAATGCTCCCGCACCAGATGCGGACGCGGGTACTCGGTGTGTACCTTCTCCGGCGAAACATCCTTCGCCCACCGAGTCATCACTGGAGCCTTCTTCGGCTGCCAATCTTCCGCCGCCGAAACGCTCGCGTGGAAAACCACCACATTAACAATTACCAAGCCAACGATCACCGAGACTCTCGACATGCGATGCTCCCAAGCTCAAGTTGTCCGAATGGATACTTTGAATTGATGGCGTAAGCTATCCGAGCGATCCAAAACTCGCAGCCCTCACCGACAATCATTCTCAATGTCGGTCTGCAAGACACTTTTGAACGCAAAGACGCGCGAAATAAGGTCGCATTGCGGTGTCAAAAGGAAATCCGAATGCGTGTTCAAGAACCTTTTAATGTTCGCGTCATTTTCTGGGCGAGTCATGGCGTCCTTCGCGACTTTGCGTTGAGAATGCGTGACTCTCAGGCTTCTTCGAGTTCTAGGCTGCGCCAAAGATACCACGAAGCCACAGTCGCGTGAGGTCGCCACAGAGCGGCGATTTCTTCGGCTTCCGCCCGCTTGGGCAACTCTGGCAAGCGGTACAATCGCCGGATCGCCGAGCGCAGGCCGAAATCATCGGGAGCGAACACATCGGGCCGGCCGAGGCAGAAAATCAAAAACATCTGCACGGTCCAGCGGCCGATCCCTCTGACTTGAATCAGCTCTTCGATGATCTCCTCGTCGGTCAAACGGTGAAGTCGATGCAGTCGCACAGTATTGTTGACAACTTTTTCCGTGAGGTCTTGCAGATAAGACGCCTTCTGCCGCGACAATCCAATTCCGCGCAGGTCTTCAAATGACAACTGCCCGAGAGTTTCTGGCGACAGACGACTCGGAGCCAAACGAGCCTCCAGTTTTCGCAACATCGACCGTGCGACCGCCGTAGAAATCTGCTGAGCGAGGATCGAACGCACGAGCGACTGAAAGCGGCCTCGCCGGGGCAGGAGCCGAAACGGGCCAACTTTCCGAATCACCTCCGCCATCACAGGATCACTTTTGCGAAGATGGCGCAACGCGCGGGCCACGTTCTCAGGCGAAAATCTCATCGGCGGCGATTCTTTTTCTTGTTGTCGCGTTCGGCTTTTCGTTTCTTCTTGAGTGCCTCACGGGCGGCAATTGGATCAGCCGGACCACGGGCGCTGCGCATTTTTTGAGTCGGAGTGTCGAGCCCGGGGATCGCCATTCCCCCCTTCGAGATCTCTTGCACGGCGCGCATTCGTTCGAGGAAGCCCATGTTCGACATCTTGGCCATCATGCCGGACATCGCCTCGAACTGCTTGAGCAAGTTGGTGATCTCGTTCGGGGCGCTGCCGCTGCCGCGAGCGATGCGATTGCGGCGGCTGCGGTCGATCTTGTCCGGGTGATCCCGTTCCCACGGGGTCATCGAGTTGATGATCCCGTCGATGTGGCTCATGTCTTTATCGGGATCGCCGAAGCCCTGCATGGCATCGACCATGCCCCCCATGCCGGGGATCATTTTCATAACCTCCCCCATCGGGCCGAGCTTGCGGATTTGCTTCATCGACTTCTGAAAATCTTTGAGCGTGAACTTGCCCGCCGCCATCTTGGCTTGAGCGTCCGCCATTTCCTTTTCGTCGAGGTGCATCTGCGCCTTCTCGACGAGCGAGACGATGTCACCCATGCCAAGGATACGGCCCGCCATGCGGTCAGGATGAAACGGCTCCAGCTTGTCGAGTTGCTCGCCCATGCCGATGAACTTGATCGGCACCCCCGTGACGTACTTGACTGAGAGCGCCGCTCCACCGCGTGTATCGCCGTCAAGCTTCGTCAGAATGACGCCGTCGAGTTCCATCGCGTCGTTGAACGCCTTGGCGCTGTTGACGGCGTCCTGACCGGTCATCGCGTCGCAGACGAGATACACCTGATGCGGCTGGCACTTGTTGTCAATCTGTTCCAGCTCTTGCATCAACTCGTCGTCGACGTGCAGGCGGCCGGCCGTGTCGAGGATGATCACGTTGATGTCGCCGCGTCGCTTCGCCTCCTTGATGCCGTTCTGACAAACGGCCAGCGGCGTGCTCTTGCCCGGTTCCTCGGCGTGAACCGGCACGCTGATTTGATCGCCGATGACTTTGAGCTGATCGACAGCGGCGGGACGTTGCAAGTCGGCCGCGACGAGCATCGGCTTCTTGCCTTGATCTTTGAGCATCCTGGCGAGCTTGCCGCAGGTCGTCGTTTTTCCCGAACCCTGCAAGCCGCACATCATCAGGATCGTCAGGCCATCCTTCTGAAAATGGAACGAGTGATCGACCGGCCCCATCAGGTTGATGAGCTCGTCGTTGACGATGCCGATGATCTGTTCGGAGGGCCGCACCGACTTGAGCACGGCTTCACCGACCGCCTGCTCAGTGACGGTTGTGACGAAGCTGTTCACAACTTCGTAATTGACGTCGGCTTCCAGCAACGCTTTGCGGACTTGCTGCATGCCGTCCCGAATGTTCGCCTCGGTCAGCTTGCCGCCCAGGAACGAAAAGGCACCACGTAACCGATTGGAAATGCTCTCAAACATGCGTGAAGAACTCCTGCCGGGGCGAAAGAAGGAGTAGAGTGTAGGAGTGCTGCGGTGGTGAAACAACCGGCCCCTCTTTGGATGACAATGCTCATCTGGCACTGACGAATGCTCGAAACTCCCCGTGCTGTTCGATAGAAAGCGCTGCATTCCGCATCAGAAGTTGAGACCGAACAATAAACGTGATCACGAGGCATCCGATGTTCAATCGATGGTGGGCAGTGAGTGTGGCGGCAGCCATGTCTTGGAGTGCCACGGCCAAGAGTTTCGAAACCCCGGCGCCAGGACACTCAATGCATGGAGAGGTCTTCAACGAGGGGCCTCGCCAAGCAGCACATTTGATGGGGGATACCGGCAACGTGAATTTCCCGATCACGTCGGCGCACCCAGAGGCACAAGCGTTCTTCAACCAGGGAATCGGTCAGTTGCACGGCTTCTGGTATTTCGAGGCCGAACGCTCGTTTCGACAAGTCGCCATGCTCGACCCGAACTGCGCGATGGCCTACTGGGGCATGGCCTACGCCAACTTGGAAAACCGCACGCGCGGAGCCAAATTCATCGTCAAGGCGACTGAAAAAAAAGGCTCGGCCAGCCGCCGCGAGCAGCTTTTCATCGACGCGCTCGCCGAGTACTTGAAGGACGACAAACGCAAGGACGAAGAACGTCGCAAGGCCTACATCCGCGATCTCGAAAAAGTATTGCTCGAGTTTCCGGACGACGTCGAGGCCAAGGCGTTTCTGGCTGTGTTCCTGTACCAGAGCAAAAGCAGCGTCCCGATGACCAGCAACTTCGCGCTCGACGCGCTACTGGGCGAAGTATTCCTCAAGCAGCCGATGCACCCGGCTCATCACTACCGCATTCACCTGTGGGATCATCAAAAGGCCGAGAAGGCGTTGGAATCTGCCGCTCGATGTGGACAGGCCGCACCACGAATCGCCCATATGTGGCACATGCCGGGGCACACTTACTCGGATTTGAAGCGGTGGGCTGATGGTGCGTGGCAGCAGGAAGCCTCTGGTCGCGCCGACCACGCGCACATGATGCGCGACCGAGTCTTGCCCGATCAGATTCACAACTACGCCCACAATCAGGAGTGGCTGGTTCGCAACCTGATCAATCTTGGTCGTCAGAAGTCCGCGCTGGATCTGTCGAAGAATCTGCTCGAACTGCCACGGCATCCGAAGAACAATTCACTGACAAGGGGCAGTGGGAAATTTGGACGCGATCGATTGTTTCAGGTCTTGGAAGGATTCGAGTTGTGGGACGACGTCGTTGGCTTTGCCGGCACGATGTACCTCGAACCGACTGATGTCACCGCAGAACAATCCAAACGTCTGCGGTTGGTTGGTGTGGCTCACTATCATCGGGGTGAGTTCGCGCAGGTCGAAGAGTGCGTCAAGCAACTCGAGGCGATCGCTGCGAAACTCGAGGAGAAGGCTCAGACCGAAGCCGCTGAGGAAGAGAAGAAGGCTCGCGGCGAGAACAAGAACGACGCGGATGTGGCGAAGGCCAAGGAGGAGAAACTCAAGAAAGCTCGCGAACCGATCGCGCCAGTCGAGAAGGCGACGGCGGAATTGCGCGGCGTGCAACTGTTGGCTCGGAGCGAAACCGACAAGGCCCGCGAGCAATTCGACAAGGCAGGCGACATCCCCAAACTGCGGCAGGCGAAGTATCAATTCCTCTGCGGCCAACACGACAAAAGCGTTGAATCCTTAAAAGCGGCTGTGCAATCGAGCGACGCACAAGTCACGCCGTTGGCCGTGCAGGTCGATTTGTTGAAGCGCATGAACAAGCTCGACGACGCGAAGGCGGCGTTCGCGAAGCTGCGCGATGTCGCCGCGCATGCGGATCTCGATTCGCCGCTACTCGCGCGGCTTGCGCCGTTTGCCAAGGAGCAGGGTTGGCCGGACGACTGGCGCAATCCTGTGCCGCCGCGAACCGACGTCGGCGAGCGGCCGACGCTCGATTCCATTGGCCCGTTCCGCTGGTCGCCCTCTCCCGCGATCGACTGGAGCTTGCCGGCACCCGGCGAAAAAACGATCTCGCTGAGCGAGTTTCGCGGCAAGCCGGTCGTTGTGATCTTCTACCTCGGTGCCGGCTGCCTGCACTGTGTCGAGCAATTACAGAAGTTCGCGCCGCGCATCAGCGATTTTCAGCAGGCCGGCATTTCGATCGTCGGCATCAGCACCGAAGACATTCCTTCATTGACGACCGCCGTGGCGAACTTTTCGAAGGACAAACCGTTTCCGATTCCACTCGCGGCGGATCCGGAATTCAAAATATTCAAGGCGTATCGCGCGTACGACGATTTCGAGAAACTGCCGCTGCACGGTACGTTTTTGATCGACGGAACCGGCCACGTCCGCTGGCAAGACATCAGCTTTGAACCATTTCAAGATGTAGATTTCGTGCTCAACGAGTCAAAGCGACTCCTGACGATTACTCGCTGAGCATTCCTGAATTGAATGGGAAAAAAAGAAAACGGCCACACGCATGTGTGGCCGTTTTCGTCTCAAGCAATTCAGTAGTCGAAGAATCGTAGGTTAGAAGTTGGGTTTGGGGTTGGACGGAACGGTTGTCGTCCCACCAGATCCACCAGTTCCACCAGATCCACCCGCGACGGGAGGAGGCATACCGCCACCTAAACCATCAGACGGAGTTGTGTTCGTTACTCCCGGTGTTCCATTGTTTGTCCCACCCGTCGTTGTTCCTGGCGCTCCCCCCGGACCCCCACTCGACGAAGAAGAACCCGCGTTGGGGGGACCGTCACCCAAGGGACCCGAAGTAGAAGTCGGACTCGACCCGATTGGACTTCCGCCAGAGGTCGAAGGTGTCGAGGGACTGGCCCCGTTTCCAGAAGCTGTCCCCAATGGATTCGCGGGACCAGCGCCGGTCGCAGTTCCGGCGCCACCTAAACCGTTTGACGAGCTTGGGCCAGTTCCGGTGAGCCCTGAAACTTCTGATCCAAACGCGGCACCACCTGTGCTGCTTCCCGGGTCACCGATTCCAGGGCGTGAACTGGTCATTCCTCCAGTCATGCCCCCCGAACCGCTCATGCCTGATAGGCCGCCGATTGCCCCCCCTCCCGCAGATAACCCGGTGTTTCCGAAACCAAAGTTTGTTCCCGACATGCCGATGGCCGAATTCCCAAAGCCTCCACCACCCATCGCGTTCCCGAAGCGACCAAAACCTGAAGAGCCAGAGAACCCTCCCGAACTTCGATTTGACCGACGAGGTTGCTCTTTCCCACGGTCGTTAAAATTCCCTTTTTTCTTTTCTGAATTCGCCGAGTTGTCGCGATCCTTCGGATCGACGGCTGGAATCAATCGGTTTAACAACTCGCGTCCCATATCGCATTCCGCGACGCTCAGTCGGTTGTCGCCGTCGGAATCAATTGCCTGCAACAACTCGCGAACGTCATCGCGCCAAGTCAGGATATTGATTTCACGCTCGGATTTGTCATCCAAAAAGTTCTTCAAACGAGCACGCGCCTGCCGCGCCTCGCCAGCATCCAGTTTGTCGTTGCGGTTCTCGTCGAACCGCTGCATGAGTGCGCTTTTCACTTTAGATTCATCGAGCGATTCAGCGCTCAGTGATGCCGGACTGAGCAGCAGGCTCGCCCCGGCAACAAGTACCGACGAATTTAACCAGAGATGCGAACGGATTTGGCGCACGTCAGACTCCAAGATTTGCGGCGAATCACACCTGATGATTGTCATGGATCAAAATACACCAAACGCAAAAACCGAATTCAGATTCTCGACCAGCTTCCTCCAATGGCGCTAGAAATTTGACTTTGGATTTGGTGGAACAAACGTCGGCGGAATTCCTCCCGAAGGTTTCGGACTTCCAGCCCCACCTCCTCCGGTTGTCGGAGACGCGGACGGCTTCAGGCCGCCCGTTTCACCACCTGTGGTCGGAGGCGCGGACGGCATTGGACTGCCCGCTCCACCACTGGCCGTCGGGGCTTGCAGAGCCTTCAATGTCGAAGGGCTATAAAGCAAGATGACGCCCGCAACCACTGCCGAGGAACTTAACCAAAGAAGCCACCGGAAGCGTCGCATAAAAACCTCAAGAAAGCCGTGACGAGAGTGCCGCCAGAATGCCTTTGAGACATGCGAAAGTCAAGGTGAGCTTGCGTTAGCCGCGACGTAAGTTGAGCTTTCGTATCGCTAGCAGTTCCCTATCGTCCAAATCGGTTCGCGGCAAACCGGAGATCTATGGATTCTCGAAGAACTGGCAAGTTCTCGAGGCCGTTGGCAAGCAATAGACTTCGCAAGCGAGCGTAGGTCTGTGGAGCAGGAGTCCGCACAAGGAAGCATCATGTCGACGCGACAGCCAGAGCCAATTCTCAGGGCACCCGTTGCTGACCAGGAGTCGCAAGCGACGATTGTCGAACCGACACCATCCAACGCCCAACTCGATTCGGCGGGCCATGCGGATCAATCGAAATCGTCACAGGCTCCCGATATCGGGCCACAACTGTCCGACGAAACGCAGATCGAGCCTCTGCCACCGGCATCTCCGCACGTGACTCCGCCGCAATTCGACATTCGTCGATTTGCGACCGCACCGGTTGCCGAACAAGAAACGCTTGTTGAAACGCCGAGTGGCGCTCGCACACAAGCAACAGGCACAGTCAAGGTCGTCAAGCAGTTCGACATTCCGCAAGTGGTTGGCGACTACGAATTGTTGGCAGAACTCGGACGTGGCGGCATGGGGATCGTCTATCGAGCCCGGCAGCGCAGCGTGAACCGGATCGTCGCATTGAAAGTCATTCGCCCGGATCGCCTCGCCAGCATGTCCCTGGCGACCAAACAAAAAATCATCGAACGCTTTCGCACGGAAGCCGAAGCCGCAGCGCGGATCAATCACGACCATCTCGTCACGGTCTATGAAGTCGGTTGTGAGGCCGGCTGTCATTTCTTCTCGATGCAGTACGTCGAGGGAAACAGTTTGTCGGACAAGACGCGCAGGAACCTCGCTGACAACCGAGAAGCGGCCGCATGGATCGAACCGGTCTGCCGTGCCGTCGATGCCGTGCATCGCAACGGCATCCTGCATCGTGACCTCAAGCCACAAAACATTCTGTTCGAGAATGCGACCGGCCGCACTCTGCTGACCGACTTCGGTCTCGCGAAGCTGGCGGATGACGAGGACGGCATAACGCAAACCGGCGACGCGGTCGGTACGCCGTCGTACATGTCTCCCGAACAATTCGAAGACGCCAGCAGTGTTGGCGTCGGCACCGATATCTACGGACTCGGAGCCACGTTGTACTATCTCCTTTCGGGACGTCCGCCGTTTCAAGCGTCGTCGGCGGCACTGACCATGAAGCAAGTCGTCGGTACCGAGCCTGTCCCGTTACGGCAGATCAATCCGGCGGTCGATCGGGATCTCGAAACGATCTGCATGAAATGCTTGGACAAGTCTTCCGCACGGCGCTACGACACCGCAGCCGCTCTCGCCGACGAATTGAAACGTTACCTCGAAGGCCAGCCGATTCTCGCTCGCCCGGTCAGTATTCCGGAAAAAATGATTCGCTGGTGCCGACGCAATCCGCTGGTCGCATCGTTGATCGGAGCTACCTTCGCCGCCGTCGTATTCGGTGTCGTCGCATTGGGAGTCAGCAACGTCCGCACCGAGGCGGCTCGCCAACGGAGTGAAGAGAGTTTCCAAGAGGCGATGTCCGCCGTGAACGACCTGTTCACACGCGTCAGCGAAGAGCGCCTGCTGAACGAACCAGGCCTGCAGCCTGTCCGCCGCGATTTGCTGCAACGGGCTCGCGAATACTACGAGCGTTTCCTGCAACGCCGCTCGAATGATTCCGCTTTGAAGAACGAACTTGCGGCCACGCAATTCAAAGTGGGTTTGATCGTCGAGGAACTCGAATCGCCGGAGGCCGCACTCATTTGGTTCGCGAAGGCTCGTGATCAGCAGAAGCCTCAAGTCGGTGCGCAGCCGGACTCGGTGGAGGACGCTCGCGCTTTGAGCAACTCGCTAATGGCAATGGGCCGCGTCTCCGCGAAGCTCGGCAAGCTCGATGAGGCGAATGAGTTCTTTACCGATGCGGAAAAGCTCCGCGGGTCGCTGCTCGAAAAAACGAAAGATGTCGATGCCAAGTTTGAACTGCAGCGGCTGTTCGCCAACTGCCGGATGAACCTTGGGCTCGTCGAGCGGCAGCGGCAGAATCTCGACCAGGCACGCATGTTGTACCTGGAGGCTCAAGATCAACGCCGTCAGGCATTGCCGACGAAGCCGAAAGACCGAGCGATGCGTCGCGACCTCGCCAAAGGATTTTACAACCTCGGAAACCTCGCCATCGACTGCAGCGACGAAATCGCCTTGCGCGAGAACATCGACGAAGCCATCAAGCATCTCGAAGAACTGCTGGCCGAGAACCCCCGCGATCTCGACGACCAATATCTGCTCAGCCTCTGTTACCGCCTGCGAGCCGACTTGTTCGCAGCGCTCGCTCCGCGCGATCCGCAATTCGGACCGGCGGCGATTGACGACTATTCCACCGCGGCGCGTCTCGTGCAGAAGCTCAGCGACCTGAACCCGTCCGTCACGAAGTACCTCCGGGAACTCGTCCGCCTGTCGATCAACCTGGGCCAACTCACGGCCCAGCAGAAACAAACCGAAGATGCCGTTGCCCATTTTCGGCGAGCACTCGCGTTGCTCGAACAACTCGTGAAACAGTCTCCAGACAAACTCGATCCGCAGGACGCCGCTTTGCGACAAACGATCGAAGCCGCCCTCGCTCAGTTGCAAACGCCGAAGAGTTGAGAATTCGTGGTACAGTTGAACTGTCTAGCCGAACTTCTGTTCAATGCTGGGCATGATGCCGCCCGACAATCCGAATGCTGCCGCGACCACTGCCGAAGACGCAGACTTGCTCAATCTGCTGCGTCTGCATTTGGTTAACGGCATCGGGCCGAGACATTCGCAGCTTCTGCTCGATCATTTCGGATCGGCCGAAGCAGTGTTCTCTGCCAGCCTCGCACAACTCGAAGAAATGAGCGGCATTGGGCCGAAGATCGCGATGTCGATCGCCGCGTCGAAGATTGGACGCGAGGCGGAGCAAGAACTTGAAGACGCCGACAAGCTCAATGTTCAATTGCTGCGACGCGGTTCTGCCGACTACCCGAAGGCCATCGAACGCATCTGCGATCCACCGCTGTTGCTGTACTGCAAAGGTAACTTCGAGCCGCGGGACGAACTGGCTGTCGCCATCGTCGGTTCGCGTCGCTGTACCGTCTACGGCCGGCAGCAGGCGGAGAAGTTCGCGACGGCACTGGCTCGCGCCGGAGTCACGATCGTTAGCGGACTTGCACGTGGCATCGACGCGGCGGCTCATCAAGGAGCCATCGCCGGAGGCGGACGCACGATTGCCGTGATGGGGACCGGCCTCGCTGAAATTTATCCGCCGGAGCATCGCGAACTTGCGGAACAGGTCGCCGCGCACGGGGCGTTGCTCTCCGAATTCAAGCTGCATCAGACGCCGCACGCGGGACACTTTCCGCAGCGGAACCGGATCATCAGCGGCTTGTCCGTCGCCGTCGTCGTGATCGAGGCTGGTCGTAGCAGCGGAGCGTTGCACACCGCTCGACATGCGATGGAGCAAGGCCGCGAAGTGCTGGCCGTCCCCGGCCGCATCGACAGCCTCGCGAGCGAAGGCTGTCACGATCTGATACGCGACGGCGTCACCCTCGTCCGCCACGTTGATGACATCCTGGCCGCCATCGGCCCGCTCACGAAACCGATCTCGGTCGCGTCCGCCAGCGGCGAGACCGTCCACAGCCTCCGCGAACTGTCGCTCAACGAGATCGAACGCGAAGTTCTCAACCTCATCGGCGCCGATCCGACGCTGCAAGACGAGATCATCGCTCGCAGCCAGATGGAACCGCCACGCGTCCTTTCAACGCTCACGGTCCTCGAAATGAAACGCCTTATCCGCCGCCAACCGGGAGGTTTTTTCATCCGCTCGCCTTGGTAGGATTCTCAAGACTTCTTTTGTTGCCGGAGTTACTGCCATGCGAAGTTGGTTTATTGCATGTTGGCCGCTGTTCATCGTTGTTGCGTCGTTCGCAGCAGAACCTCAAACCCCCCAAGGCCCGCTCTCGCCCGAAGAGTCGCTGAAGCATTTGGTGCTCGGCGACCAGAACTTGTTCATCGAGATCGTCGCGGCCGAGCCGGAAGTCATCGACCCGGTGGCGATTCAATTCGACGAGCATGGCCGGATGTGGGTCGTCGAGATGCGCGACTATCCGACCGGGCCTCAACACGCTCCGCCGCCGCTGGGTGGGCCGGATGCGAAACCGTTGTCGCGGATCAAGCTGCTGGAAGACAAAGACGGCGATGGACGCTACGAGACGGCTCACGTCTTCGCCGACAACTTGCTGTTCGCGACCGGCGTGCAGCCGTGGGATGGCGGAGTCATCGTCACTCATTCGGGCGAGATCGTGTATCTCAAGGACACCGATGGCGATCACAAGGCCGACGTCCGCGAAGTCTGGTTCACCGGCTTCTCGGAAACGAACACGCAGCTTCGAGCCAATCATCCGACGTTCGGCCCCGATGGTTGGATTTACGTCGCCAACGGCCTGCGCGGCGGAAACGTGATCGCGGTGAAGAAGGATTGGCCAAGTAGGTTGGGCACTCCTGCCCGACCGTCCGAATCGAAGGAAGAAAAAGACAAAGGGTCGGGCAAGAGTGCCCAAGCTACGGGCATCTCACACGATCCCGCGAACCCCGTCCCCGTCAGTCTCACCGGGCGCGACTTCAAGTTCGATCCGCTGACCGGGCGCTACGAGGCGATCTCCGGCAACGGGCAGTACGGGATGACGTTCGATGCGTGGGGGAATCGGTTCGTGTGCGACAACCGGCATCCGTGTCGGCATGTGATCTTCGAGGAGGATTTCATTCGGCGTTGTCCGCACGTCGCGTTTCCGGCGGTGGTCAATGACGTGATTCCGCCGGACGACAAGAACAAAGTCTTCCCGCTGACCTCGGCGTGGACGACGAGCAACCTGCACGCGGGGACGTTCACCGCCTCGTGCGGCGTGACGGTCTATACCGGCGACTGGCTCCCCGAAGAATTTCGCGGCAACGTCTTCGTTTGCGAACCAACCGGCAACCTCGTCCAGCGAGCCGTCCTCGAACCCGACGGCGTGACGTTCAAGTCGCGGAATCCGCATGAAAAAGATCGGCGCGAATTCCTGGCGTCGCGAGACGACTGGTTCCGGCCGGTCGATTTGCAGAACGGGCCGGACGGAGCGTTGTACGTCGTGGACATGTACCGCGCCGTGATCGAGCACCCCGAATGGGTTCCCGACGAATTGAAAAACCGCCCCGACCAATGGCTCGGCAATGATAAGGGACGCATCTATCGCATCAGGCCGAAGAGCGAGCGACGCCGCTTTGATCCGAAGTTACTTGGTGATTTGCGAAACCAGAATCGTTGGACCGTGATGACGGCCTTGCGATTGCGCCGGCACGATGTGAACTCTCCACATCGGACGATGAGCGATCTTAGTATTTCCGAGATCGCGTATGGCTCACCACAGATGGGTGACATTCAGTGGGCGCTCTCCAGACTTCATAACTTGCCATACGACGACGTTCGTGATCGTTCAAAATGGTTGCCGTGGGATATGCCTGATGCGAAACCTCAAGTTCGCCTCGCAGCGTTTCATGCTGCCAAGGCGATGTCCCCTGAGTTTCGGGTTGAATCATTGCGCAGCTTCGCGCGAGTCGCCGTCCTTGATGCCAAAGACCCTTGGATTCGACAAGCGTGCATCGCGGTTGCAGAGAGCGAGTCGGCATTGGTGCTGAACGAAATCTTGAGGCGATCGCACGACTCCGATGATTGGAACTGCGAGGGACTCCGCGAATTGATCGAAGGATTCTGCGCACAAGTGTCCGTTCGCGACATCGACCGAGATTTGAATTCGTCACTTCTCCAACTCTGTCAGGCTGCGAGTTCGTCCCAATTAAAGGACGGCGGAAATCGCAAAAGTGAAGTCGGGTTATCCGGGCTGCTGACATTCGCGCAAAGCTTGTCGCGTCGTGGAAAATCAATTCAATCCACTCGCGCTGCTCTGGATGAGAAGACGAAATCTCGACTCAACGAGGTCAGCGATTTGTGTGGCGCACGCATCCGAGCCGTGGAAACAACGGCAGAACTTCGCAAGTTGGCGATCCAATGGTTGCGGTACGTGGATTTCGACGGCCCTTCGGGTCACGGCAGCGAACTCTTGAAGCTCGCCGAAACACTCTCTGACCAATCGTTGCGACTCACGTCCATCGATTCATTGGCCTCGTTCCAACGTCCCGAGGTGACAAACTGGCTGCTCGACCGCTATCTCGCTGAAACTCCTGCGATTCGTCGCGCGATCCTCTCGGCGTTGATGGCTCCGAAGGAGCGGCAGTTGGCGTTGTTGGGGGCGATTGCGGAGGGAAAGATCGCGGCGACCGAGATTGATCCGGTGCGGGCGAAGCAGTTGATGGAAGCGAAGGAAGAAGCGGTGCGCGAGAAGGCTCGGCAGGTGTTGGCCGCGGCGGTTCCGGCCAGTCGCAAGGAGGTGCTCGAAGCGTATCAGCCGGCCCTGACGCTCAAGGCCGACCCGCAGCGCGGCCGCGAGGTGTTTCAGAAAAATTGCGTGACATGTCATCGCGTCGGAGACCTCGGCGTCAACGTCGCGCCGGACATCTCCGACACTCGCACCAAAAAGCCGGAGCAACTCCTGCTGGACATCCTCGACCCCAACCGAGCCATCGACGCCAACTACTTCGCGTATACCGTCGTCACCAAAGATGGTCGCAGCGAATCGGGAGTCATCGCGTCCGAGTCGTCGAACTCGATCACGCTCAAGCAACCTGAAGGCAAAGTGTTGACGATCTTGCGGGGTGATATCGACGAACTCCGCAACACCGGCCTCTCGCTGATGCCTGTCGGCATCGAGAAAAACATCAATCAACAACAGATGGCCGACCTGATCTTTTGGCTGAAAAACTGGCGCTACCTCGACGGTAAAGTCCCGGCGACCAGCCTGAAGTAATTTGTATTCTTGGAGTGCGGGGTGTCAGCCCCGCGTTGAAGTGTTCCGCGCGTCCAACGATCAGCCGCACCTATTTCTGAGGAAGTGACTCCATGCCGATCCAAAGCGGTGCTGACACACCGTACTCCAAAGCTCTGACGTTTGATGATCGCTTGCGGCAGTTGTTTGATGAAGCCGAAGACGACGAGGCGCTGAGTTGTCTATCGTGGGTGTCGGCATTGCTGGCGGAGTCTCCGTCGGCGGACGCTTCTCTCGTGGGATTGGAACGCTTGGTGCGAGCGGTGCCGGATCGCCGCGAGTTGTTTTGGCAACTGCTGCATTCGCCGCGAGCCATCGAAGTGTTGCTCACGATCTTTGCGGCCAGTCCGTATCTGACGGATCTCCTGCTGTGTGAGCCGGCGTTGCTGTCACAGTTGACGCAACCGCAGTTGCTTCGTGACTTGCGCAGCCGGCCGGAATTCTTTGACACGGCGATGCTGGCGGTGAACTCGGCGACCACCGCAAATGAACGAGCGATCGCGTTGCGAGATTTCCAGCACGGAGAGTTGCTGCGAATTGGCGTGTGCGATTTCTTGGGTCTGTTCGATCTGCGTTCGGTAACAAATCAATTGTCATTGCTCGCTGATGCGACCGTGCAAGCGGCGCTGCAGATGATCGACCAGCTGACTCGAAGCGTCAGCGAGGGGGAGCGATCGTCAGGCAACGATCGCAATTGGTCCTCGCGAACGCTTCGGGTTACATCAGCAGCCGAGCCTGTTGGCTTCGCTGTGCTTGCGCTCGGAAAACTTGGCGGCGAGGAGTTGAACTACAGCTCGGACATCGACCTCGTCTTCGTGTGCGAAGGGGATCCTGCTCGGTTTCAGGAATTGGCGCAGCGACTTTCGAAGGTGCTGTCGGATGTGACCTCGCACGGCATTTTGTACCGCGTTGACTTGCGGCTGCGACCTTGGGGGAACGCGGGTCCGTTGGTTGTGTCCGTCGAGACGTATCTCGACTACCTGCGAATCCAAGCACAGTTGTGGGAGCGGCAGGCGCTGTTGAAAGCTCGCGTGATCGCGGGTGACTTCGCGGTCGGCCAGCGATTTCTGGAACAGGCGCTGCCGTTGATTTTCAATGCGTCAGCAGAAGATGTCAGACGCAGCGTCTGGCAGGCGAAGCAGCGGATTGAGCAAGACCTGAAGCGTAAGGGGAAAGCGGCTGGCGAAGTGAAGCTCGGTGCCGGCACCATTCGAGATATCGAGTTCGTCGTCCAATGTCTGCAACTGCAACACGGCTGCGACATGTCGAGCATACGAAGCATTAACACGCTCGACGGACTTGTGCGACTGGCCGAGAGCGGTTTTGTGCGTGCGGACGAGTACCGCGAACTGACGTCGGCGTACCTGTTGTTCCGCGTCATCGAGCACAGCCTGCAACTCAAGCACAGCCGTCAAACACACTCGCTGCCGAACGACCCCGCCGAGTTGGAATTGCTTGCGCGGCGACTCGACTTCGCATCGGCTGAGCAACTGGAAGCCCATTTTCAACAGCATCGATCGGCAGTGCGGCGTATCTTTGAAAAGTACGTCGGTGGCGGGAGCGATTCGCGACTGGTGAATGCCGAGTCGTCGCCAGGAGGTACTGCATCGTCGATTGCTGGTTTCGAGGCCGAGCATCGCTTGCAATCGCGACTCTGGAGTCGACTATCGGGCGACAATCCGCTCATCGTTGACTGGAGGCCGACGTCGGCAAATCTCGGGACAGTGACGATCGCTGGTTTCGATCAGTTAGGCGACCTGTCGATGATGTGCGGCCTGCTGTTCGTGAGTGGATTCGACATTGTGGAGGGTGACGTCTTCACGGAAGAACGATCCGTTGATTCGAGCCACCCATTGCGATTCGTGAATTCGTTTGTGGTTCGACAGCGCGCCGTCCTTCCGCAGGCGAGCGGAGGAGGTCAATCCCCTGAGGTATCCGAGGGGACGCCTCCCCTGCTCGGAGGGTTTGCACCCTCGGCTCGCCTGGACGTTGATTTGCAGCGCGAACTGCTCGATCTGCTCAATCAAGCACGGACGGTAGGTCGCCGCGAAGCGCAAGCGAGGCTTGCGAAACGAGTCTCGGAGGCATTGTCGACCGCTCGGCCCGCTGGCCCTGTCCCTTCGCCGGTCGAGATTGAATTCGATAACCACTCACACCCGGAGATGACGCTGATTCGCATCGCATCGGACGACACCAGCGGTTTTCTGTACGAGCTGACCAACTCGCTGACGCTGCTGGGGATCGACATTCGGCAAATGTCGATTCATACGGACAGCTCGCGCGTGCGCGACACATTGCTGGTCACGGATGACTCCGGTCGCAAGTTGCTCGACGAGAAGCGTCAGCAAGTGCTTCGCACGGCGGTAGTGCTCATTCAGCACTTCACCGATTTACTGCCACAGTCCCCCGATCCCGAGGCCGCGCTGCTGCATTTCCAAGAACTGCTCGAGCGGGAATTGCTCGAACCGGACTGGCTGACGCGACTCACGTCACTGCAGCGGCCGGAGGTCTTGGGGGCGCTCGCGAAACTTCTGGGCGTGAGCGATCTCTTCTGGGAGGATTTTCTCCGCTTGCAGCACGCGAGCCTGTTCCCCGTCGTGACCGACATCGTGGGATTGCGAATGCAAAAGTCACGCGACTCGTTGACGGCGGAACTCGTGACCGAACTGGCTTCTACCTCGACTTTTTCCGAAAGCTGCGACCGACTGAATGCCTTCAAAGATCGCGAGATGTTCCGGATCGACATGCGACACGTGACGGGCATCGTTCCGGACTTCATCGATTTCTCTCACGAGCTGACCGACCTTGCCGAGACCGTTATCGTGGCCGCCTGCGACTTGGCCGAGCGTGAAGTCATCGCTCGACGGGGGCGTGTCCAACGCGCATGCGATCCGACGTATTGCGTCGCCGCGCTTGGCAAGCTCGGTGGACGTGAATTGGGATTCGCCTCGGACATCGAACTGCTTTTCGTCTTCGATGGTCCCGCGCCGTCGGAATTCTGCGAGCGGCTGGTCGAGACATTTCAGCAGACGATCGTCGCCAAACGAGCTGGCATCTTTCAAATTGATTTGCGGCTGCGGCCTCACGGGCGAGCGGGTAACTTGGCCGTATCGCTCGACGAGTTCACGCGGTACTTCGACACCGACGGCCCGGCCTGGCCCTTCGAGCGACAATCACTGATCAAACTGCGTCCCATCGCCGGCAACGCAGCATTCGGCGAGACCGTGCTCCGCCGGCGCGACGAATTGTTGTTTGGTTCTGTCCGCTGGGAAGTCGCTCCGGTTCGAGCCATGCGCGAACGTCAAGTGCGACAGCACGTCCAAGCCGGCACATTCCACGCGAAGCTCAGCCCCGGTGCGTTGGTCGATATCGAATACCTCGTGCAGCTGCTGCAACTGACGCTCGGCCAGCGGCACCCCTCGCTGCTGATCCCCAGCACGCTCGATGCGCTGGCAGAACTGTCGCGCGAGAAACTGATTCCGAGCAACGCTGCCGAACCGCTGCGCGAAGCATATCTGTTCTTTCGCCGGTTGATTGATGCCTTGCGTATGGCTCGCGGCACGGCGGACGACCTGACGTTGCCGCCGGCCGGCTCCGAAGAGCTGACCGGCCTCGCGCGGCGGCTCCATCTCACCGCGCAGGAACTGCTCCAACTCGCCGAAAAACACGCCGCCCACGTCCGCGCCTGGGGCTGGTCCCTCGGCTGGGCGATCTCGCCGGCGTGAGCCTTCGCAGGATGGGCACTCTTGCCCGTCCGCATCGTTTAAGTAGTCATTCGAGTTGCCACCCGCCCGTCCGTTCAAGTTGACAGCAGGCCGAAGCCTGACCAATTTGGCTCGGATGCACCGCGCCCATCGTCGGGAGATCACAAAAGCCCTGGCCGATGAGCGAGGTCGTCGCGCCACCATCAGGGGAATGCATCAGGCGGTGACCGTGCCGACTGCTGGCGTCGTCCGCATTGCCTATCGCGGGCTTGGGAATAACGCCTCGCCGTCGTTGGTTCGAGTGCTTCACGAGTTGAGGGAGCGCGTGAATGTGACCGACCGCACGCGAACGAAACGCCCTGACTGGAGGGAACTGAGTGAGACTGAGTTGGACGACCTGATCGCGCAGCTCACGCGATCGGCAGGCAACCTGGAAGCCGTCCAACTACGGATTCGCCGCCGCGGGTGTTCATCGGTCGAGGCACGCAATCTCGTGGAGCGATTGGACAGCGGGACTTGACGAACCGAACGAGAATCGTGTGCTTGCAGCGCCGGGCGCTCACCAGAGTGATGGGTAGAGCCGCCGAGACAGCCGCTACTCATGACCGAGCATGAAATCCTGGTTCCTTGCGAAACTACGTCATTACATGCGGCCCGGCACAGGAGCTTTGCTTTTGAGTAACCGGCAACAGTGCCCGGCCTATTTCTGGGCCTTGGTCGCAAAAGAGACTTGCCGGAACTGTGCCGACTGGCAGGCGTCGTACACGCGCACGACATCGCCCAGCGGGACGGATCCGGCGATGTCGAGGATCACGGGAATCTCTGGAGTGGTCTCGGCCAGAGCCAGCAACGTCTTTCGCAACGCAGGCTCGTCGGAGTACTCGCGATCGTTGAGTTCGACAACCGTGAGGGCCTCCGTACCTTCTGGTACTCGGCGACGCAATCGCAACCAAATTTCTCCGAAGGGCCGCTCGACGATGACTGGATTGGCAGACTCGATTGCGCCCGCCGCCAGTTCCGTTGGCAAGTGTTTCTCCATCGTCTGACCGGCTGAGGCGCACACGAAGAAAATCAACAATTGAAAAATGACGTCGATCATCGGCGTCATCGATGTATTTTCAACTTCGTGGCGGTGTGTAGGAATGCGCATAGTCAGGAGTCATGGGTCAGGGTGTGTTGGCAAAACCCCTCGCCCCCAATCTCTAACCCCTATTCGTGCAACACGGCGAACCCGAGTTTGTGGATGCCGAGTTTCGCGCAGGTCAGCATTAAGGGTTCGATTTCGCTGTAGGGAACGCGAGCATCGGCTCGCAGTCGGACTTCGATCTCGGCGGCTTTCGAGGGTGATTGAGCGGCTGCGAGGAGTTGTTGTTCGACCGCCGTTCGCTCCGTTCGTTGGTTGCCGAGCAACCAGAAACGCTCGTCCGTGATCGTGATGACGAACCGATGGGGCGATGCCGGGGGCTGATCCTGAGCCATCGTGGCCTTTGGCAGCGTGACCTTTTCGGTCGCATCGCTGCGGACGATGTACGTCGCCGCCAGAAAGAAAATGATGAGTTGAAACACGACATCGATCAGCGGCGTGATGTCGAAACTCAATCCAAGTTTTCGGCCTCGGGTGGGGATTCTCATGGCGAGCCTCCCCGGCCTGGAGTCGGGCGATCGCTTTTTGCAACCACTTTTGCCTGCGATGCTGCGGCCGCAGTTCCGGGATTCTCAAGCTGCATTTCGGTCGCTGGTTTGCCGCGCAGGCTGGCGGCGGCCTTCGTTCGTTCGGTGCGCGGTTCGGAGATCGCCGACCGCTTGTAATCCGCGAAGACTGCCTCGGCGGTCAATGCTCCATCCGCCACTAATTGGTCGATGCGATTCCGAAAGTGAGCGAACGCTGCCAGTGCGGGGATCGCGACGCACAAGCCTTGCAGCGTTGTGACCAGAGCTTTGTAAATGCCCGGCGCGAGTTCGGACACTTGCGGGTTGGCTTTCTGTTCGAATTCCATGAACGCAAGGATCATCCCCCAAACTGTTCCCAGCAGTCCAAGCATCGGCGCAATCGTGCCGATCACCGACAAGTACTCGATCTTGCGGTACAGCCGAGCCGATTGCTCAACCGCGGCGTCTTCAAGCGATTTCTCGACAGCCGAGTAGCCGAGGTCAGTTTCGCGCAGTCCCGCTGCCAACACGTACGCCAGAAAGCTCGGATGAAACTGGCATTGCTGCCGAGCCTCCTCGAAATGCCGCAGTGTCAGATGGTGATGAATCGAATCGGCCAGCCCCGGAGGGATCAGAGCGTTGTGTCGGAGACTGAGCAGATGTTCGACGATCAGTGCGACCATCACAAAGCTCAGCCCGGTGATGATGTAGCCGATCGTGCCACCCGCCTCGAACAGTTCGCTAAGACTCATCACCTTCCCCGCGACGGGACCTGCCGGCGCAGGATCAGCCGCCAACAGCGTTGATCCAGCAAACATCGCTCCCACCAGCAATCCGTGCAACACTCGTCGCCACGACATGAATGACTCCATTCCGACCACGATAGTCGGGTATCTCAGCAAAACGATGCGGGAGTGTAGCCAAGCGACACGACTCGGCGAAGACGCCTGCGTTCCTTTGTGTCTATGTGGCTTTTTGGTGGAATGGATTTCAAGATTAAAATACTCAGCCGCGAAGGCACAAAGCCCGAAATTACCCGCCAAACTGCAACTTCAATATCGCCGCCTTCGCCTCGTGCATCGCCAACCGGTCGGTCTCGATCGTCTTCGACGAACTGATAAAAACCGGGGCCTCGCGAGATTCCAAACCCGGGGTTGGCAATCGCCCATGACTGCCGAGCACGATCGAAGCGTCAAGTCCGATCACATCCATGTAATACCGTAAGCCGAGCCGCTTCTGCATCAGGCGTCTCGCGATTCGCAGCTTGGGAATGCGCAACTTCGGATCCAGAAACAGCTCGACCGGGTCGTAGCCCGGCTTGCGATGGATGTCGACCGTCCGCGCGTAATCGGGAGCCAGTGCGTCGTCGAGCCAGAAGTAATAGGTGAACCACGCTCCCGGCGCGGCGATCGCGACCAGTTCTCCGGAGCGTTCATGGTCGATGCCGAACTCAGCTTGAGCGGCGCGATCCAGGACACGTTCGATTCCCAGCGTCCTCCGCAGCAACTCGGCAACCGGCGCGACATCTTCCGCACGACGAACATAGACGTGAGCGACTTGATGATCGGCAACCGCGAACGCGCGAGAGGCTCCGGGGTCGAGAGTCTCCCAGCCAACCTTCTCGCGACGCACGATGAGATACCCGTGCTCTCGCAACACGCGATTGATGTGAACCGATCGGCTGACGGCGGTGATCGCGTACTCGGACAAGACGACGACGTCTGATTCGCGAGACAGCGCCGCGTCGATGATCTTGCCCGCTTCGGCATCAACGGCGCGAATATCCTCTGCAATGCGAGGATCATCCGGACCGAGCCGTTGCAAGTTGTAGTCCAGGTGCGGCAGGTAGGCCAAAGTCAGCGACGGATTTTGATCCCGCATGACCCGGACGGTCGCGTCGGCGATCCAGCGAGTGCTGGTGATGTCCGCTGCCGGTCCCCAGAACTTAAACAGCGGGAAGACGCCGAGCTGTTCTTGGAGCCGATCTTTCAACTCAGCCGGCTGGCTGTACGAGTCCATCACCTTGCGCCCGTCAGCGGGATAACTCGGGCGAGGCGTTACCGACCAATTCACGTCGGCGTACATATTGAACCACCAGAACAGTTTCGCGACCGAATAACTCGGATCGCGCTTTCGTGCTGCGTCGTACAACCGCTCGCCGCGCACAAGCTGATTCGACTGCCGCCAGAACAGCACTTCGGAAAGGTCTCGCCAATACCAACCATTTGCCACAATCCCGTGCTCGCGCGGCAGCGTTCCGGTGAGCAACGTTGCCTGAGCAGAACAGGTCACGGCTGGCAGCACAGTCCCCATCGGGATCGCGAATCCATCCGCCGCGACCCGCGAGATGTTCGGCGTGTTCGGCCCGAGCATCTCGTGCGTGAGACCAACCACATTGATGATGACAAGCGGACGCGGCATTTTTGGGGAGTGCGGTGTGTCAGCACCGATTTGGATTTGTCGTGAGTGAGTCGGACATTCAAAGAACACGGCGCTGACACACCGTACTCCCCAATTAGAACAAGGTCGTTGGCCCTTGCGAAACAACGCCGTCGTCCGGCAAGGGATCGTTGATGACAAACCACGGACTCGGTTCCTGTTGCTCGGCGGCAAAGACGCTCGCCTGCGAACCGAAGTGAGCCAAGGCGGTGCGAGCCGTCGTGGCGGCAAGATCCGCCGAGTTGCACTCGCGGCTGATGTGCAGCAAGACCAACTGCCGCAGCCGATCCGTGCCCGATTGCTTAAGAACTTCGCCAATCAACTCGCAGGCTTGTGCATTCGAGAGATGTCCCTCATCACCGAGAATGCGGTTGACGAGCCACGGCGGCCGACGGCTTTGCCTTAGCGAGTCGGGATCGTGATTGAACTCCAGCGCCAGCAATTCGACGTCGATCAAACGCTCCAAGAGGCCGCGATCCCAGCAGCCCAGGTCCGCGGCGTAGGCGAAGGCCGAAGAATTCGACTCAAAGCGAAATCCAAAAGTCGCACCCCCATCGTGCCGGACTCGAAACGGGCGGCATTTCCAGTGCTCCGAGATCGCGATCGACCGCTCACCGACGAATGCGCGGAACAATCGGCTCCGTTCGAGATCTGCGAAGTCGGGGCAACCGATCCGGAACGCGGCTGCGTGATCACGATGACAGAACACCGGCACACGCGACGTCCAGCAACGGCTCAACGATTTCGGAGTCCAATGATCGCTGTGCCGATGTGTCATCAACACGCCTCGAATCTGCGACCAATCGGCGTCAACGATTGCCAGCCGCGCATCGAGTTCCTTTGGCTCCAATCCGAGGTCGATCAGCCAGCGTTCGCCGTCGCAATCGATCAGCGCCGAGTTTCCTGCGCTGCCGCTGGCCAAGATCGAGAGTCGTGCTGGCATTGACGGGAGTTCCTGGAGCTCGACCCCTCGTGGGCCGGTCGATTTTCCATACCCATGAAACCATCCAGGCCACAAGGGCCTGGGCGACAGAGTCATCGCGCTGTCCAACCACCATCAACCGTGACCAGGCTGCCAGTCATGTAACTCGAGGCATCGCTGGCCAGGAAGATTGCGGCTCCTTGAATTTCTTCCATGCGGCCCCAGCGCTGGAAGGCGACCGCTCCGACAACGTTTTTCTTGGCGTCTTCGGTTTCGGCGATCGGGACGTTCATCGGCGTCAGAAACGGTCCGGGGCAGATCGCGTTGACGGTGATGTTCCACGCGGCAAGTTCCAAGCCGAGCGTCTTCGTCATCTGCACAACCGCCCCTTTGCTGGCGGCATACGGCGAACGAAGCGCGAGACCGACGAGTCCGATCGTGCTGGCGATGTTCACGATCTTGCCGTATTTTCGCGACTTCATATGCGGCACGACGGCTCGCGCGCCGAGCCATACACCGTCGGTGTTGATGCTGTTGACCTTTCGGAACTGTTCAAGCGTCAGTTCTTCGATGGGGCCGCGAATGTTGATTCCCGCGTTGTTGACGAGAATGTCAATCTGTCCGAACTCGACGAGTGCCCGATCGACCATCGCCTTCGCAGACTCCTCGGACGACGCATCCGCCGCGATGGCGACGGCCTTGCGGCCGTAGTCGCGTTGGATTTGCACTGCGACAGCGTGTGCCTCGTCGATGTTGCGGCTCGTCAACAACAAGTTCGCGCCAGCCGACGCCAGGCCCTCGGCCATGGCTTGGCCCAAGCCTTTGGAACCGCCCGTCACGATCGCGGTCTTTCCGGTTAAATCGAATTGTTTGATGCCTGGAAGCATGAGGCGCCTTTCATGTTCGAGTGAGCCCAGTTTCATAAACACCGGCAGGCGAGCGGCTCCGCGTCAGTCCTGCGGGGGTGTGACTCGGAGGACTGACGCGATGCCGCTCGCCTGATCTTGATTAAATCGTCATCGACAAGAAGCCGCCGTCCACGACGATGTTTTCGCCGGTCAGGAAGCTGCCGGCCTTTGGCGAAGCCATCAGCAGGATTGCTCCAGCGAGTTCTTCGGGATTGCCGAAGCGGTTCATTGGCGTGTGTCGCATGATGTTCTCGACACGATCGGGCGTGAGCACTTTGCGGTTCTGTTCGGCTGGGAAGAAGCCAGGTGAGAGGGCATTGACACGGATGCCCTTCGTCGCCCATTCGCGAGCCAAGTTCAACGTCAGGTTGAGCACCGCCGCTTTCGATGCCGAGTACGTGAAGACTCGCGACAGCGGAATGACCGAACTGAGTGACGCGATGTTGATGAATGAACCGGTACGCCCCTGATCGAGCAGAAACTTGCCGAACACCTGACACGCCAGCCGCAGTGCTCGGACGTTGATATTGAAGATGCGGTCCCATTCTTCGTCGGTGATTTCCAGAAACGGCGTCGGCGAGTTCGTGCCGGCTCCGTTGATCAGCACGTCGCAGTTCCGCCCATGCTTTTCGAGATGCGCGACGATCGACTCCAGGTCCATCCGACTTGTTGAGTCTGCTCGAAAGAACTCTGCACTGCCTCCGGATTGCTGAATCGCAACGACGCGAGCGTTGCCGTCTACTTCATCGCGGCCGACAACGAGGACGTGTGCTCCGGCCCCAGCAAGCGCGTCGCAGAACGCGCCGCCGAGCGTGCCGGTGCCACCGATGACAACTGCCGTAAGGCCGTCGAGTCCGAAGAGCGATTGAAGATATTTGGCAGACGACATGATGCGACTTTCAAAAGCAGAATTGACGGGCCAGTGCGGTTCAATCAACCGATGAACTGCAACTCGACCGGCTTGGGAATGATTCGAGCTTCGTAGGCTCGGCGAAGCAAGGTTGCAACCGCCTCGCGGCCGCGCGGGCCGAAGTCGAGCGTCCAGTCGTTGACGTACATGCCGACGAATTTGTCGGCTTGGCTGCGGTCGAGGTCGCGGCCGTATTGCAGCGCGTGGGCGAGCGCCTCGGCCCGGTGATCGAGGCCATATTGAATGCTCTGCTTGAGCAGCGCCGTGACCTCTTCCATCCCTTGCCGGCCGAGGTCTTTGCGGATCGCGTTACCTCCCAGCGGCAGCGGCAGGCCCGTGTCGTCATGCCACCAGCGGCCGAGATCGACGACGAGATGCAGGCCCTGGTTCTGAAATGTCAACTGTCCCTCGTGGATGATGAGTCCCGCGTCCGCCTTGCCCGACTCGACGATGTTGAGAATCTCGTCGAACGGATGAACTTCGAAACTGAACGTGTCGCCCAGACAGAGCTTCAATGCGAGAAACGCCGTCGTCAGGGTGCCAGGGACGGCGATCTTCTTGCCACGCAAATCGCCAATTCCCATCGGTTGTCGAGTCACCACCATTGGGCCGTAGTTGTCTCCCATGCTCGCCCCGCAAGCACACAGAGCGTACTTGTCTGTGACGTAGGCATACCCGTGCAGGCTGACGGCCGTCAGTTCCAGTTCGCCCCGCTGGGCGCGGTGATTCAGCGTTTCGATGTCCTGCAAGGTGTGCGTGAAGCGATAGTTTCCGGTCGGGATTTTGTCGTTCGCCAACGCATGAAACATGAAGGCGTCATCCGGGTCCGGGCTGTGTCCAACGTTGATCGTGATGGGCATGGTACATTCGGCTTAGAGGTTTAAAGTGGCTCGGGATGGAGAATAGGCCCCCCGGAAACCGCTCGCAACCGCTCCGGGTTAACGACCGTCCGACGGAGTGCGACGGCTTCGAGGGACGTGCGAAAACCTCTTTCGAACGCCGAGCACATTGCCGGGCACCGTCGCGTCGAGCCGATAGGACTCCGCAGGATGACGACTCAGGATGTTTGCATCACCCGCGCCCATTCACGAACTCAGCAGCCAATCCGATCGAGCAGGGCCATGATCGACTCGAACTTGTTTTCGACGACGATGGGACGGTTGGCGGCGGGGGTTTGCGTGACTCCGGCTTTGCTGAGCATCGTTGCGTATGCGTCGTCCTCGGCGGTAGCAATGGCGGAGAGGCGGGCGGGATCGACGGAGTGGTACGCAACTGTTGACGTCGGGTCTTTGAGTTGGTGGCCGGTGAGGATGCACACGACCTGGTCACTGGGGGAGATGACACCTTGCTCGCGCAGGAGTTTGGCTCCGGCGACGCCGGCGGCGCTGGCCGGTTCGCAGCCGAAGCCGCCGGCTCCGATTTGAGCTTTGGCTTCCAGGATCGCTTCGTCCGAGACTTCGCGCACGACACCGTCGCAGACCTCGAGTGCTCGCAGACACTTCAGCAGGTTGACCGGGCGGTTGATCTCGATGGCGGTTGCCAGCGTTGAGGCTCGGCGGTTGTCGGTGTCCATCTGCCCGAAGAAACCGTTGATCTTCGCCTCGTCGAGCTTGCCGCCGTTCCAGCGAATCTTGTGTTGCTCGAAGAGTTGATACAGCGTGTTTGAACCAGTCGCGTTGATCACCGCCAAGCGCGGGATGCGATGGATGAGTCCCAACTCTTTCAGTTCGAAGAACGCCTTGCCGAACGCGCTCGAGTTGCCGAGGTTCCCACCAGGCACCACGATCCAATCGGGGACTTCCCAGTTCAGAGCTTCGAGCACTCGGAACATGATCGATTTCTGGCCTTCCAACCGGAACGGGTTCACGCTGTTGCACAGATAAATCCCGCGAGCCGCACAGACGTCGCGCACTTGCTTCAGCGCGTCGTCGAAGTCGCCTTGGATTTGCAGCGTCTTGGCTCCGTAGTCGAGCGCTTGCGACAGTTTTCCGTAGGCGATCTTGCCGCTGCCGATGAAGACGATCGTCTCGAACAGCCGCGTCGTGCTGGAGTAAATCGCCAATGACGCGCTGGTGTTCCCCGTCGAGGCACACGCCGCGACTTTTGCTCCAACCATGTGCGCGTGCGTCGAGGCGGCCGTCATGCCGTTGTCTTTGAAACTGCCCGACGGATTCAGCCCTTCGTACTGCAACAGCAGTTTGCCGGTTTGGAAGCCGGCGTATTTTCCGACTCCGGCGGATGATTGCAGGATGGTCTGACCTTCGCCGATGGTCACGATCTGCTCGTCACGAGCGAACGGCAGCAGTTCACGAAACCGCCACACTCCGCTGAAGTCGAGCGGATTCCGGCGGCTCGACCACCGCGATTCAAACTGCTTGAGCGACCCCGGCAACGGCACTCGGTTCCAGTCGTAAGCGATGTCGAGCAGATGCCCGCACTTCGAACAATCTACGAGCGTCTCGCTGACCGAGTACGTCGCTCGGCAGGCAGGGTTCATGCAGACCTGGTAGGCGAGGTCAGAATGTGTTGAACTGGAAATGATCGTGCTCCCAGGGGATCGCTCATAACCGACGGACGAGATTCGGGTGTGAACCGCTTCGTGACGGAGCGGTAACGGTACTGAAATAGCCAATTCGTCGCCGAAACAAAAGACCGTCGCCGTTAAAGCCGATCGTCGTACATCCGTCAGAGCGACTGCTGAGACATGCGCGTTGTTTCGCCAGTCAATCTCTTGGCGGCTCTCGGCCTCCTGCGTAATATCCCGCCCCGCACCGAAATCCTGCCTGGTGGTGTAACGGTAGCACGAGTGACTCTGGATCACTTAGTCCAGGTTCAAATCCTGGCCGGGCAATTTGAAAACGCTCGCTGTCCGAAAAGGATAGCGAGCGTTTTTGTTTTCGGTGCCAAGATCGGCAACTGGCAGGCCGCTTGACGCCAGGCTGGGGAGCGAGGCGATGGCCGTCAAGAAGCTGGTGTTATCTGCTGGGAGATCGAAGATCTATTCGCTGGGCTTCTCACTCAGTTGCTTTAGCTCGTCGGTTCGTTCTCGAAGGACTTTCACTTGAGTCTCCAAGGAGTCGCGCACGATGCGCAACTTATCGACGATCTTCTTGCCGTTGTTCTGAATCGTTTCTCCCCAGGTCTTCATTTCGTCGAAATCTTTGAATCGTTTCTCGACTTCTAGAATCGCGGCGTCGATGGCGGTGAAGTCGGCGGATTGGGCTTCTTGCTGGTTGTGAACGCGGACGCACAACGCTCGGGCCAGCGATACCCCCGCGCGTAGAAAAAGGTCGGACGTGGGATCGTCAACATCCCAAACCACGAACACATCGTGGCCGTAGCGAGCGAGCGGTTCGAAGCCTTCGCTTGCAGTCCGTCGAGAGAAGACGAAGAGTCCGATTTGAGCTTCGCGGTTCTTACGGGCGGTTTCGATTTCCTCACGGGCCTCGGCCAAGTCGTAGCCGGCTTTTTCCTTGGCTTCGATGACAACCTTAGCTCCGGGGGCAGCGCTGTCGGGACCAAGCTCCACCAAGCAATCGCCGACTTTGCAATTCTTGATCAAACCCGTGGAATTGCCGGTGTGACTGGAGATGTCGCCAACTCGCTGAGACGCTTGCTGAATCTGTTGAAAGACCGCGTCCTCGAAGGCCAGCCCGTGCCGCGTGGAGCGATCGGCCTCCTCGCGCCGAGCGACCATCGTGTTCAATGCGAGCTTCACTTCGTCCTGAAACTTTTGGTTGGTTTCACGATTTTCCGTCAACATGGTCAGCAACTCGCCCTTGAGCCGTGCCAGCGCGGAGTTCTTATCATCCAGCGACAGGTGGCCGTCGATGGCGGTGTTCGTGTCCACTAGAAGCTTTTTTAGCCGCGAAAGAGCCGAAGTTTCCGCGTCCAATGAGAACTCGCTGGTGATTGTTTTCTGAGCTTGTTCAACATTGCGAACGAGTCGACTCAACGCGGAGTTTTCCTCATCCAGGGAAAATTCTTTGACCACCTCGTCAAGCTTGTCGCTTAGGTGTTTCGACAGGTTGCCTTGGCGATCGCCCAGTTCGGACATGAATCGAGAAAGTGCTCCCTCCTTATTGTCGAGGGAGAATTGGCTGAGCACATGCTCACGCTGCGATGTCAATTGGCCTTCCAGTGTCTCGCGCAGCGCGCCCAACAAGCCTTTCGATTGGTCGGGGCCGAGCTGCTTCATCAGCGGGCTGTCCTCGCCGAAGTGATTGGTCAGCGTCTTGCAGAGTTCGGAATCCGAGTTTCCGATCTGCCGACGGAGGAGTTGTTCGAGATCGCCGTCTTTCTTGACGAGCCGTTCGACACGCTCAGGAAAACGCCCGCTTTGAGGATCGAAATACTCCTTGAGCACGGATGCCAGCCGTTCTTGCATCGACTGCGAATGATTGACCAGACGGTCTTGCAGGCCTTCAAGGAGTCGCTCGCTTTCGCGGCGCACGGCCTCGATGTCGATCTGTCCGCGAGCCTGTCGCATCGCGAGCACACCGATCCGCAACGCATTGACCGCGAACTCGTCACGCGGTTCTCCTTCGGGATGTTGCGACAGCTCCGCGATGACTCCAGGATCATGCACGACCAATTCGAGAGCCATTGAATATGGCAGTTCAGACGCGGCAACGGCGGCATCAGGGGCATTGGCGATCATCGACTTCTCCCAAGTAAAACCACGTCAAAGTGCGAAGATGTTCTGATGTCTTCTGAAGTGCGTCAAGCATCTGCCGTGTGAGGCGAGTTGCTCGCGTTGCCGTTGCCGCTTGTCAACAATCCGTCCGGAGCGACCAATTGGCCCTTCAACGCTCAGCTTTCCCCTCAAGGAATTCCATCATGCGACGTCGGCTGGCTCTGCGCGGACTTTGGCTTGCTTTGGGCACATGCCGTTGGTTGTTTGTCTCGAACGCGTGAGCGGTTGAGCCTGCGGATGTGGTGCCGGATTCGGTGAGCGTCGTGATGCGGGTGAAGGCTCCGCAAGCCGCGTTCGGAAAACTTGGCGACTTCGCGGAAGTCGTGCAGCCAGGAGTGGGCGCGGTGGTGAAAGGCAATCTCGCGATGCTGGGATTGGTGATTTCCAATCCAACACTCGCGGGAGTCGACGTTGAGAAAGATTGGTGGGCGATCGTCTTTGCCGAGCCTCGGCAGCAGCCGGTGCTGGTCTTTGATTGCATGAGCGGCAAAGGGTTGGGGCTGTAGTCGAAGGTCGATGCGTCGACGAAGAACTTGTTTGGATCTTCAGGTTTGTCGGTGTTCATTCATCTGCGGCAGCTCACGAAGGCGTTTGAAAGTGAATTGCAGCGGGCCTGCGATGCGAGCGGTGTCCGCGCACATTTCGAAATCACGATCGCTCAGGCTCAAGGGATCGCGAAGATGTTCCAAACGATGATCGCGTGTCGCCTTTAGTTCAGTCGTCCAAGCCTGATCTCAATCTTGGCAAGTGCGCGTCGATCGGGTCAGCCTGTAAAGGCTGATCTACTTGATCTCGCGGATGCGAACGTTCTTGAACTCGGCCCACATTGGTTTTCCGGCGTGCAGTTGCAGAGCCAGAATCCCTTCGGACAACGCACGCTCGGGATGGTTGTCGGTGAAGTCGAGGATCAGCGTGTTGTTGAGGTAATGCTGGATGTGTTTTCCCTTGGCGATGATCACCACATCGTTCCAGTCGTCGAGCTTGAAGAGTTTTTCATAACCAGCCTGATCGATCAGGTCGGACTTGATGAGCTTCTTGCCATCCGTTTCCCAAGTCGCTTGCTCGCCGACGAGACAAATCCGTCCGCGACTTCCCCCTTCGTCGTAGATGAAGCCGGCGACGCTGGGCAATTTCGTTTCGTTGCGAAGTTCGTGCTGATAGCCGCGCACGACCCATTGATTACCGACCTTACCTTCGGTGATGTGTTTCGAGCGATATTGAATGCCGGAGTTGTTCGTCGCGTTGCAACGGAACGAAAGCCGCAGCTCAAAATCCTTCGTCGTGCCGTCCTTCCAGATGATGAAGGTATTTCCCTTGGCCGGATTCGCTTCGGTCGTTTCGCCGTGGATGACACCATCCTTGACGCTCCAAAGTCGAGTGTCGCCGTCCCAGCCCGTGAGGTCTTTGCCGTTGAACAGTGGCTTCATTCCGGCCACTTCCGGCGGAGCATCGGCCGCGATTGCACAGACAGGAATCATGAGAGCGGTCAGCAGCACCAAGTTGCGAATCATGTTTTTCTCCGGAGATGTTGGACGGCGGGAGTTGGCACAGCGATCATGTGCGGGGGGCGATCTTAGCCAAATCACCAATCAAAATCGAAACGTAGCCGTTGATGTTATCAGGGAGGGGCAGAATGAATTCGCTCATCCGACGGACATCGAGACGTGGACGATGCCTACCTGCTCGAAGCTCAATTCCTGCGGAAGCACTTCAAAAGTTTGGGACGGTGATTTCGCGGCGAGATTGGCCGAAGTATTCGCGGATGAATTCCATTCGGTCTCCTTCGTGGCGGATCAATCGGACGAGAGCGAGCAATTTCTCTTGATCGCGTCTCAGCTTGAGTGTGAGGCGCTCGTGGTCGAGTAGCTCATCCGGTAACGACGACAGTACTTCAATCTGCAGACGTTCGTCGTCCCAAGTTCCCTCAATCACACCGTAGCGGTCGAGCATTCCGAGCACGGTCTCCAGCCGATGGTCGTGCTTTTGTTTGGCGTGCAGTTGCTCACGCAGCCAGTCGAGACCGAATGCCGTCGCACGTTCGTAATCGTGAGCGACAAGGTCATAGACGCGGTGATAAAAGTCGGAGTCCGGGTTGCTCCATCGAATGAATTCCATCTGCGTCGTGAGGTCTGCTTCGTCGTACAGCAGCAGGCAATCGGAGGGGAGCCCGTCTCGGCCGGCGCGGCCAATCTCTTGATACCACGCCTCCATCGAACCAGGAATCTCGGCGTGCAGCACGAACCGAATGTCTTCCTTGTCGATTCCCATGCCGAACGCGGGCGTCGCGAGCACCAGCGGGCAATGCCCCTGCATGAACTCGTTCTGGATGCGGCGGCGGTCATTCCGTTCAAGGTCTCCGTGATAGCAGACATGTGGGACTCGCCGCTGCCGCAACAGTTCACTGAATCGTTCGAGTGTGCGGATCAGTGTGAAGTAGACGATGCCGCTGCCGGTCGACGTCGCGTACCAATCACGCACCGCGACGATCTGTTCGAGCTTCTCCTCGTCACCCCAAACCACTTGGACGTTGAGCCGCAAGTTGGGACGGTCGATCCCTTCGTGGAAGAGTTCGATCTCATCGGGATGCAGGCCAAGTTGCCGCACGATGTCCGCTTGCACGTCAGGCGTGGCGGTGGCAGTCAATGCGATCGTCGTGGGATTGCCGAGCCGCTTGCGAATCTCGATCAACCGCGAGTAGTCCGGACGAAAATCGTGGCCCCACTCGCTGATGCAATGGGCTTCATCGACCGCCAGCAAACGCACACTGCGGCGATCGATGACGTCGAGAAACTCCCGCTTCCGAAACCGCTCCGGCGTGACGTACAGCAGCCGATACTGGCCAGCGGCAACTTCCGAGTAGCGCCGCTCACGTTCCTCGCGCGAGAGGGACGAGTTGATATACGTTGCTTCGATGCCTCTGGAACGCAGCGCGTCGACTTGATCTTTCATCAGCGCGATCAGTGGCGACAAGACCAACGTCACTGTCGGAGAATCTTCGTTGTCAGGCATCAGCGCGGGAATTTGGTAGCACAGCGATTTGCCGGCTCCGGTCGGCATGATGACCAGGGAATGTCCGCCAGAGAGGACTCGGTCGATAATCGCAGCCTGCGATCCGCGGAAGCCCTCGAAGCCAAAGAGTTGATGCAAAACGTGAATTGGTTTCATCTGCGACGATGTCACAAAATCTCTCCTGCAACGCAAGCGGTCCCGCGAAAACCGCCACGCAGTGATTTCGGCTTCAACAGGAGGATTTCCGAGAAAACATGAATTCCAGAAACGCCAGTAGTATTCGAAGAATTTGGCGGCGACCAACCACGAGTTGGAAACCTGGCGGTTGTAGCCATCACGCATTTCGATAAGCGGATAGAATCCCAGACGACTTCATGCGCGCCCTTCAAAAGCAAAAGGTACCTGCACGCATCGATGGATGAACAGCGACGACGTCGACACCCTGCTAATGCAATTCTCTTCCGAACCGGGAAGGATTCTTGAGACGATGTTCGGCGTTTTACTTTATTGAATACAAATTCAGCGGCCACAGTTATGGCTACTTTCTCGTTCCCCGGCACTCCGCCCGCAATTGAGAATGTCAAGAAATCGCTGTGCCGTGCGCAGACGAATCTGACAAATGTGTGAAGACAACTCTTGTTAAGGTGTCGCCGTTCGAATCAGAGAACAACAAGAGCGAAACCGATTAGTCCAATTTGAAATCTATAAATCTCTGCGGTCAGGCCACATCAACGCAAGGACAGAACAGTGACAGAAGGGTCGTGAGGCCAGATATGCAGATTCGATGTCTGCAATGTCAGATTCCTGTCGACGTTATCAATGCTCAATCAACTCCACCGATCGGAATACGCACGCTCGTGACGTGAAACGTAATCCTGGTGTCCCCATGAAACGAGCTATTTAAGACCGTCAATCCTGATGATCCGGGGTGGAATCGAGGCTGCCAAGATGGTTCGGACTTCGTAATCCTCCTCTGCTTGGCAATCACGGTCGGTGGTAAAGTTGGCCAAATTTCAGTTCGCTCGATTTTGTTGTTGGACGGCAGTTTTGTTCGAGGGGTTTACTGAATTGATTCAGTTGACGACGCAGAAGTCACCGTCGCAGAGAACGACTTAGCGATGCAGCCCCGAAGTTGTCCACCGGATTCCATTGGCTTTAATCGCGCAGTCCTGACTCTTGCATCAGTCGAGCGGTAGCGATGTACGCCTCGCGGACCCAATCTTCGATGCGGTCGGGGTCCGGCGAGTATTCCAGTTCGATCGAAACCGCGCCGTTGATGCCGAGCGATTTGATCTCGCGGAGGTACGGCAGAAAATCGACGACACCTCGGCCGGGGGGCAGGTCGCCATGTCTCTGCCCATCGCAATCTGAAATGTGGACGTGAATCGCCTTGCCCCTCAGCCGCCGTAGTTCTTCCGGTGCGACTTTTGCAAGACACAAGTGGGAGACATCGATGTTGGCTTGGAGGGCAGGGTGGTTCACATCGTCGATGAATTGGACCATGCGATCGACGTTGTTGAGCAGCGACAGGGCGAACGGTTCGAGTTCGAGCGCAATCTGCACACCGAGTTCATCTGCGTGCTCGGCCAGGATTCGGCAGGTGCGGACGCCGGTGGCCCATTGCTCGGCGGGCGGGATGACTTCTTGATTCCAGATGTACTCGCCCAGCACCAGCAGCACATTTTTGGCTTCGAGTTCGTAGGCGAAATCGAGGTACTGCTTCACGCGGTCGATATGAAACCGCTGCACGCTGGGATTGAAGTCGATCAATCCGACGGCGACGCAACAGATCGAAACAATCGGCAGACCGGCTTTGTCCGCTTCGCGGCGGATGAGCTTTCGTTCGCGGACGTCGATGTCGAGCGGATCGGCGAAGATGTCGATCGTGTCGAAGCCAAGTTCCTTCGTCTTGCGAATGCCCCAGACCGTTTCGCGACCGGCTTGAGCCCAGGCGGAATTAATCAGGCCAAGTTTCATGGCGATGCCCTCCAAAATAAGCCAAATCCCGCTCGACTTTACTCCCCTTGCGCGAGCTGAGAAAGCGAAGCGGGAGTGAACCGTTGCGTCGTGGTTGCGGCGGCGGAGTGTCGGGTCTATCGTCCGATCGACAAAGAAATGCAATCAGACGCCAGCGGTTGAAGAAACTGACCGGCGACAAGGATTCGGTGCTCATGGTCGCGCCTCACGCAACGACGCAATGTCTCAGATACGGCGATGGTCAGCAGTTTGAAGTCGAATTGGATTCGAGTCGGCTCGCTGGCCGAAATCACCCGCCAGAGCCCGCCACCAACTTCACCGGCGATCTGCGGAAGCAGTTGGCGGAACCGGTCGACTTTCCACCGCTTGAGTTGGCGGTCGTGCCGGGCGATCGTGTGGTGATCGCTCTGGATCGTCACACTGTCGGAGCGGCCGAGATCATCGCGGCTGTGTGGTCGGTGTTTGAAAAACGATCGATCAGGCCGGCCGACGTGACGATTCTGCAGCCGGCCAGCTGGAAGCTCGGCCAATTGCCGGACCCGCGGGTTGCCTTGCCGAAGTCGGTTCGTGACGCGGTGCGCTGGACGATTCACGACGCGACCGACAAGAAACGAGAGAGCTTTTTGGCGAACTCGGCAAACGGTGAACGAATCTATTTGGATCGCGAAGTTGTCGACGCGGACTTTGTGTTGCCGATCGGCACAGTGTGCTTCGATCCGCTGCTGGGCTTTCGCAGCGCGGGGAGCGCGATCTTTCCGGGCCTGTCGAACATCGACTCGATGGCCAAGGCTCGCGGGCAGGATCACACCGAACTGCGTCCTGAAGATGACCGGCCACTGCGGCAACTCCAAGATGAGGTTGCTTGGTTGTTGGGAGTTCAGTTCGGAATTCATGTTCTGCCGGGAAGCGGCGGACAGCCCGCCGGTGTGATCTGTGGTGCCATGGAGCCGACGACAACGGCGGCGCGAAACTGGCTCAAGCAAAATTGGTTTGTCGAGCAACCACAGCGGAGTGAGATCGTCGTCGCGGCACTCGATGCTGACGCGAGCGGCACGACTTGGGAACAACTTGGTGTGGCGTTGCAAACCACTCGGAACCTGGTGCAGCGCGGCGGCAAGATCGTGTTGTTGACGAATCTTGTGTCCGAGCCGACGGAGGGATTTCGATTTCTTCAACAATGTGAATCGCCGCGTGAGGCACTCAAACCGCTGCGATTGGAGAGTCCGCCCGATCTGATCCCAGCCAGCCGACTCGCATCCGCCGTCGATTGGGCAACGGTGTATCTGATCAGCGGGTTGAAGCCCGATATCGTGGAAAGCCTCTACATGACGCCGCTCGCGCCCACCGAGGCCGCGAGATTGCTGGGCCGCGAGGGCTCATGCGTATTGCTGGAATCGGCTCAGCACACATTTGGCTATGTGCCGTAAACCGTCGATCGCTCCCCCAATCACGGTCATCATTAAAAAGCAGATCGAAGAATGATTCTTCATCGGTTCTGGTTGTGGACTCGTTGAAACTCATGCCGACGTCGATCAGCGTCGACCATCGAGAACAGGAACTTAGTCGGCCCTTGACCGATGAGTACGAAACCGCAATTTCCTTGCCTGGGATGTGTCTGTTGTTCACAACGGTCTGCGGCGGAATGTCTGCGACTGCAAACACGGGAAAGTCACATCGCCCACCGCCATTTCCAGCACCGCGATTGTCATCAGCAGGACTAACTCGGCTGAGCTGACGAAGCCCTGTTCGTCGGCAGTCAACTTTGAAAAAGTCGGCAACAGGTTGTTGTTCCCCTGAAAATCTGAGAGAGCAAACGTCGTTGGAGTTTGCGAGTCCACAGGTCAGGCTCGAACGCGAAGACCAGTCTGGGGAAGTCCAGCGGCGATGGCTGAAGACTAACCGGGAGCAAATCGACCCCAGTGAGAGAGTGACGGATCAAAAAGCAGCCAGCGCGCCGAAGCACTCGACACGTCGCGACGCACGTCCGGTGTGCGGAGCGCGATTACGCTCAAACGCCGAGTAAAACGCGGG